>ERZ791800.305-NODE-305-length-47644-cov-10.950661_pt1 | contig 47644 bp, 34 predicted proteins | sample MGYA00510310_ERZ791800 | MGnify/ENA primary metagenome ERZ791800 (study PRJEB30046, sample SAMN00791954) | human gut metagenome | study: EMG produced TPA metagenomics assembly of the A metagenome-wide association study of gut microbiota in type 2... | reverse complement strand
AGAATCGATTGCCTAGGCATCGGGAGGGTGGTCCATGTCATTAAAGGCGAGGGTTCCCCGGCGGGATTTGGCTGAACCGATAGTACAGCAGCCAAAAAGGCCCGACTCCTTTCCCAGAGCCGGGCCTTTCTCAAGCTGCCTTTGCGCTATTTTTGCTGGCCGCGATAGCCGGTATCGACCTGATACTCCTCATGCGCACGCTTGCGTTCGGCATCGACGTCCACATACTGAATGCGGTCCTTGTTCCGCGTCACGGTATCCACGCGTTCGCCGTCATAATTTAGTTTGGATTCACTGCCGGTCAGTTTGTTGACATCAACAGTGGTCGAGTTCGGAAACTTCCCGTTGTTTTCGAGAATGGCTACCCATTCGGAGAGATCGACCTGGTCCCAGTCAATCGATCCAACCTTTTCCAACGGAATGCCCGCGCACCTCGGTTCCTTGGCGCTGCCAAAGTTCGAAAAGTCTGCGCCAAGCCTGTCACCTTGTTTTCGCAACTGCTCCTGGATGATGCGAGACAAGGGCGACGAGAAGCAGCAGTAGGATCTGATCTTCTTGACGCACATGCCAAGCACCTTGCTGTCGCAGTACGATCCGATGTAGTGACAGTTCCCTACGTCACGCATAGCCGTAAGTTGCATTTCGTCCTCAGTGCACTTATAGATGGCCTGAATCAGCATTACGGCAACGCAATAGGCCGCATAAATGGCTGCGATAACTCCCAAGGCGGCACCAGCGGCGCCCAGGGCTTCTGCTGCAGGACCGGACATTGAAGACCCTGCACCGCTTCCCGCTGCATTACCCCACAACTTCTTTGCAACCTCCTTAAAAAGATCCTGCAGACATTGCTTGATGTATAGCTTGATCGCGGTCTTGGCGTGCGCAATCAAAACGTCCATGCTCGGGAAGAAGAGGTCATGCCAGGACGAAATGTTCTCGATGAACGAAGAGAACACATTGAGATAGCCGGAAACGGCCCAAGAAGCCGCTCCGATCTGGCTCACCGAGCTCCAGGCTCCGTGCCCCAAAAGCTCGATGTACTCTGGATCAATGATCTCGCCGGTCAAATACTTGTTGAGTGGTTCCAACATGTGCTCGCCCGTCGACTTGCTCATGATCATGCCCAGATACGGCCCCATACCGATTGGGTTCTGATTCTCACAGCAGTCCGAAATGCCGCCGACCGCGATCTTGCATTTCGACGGATTGCCGGCAAAGACATTGCATTTGACGTCTTCCTGCTGTGTAAACGTACCGTCTTCGTTCGTACCGGTACACTCCATGTCCTGCGCCATGTATTGCAAGGCATTCATGAGGGCCGAGATTTTGGCAAACGATTCACTTTCGGTTTCCGTGATCCCGACGCAGTCCTCACCCATGCAGGAGACGTCGCCTGAGCATGTAGTTTCCGTGACCTCCTCGGAGTCGTTGATGACGACATCCTTGCCGCAGTCATAGGTAGCTTCGTTCACATAGCACGTTCCCGACGCGCCCAATGCCCCCTCGGTACACTTTGACGATATGAACTGACACCCCTTCTCCTCTAGCTTGGAGCACTTGTCGAGCGAGCCGCCCTGGTTGTTCGGGCATTGCAGATTGCCGTTGATGTCCGTCCAACAGTCCATCTGCCCCTTGTAAAAATCGTAATCGGCATTGACATTCACCTTCATGCAGAGGTTGCTGATTCCCGGCAATGGAGAAGGATTCAGGTGGTGAGGACAGACAAAGACGCCGTCGATCTGCGCACAGCCGTCGCTCCCGATGGTGGGCATGGAAATACAGGTATACGACCCTTTGGCAAACTTGTCGTTGATGGCGTAGACGTTCTGGACGCATTCGGGCGGCGTCCACGCGTCGTCAATAATGGCCTTCTTGGCATCGTAGTAGATGCGCATGCGCGCAAAAGCCTCGCCATAGCCGCCGATGGCATCACGCAGGTAAAAGCGTGCAATCCCGCCCTTACCCACGCTCTTGATCTGACTGGTGATGTTGATGGCACCAAGGCTTTGCTGAGTGTAGCGACAGGCGGATTCCGTACAGCCGAAGCCGTCTCCCTTGGGATCCCAAATCCAATGCGTGCCGAGTTCGCATGTCGTTCCCGGACGGCGATCATTGTTGTGATCGTTGTACGGGAACTTTCCCCAATTCGGACCTTCGTAGACCTTCTGCTCGCGATTGCGCGGTCCGATCCAGACCTGCATCTGGTCGTCATAGGCAGCGTAGTCGAGCTCGGCACGGGTAATGGCGTCCGGATTCGTGACGACGAAGAGAATTTCGTCGGTGTAGAGCTTGCAGGAGCCACCCGGCCAATAGTTGTCGCCAACCTTGCCAAGCCAGATGGTGGTGCATCCTTCCCCGCACGACTCGATGTTGTAGGGACCATCGTAGTGTCGAATGACGCCCGCGCGGTAGTCATGTGTGATCTGGCAGTTGCCGGAACGGTCAACCACCTGTTCGCATTGTTCGAGTTTCGTCTCGTGAACAATTTTCGATTTGTCGATGAGGAACTTGTCGGTCTTGCAGTCAGTGATGTCGTTCGTCTCGTACTGGTCGAGAATCTTCTCGGCCTCGATCATGATCTGATCCTTGGACCAGTCGGGCATGACCTGATTTGACCCGTCGATCATGATCTGATGAATCTGGCCTTCAAGCGTATTGGTGTTGCCGAAGAGCTTTTCCTTGGCGGCATTGCCCTTCTCCACCCCCTCGTCGTCCGAGCCGTCAAACAGGCCCTTGAGTTCGGCAATGTCTTCAGGCGTCCATTGACGATTCAGGGAATCGGACTGGTTGGAGAGCTCGCCCGTACCAAAGGAGAGCGAGGTGCCGTCCTTCATGGGAATTTGAAGTTCGTTTCCGACGAGCGTTGGCGGATTAGCCTTGATGTCGCCTGCCTGTTCGGTCGCAAAGGACTGTGCCTCACGGCCAATGGCCTTCATGTTGGTATCGGTTCCCATGGCCCATGTGGGCGCAAAGAGCATCGTTACCGAAACGGTTGTACAGACCGACTTTCGAAAGGCAGTAATGAGGGTATTGATTTGCATGACGATCGCAACTTGTATGACTTACTCGCCCGTAAGGGCTCCGCTTGACTTGAGCTGGCAACAGTCCTGCCAGCGCCAGATGATGTAGGTAGGATCCTCACCAATAGCAGGGAGGGTTCTCAGCAGTCCCCAGATCAGCGGAGACTCACCCAACACATGCGAGTCATCCGTCTCCGGGATCGGATCAAACAGCGTGAACTGGTACATGTACTTGGGAAGGGTCGGATCCACGACGCCGCCGCACATGGCGTCGCTCCCGGCACTTCGTCGCACGAACCCGCGACGGTGAAAGACGGTGAGGAGACGCGCCGTCGCAAGCGACGTGCCGTTGATAATGTCCGGCCCCATCGTCTGGCCTGCGACCGGATATATGAGCCCCCAGGTACCGGCGCACCAGAAGAGCTCCTGAATCGGCATTCCGGCGAACGATGAGGAGATGGCATCCGGAATGCACGCCACGGCGGCAAGGTCAGTCGCAAGAAGCGCATTCTCCGGCATGGAGAAGTAGGCGAGCGTCGGGATGTTCCAAGTAGGATCGATTTCAGAGAGGAACATGACGTCAATGTCCACATAGCCTTCCGGGTTGCACGAGGCAGGCACGAACATGTCGAGAATCGCCATCACGGGAAAGGAGTAGTAGTGGTAGTGCCGGAAGGACGTTCCATGCTGACCAGTCTTGTCCGATCGCCCGTTGTCCCCGATGAACGTCTTTGTAAACGGAAAACGCACGCCGTTCAGTGCTTTCATGCAGCCCGGAATCGTCGGAAATTCGACCATGCGATAGGGCTCCCAGAACTGCGTCACGATCCCAGGATGGGGCACGCCCAAATCGTCGTCGCACAGACAGAAGCTTTGCTTTGCGGCACGCGAAGGAATGTTGTCCTTGCGATCCTTGCCGGAAATCGTGACGCCTGAGACACGGATGGGCTGCGTGCAGTCCCAGCAAATGTCCTTGATGAGCTTTGCGGAAAAAACCTCGCTTGACGTGCAGGGATCGCCTTTGTTGCCGTCCGAATCTGACTCTGATCCGCCGTCGGCGGCTTGAAGCGGTGAGGACGAAAGAAAAGCCACCGCAATGAAGATCCACAGGGTGGCTTTCAAGTTGAACTTATTCGACAACGCAAACTCCTGTTTGAGGATCAACGACGCAAGGCGCGATCTCTTCCACAATGAACTTTCGGGTGTTGTTGTCCGCCGTAATGACGGTCGGCGTGACCTTGACTTCCCAACGCTGGACGATGTCGGGCATGAGTAGATAGACGGGTGCATCGAGCGTTTCCGTAATCTCTGTGTAGCTGTCCCATCCGCGAGTCGCATCAAATTCGGACGCAATCCAGACGACCTGTCCGATGGCCTTGTCCTTCTCAAAGCGCCGCTTGAGAAGCTTCGCCACTTCGACTTCCTCGGCTCTACGCGGATTGAAAATCACGATGGCATCGTTGAAGGGAAGATGATCAAGAGGGTTGACAAGGTCGCCCTTGCGATGAATGAAGGTGCCCTTGATGTCTCGAATGTCCTGAGAAACGATGAAGGTCGGATCAAGCACGCGCGAGACCGAGGTCTTCGCTGTCGGAAGCGACCAGAAGCGGCTCGACTGTTCGGTCCAGAAGTTGTCGATGGCCCGTTGCTTCGCTTTTTCCCAGTCGATGCCGAGCGCACGCTTTTGCATGACCTCGATGAAGTCGGGCTCATGAATCGGATACACGTAGCCTTTGTTCCCGAAGTCCCCCGTATGGCCGTTGGCAATGCGCTCGTTTAGCCAGCGGGCATTGTTGAGACCTTCGACCTTGGCGATCATCATCGGAACGGTGCGTCCGCGATAGTCTGCGGGCACCTCGTTCTTCCTCACCAAGGACGTGTTGTCATTGGCCTTGCACTCCTCGTCGTTCATGCCGGTCTTCTCGCGCACCTCGTCGATGAGCCTCACCTTGGGGCGGGCCATGCGCTTGTCGGAGACGCGGACCACGGTCGGAACAACCTTCACGTCATAAGCGCGAAAGAGCATCGGATCGATGATGATGTTCGGAATCGGATCGAATCGTGCGGCCAGATTGCGGATGCGCACGAGCCCGTCGACGAGATTGCTGTCTTTCGGAATGCCCCGCATCACGAGTTCCACGTTGTCTTTCCCGGAAGCGGATTCGAGAATGTCAAGGAGCGCATCGTCCCCAAGGCTGTAGGAGACGAAGATGTAGGTATCCCGAATCGTCGGATTCGCCGCTTCGGCCTGCGCGATTTCAGCGAGCTGCTGCTCCGTCATGTAGCCGAGCGTTTCAACCTCCTCCGCCTTGGGCTCAAGACGGCCCGCACGGGCGAGCTCTTCGACGAGCTCCACGGCCTCGGCCTGCGCCCATGCGTCGTGCGTATTCTCTTCGAGCCCGGAATCCTTCTTTTCAGCTTCGGCCATCAAAGCCTTGCCCTGCCGCGTAATCTCTTCAAGATCGAACTGCGCAGCGCTCGCACTTTCAATGCCCAAGAGCCTCGTGAACACCTTCTCCCATGTGCTTTCGCTCACGGGAATCGGAGGAGGAAGCTCTCCCCCTTCGGTTGTTTCGGTTGTCTTTTCAGTTTTCTGATTTAAACCGTCGTTGTTCGTCGGGGACACGGGAGAGGCCCCGGACGACTCGATCGAGCAACCGTCGCAGTTCGCCGGCACGTCGCTGAAGTAGCTGTCGACGCGAACGCCTTTGCCTTCTCGCACCAATATGGCGGCAGCGTCACGCATGTCGGACGCATCAAAGCCCCTTTCGACACCGGCGAGCGACCCGTTGTAGGCTTCGGTCTCGGGTGTGGCAGGAGCGTCAGCGGCGGGCTCATGATCCTCCCTCACATTGGTGAGGACAATGTTGACCACATTGCGGGGAACGATCTTCATCTCACCGTTCGTGTACTGCGTGACGATCTCTTGCTTCGTCTCATAAACCGTATTGCCGGCCTGATCCTTGTAGACGCGGCCCTCAGGCGAGAAGATGCGGGCAGAAATCTCCGGCGTCGTGCCGGGGATCGTGAAGTTCTTCGTGTGCTCTGGCCCATATTTAGCACGTCGTTCGACCACTTCCTTTTCGCGCTCGGCCCACAAGTCGCGCTTGACGCGCTCGGGCACCTTCTCGCCACGCTTTCTGCGCTCCTCTTCGTCCTTGAGGAAGCTCCTGGCCATCTCTCGGCCCAACTGAATGCTCAAGTCTTGAAAGTACGTCACGGGCGTACCTTCCTGGCTCATGCGCACCACTTCGTTCCCAAAAAGCGGCTGGAAATTCAATTTCGGCACGCCCTTTTCAGACGCCTTCATGTGATTTGCGCCCGGCACGAGCAGACTCGGCGTCTTGGCCTCTTCGGCATTGGCCGAAGAACCCCAGATGCACATGAGCACGGCACCAGCGATGGGTGCCAGTCTAGAAAATGCCATACGCCTTTCCTCGAATTTGTTCCGAACGGACGGGACCGAAATAACGAGAGTCAAAGCTCTTCTCGGAGAGCCCCATCATCCAATACTCGTCGTCGCCCAGGAGGCGGCTACCCGTAAAGTGCTCGCGCACAAAGACAGGATCCTGTCCCTGCAGGTGCCAGAAACCCTTGCCGACCTTTTGACCATTGACCGTAATGTCGAAGTCGGCATTGATCTCCACAAAGTCTCCGGGCATCCCCGCCACACGCTTGACCATCTCGCGTCCGTCCTCATAGACAGGTTCCGCGTTCTTCACGGCAAAGACATACGACGCCCCCTTCTCAACCACACGGTTCTTGATGTCCACAAGGAACACGCGATCCGTCATCGAGAGGGTTTCCTGGGGATCAATTCCGATTCGATAGCGGGTCTGAAAGAGAACGCCCAACGTCACCGCGATGGCCAGCAGTGCACCGCTTTTGAGCCAGAATTCACTGTTGGGAAGCTTGAACGTCATGGCGTCTTCTGCTGGGCGTTCTGAGCTTTCTGCATCTGCTCAAGAACATCGGCGAACTGATTGAGCACGTCGAGCGTCTTTTGCAGATCCTCTTCGCTCTGAGGAGGCTTTGCCAGATCAGCAAGATCTTCCGGCGTCACGTCGATCTTGATGGCCGGACGGTCGCTCTGATGCTCGCCCGCCTTCTTAATGTCGAGCTTCGGCACGGGAACGGGCTTGAGGGCAGTCTCCGGCATCGGCGGCATGGTCTTGATGATGCGATCCACAAAGACCTGCGTATCAATCTCCACGCCTTCGGGCATTGCACGCACGGCACGCTTGTCGATGATCACGGCCCCCGCATCCGCCAGATCAGCCATGGCGTTGTCAACCAGCTTGCGAAGCGTGGCGGTGTCGTTCATGCCGTTGGGCAACTGTTCGCCCAGCCGCACCATGGCATCGTTGGCATCAAGCACAAGCACTCTCGGCATGGGTTCGTGCGTTTGCTGCGAAGCAAGAGGAATCCCGAGAATGTGGGGCGCAAACTTGCCGATCACGGCGCACGTGCCGACTGCAAGCGCCGTGCTTGCGACGACGGAAAGCCAAAACCGATCGGAACTTTTCTGTTCTCTGTACATTTCAAAGGGTTGGATGAGGTTGTTAATGATCCCAACATTCTCAAACAGCCCCAATTTCCGACCGGGAAGCATTCGAAAAGATGGCGTCCAAGCTCTCTTCTCCCCATCGCAGAAAAGGATTCGTCCTCGAATGCCGATCATCGAAGCTCCGCCTTGGTGAGAAAATGCCCTCAACTTTTTGGGATGCGGCATTTTGGGGGCTTTTGCCCCCTGCCCTGTCCCTCTCCCCATTGGAGTTCTCAGCACATGCATCGATTGCTTCTTGCCGGCCTCTGCGCTCTGGCCGCCCTGCCCGCCCTCGCCCTAGAGAAGAAGGTGCCCAACAACTGGGCCATTCTCGAAAGCAGCACCGACGGCATTGTCTTTCTCAATCTCTCCGACATTCGCAACGGCGCATTCGGCTTTGTGAAGCGGAGCAACATGCTCGAAGTCTTTCCCAAGATCTCCGGAAAAATGCAGTACCGCTACAGCTCGGTCAACGTCGACTGCAATCAGAAGCGCCTGCGGTACGACTATCTGCGGGAACATTACGAAGAGGCCATGAACCTTGCTCGCGATAAAAAGGGCTTCGTCAAAGTCGAACACGGCTCCGTTGACGAAAAGGTCTATGACGCCGTCTGCAAGGGCGAATATGACAAGGCCACCGTGAGAAGCGACAACTTCGACATCGAAACGCTCGTCGTCTGGTCTCAGAGCCTCCTCTACCGCGCCAACCTTTGAAGTACAAAAACGCCCGGCCTTCTTGGAAGAACCGGGCGGTTGTTTGCTTGAGAGCGAGCTCAATTCAAGTTCAATCGGATCCTGGCCGCGCCGACGCGGTCATTCTTAAGCGTGACGCGGTAAAAGCCACGCGCCTCCTCTGCCGTGGGCTCAATCAAGCACTCGCAATCCTTCAAGGACCACCCTTCATAGCCGTGGCACTTCGCCAGAGCAGCAAGCTCTTCCGTTGCCAGGTCGGTGACGACCGCGTAGGCAATGTCCTCAATGACAAAGCCCGAGTAGGCAGACCTCTCACCGAACGTATTCTGGAGTTGATCCTCCAGTGGTCCCATGAGACATTCGAGAATGTTGAAGGGACGCATCTCGGGACAACGAGACATCTGCCAGAAGCCGCGTCTGATGAGGCGCTTCATGTCGTCCGTCTCGTCCTCATAGCCCGCGAGAACCTTTCTGGAAGAGTCCATGATGGCCGTCTGGAAGAAGGCGTCGCCATCTTCCTCGGGGAATGAAGACGGCACGGTTTCAAAGGGCGTCGTTTCCTCACCAAGCGCAATGGGGCGTTCAATGCCCACTTTGATCGGGAGTTCCAGACGGCATCGGTAGACCATACCCTCTTCCTTTCGTTCCCCCTCTTCGACTTCTTCAAAAGACACCACGACATCCTGAAGGACGCTCGGGAGTTGAGCGCGTTCGTCCTCCATGAAGCATTGCATCAGACGATCGAGAAGCCCGAGCGGGAGACGTGAGCGAAAGAGTGCCGTATAGGACCACATCCCGCAGGGATAGTCGGACGGCCTTCCTGTCACCTCGGGAACGAGCGCATAAGCACTCAACTCGGACTCCTTGAAAGCAACGACAAAGTTCGTGGGGATCAAAGATTCGATGAGATCCCGCATCCACTCGACCGAGTGCATCCAGGCCGGATAGGCATCTTCACAGCCTGCGCCCGTCTGAGTGCTGTATTCATCAATCCCGCCTGCAATGAAGGGAAGACGATGCGCCTGCCAGAAGCTACGCACCTCTTCGTCGGTCAGCGTGCCGTCCTCAAAGGACGCCAGAAGTACATCCACCTCGTCATTGAAGGCTTCGCGCAGGCGTTGCCGACAACTTTCGGTCTCGTCTTCCCTCGATAGAGCCGATGGCGGCAGATGCGCCTCAACATAGGACATCAGCAAGTCACGCATCTCATCCGACACTTCGCGGCAGGCCAACAGCTGGTGCATAAAACGCGAAACATTGCCCGCCTGTTCGGTCATGACGACGGGCGCGACGGCGTCCTGTGCGGACATCGTTGAGCACATGGATTTCATTTTCATTCCTTGTCCTTTACGGACATTTGTTGTTCTTGTTCGAGGCCTGCCGATCAGCAAGCCTCCAGGGCGGAATGAGGGGGATTGTGCAAATGGCTGAAAAGGCGTGCGGGCGGTTGTTGCTTTTGTTCACCCGCATCCCGAAAATTGACCGTTGTGAGCGGCCAAGTGTTATTTTGCCGAGGCGGTTGGAGGCTATTCGAGCGCTTTCGAATCGTCGAGACGAAGCCCCATCTTGAAGCCTGTCACCACCCAGTCGTTCTGTTTCTTCTTGACCGAAAGAAGAATCGACATGTTCGGATAGTGACGTTCACGGGCAAGTTGCTCATGGACCACTAGAACACCGGGATTTTTCTCGGTCCGTCCTCCGACAACGCGGTTCGAGTCAAAAATGACAAATCCCGAGTTCGGCGAAACCTTGACGACCTTTGAAGGGGATCCCAACAAGGCTTCGAACTGAGTAACAGATGTTTTGCCGTACTCGATAAGGATGAGTTGCGCGACGGTCGGCATCGTCGCCGGGTTCAAGGCCGCGTCGGGTTCCACAATTGGAATGCCCGAGGCATCCTCATCAGCGACCTGATAAGTCACATCGGTAGGCGCATCGAGCGTCGATTTGACGGTTTGGCTGCATCCGGATGCGAGCACGGATGCGGCCAACAGGAGTACGAGGGGTTTAAGCTTCATTTTTTTCAATCGTCAGGATTCAAACCGCGATCTCGAAGCACATGGTTGATGGCGTCGGTCACGTTCAAACCCTGATTTGTGTAGTTTTCAATGGCATTGACGTCTTCCGGCGCGGTGGAGAAAAGCATCTTCTCGAAGTTCGAAACGATCAATCGCCCCACGCCAACACCGGTATGTCCTGATTTTACGAATATTTCGGAATAGACGCCGCCTACCGATGCGACGGTGGATAGAAGATTGAACCCGGCTTCACTCAACACAAGTCGTCCGCTGTCGCGAATGGACGCGATGGTTTCTGGCTTCTGGCCGAGCAGCAGCATCATGTTTGCGTTTTCGGCAATGGCGCGGCCCACGGGGTTTTCGTACAAGTCATTCAAGGACTGCGTGGCGATGATAGCCGAGCCGCCGTACTTTCTGAACTTTCGGAAGCCGTGCTCGATGAAGACGGACACGGGACCTGATTTGATGAGATCCCAGGCTTCGTCGATGATCATGATCTTCTTGCGGTTGCGCTCGCCCAGATACATCTCTCGCTGAATCTGGAAGATGAGCTGCATGAGCACCACCTGGCGAAGATGGGTTCGGCCCTGCAGTTCATCCAGTTCGAGCACCGTAAAGGGGTTCTCGAAGCGCATCGTGTTGTGGCCGTGGAAATACTGACCGTAGCCGCCCTTGGATGTGAAGGAGAAGAGCTGCTGCCCGATGTCGTGCATGCGTTGCTCAGTATGACCCAGACACTCTGCGGCAATGTCGTCAACGGTCATGGCCTGTCCCTTCGTTTCCCAGAGACGCTTCAGAATCTGCTTCAAGCCCGCCATCTGGAAGTCGGAGAGCTTTTCCTTTTCGGATGCCATGGCAGCGATCAGAGCAGAGATCGTGTCCTCGTCTTCCTTCCAGTCGTCAATGAGTTCGAAGGGATTGAGGCAGATTTTCGACGCTTCGTCGAACTGCAGGAAGTCGCCATCCAACTGTTCATTGAGCTTTTTGTAGGACTTGCCCGCGTCGATCACCCAGACCTGCGCACCTTCCGATAGGTAGCTCACGATGATCTCGTTCAGAAGGAATGATTTGCCGGAGCCCGACTCGGCGGCAATCACGGCATTCTTGTTGGTATCCGAGTCATGGAGCGACAGGCTCATCAGCTGGCCGTTGCGCGAGATGAGCGCGACGTGGAACGTTCCCGTGCCCTTCCATTCACCAAAGACCGGCAGAAGCACCGGCAGCTCGCGCGTCGTCATCGTCTTGTACCGATCCAGATGGAAGACCGCCTCCTTTTCCGCGCACAGCGGCAGACAGTTCTGGAACATCGGTGCGGTGATGAAGTAGTCCTCCATCAGGTGAAAGTGCATCGTGTCCCAATAGGACTGTGCCGAGACGGCTGCACGCTCGACCGCCTTGCGGCTGTCTGAGAAGAGCAGCACGGAAAACGTCATGCGGATGGGCTTCGCACCCTTCTGGAAGGATTCCGAGAGAATGTCGAAGCTGTGCTTCTTGTCGGCCAAAACCGGCACGAACTTGAGCATCGGCCCCACCGCCTGATTGACCGTCCAGGTGCGCTTCGTTTCGAGCTTTGACTTTTCGGACTGCGTGACCGGAAAGAACACGTTGCAGCAGACCGCGTAGTTGATCGTGAGCTTGTCGTTGCCGCCCATCGTATTCCCGACGTACTTCATGGCCTCGGTGAAGAAGAAGGCGTCAGGAATGCGCTTTGCGCTCATGACCTTCACGAAGCAGTGCTCGCCCAGCTGAAGCGTGCTCTTGTCCGCAATGACAAGATCCGTCGTCGGATCGAAGATCTGGGCGCTGATCGTCTTGTCCTCCTCCCACTCGCCCATGACGGGCATGCTGCGCCAAGTGGCGTTGGGAGACCAGTTGATGATGCTTTGCATCAGACGAATGTAGCGGGAGGCGGAAAGCGCATAGGGCCAGAGTCCTACGGACGACAGCGCGGACTCGGTTTTCGTTTCCCACGTCTTGGTGAGGACAACGTCGCTCTCCTTGGGCTCCTTCCCTTCAAAGGGAATCTTGATCGAGACGATGAGACGAGATTCCTGAATGCGTCCGCAGTCATAGTCGCCGCCCGAAAAGCTTCGTCCGTGAATGTTATTCTTCGTGTGCGCACGCAGAAAATCAATTCGCTGCTTCACAACGCCCGCCAAGGGCCCGTCCATGTGATCCTGTCGAATGCGGGCAAGCGCATTCAACTGAGGCTCGATGTCGGGCGAGCGATAAAGAAAGAACTGCATGATGGTTCCCGGCGGATAGTCGCCGGCCACCAACTGCTCGATGCGCTCCTTCGTATGCTGATCACCGCCCGCGAGCGGCACGCACTCAAAGGCAAACCCCAGCGTGCTGTCGTCACACAAAAAGAGCTTGGACTGTTCGTCATAAGCCTGCACGGGGCAGAACTGACAGGCACGCACGTCCTCATCCACAATGCCGTCCGCCGATTGGCGACGAAAACCAAATACTTCCATTTTTTTTACTCAACGAAGAGGGGTTAAACGCAAACCTTCGAGTACGTAGAGAATTAAGCCCTTACTTTTGGGACTTGGCCGCTGCTTTTGCCTGCTTGGGTTCCTCACCACGGAGGAATGACTTGATGTCGGCGGGCTTCCCTTGCGAGACACGACCGTCAGGCGCGATCACGAACGGCACGCCCCTGACGCCGATGATCTTCGATAGCATGACTGTGTGATCCTGATCGTCCATCGGGCAGGTCGTCATCGCCGGCAGTGCATTCATGGCCTCGTCACCTTCAAGCATGGCCTGCATCTTTTCTTCGTCCGTCCCCACGGAGCACCAGAGCTTCTTCGCATAGGTGTGGCTCGCTTCGCCCAACACCGGCACGACGTGGAAGGTGAACGTGTAGTCCTTGAGCAATTCCGGATCGCTCTTCACTTCCGAAATGAGCTTGTGGCACCAGCCGCAATGGGGATCCACGAAAAGCACGGTGCGCTTGGGACCGTGACCGAGCTTGTAGCCCGCATACGTCGTCTTGTCGTAGCCCATCGTGTCGAGGAAGACGCGCTGCGTGGCGCGCTCGATCTCGTCAATGGTCTTCAGTTCCTTTTGCTGCCACACGTCAAGCATGCGGCCCATGAAGACAAAACGTCCCGCGTCCGCAATGTACAAAATCGTGCCGTCCTTGCTTGCAACCGCACGCATGCTCGATATGCCGAGATTGACCACCTTCTCGATTTCGGGGATCTTTGCTTCGGGTACGGACGCCATGTCGTTCTCCTCAACCTTCTTGGCCTTTGCGTCGGATGTCGTAACATTCTTTCCGAGCTCAGGCACCACAGCCTTCTTGGCTTCCGGATACTGCTCTTCAATGGCTGCCACACGGGCCTTGAAGCGGTCGAACGACGAATTTTGGGACGCCTCTTCGGCTTGTGCGTTGCAACCGACAATTCCAATCAGGGCAGCGGCCAACGCCGTGCGCTTCGTCAACTTGAGCATGATGTTTCGCGTAAAAATGAAATCCAAAAAAAAGGGGGATTCGCTTCTCTTTCGGGCGATCCCCCTCCTTGTGCCGAGTCGGACGATCAGTTGAGACCGTTCGTGAGCTGGGCAATGTAGACCGCCTTATCGGCAGCCGCATACGTCGCGCCCATGATGCTTTCAATAACCGTCGGCGCGTTGTAGAGCCCCATGCCGGCGGCAACGCCGACCACAAAGCCCATGATGGAGCTGCGCACCACACCGGCCACAACGCCAACCAACACCATCGCGATGGCGATGATGCGACCGAGCGTACCCTGGGTCCACTTGACGAGCGTATCCCAGACGTCATTGAATTCCTCGCCGCCGGTGCCAGCCATGACCATGCCCGCCGCAACGGCCAGCATGACGCCGCAAACGACGTGCGATTGCTTGATTTTCATCGGATTTCTCCTTGTTTTTTTGAAATTGAACGGATCAAACCCCACAATTAACAATGAAGGGTGCAGACATTTTCGATGCCGCACCCTTCATGCTCTTTCGGAATTCGAAAGAATCGAACGCGCTATTTGTACGCCTTGGCCTGCGTTTTCGCCTTCAACTCTTCAAGAGTATTGACGCCTTCACGGTCCGTCGCGGACCCACTGATCTCGGTCTTCATGTCCTTCTTCTCCAACGGCTGGAAGACGCGGGAGGCTTCTTCATACTCCTTCGCCAGCACCCAACGGCGCGGCTCGATTTCCGTGTAGACATAGCCTGGCGCGTTGTAGTCCCCATTGCTGTCGATGTAGGGCGCTACCCAGATTCGCATCACCTGCGAAGGCGTTCTGATCGGCACCGGACGCTCCGGCAGCGCCGGCGTCACGTAGTTGTCGATCACTTCATCCGACGCTGCCAGCCTGGTAGCACCCTCTCCAGACGTCCTGGCGGCAGCTCCGCCGCCTCTGGCGTCCTCAACGGTCGTGACAGCCGGTCCTCCGTCCATCGGGGACTTCACGCAATCTTCGCACTCCTCGTTGTAGGCACCGTCCTTGTCCATCGGGGACGGGACAGCACCGTCGTTGGTCGACTCATAGACATCACGCGTCGAATGGCAGTAGACGCTGCCGGGCATGCCCGAGCAGGAGAATTCTTCTTCGCCCACGTTGAAGTAGGCGCAGCCCGTGAGGCCGGATGTCATCGTCATCACGCCGCCGAGCATCAACAGACGCTTCAAAAGTTTGTTCTGCATGGTTTCTGATCCTCTTAATTCTTGGCGAGAGAGCCCTTGGCGGAAATCTTGAGCGTGGTGCCGGAAATCACGATGATGTCGACTTGGCGGCCCGCATTGATTTCGACAACCGGGAAGACGTCTTCGGCCATGTCCAGATAGAACTGGGCCACACGGTCGAGCGACTGGGAAATGCCCTTGACGGCAGCGCCCTGAACGGCATTTGTGCTCAAAGCATCCTGGTACTGGGTTTCACCGGTCGTCGACGTCGCGAGCACAGGCACCGGATCAACGTCAAAGGCTTCGCTCATGCCGCCCGCAAAGCCCGCAACGAGCGATCGGGCAATGATCTGACCCTGCTTCGAGACCAAGCGTCCCTTGATGCCGGCCTTGCCGTCTTCGCCCGCCACATAACTTTCGAGCTTCGTCTCAATAACGGAACCGTCGTGGCGCACACACGATAGCGTTTCGCCTCGAACCTTGGCGCGTTCGCTCGCAAGATCGCCCGCACCGCCCGCGATAAGGAAGCATTCGCGCACGTCGCTGCGGTAACGGTTCGGAAGGATGGCTTCCTTGGAGAGTCGAATCAGAATGGGCGTGGGGTTGTCAAAAGCCCCCTTGTTCGTCGGGAACTCGCCGCCCGTCAGAATCGTGCCGGTCAGAATGGAGCCCGCAGGAATGTAGGCTTCGCTGTCCTTGGCGGGCTTTTTCTTGCCGCTCGGATTCTTCTCCTCTTCAATCGCCTCGCTCATGACGGAGAGCTTCAGAGGCTTGGCTTCCCGCTTGGGACCTTTGTCATCCTTTGTCGGCGGCGTCACGTCAAAGACATTGCCGCTTGCGGGCATTGTGGACGCAGCAGGCGTCAAGCCGTTCGAGGCTCCTTGATCCTGCGCAGTGCGCACCCCGTCCTTGCGCGTATGGCGCGTCGCGTTCTTCTCCGCAATCGGATTGGGCGCGCCGCCGCCCTCGACCGCCGCATTGCCTGCGACCATCGCCGCATTGTTCACCTGATCCTCGACCACGCTGCGCGTGTCTTCCTTGACTCGGGCTTCCATTTCACGCATGGCTTCCTGCTGGCGCACCAGCTTTTCGTCAATGCTTTGCGAGAGCCGCGAAAGATCTCGACTGATGTCGTGGTTTTCGAGCGTATCGAGGCGATGCAGGATCTGTTCGTTCATGCGGCGCAGATTCTTGAGCTGTCCCGCCAGATGATCCAGCGTTTGATTGCGCGTATTAGTGTTCGTAAAGACGCTTGAGACCTGATCACGCTTGGCGACGTACTTCTCTTCCTTTTCCGGTTCCGTCTGAAGAACGGCAATTACCGCGAGAACCGCCGCCACAATGCACGATACGGCCAAAATGCGCTGCTTGGCGGGCGGCAGACTCGCCCACTTGTTCTTTATGTCAATCATCGCAGCTCCCGTCAGTTGTATTCACGGCTGATGAGGGACTTGCGAACCGAACCCGCCATCGGCTTCTCATCAGGTCGAACGGCCACGTAGATTTCGGACTTTTGTCCAGGACGCAACACCTTCAGCGGCCATGCGGCAACGGCGGCCACGTTCCAATTTCCGCAATGCTGTTCACGGAATTCAACGGGCGTGCGACCGATGTTTTCAGCTACGCCAACATAGACGTTGAGCTTGCTGCCCACCAGAATCTGTCCGCCCTTGAAGCGCACGGAGAGGCCGTTTTGCCTGCAGACGGGCAGAACATCCGACGCCCTCACGTTTCTCAGCGTGTAGCCTGGGGGCACCTCGCCCTTGGCAATCAAGTGGAAGCCTTCGCGCACCATCTCAACGAACGGCATGGACGTCTCCCAAGCCTCGGCCTGCGTTTCGCTCCCCACCACGGCACCGCCCGACGCAATTATCTCCTGCACGTCGTCAGGCACCCGAAGTTCGACTTCGCGCGGCGGAATGCGCTTTGGGATCATCGTGAGCGAGAGCGCGACACCGTCGTTGCCCTTTTCCGTAATGAAGGCCGTCACCGGATAGTTCTTGTCGGTCGAGATGTAGACCACATTGCCCCGCACGCAAACTTCGCCGCACTCGTTCTCCTTCGTGCCACCCGAGAGCGTCGTAGAAATCACCTGCGGATGCTTGAAGGGCGTCACGATGCGGTTGGGGTGATACATGGCAATCGGGATCATCTGATTGACGCCCGGACGCATCAAAAGACGCGTGGAATTGTTGACGGCCATCGAAAGGTCATCCGCGGCCTGAGCCGCGCTGTTGCGGACGAGCTGAGTCGACACCATCGGATAAGCCGGAATGTCGGATGCTTCAACGGCTTCGTTCTGCGAGGCTGACTGATGGGACGAGAGACCGTTGCCGGCAGTGCCGCCCTTGCGTGCGTCTGCAGCGCTCGCCATCGTGAAGAGCGCTACAGCGACGGCCATAACCACCGTCAGTCGTTTATTTTGCTGATGATTCATGAAAAGCTCCTCAGACCTGCCCTTCATCGGGTGCGGAGTCGGGCCGGACGCTCCACCCGAACGTCCGGCCCTTCCCGCGATCTGCCCTCTGCGGGCAAGCCTGAAATGTTGGAAAGAATTGTGAATCCGTTATCAGTTATTCAAGGCGTTCTTCGGCCTTGGCCTTTTCCACGTCCGGATTCTGGTAGTCCTTGATGGCCGCTTCCTTGCGAGCGCGTTCCTTCGCGTTTTGCTCGCGGTTTTCAATGCGATCCATTTCGTCACGGGTATGCGGAACACCCTCATACGTTGTGAGGTAGTCGATCTGAGGCAGGTAGTTGCTGATCGAGAGCTTGAACTCATAGGTGCGCTGGACCTTCGTTTCGCGGCTCATGCTCGTTCCTGCACGCATGAATGAATACCCATAGACGAACACCATCCCAGTCGTCTTTTCATACGTGACACGCAATGGTTCAAAGCGCATGGCAACGCGGTCCTCGCGAAGCTGTGTCGCACCTGCCTGAAGAGCATCGAGCGTTTCGTGATAGATCTTGGGGGAGAGAAGCGGCTTGATCTGTTCGCCCACGAAGTCGACGTTGCCAGGCGTCACGTTGCCGATCAACTGCGCTAGCGCCAACCCCCAGGCTTCCATATAAGAGTTCGATGCCTGCGTTTCAGTCACCTGAGCATCTCGTGCCAGCGTCCACGGTTGAAGCGTGACAATCGTTTTTTTATTGAGGAGCGCCACCACTAGAATCAACACCAGCGTAAGAAGACCTAGTGTGAGGATTCTGAAAAAGTTGTTCTCCAACTGAAGGCTTGAAAAGCTCTTCTTATATTGTCCGAACTGCATGATTGTTGTTTTCCGTGAGGGTTAGGGAATGTATTGTTTGATGAACGGATTGCGCATCGACTTCGACTTGCAGAAGTAAAGACCCCAGTGGTAGAAGAGGTGCTTCAAATACCCGTCCGGGTGGTTGTCACGGAATTTGCGGTACTGATGCGTTACCGCCAGCCCGCACAAAAGACAAATCAGAGCTTTCTGGATGATCATCCCGAATACAAGTCCGAGGACGATTGGTACCACTTCGTCGGCTGACCACAGCAACAGATGCTGAGGGTCGTCCACATGAGTGGGAATGTAGGTTGGTTGCATGACGAAATCCTTGTTCGCGAAATCAAGAAATCTTCCGCATTGTCAAGGATGGAAATGCCGACGCCGATACAGCATCGAAAGAGAAAGAGGGCGGAGAGAAATGAGGAGCGTCGCGTCGCACTCAAAGAAACGGACTATGCAATGTCAATGCAGAGTTTTCGCTTTTCCCCTGAAGCAGTAGGAAAAAGGCCGTTTTTGCACATGTGCAAAAACGCGAACTGGGGTTGGGCAGAGCGGAGGGGGAATGTTCTTCCTCACCAGGAGGAAGGAAACAAGGTTTTTTGCCTTGGTGAGGGCAAGGGGCAGGGCCGAGGGAGAACAGGCATTCGTTTTTCGCAGAGACGGAACAATCCAATGTCCCAAAAAGCGGCGAGGGCCGATCTTGCGACCGACCCTCTTTCTGCTGGTTACTACTTCCTGTTTAGCAGATCAACATCATTACCGCCGAAACAAGCACCTTGACAAGCGCGGTGGCGAGATCCAAGCGGAACCAAAAAATGAGGTTCACGCCTTCCTTCGTCGCACTCAGTTGTGCTAATATTTTTGCGGAGTTTGGCGAGTTGTTTGGAGTACTCATCGCCCTACCTCCCATAAAAGCGCAAAAGGCCCATTCCGCTGCTATCGGTTTGGGCTTTTTTGCTATTCGACAGGGGCGAGATTGCCCGCTGCCATGACGACTAGCGCCGTCAATTCTTGAACCCGCATCCGAAAACAACTGGGAGGAGGGGAGAGGAAACAACTGCTTCTCTCCATGCCCAAAATTTTACCGCAGTCTCCCTTCGGCGTCAAAAACATTTCCACGCTCTTCGCCTCTAGCAGAGGAGGATTGGGTGATTTTGCACATGTGCAATCTTTGTCCATAACGGACAATCAAGACCCTGTTTCGGACCTTCCTCGTCTTTCGCGGACGAGGTGATGCCGGCTCGTCCATGCCGGACAATTGACCGTTCCCTGGATTGGAAAACCGCTGATTGCAGAAAAAAAGCGGCCGCTTGAAAAGCAGCCGCCGAAGTGCACATTCCTCGTATAACGAGGAGCTCCCCTCAAAACCTTTTTTGGAGATTGCTGATGGCTGTTCCCATCAACAAAGCGATCATACCGAGTAGAGCTGGGGCTACATGGGGTTCAATCGCATAAGGCACAAAAAACCAAATAAGGATCCCGCACATTCCAAAGACAGACCCGAGATAGCCGATGCGCTGTTTCAGGGGTGAAGCCAAGCCGAAGTTTTCGAGTTTGATGCGCCGTTGCAGCATTCCGTCCCAGATGGACACGACAAGAAGCGGCAGAAGGAGGGGCAACCAAATGCACATGAGGGCAATTCGCTTGAAAACCCAATAGATCATGTCGAACATCCCGACAATTCGCTCCTCGACGATAGGAAAGAGCCAATCCCCCATCGTCTCTATGCCTCTGGAGGCATTACGCTCCTCCTGTGTCGGCACGAAGTGGTGAAGCGTCTTCTCCTCAAGATCGTTCGCGACAATGTAGCGGTCGTACCAGATGTCCGCCTGGTTTGTAATCGCCATCGCCGTCTCCGTGCCAAAGCTTCGTTCAAGCATCTCACCCTCTGCCTGGGTGTTCTTGCGAGCAAATTCGCTGTCCGTCATCGTGAGCCAGAACATGCACAAAACAAACGTCACGATGATCGTCACGAGTGACAGTTTTTCGTCAGACAACGCCATACATCACCTCGCCAACGGCATCAGTTCAGGCTCGAAGCCGATGACACTTACAATCAGATTGTTTCTGTAAATCGTCATCTGCATGGCGCATGGGATGAGAAGCATAAAGGCTCGATAGAGGAGCACTTGCTCCTCGCGAAGTCCCACGTAGTTGCGCTGAGGTTGACAGTCCTTGAGAAATTCTGCAACTTGCGGCACCTTGAGAATTTGGTCAAGCACTTCACGCACGAAGAACTTGATCTTTAGAGGTTCAGTGCATAGGTTGTAGCCCTGTGAAAAGCGGGCAAGCATGAAGTATTGTTCCGCAATGCGGTCCAACAGGACGCGAAGTTCTTCCCGACTGAGTCCCAAATAGACGTAGAGATTCGCGATCATCTCGAAGACATCCTTGCTCTCGAAGATGCTGAACTCAATGAGCCTCAGATTTTCGCCTTCACTCTTCTTGTTCACCAGGGGCCGGAGAAGTTCGGCACCTTGAGCTTCGCAGGACTTGACAATGGCTTGATGACACTTACGCATAGTTGTTATGTCTCCTGAGGGGGATGGCCTTATTTTTCGTTCGCTCTCACCAAGAGCGGAATGCGTCCTTTGAGAACGGTGCCGCCCGAGAGAATGGCGATGTATTCAAGACTCGGCAGACAGCCGAAGAGCTGCGGCGGGAAGAGGGGCACCTCTTCGACCGCAAGCCGCTCAGATAGCGAGCCGCTGTGTTCGTGGGGACTGTCCGCACTGATCGAGCTGTTCTGGCTGTGTTCGACGTGGTGCACACGCGTCGTAGGCATCTTCTCAGTGAGAAATTCCTGCGTTTCGGGCTCAATTGTGCGCAGAGCAATGACGTTGTTGAGGTTGCCGAGAAGCTGTGACGCCTTGTCTTTGGAACCCAAGCGTGCCGCAAAGTCAGCGATAAGCTGCGTTGCTACAAAAACCTTGAAGCCCGCGCCGCGACCTTTGTTGAGGAGCTGAATCAGAGGTTCATTGACAACCTCTGAAGTTTCGTCAACAAAGATCGAAATGGGAACCTTCTTCGTCTCGAAGTTGTAGCGATTGCCGGCCACACTGGTGAGGTCAGACAAAATGATTGAACCGAGAGCGCTTCCCACCACCGAATTGGCAAGGGAGTTGAGACCGATGTAAACCACCTTCTTCTTTTCGAGAAACCACCGCATGTCGCGGAAAGGCTTTGCGTTCGAGAGGTCCGCCAGATTGCGCACGGTGGTTTCCGGAGGCGAGAGCATGTCGCCAAGCTTTCCCGACGTGAGCATGGAGAGAATCGGGATGAGGGAGGCGATCATCTTGCCGAAGTGCGCCTTGTCGTGCTCGCAGAGCGAGATGAGGCCTTCAATTGCGGGGTTGGGATAGTCGGCCTGCAGGTAGATCTTGTAAACCATGCAGTAGCCCTTCGTCGGCGTCCAGAAGCGGTCGACGGGCTTGCCTTCCTCGTTGAGAGGATTGGTGGCATCGAAATAGTCCCTGAAGGTCTGCTCACCGAGTTTTTCAATGCCGTACTTCGTGACGCACTGCTCCAGCAGATCGTCGCCCCCCATCTGCAGCGACTGCAAAATGGAGCGCAGCGTCGGGCGCTTTTCGAGGAAGTAGAGCGCCTGGCAGATCTGGTTCATAGCGAGCCAACCGAACTGCTTGAAGGATTCGGAGGATCCGCCGCCCGCCAGGAGCGCTGAAATGCGGCTCGGAATGTCCGAAATGTCGGAGAAGTTTGCCAACGGATTGATGGGCGTCGACTCTTCAGGAAAAGCAGGATGGAACATTTCAAAATCGCCGATGCGGCCCACTTCCTCACACGCTGCGCGCGCGTTGTCACGCATCTCCGCGTCACCCTTCGGGTCAATGATGATGACGCACTCGCCCTTGGCGATGGCCTGCGAGATGAGGAGGTCAAAGCAGCGGGTCTTGCCGGCGCCTGTCGTACCCACAATCAGCGTATGCCCCGCAACGTGGTCAATGGGTTGATAGAGATCCGTCTCGACGGCCTCCACACCATGAATCCACTTCTGTCCCATGTCCGCGATGGAATATTCGCCAACCGATCCGCTCTTGAGGAAAACGTCTTTCGAGGAATCCACGACTTCGCGTCCCCAGTGAACAACGTCGTCGACAGGTGTCTCCTTGCTCTGCTTTGCGACATTGCTCCAATCCTTGTCCATCATTGCGTAAAGGCGTTGGGTATGTGTGTGCGTCCAGACAAAGCCACGACCGAGCCAGAACTCTTTCATGTGCTGGGGACTGACGGCCTTTGCTTTGAGTTCGGGTACGGTCATGATGGTCAAGTCACGTCCTGAAAGCTTGCTTTGAAGACGTTCGAGTTTGATAGCTCCCGGCATGCGGTAGGCAGCCATCGCAAGTGAAAGACCCGCAATGACATAGCTCGGCATCGAGGGCATGTTCCCGAAGAATCCGTAGATGCCGTAGCCAACGGCTGTGCTCGCCCAGCCGAGCGCACAATATTTTTCATAATTACGTCGCCAAGGCTGTTCGAAGGCGACGGGATCGGATTTGATGGGCATTAAATCGTTATTTGTGTTTGAGAATGATGAGCACGCGGTCTTGCTGATCTTCAAAAGCGATCTTCCAATCGCCCGGCTGAAAACCGATTGCTAGAGCCTTTACTTTCTCAGGTGTCAGTCCTAGTGATGAGGCTCTAGCGAACGTGCCGGCTGCGTCGGCCCTACGTTCGGTTTCGGTTAGACTCAGGAGACCCGTAGGGAAGAGGGGACTGACGCCTGCCAGCATGCCGTCCACGATCTCTTCTCGTAGACGCTTCGCAGGCGACATCCCGTCCACTTCTCTTTCTACGGAGGACTTCTGGTTTTCGCAGTTTTTGTCAACATGATTTTTTTCAATGACCGTCGTCTGTGTCATTGTTTTGTTTGTGTCGACAATCGTCACTTCGCCGTTGGCAAGAACGCCCACCAGGTTCTGCTCCGAACGTGCGATCAGCGTATCCTTGCGCTTTTGGTTTTTAACGGCCTCTTCCCGCGTAGCGTAGGTTTCCTCGCGTATGACAGGCTGCTTGAGAAAGGGAACTTCTGGGAGCGCGGCGTCACCATAAAGCGCACGCATGTTGTCTTCCGAGTCTTTCTCCGCTTCAACGTGCTTTTCCTCACCAGGGATGAAGCCATGGGGCGGTTCTTCAGGACTTGCAGCGTCAACCCCGGTGTTCTCAACGATCTGATCTGCTTGCATCTCAACAACGGTCATTGGTTCGTCGCAGGTGCAACCTGCATTGGCAGCATTGCCATAGCTGCAGCCCGCAGCGCCGGCGAAGACCAATTCCTGAGCTTGGACTTCGCGTCCTTTCTGGACAGGCATGACCTCTCGATGGTTCTCTGCGGACGGTGATTGTGAGACCGACGATGCCGGAGGGGTGTTTGTTTGGCTTCCGGGCTGCCGTTGCGATCCTTCAGTTTTCTCAGGATTTTCAGTTTTCGTTCGGTTGGGCTGGTTGGCTTTGTTGGCTTTGGTGGATTTATCAGCTCTGCCCACATTGCCTACATCGGCAACCTCCGCAGCTGGTTTCAAGAGCGTACTCATGAGCGATGCGTGAAGGTCCTCATCCGTCTTTTGTGGACGAGAAGCAGGTTGTGTGTCCATGGATGACACCGGAAAGCCGGCGTTATCTCTAACGATGGCAAGACCGGGGCCTATCTCTATCTGAGTGTCGCTGGGCTTTGCTGCGACCTGGACTACCTGGACTTCTTTGACTGGTGGTTTGGAAGCCGGCTTGGCAGCCTCTCCTACACTTTGCACACGCCGTCCCGTCAGGACTGCCATCACGTCTGAAGTGAGCATGGCGTCTTCAATGGGGATCTTCCTGGAAATGGGTTTTCCGCCCAGACGTGGACGGTTGTCGACCGTCCTGGACATCGGCTGTCTACCCGATAATCCGGCGCTCGTGGAAGCCCGTGTCTGCGTAGCCTGGGGCTTCTTGGGGGTCAGGGCCGGAGGATTGCCCTTGGGTACGAAGACCGGCTTCGCCGGCACTTCGTATGTCGGCATGGAAACGGCATGGACAAGATGAGAGGAACCTGCTGACTCCAGTGAATCCGAAGGCTTGTTGGGAACCTTGTCGGGTTGCTCGCGCTGTTCACTGTGGATAGCCTTCTCCGGATAATTGTGAACTCGATCAGTAGCAGAAGTGGAAGGAGAAGCCGGGGCAGCTTCTTCGCTGCGAGGTTCGCTGCCCGGCATGAGAAAGGAGAGATCTCCGTCCGCCATGCGCCGCTTGATGTTCTCTACGGACGCTCTATCGGGCTTCACCGAGGGAGTCAGTGCAGAAGGAACGTTCCCGGTGGTTTCGGGTTTGGATGCAACGGGGTTGGGCACAGCGTTGCCCGAAAGGATGGCCTTCAACTGCGTCTTGGTTACCTGATCGACCAGGGACTCCGTAGGTTGCGAAGGCACTTGAGCAGCGACGGGGGCGGCCTGCGAGGCGAAGTAGCTTTCTTCCCCCGCTAGAGCCTGCGGATCGGTGTTGTCAGTGACAAGTTCAGCAGGAACATTTGAAGCGTCGGGAATGGATTGCGTCATGGTCTCGGAAAGGAGCTTTCCATGCTTCGCCTCCCAAGCTTCGATGACAGCCGGATTCTGAGCTTCCCAGCCGTTGATGATGGCGAGCGTCGGTTCAGGAGGGACAAGGCCGTTAAAGAGCACGTGCGTGCTTCTGAGCTTGATCGACTTGAAGGGATGCTCGGGGTGCATGTCATAGACTACCGGCCAGATGTAGCCGCCCACGGGATTGACATCCTGCGGAACAGGTTCTACACAGCCGCCCGTCACCAGACAGTCGAGCATTCGGTCGATCTTCCTGGGAACGCTCGCGTGCTTTTCTTCAAGGACGCGGGCGTAGATGAGCTCGCTCGCCTTCGTGGTCCAAATGATGAAGGTGCCCGACGTCGTCACGTGCAGGATCGAACCCTTTTCGTTGACGCGGATGACGCCGTCGGCAATGAGCAGACGAAGCGCATCCATGATGTATTCGGCTGCGGGCAGGCTTCCGCCCATGCGGCGTCCGTCGATCTGTCCTTCGTTGCGTGCCTTGATGTCTTCGCCAGACGTGAATTCGTCGGCCTGCTGCACGACTTCGGCAATGAGGTTTCCGGCTTTGCTCGGATTGACGAGCGTGCTCTCGCAAGCTTCCCAAATGGCTCTTGCACCGTAGTCGGCGAGCCAGTCGAAGGTCTTCAGAGGAACGATCTCGCGCACGAACATCAGCGTGCTTTGCTGGTGCCGGTTGTGTCCTGCCGACTGCCAGATGAAGTGGTATTCGCGGATGTTGTTGTCGTCGAGCCAAGCGGTGAGGCTGGAGGAATAGGGGTACCAAGTTTCACCGTCTCCCGTGACGATGACGTCCGTCACGGGCTTGCCGATGTCATGCAGAAAACCTGCCAACCAACAGCCGAAAAGCCAGCGTTTTGAATTTTGATAAAGCTCTCTGGGCGTATCCCTTTGGTTGAAGACCTTCTGCTTGCCGAGCCTTACGGCGAGCGTTGCCACCTGCAGAGAGTGTGCGAAAAGACCGCCTATCCCGTTGTGATGATGGAACTGCGATGCCGGGAGCAGGTGCATGTACATGAGCCCTCTCCTCACCACGGGAAGGAAGTATGTGTCGATCTCCTCGCGCTCCATCGGCAGATCGTCCGCCGACTGCCGGATGGCGTCCGCAAAGAACGCCATGATGACGTCTACGGAGACCGCTTCAACTTTGCGAGGTTGAGGGGGATATTCCGATATCTGTCCCAGACTCGATCTATGCTGCGTGGCGAGCAGCAGATCCTGGTAATTTGCGATGCTGAGCGGCGCATCCGTCCGACGACGTTCACTGAGGACTTTGCCAGGAGCGATGTCGGTTATTTCATCGGTCGATGGTGCCCGCGCTCTCGTGCCGTCATCCTGCGGCTTCGCTTGGTGAGGAGCAGCACTGTCCGTTGCCCGGATGTCCTCCGCGTCATGTTTGATGTCTTCACTTGGCCCTTCGTTCTTGACGGACGCATTGACCATGTCGTCGATCGCATCGTCCGAGTCACGTCGGGGAAGCGAAGAAAGTTTCTGGAAGAGGGATTCGAACATGAGGGTGGAGGAAGATTGCGTTCAAAGCGAAGAGGCTAACATGCGCCATCCCGCTTCCAATTCCGCCTTCGAAAGGGACTCCGGACCTTGTTCGAATCCTCACCAAGGAAGAAGCCTAGGTTCGACAGAATGAATGGGCTTTCATTCTTTTGGAGAAGTCCCTTGAAATACATTGCTCTATGCGGCGTCTTGATGGGCACCGTACTTCTGGGCGGATGCGCTCAAGCACCACAGCCCGTACCGGAACCGCCGCTTCAATACGAAGATCCTACTGTGCCTCCCCCGCCTGTGGCTTACACGGACAAGATTCGAGAGGTGGCAGTCGTTGAGACAATCGGCTCTCGCGGCGGTGCAGCCCTGCGTGCACAGGAAGACCTTGACGTGCTCGCCAACGGTCATTACGAAGGCATTGAACTAGGAGTGACCGATCAGAACGCCCGCCAGACCTTCAGCACTCTTCCTGCTGGTGTGTCAACGAAGAACAATGGGAAAGCGCATCCACAAGACAAGTCGGTCTATGCAAGAAAAGACAAGTCGGTTTACGCGATCAAGCCTTAATCTTGAACGAATTCTCGTTGATGACAAAAGCCCCGAAAATCGGGGCTTTTTGGTCATGGTGTCGCCTTCGATGAGGCAAGCTTTGGTCGATCTTCTCTGGCAGAATATCTGCAACAAGGAAGTTGCGAACCATCTCGTTCCGCCCCACAATCCTGGCTAGGCTCACGAAATTCTCGATGTCGAGCCTTCGGCGTCGGAATGGGGTCTCCGAAAGGGGACCCCGCTTGTGGTTCACACCTTTGTTTTGGGTTTGGGCAGGCAAAGTCCTATGACCTTTGAACGGTCAAAAACGCCCATGTCCTCGATGACGTAATGGCCTCGACCGCCGTCTACGGACTTGCCTGATCTTTCAAAGCGCCATTGCACCTTGAATGTATCTCGAAGGTTGACCAGCTGTCGCTTTACAGCCCATTCGGAGAGTCCAGAAGAGCCTGCAAGCATGGCGGTTGAAGGCTGTTGAAGCGTGCAGAGTGCATTAAGAACACGAAGGATAGGCGGAAAATCGTCTTCTTCTGACATGCGACCACCTCACTCCTTTTTGGCCTTCAAGTCCTTCAAAGGATAAATGCCGGTAATGACGACGTTCTCGATTGGCACCTCGTAGAGCTTGTTTTGAAATTCGATGACGGCGACGTTCGGAGACTCGACCGAAATCGTCGTGAACTGTGCGCACTGGAGAGGATCTTCCTCGCCGCCGTGCATCGTGTCATCGCCAAAGACGTCCGGAAGCATGAACATGCAGGTGATGCGAGCCTTGAGTCCGTTGAACTTGTAGTTCTCGTACCCTTTGATTCGCTTCAGGCGATCAGCATTTGCAAGCGTGAGAGGTTCGTCGCGAAGCGGAATGGGATTCTTCGTCGGACGACGCTGCTTCTTGCGCTTGAGCTTGACCTCAAGTTCCGTGACGAACTTGCGGGTGATGACAATGTTGGGCGCTTCGGCTTCAACTTCACCGGACTCGTTTTCCTCACCAGAGATGGAGGCATTGTCGTCGCCTTCCTCGGCGGCCTGAGCTTCCGCACGGGCACGGTTCTTTTCGTTCTGCGTCTGGCTTTCGACTTCAGCGAGCACTTCAGAAACGATCCAGCCCTTCCAGTCCTGATTCTTTTTGATCATGCGCATCAGGCATTCAATCGCAACGCCGTCGCGAAGAATGTTCTTGACGCAAAGCTCTTGAATTTCCTCAGGGAGTTCCGTCACGATGAGCGCACGGTAGACGAAGCGCTGATCCTTGCCGAGCAGTGCGGCCATTGCTTTGGCATCGAGCCCTTCAAGTTCCTTGAGTTCGTGGAGCGCACGACCAATGTCGAGAATGCTCATGTCCTCGCGCTGAATGTTTTCGACGATCTGCTTGGCGGTGGTATGACTGCCGTCGTCCTCACGAGCCAGAATGGTCGGCATTCCGAGCTTCTTGACAGCGCGGAAACGGCGTTCACCGGTGACGAGCACCCATTTGCCGGGCTCCGTTTCATGAGCTTTGACAGTGATGGGAGATTGCTGGCCGAGACTCTTGATCGAATCCGCCAGCTCGTCAATCGAGGCTTCGTTGAAGTGCTTGCGCACGTTGCTGACGACCTCGATGTCTTCCAGGGGAATCATGAGCGTGCGACCGATTTCCTTGCGCGACGCGGCCTGATCATTGACGCGCTGTACCTTGGCCTTCATGCGCTGAAAATCCATTTTGAGCTGTGGTTTGATCTTCATTTCTTTGCAACCTTTTTCTTATTTTGTTTCACCTTGGCAACTCCAATGCCAGCCTTTTTATAGACTTCATCAAACGTCTGCGTGAGTTCTTCCACGGCACGATAGGCGCTCGGGACTTCCCAGACGGGGATGCCGTAAGTGTTGGCAGTGTCGAGCGGGGTGCGGTTTCGCACCACATTTTCCATGACGATGCCTTGGAGCGTCTGCTGGATGTGTTCGAGAACGGCCTTTTGCGTCACCGAGTTGTCGAACGCATTGATGAGAACGCCGGCGAGGATCAGGTCCGGGTTATTGACCTGTTGAATCTCGTCAATGGTAGACAGCAGGCCGTCAAGCCCTTCTACTGAAAAGCCGCAAAGACGGATGGGACAGAGCACGGCGTCGGCCATGGTGAGCGAAGCCTTGAGCTTGATGCCAAGGTTCGGAGGACAGTCAATTACGATGATGTCGTAGCGGTCCCGGATCTTGTCGAGCTGCATCCGCGGATCGCGGATGCATTCGTCAGACAGACCTTCGAGGCTGTACGAAATCACGCTGTTCGACTTGGTTGGAATGATGTCAATCCCTGGATAGTTGGAGGGTTGAGGTTCAACGATGTCCAAAGACGTGTCGAAGAGATCATGGGCTTCACTGCCCTCAATATCCGCTCCCTTTTTAAAAACCGTCGTCCCATTGCCTTGGGCGTCCATGTCAATGTAGAGAACCTTCTTGCCTCGGCGCAACGCCAGGTCGAAGGCGATCTGTGTGGCGATGGTCGTTTTGCCTACGCCGCCTTTTTGATTTGCTATCGCTAAAGTGAGTGCCATAACCCGTCCTTTCAGATGCTTTTTATTATGCCTATTAGTCACCCTTTGCGCAAGCTGAAAACCGCTCTCCTATTAACAACGCTTTTGAAGCGTTGCCGCTATGTCCATTATGAACGTTTGAGCAATGAAACCCATTGTGGTACAGATGATTTATTTGAGTGACTCGATGGCGAATCGTTTATTAGAGAAAGATTTACCCGAGTGGAATTCCGCTCTCTAAAAACACGGTGTATCATAACGGCTATGCGCTCTGGAGACTTTGGGTTTTCGAACTTGGTATAGCGCTCTCTGAAATAGCGGCTTTTTGCCTTCCTCCTGGCGAGGAAAAAGAAAGGTTGGAAGAGGTAGGTTGAAGCCATCCTGTAGGTTGACGAAGGGATAGAACGAATTCCTTTCTAAAAATCGAAAAAAGGGCGGGTTTGATCCAAGTGTCAGGCGGATGTTGTTTCCTGTGGATAACTTTCGCGTGCTTCGCTTTTTATCTTTTTATATCTTTTATATATTTTAGGGACGCCGAACGGGCCTGTGGCACAGGCGAGGATATGAGGTTGCACCACAGAATCCGCGCAAAACGCCACAGTTTCCGCACGAAACGCCACAGTTTCCGTGTAAACCACCACAGAATCCGCGAGTACCACCACAAAATCCGCGGCCCGATTTTGGCGTTTATGCACAGAATTCAGGGTGGTTATCCACAGAGATTTTATGTTTTCTGTGGATAACATGGGGGTTTGAGGTGGTTGGATTCGTATCTTGCCTAGTGTTGCAGGGGTGTTCGCTGTACTGGCCTAAAAATGTCCTTCATGAGGCGTTTTGAGCTCGGTTTCGGCACGGAAAGACTTGAAAATATCGGTTGTACACAGCTTGGTCACAGGTTGTCAACAGAGTTATGCACAACAGGGTGTACAGCGAACGGGACTGTGCAAGAGGGAAAGATATGATTCGGAGAAGACTTTGACGGCTAAAAAACAGACTAATGACGCACCGACCTCTGAGAAGGCCCCTTCAAAGCGTACGCGCAAGGGCGTGCCCAGCCGGTTGAGCCTCCTCACGGGCCTTGCAAACGTGACTGGATTGGGTCGGAAATCCCGAAAAACGGCTCAATCGGCCTCTGAGAAGGCCGTGTCGGGTCAACAGCCTACTGCCGCAGGGGAAGATATGACGTCGGTGGTAACGGATCCCGTTGTGGCGACCGAAAAGCGCGTTACGAAGCGCCGTGCTTTTGGGACTGCTCCGAGGGTTCGCAAACGGTCGAAGGCTTCCAATGCCGCGACGGCAGAGGCGGCAGCGACTCTCGATCCGGCATCTCAGGGCGACCTCTTCGAGGACGCCTCGTCCTCACCAGCGGTGAAGTTGAGGAAGAAATCGTCTCAGACGAAAAAGGCGTCTCGCTCGACTGGTTCCGAAGGGACTCTCAAGCTCAAGCCGGCGAAGGATGCTCCATCCACAAAGTCGGCAACGCAGGGTGCGCAACTTTTCGAAGTAGAAAACAGCGTCTCCGTGCTTGATGAGAACAAGCTCAACGATGCGCTGCTAAAAGTTGTTCAGGGGAATGCACTCGAAGCGCCAAGCAACGTCGTCTTTCAGGACAATCGACTGATCAACGCAAACTACAAGCTTCCGATCAATCACAAGCGACTGATTGTGGCGGCCATTGCGAAGGCAGGAAATCACCCCATTACGGACGAGCGCTTCTACCGTTTGACGCGAAAGGATTTGATCGCAATCGGTGTGCCACCTGGCAGCGTTCGTACAGTCATGCGCGAGGCTTTTGAAGGCAGCCTCTACAACTCGTCGGTTGACGTTGAGTTTCCGCCCACAGTTCCCGGCGGACAAAACATCATTATGCGAATGCGTTGGGTGCAGAGCGTTGTGTACGATCCGAACCATGATTGTGTCGACATTTGTTTCGGGCGTCACATCGCCAAACTGATTTCTGGTTTGTCGCGTGAGTACACGACGTACCAAATCTCCACCGTTGGCAGTCTGAAGTCGTTCAATGCCATTCGCATTTTTGAGATGCTTTCGCAGTACAAGAACGGCGGACGTCTTGTCATTGCAATCAGCACGCTTTTGCAGCGTCTTCAAGTCGAGTCCAACTTCTCGCCGTCGGAACTTCGCAAGCGTATTCTTGATCCCGCCATCAAGCAGATCAACGAGCACACGATGATGACTGTTTCTTATTCGCTCAAAGCTGTGCACGGACGTCGTCTCGATACCATCATTTTCCTGTGGTACAGCGGCGAGGATGCAAGTCACGAAAACAGCGAGCAAGTCGTCGTACATCTGACGCGCAAACAGGCCACGCACTTCGGGATGATTCTGCACGCACGTGCCGACTTCAGAAGCGAGTGGGGAAGAGGGCGTCTTGAAAGCTGGGACTCGCTGCTCTCCGAACTCATCGACGCACTGCAGGATCCGGTTCAAACCGCCTACTTTCTGCCGTGGCTGAAAAAGTGCGGTTTCGATCCGGACTTTGCGAAGAACAAATCTCGCTCTCGACGCAAGAAGGACGACCAAGATGACAAGTTGGCGACGCCGGTGCTCGACAACTTCGACATCGATCCAAGCGACCTCGCATCCTGACGAAGCTCGAAGTCCTTTTACCCCTCAAAGCCCGCCCGTCCCCTCCAGACCGACGGGCTTTTTTCTTTTTGGAGGCCATTTTTGGGGTTTCCCGCTCAGAGTCGATGGCTTTTTTTGCCTTTGTGAGGAAGTGAAGAGCTCCTCTGTGGTGAGGATAGGTCATAGAAGCCATCAGATCGCTTCATATTGCGTTTTTGTGGCCTTGGTAATGGTGGGGTAGCGGGGTAGGGGTAGAAATTCCTCTATGAGCGATTTTGGGCCTTCTGGAGGGTTTGCCAGGCATGAGGCAAAGTCAGGCGAGCAAGGGGAGGGGCAATCTCTCCGAGAAAAGCTGTCCCGGGACCGTCCGGGCTCGAATTTATGCGGATTCTGTGGTGGTGACGGACGGATCCCTACTCCCGCAGGCTTGTTCAGTGGGTTCCGTGGATGCTGTCCCAAGTTGGTCTGGGCCGCTGCCTTGGCAGTGGAACTCTGCGGATTCTGTTGTGCTGACGCCCGAACAGCCTACTCCCACAGGCTTGTTCGGTGTTTCCAGTAGATGCAGTCTAGCCGGTCGCGGTTGAAGTCCTGGCAGTGGGATTGCGCGGATTCTGTGGTGGTGATGCACGAATTGCCTACTCCCGCAGTTCAGTTCGGCGGTTTCCGTACCCGCCAAATGTGTCGGACAGGTCTGGACTGCGGGATTCCGCGGATTCTGTGGTGTTTCGCATGCATCGGCTACTCGCACAGTGGCAGTTATCCGTTCACGACGTACAGTCCACACCCATTCGGCTTCCGAATCAGCGTTCCAGTGGAAAAGCGACGCATCAAGTGCCCGGAATGGTCGCGCTTTTTGACTTCGGATTCCGTCAACAAGCGTGCAGATTACCGAGCGCTTAACCGCGTCAATTGATGCTGTTCATTGAACAGCCAACTGGCACAGGCGAATTAACCGAATGAGCGTTTCGCGGATTCTGTGGTGGTTTGTTTTTGGCGTCGTTTTTCGGACGCGCTAAGCGTGCGTTGGACATGCGGCAAAGTATGGTCGTTATTGCGCAGTTTCTGGAACCTTGATGATGGTCGGCTCTTCGACGTTCGGAACATTGTCCATCTTTGACTTTTTGATGCGCGGTTGGGTATCGTAGATGATTGTTTCATCGAAGAACTTCGTAGCGTGCCGGTCCGCCGTTTCGATGGTGCGCCGCATGGCGTTTACCTGATGCATGAGAAAGCGCAGTTCCTTGAACTTGTCTTCGGTGTCGCCAAGAAGTTTTCGGTCGTTCGGCTCTTGTCCTGCAAAAACGGATTTCGGGTAGTAGCCTGCACGTTCATCCTTGTCGTCGCCGGCACGAATTGGAATGCGGGATGACTGGATGCTGCCGGGCGTGTTTGACTGGCTCGCGAATACGCGAGTCACGCGTCGCCAATAGAGCCTGAAAGAACGGCTCTCTTCGCTGTATGAGAACTCGGGAACAATGCCGGCATTCTGCTTCATTCCGAAGCGCAGCTCTTCGAAGTCATCCTTGGTTTTCAAAGCCGTCACGGAAAGGATGTCCACGATATGATCGAGCTCGCAGAGAATGCGTCCGTAATGAAGGTGCAGCTCTTTTTCCAATTCGATCGGATCAATCTCTCGCCGGCGTTCGGCCGCCGACTTCTGTGCGGCCTTGCTTTCGCGGATGAGCGTCCCTTTGGACAGCTCTTTGTCGTCCTTGGCGCGCACGAGCGGAACCACCAGTCGGTACAGGGATTCAAGCATGGGGTATTTCCTTGTTTTGCGAAGGGGGATATTCGGGTTAGTTCAGTCCCCACATCCTAGAACCCGTTCTGAAGGTGATTTCGCTCCAATCGAAGGAACGGTCATATTCCTGCCAAACTGCGGAACCTGATTATCCTAGTCCTATCGTTACCGCCGATTGGACTACAGAAATCGTGGTGGTTTCGAGCTTAAAAATGGACTACGGCAAAAGAGGCCGATTTTCGCCCTGCATTGGACTAGGGGATGGACGGGAAGGATTGGACTAGGCGAAAGCGTCTCAGGATTGGACTACGTCCGAGAGGAGTGCGGTCGGATGCCTTTGGCCTTCGGCGGACAGTTCGCAAAGACCATAATCGAGCGGCATGAAGTGGAGGGCCGGGCGAGCAGAAGTCGCGTGCGCAACGCGCTGGGGAGGAGCATTTGCAGATCGAGATCGAAGAGCGTTCGAGGTCGAAAAAGTGGCGTCGCCGTGGATGTGGAGCGTGCAAGAAAGGGCGCGCAGAAGGCCGCAGATGACGCCAAAAATGGGCCGATGAAGATCGTCCTCATCGGCCCTTTTGGAAGAGGAAATCACCGCTTGAGTGGCGTCGATTTCAAGCGGTTTCGAATGTCGTCTTGACGCTTGCTAGGGAACAACATCGTTATTCCAATCTGCGGCCCTTTCTGCGGATGGATGACGCTCTCCCCAGCGCTCGATAAATGCGTCATCATCACTTGGGATATAGGTCGGATGATCCCTTATGTATGCACTGAAAGCAGCGAGTGATTTGTCTTCAGCAAAGACCAATTTGATGGGGCACGGATAGATGTCGGAATCGCGTTCATTGTCGTACTCTCCATTGTCCTTTCGGGTGAATGAAACGAAACCGCACACAGGGCATTTTTGCGCCTGATAAAGCCCCTGGATGAGCTTCAGTATTGTGTCCCAAAGTTCAGCCGTTTCCATGTGGCTGGGGTCGAATTGCAGGCGTGTATTTATCGCGAGTTTCTTGAGGATTGCTTCAGCAGTGAAGAAGGCTTGAAGGTCGACGGTTTTGAGTCCGTAATCCTCGCATAGGGTGCAGTAAAGACTAATGAAGAAGTTGTTCTGAAGCTGCATCGTGAGGCTTTCCTGCGTGGCCTTTTTACGGTCGGATTTCTCGATCATGTGCTCGTCGGAACTCTCCGTACACCGCTTATGTCTACGCCCATCGTTTTTCATTTTGAGGGAGCCCGTGACACCGCGCACTTGCGCCTCCGTCATGCCGAAAAGGGATGCAATTTGGTTGTTCGTCAAGCCCCTCACATAGAGGAGCGGCACAAGCGCCTGTTTGGGTCTGAGATCGGCACAAAGGATCTTGCGCCTAGACTTCAATTCCACCTCCGTCAGGCGTTCTTCCTCACCACGGAAACGGTTGCGATTGATGTGCTGGTACGCCAACGTAACTTCGCGATTGAATTCGTTCCTGCGGGCGCACCAGGCCTGCATCGGCGTGGCCTCAACAGGGGTGCGTTCAGGTGTGCAACGGAAGATGTCCCAGACCTCGTAGGAGGTGGCTGCCGAGAAGAAAATAGGGTTGCGCTTGAAGCACGCCGAGGACTGCATGGCAAAGCCGGCTTTGAGTAGCATGACGACGCGATTGTCTGCTGCGAAGACCATGTTCTGATCGTCTTTTACCGTGCCGATACTCTTGAAGAAGATGTCAGAATAGATCAGCGCAAAGCGCTGCGGAGCATACGCAGCGAACATCTCGATGGTGTCTGACGAAGCGTCCGCGAGCATGTCAACAATTTCATCAGGAAGCCCGAAAACGAGCTTGCACAAACGTTTGCTGTGAGCGGCCTGGCGTGCGGCACAGAGCCAGTAGTGCGTGCAAAAGCGCCGGGCGAGCGCTGTTTCCTTGTCGTGCCGGTAGTGGATGCCGTTGAGTTCGTCCGCGTAGGCCTCGCGATAGTTCTCGTAAAGACCGTCTGCAAACTCTTCGGGACTGAGCGTGCTGTGAAAGGCTATGTTGATGACGCCAGTGTAGTGGCGTACGAAGCCTTTCATGCCGCGAATGACTGAGAAGCATTGATCAGAGATTTCGCCGAAGATTTCTCGTCTAATCTTTGAGACGGCTGATTTTCGTGAGCCGGAGGCGAAAAGATCAATAAGGATGTTGAAAAGGGTGCTATCGATAAGGAAAGGGTTTTCTGTTAATCTTTCGATAAACAGATCGTCCCCCCCCCCCCCCCCCTTCGGCGGTTGTATTGGGTTGAAAAAACATGGGCAGAGAAACTTGTGAAAGGTTTGCCGCACGCACGTTGTACGGACGGAGATGGTCAAAGAGAATCCTTTAGACGGGAGTCCTTCAATTGTCTGTAGATATAGTAAACAGTCAGGCCATACTGATTCCGTTTCTTGACATTGTGCGAATGGTAGTGGCCCAGAGCAGCGACCAGATCGGTTGGACTGCGTCTGAAATTTTCAAGGAGAATGTCCGCGCCGATGCGCACATTTGTCAGAGGATCGAGCAGATCTTCCGGACGCTTGACACGGTGCTTGTGCCATCGCCAGTTGATCTGCATCAGTCCGACATCTACGCTAGAAGTGTACTTCAAAATTCCAAAAAGTTCCTCTTTTGCGTGCATTTTGGACGTTGCATAAATCGGTTTGTTGGGTAAACGTAACGTCCATGGGTAGGGAGCGGCTCCGCGCGCGTTTTTCACTGGTGAATATGCACTCTCTGCAAGCGCGACGGCATAGAGCAAATGAGGGTCAATGTTCTTCTCTTGACCGACCTGTTCAAACACTGTTCCGGACAAGTCGAGCGCGTTCGCGTTCGACAATAAAACAAGCCCTGAGAGGGCAGAGATAAGCAGAGATTTCAGCATTGTGAAACTTCCAAATGGGAGTTGAAAAACGAGCGTTCGAGCACATGTTTCGGACGCACTTTCGAGCCACAACAAGCGGTGAAAAAGAGGCGCTTTTGAACGCTTGAAAACGGCCTTTCGGATGCGCTTTTGCGTCGCCTTTGACTAGCAAAATGCAACTCAAAAGCGTGCGAGAAATGCGCTCGTTTCCTCACCAAGAGGAGGGGGGCAGGAACGCGAAGTTTTCGAACGAGAAAACGCTTGGGGAACGAACAATGCCGCCGCTTTTTTGAGTGTTGAGCGAAACGGTTGCCGTCGCGTGCGCATATGTTCGCAGGTCGTTGCCCTCGTGCCATTTTGACGCTCGACGCTAGGCGGCCACCGCCTCTTTCGCATCTGGAAGTTGCCCTTTTGAGGCGAGACCTCGACCCGCGAGGAACCCTCTCCGCCCTCACTCTTGGTGAGGATGGATTCAATCGTTGGGTTCGAACGACGCCACTTCGACAAGCGCCACGCTGGGTTTGGGAGTTGTTGCGGATGAGCAACAGACTTTTTCGCCGCTGATGTTCTTATGCGATTCCTCGAATCGCCTGTCCGAGAGGCCAAGCGCTCTTTCTTCGATAGAGGATCAGTTTGCTGAAAGGCCGATTTGAGAATGGATGCGACGAATCGGCCCCCAAGGACGTCGTGTTGCTTCACGGCACACACACGCCTTTGAGGACGGGTTCTCAACGGGAAGCTGGGCCATTCGGTTCTGGCTTCGCCCTTAGATCTAATTTGAGAACAAAGTCAAAAAATGAATCGCATCTATAAAACAGTCTGGAACGCCGTGCGCGGCCAGCTCGTGGTCGTGAACGAAGCGACCACCTCTCATTCTCAGGCAGACGCTTCTACGAAGACGGGCAGCGTCGTCAGCCAGTCTGCCCCGGTTCAGACCTTCGCCAAGACGGCGCTTGCCGCCGTGGTTGCCGGCATGCTCGTGAACCCGGCTTTCGCCGCCGACAAGACCCTTCAGTGGGAAGTCGACCAGTCCGCCGGCATTTCCGCTGCGGACAACGTCACGATTACGGAAACGGGCGGCATCACCCTTAACAAGACCTATACGGACGACGGCTTCAGCCAGACGAATGAAAACACCAAGTTCACGGCCCGCAAGACGCTCACCAACTCGGGCTACGTCCGTGGTGACGCCAAGCTCGAAGCTGCAAAGATCGTGAACAACGCCCAGGGCGAAATCGAGATGGGGACGGTCGAAATCCTCAGCCCGACGGCAACTGAAGTCATCACGAACGCCGGTACGTTCTCTGCCGACACCCTCACGACGGGTGTGGGCAATGTGACAAACACGGGCAAGATGACCGTGAAGAATGCCTATGACCTTCAGGGCAAGCTCACCAACAGCGGCACCCAGCTCAAGATCGGCACGGCCAATGTGACAGGTGAACTCGCGAACAGTGCGAAGACCGGCGCAACGGTTGACGTCCTGAATGTGCAGGGAACCGGTCGCGTCACGGGTATCGGTACCCTGACCGCCACCGGCGCAGTGGATATTGCGACGGGTGCCAGCCTCGCACAGGGTGAATTTGACGCCGCCGCGAAGGTGACCAACAAGGGCACGATGAATGTCACCACGATGAAGCAGACGGCAGCAACGGGCGAATTCGTCAACAAGAAGTCCGCCACCTTCACCGACTTTGACGGTGTGGGCACGATCACCAACGAAGCCACCGGCACGATGACCGTGAATGGCACGCTCAAAGTCAAGAAGACCGCCGCGAACGCCGGCACGCTCAATGCAACGGGTACGCTCAATGCTTCCGGCACGTTGACCAACACGGGGACGATGTCGGTCGGCACCCTTGAAGCCACGGGCACCGTCACGAACAGCAAGACGGCCACCATTACCACCGCGCTCAATGAAAACGGCTCCGTGGTCAATGAAGCCGCCGGCACGATTACCGCTGCGAACGGCGCCATCAATGTCAAGAAGTCCCTGCAAAACAAGGGCTCCATTGAAGCCAAGGACGTGACCATCACTTCGGGTGTGTTGGCCAACTCGGGCTCCAAGCTCAAGGCAACGAATCTGAATGTCAACGGCGGCAAGCTCACCAACACCGCCACGACCGGCGCTGAAGCCGGTGTTCTCAACGTGACTCAGGGCAGCATCGATGGTGCCGGCTCCATGAAGGTGACGGGCAAGACGACGGTGGCACAGGGTGCGTCTGTTGCGCAGGCAAATCTTGATGTCCAGGAGCTCAATGTCGACGGCACGATGAACGTCACGACGAAGCTTACCGGAAACGGAACGGCTGCCTTCAAGGCTCATGCATCGGGTACGGTTGCGTCTGCCGACATGAAGGCCGACATGACTCATCAGGGCTCGATGACCTTCAATGCCCTCAATTCCGCCTCCAAGATTGCCAACAACGCGGGCACGCTCACCGTCAAGACGCTGACGGGTACTGCCGCTGTGACGAACGCCCAGGGTGCGATGCTCGACATGACGGGCGGCAATGCTGCGGCTGCAACCCTTGTAGGCAACGGCACTACGAAGCTTGCTACGGCTAACATTGCCACCAAGATCACCAATGCCGGCCAGATGACGTCGACGGGCAAGGTGCAGACGGCTGCGTTTGACCAGACGGCACAGAAGTCCGCTCTGCACAGCCTCGATGTGACGGGCCTCGTGAATGTGACGGGCGGCGAACTCGCTGCGACCGAAACCCTCACGGCTCAGACCATGCAGAATGCTGCGACGGTCAACACCAAGGATCTGACGGTCAAGGGTTCTCTCAACAACAGCAAGACGCTTACCTCCACCGGTACGGCTAACGTGACGAACTTCACGCAGACGGCTGCCGGTACGGCTAATCTTCAGGCCGCGACCCTCAAGGGCACGGGCAAGATCGACGGCACGATGACCGCCAAGGGTGCTCTTACCTTCAATGCGGACTCCACCTACACGGGTGCGGGTGCCATTACGGCCCAGCAGGCTTTGAACGTCAACGGCAATGTGACGATGACGAACAAGGTGACGGCCAAGGGGGCTACGACCGTTGCGACGGGCAAGACGCTCACCGTCAAGGGGCTTGATCTGCAGCAGGCCAACGTTGTCGGTACGCTTTCGAACCAGGGCGCAGCCGGTACGATTGCGGACCTCAACATGACGCGTGGTGCGAAGCTTCTCAACAACGACGTGCTTACCATCGCCACGATGTCGAATGCCGACGGCGTGACGTATACCCAGACGGGCAACGCGGCCAGCATCAAGTCGACGGACGGCACTTGGTTCTCTAACTCGACCATCAATCTTGAGGGCGGCGTGATGAACCGTTCTGCCGAAGGTCTCGGCATGGGCAACACGTACAACGTCAAGGCTTCGGGCGCTTCTCAGATTCCGGGCGGCGATCTCAACAATGACGATTGGAAGAACGGGATGTCGATCCTCACCGTGGGTTCGCTCACGCGTGACAACCTCGTGAACCTTGAAGCGGGCGGTCTTCTCGAAGTGGGCAAGATCAATCTTGACCAGGGCTCCAAGGGCGGCAAGACGCTCACCCTCAACGGCGGCGCCATTGAGACGACGCTTGACCAGATGTTCGAAGGTCTGAAGGTCGAAGCCCTCAACTACGAAACGGTTGACGGCAACGGCAAGATCGAGGTTTCCGGTGCATCCGTTCTCGGTGTGTCGAAGGTCGGCGAACTTCAGCAGGAGATCAAGGATCACACGACCCTGACGGGCGGCGACATCATCTTCAAGGACTCTATCAACGTTGACCAAGTGACCAAGATCAGTCAGGCGCTCAACGATGTGTCGAGCGGCAACGTCACCGTTCACTTCACTGGCAAGACCGACAAGGTCTTCACGGTTGATGTTGCCAACTCCTTGATCACGGCCAATGATCCGACGAAGATCGTCTTTGACTCTTCTACGCTTTATGCACGTGATCCTGCCACGGGTGCTACGGGCAAGACGCTCTACGTGGGCGGTCAGGGCTCCGACGGCGTGCGCATTGACGGCACGATTGGTTTCTCGAACATCGTTGAAACGGAAAAGGTCGTCATTCAGGACGGCAAGGGTCTGGCACTCGTCGGCAAGGCCGATCAGACGCACAGCTCGCTCGTGGGCGACAACGGCTCCGTTGACGTGAAGGGTGCGGGTTCCGAACTCGTGCTCGGCACGACCTATCGCGAAAGCCTCACCGGCAAGCTGAACGCCGTCACCCTGACGGAAGGCGGCAAGCTCCTCGCCAAGGGCGGCGACTATCAGGTTGCGACCATTACGGCTACGGGGGCCGCTGTTGAAACCGTCGGCGGCAGCAAGCTCTCGACTGACGCGCTTACCGTGACGGGCGCAGGCTCCAGGCTCACCAACCAAGGCGCCATCGTTGCCAAGTCCTTCACGGACGATGCCGAAGCCGCTTCGACCAACAAGGGCACGCTGCAGGTGACGAAGGCCACGACCGTGGCCGGCAACATGACCAACCAGACGGGCGGCTCTCTCACGATTGACGGTCGTCTCACGGTGACGGGCAAGCTCATCAATGAAGCCGCTCAGGTGACGCGCGCAGGTTCCACCGGCATTCAGGTGGCTGGCATCGACGTCGTCACCACGGGTACGGTGAAGAATGCGGGCGTTCTCGTCTCCACGGGCACCAACAACTTTACGAGCCAGTTCGAGAACGTCGGCCTCAACAGCCAGACGCATGTCTTCCACAATGAAGCGGGTGCTACGGTTGACCTTTCCAAGGGCGCAACCGTCATTGGCGGTGCGACGACGGCCAATGCTTCGCACGTCCGTGCCAAGGCTCCGGAAACCAGCGTGCTTAATGAGGGCACGATGAAGCTCGCCGATGTGACGGTGAACGACTTCGGTACGCTCCACAACGGCGACACGGGTCAGATCACTGCCGGCACGATTACCGTTGACACGTTCGGTGCCGTCAACAACGCCGGCGAACTGCAGGCCACGTCTGTGAATGGCGACGGCGTCTATCGCAACTCCAAGACGACGATTGCCAACACCGTTGCCTTGAACAAGCTCACGAACGAAGGCGACGCTTCTCAGGGCGAAGGCTTCAAGGTCATTGACAGCCTGAGCCTTGTCAGCGGCCTAGACAATAAGACCGACGCCCTCATTGACGCCCGCACGGCTGACGTGATGTTGGGCGACGGTTCCCAGAGCCGCAACGCCGGCATCTTCCTTGCCCGCACGCTTTCCCTTGGTGAGGGTGCATCTCTTGTCAACGAGGGCGAACAGGTGATTGAAGACCTGACGCTTGGTGAAGGTGACGAAGGTGTGACCAACAAGAAGGGTTCGAGTGCCGTTCATAACAAGCTCACGATGACGGGCAGCAAGTACGTCACCGAAGCCGGTGCTTCCGTTGAAATTCAGGACGTGCTCGATGTTCAGGGCGGCGTCTTTGAAAATCGCGGCAAGGCTTCCGTTCTCAAGTCCGTCAAGATTTCGGGCGAAGGCGAAGTCCATCAGTTGGGCGAAGCCGGCTCCTTCACGGTGGCCGAATCGCTCGACATGACGGGCGGCAAGTTCATCATGACGTCGGGTTCGCTCGCCATCACGAAGGGCGTTGACTTCAAAGGCGGCGTGATCGACTTCCTCGGCCAGCAGGTCAATGACGACCAGCAGGCTGAAAAGAAGCAGGTTGCGGCTTCCCTCATGCTTAAGGGCGACATTGAAGGTACGCTCAACATCGACACCGCCAAGGTGACGGTGGGCAAGTGGACGGATGCAGCTTCGGCTTCCGCCAGGACGTCCGAAGCGCTTCCGTCTGCCAACTCCATCCTCATCGCCGACACGGCTCCGCTCAAGATCGGCACCAACGGCAAGCTCGCTGTCGGCTCCGGTGCGCGTGCCAAGGCTGAGGCGATGACTGCCGGTTCCGCTTGGTTCGGCGGCGACTCGCTCTTCGTGCTCGACACCTCCAAGATGACGACCATCGAAGAGGGCGGCTCCGCAGCGCTCGTGGGCAACACCAAGGGCGACCTGACGGTTGACGCGGGTGCCAAGCTCCATGTCGGTGCGCTCGGCTGGGGTGACTACTACGTGACCAAGGACTTCGCCAAGGAAACGGTCGAAGGCTGGCAGTCCGTTAGCCCGGCTGATCCCGCCGTCAAGTTCGAAGTCAAGCAGGACAAGGACGGCAACGTGATCCTCACGGTGGGTTCCGGCGACATTCATGACAAGCTTCCTGAAGTCGGCACCGGCGGCATCGTGAACGACATCATCACGAATCCCGACCTGCGTGATCCGAACCGCAAGGACGTGATCGGCTTCATCTCCAAGGCGGTTGAAGACGGCATTATCGCCGCTGAAAATCAGGCCGAGGTGATCAACTCCGTCACGCAGATCGGCGCTGCCGGCGGTCTCATGAACCAGAACTTCACCCTTGTGGGCAATGTCATGGATCAGGTGGATCGTCACATGTCCTATGAAGACGTTCACTTCAAGAAAGGCGAAGCACAGGCCTGGGACGGCGTGCGTCTCTGGGCGAATGCGCTCGGCCAGAAGGTCGAAGTCTCGGGTGCCGACTACACGGGCGGTTCCGCCGCGTTTGACGGTGAGAACATCGGCTTCATCATGGGTGCCGACCTGATGGCTCAGAACGGCGTGCGCTACGGTGCGGCCTTCGGCTACCAGAAGGGCGACATGGACAGCGTTGATTCGCTCGTCTCGACCTCGAACGAAGCCGATGCGTTCTCCATCACGGGCTATGCCGCTCAGCAGTTCGGTCAGTTCAACCTGATCGGGTCTCTGGGCTACACCCGAGTGGACGTCGACCTTGAACAGACGCTCCCGTCCGCCATGGACATGGGCAAGCACACGATGAACGCCAAGAGCGACATCATCACTGCCGGTCTCAAGGGCGAAATGCACTTCAAGCTCTCCGACAACGTGGCTGCCGTGCCGTATGTGGGCCTGCGTGCCGTCACCGTTCTCTCGTCCGACGATACGTCGACGATGGGCGGCAAGGACGCTTTCCACTACGACAACGACACGCTCGTGCAGTTCCAGATGCCCGTCGGCATTGCCTTTGAAGGCATGAACACGATGGCCTCCGGTTGGACTTCCCGTGGTGTGTTCGACATTTCCGTGACGCCAGTCTTCGGTGACAAGGAAGCCGACACCACGGTGACGGTCAACGGCATCAAGTCTGCCGACAAGGTCTCCTCCGACTTTGCCGACAGCGTGACCGGTGCGGTGCGCGTGGGCTTCTCCGCTGAAAAGGACAACTTCTCCTTCGGCGGTGAGCTCGGCGTCTCCGTGGGCGACATGCGTGATTCCGCCGTGACCTTTGGTCTTGGCGCTCGCTATCGCTTCTAACGGCTGATCCCTTTCCATGCCTGGGAAATACCTCCTTTCTCTGCCCTCGGCAGAGGAGGGAGGTTTTCGCCCCGGCTGGGAAGGGTTCCTGGAGACAAAGATGTCGATGACGTACACCAAGGCGCAGTTCGCCGAAAAGCACAAGGAGGCCATCAGTCTCTTTCAGGCCGGGCTTGGCTACAAGGCCGTTGCCACTGCTTTGCTCCTCAATCCGTACACGGTGAGGGACTGGGCACGCCAATGGCGATTCCAAATCAAGGCCAATGCTCTTGCGACGCCAGAAGACAAGCAGACGGCCCTTGCAATGCGTGCTGAGGGTGCATCTCTGATGGAGATCGTTGCCGAGATCAAGTGTTCGAAAAGAACCATTCTCTCCTGGCTTTCCGAAGCCAGAAAGGATGGTGCTATGGAGGACACGCCATGAACGGTCGTTCCTCACCACGAGGCATGATGTTCGGCTTCATGGCCGTGCTCTTAGGACAGCTTGCCGTGACGGCTCAAGCGACCGAGGTCAATGTCATCTATGACAAGGCCTATCAGTCGCAGACGGACGTCAAGGCATTCTTCAGAGCACAGGCTATGGGCACGATCATCCAGGCCACGATCTTTGCCAAAGACAAAGCTGCCGTCGAGCGGATAGCCGATCGGTTTTCCGACACGCTCACGCGTCACGAGGACTTCCTATCCGTTCATAAGCCCGGTCCCATGACGAACCTCAACGCCCATGCAGGCGAATGGGTTGTCATGCCCTGCGAAGCCGCTCACGTGCTTCAAAAGGCGAAGGACATTGCGCAACTCACGAACGGGGCCTTTGATCCGACCATTGGAACCGTCACAGCTACCTGGAAGGTGGGCTTTGGCGGCACTGATGTGCCGGAAACTCAGGCCATCCAGGACGCGAAGAAACGCGTGGACTGGCGGAAGGTCGAAGTGGATGTCGGCAATGAAGCCAATGGCGTCTGTTATGCCCGCATCGGCAAAGGTCAGGCCGTGGACTTGGGCGGGATCGTCAAAGGCTGGTCCAACGAGGTTTTGGCTCGTCAGGTCAAGGCTGACGGCGCACTGAGCGCCATGGTCGTCCTTGGCGGCAATACGGCCTTTGTAGGGAAGCCAAGCTACTACGACAAGTGGCTCACGCCCATTCCGATGCCCGACAACCCGCGTCTCTACGGCGGGTATTTCAGGCTCGTCGAAGGGGACATCGTATCCACGAGCGGCGACATGGAACGGCACATCGACGTTGACGGACAACGGTACGGCCACATCATGAACGGCCAAACGGGGAAACCCGTTCAAAACAAGTTTGCATACGTGACGGTGATTGATCACGACGGGGCGCGTGCGGACGCGCTCTCGACAGCACTCTGGGTAATGGGAGACAAAGCCTTCGACTTTCTCAAGGCTCATCCCGACATTCAAGCGCTCTTGGTCATGAAGGAGGGGTAGGTGGCCTATGTCACGCCGAGCCTCGCAGACCGCACGAATGTTAAAAGCGACCGGCTCACGCTCAAGACCATTGAGTGAGAGTGCGTGCGCACATCAAGGAAAAGCGGAAACTGATTTTGGGGAAAATCATGCAAAAGACGAATTTGAACAAGAAGGCGCTCCGAAGAACAGCAAGGCGAGCGCAGGAGAGAAGAACCTTCAAGCCCGCAGCCTTGGCCAAGGCGATGGCGGGGGTTTTTGTTTGTGGGGCGTTGATTCCTGAGGTATGGGCGGTTCCTGGCAACTGGCCTGTCTCAATCGAGATAGGGGGCTACAACCTGACGGCAACTTATGACAGTCGCGGTGCGTTGCTTGGTTATGTTGGTTATGACGGCGCATTCAGATCCCCAACATTAGTGGCTTCAGAAGCACCAACGACGTGGTCATTTAAAACGAGTGAAGCCTTTGAAAATCTTTCGGAAGGCGGAAATGATATAGACCTGACAGGGGCGTATTGGAAAACAATAGCCAACGGTGGGGAAGGTTCGTTTGTTAATGACACTGATCATACGGTTAAGTTCGTAGGAACTAAAAATGCTACTGCGAAAACTTATTCCTTGATTGATCAACTAGCTATAGATAATCCAGATGGAACAGGAGGATATGGACAGATCGTCAATTCGGGGAATGGAACGCTAGAGTTGGTTGGGAGTACGGGGTATGCAATTAGAGCGATATCGCCAATAGACAATAAAAAATCGCGTGGTGCTTTAGTAAATGAAAAAGGCGGAACGGTAAACATTTATGGTATGGGGACGAGCGATGCGATATACTTTTGTACTAACGGAACGATCGATAATGCGGGAACATTAACTGTTTTGGGGGACGGTATTTATGCTTTAGGGGAGCCAGGGGCCGCGTCGGTTCTTGCGCAGACTCATATCATTAACCATTCAAGTGGTGTAATGAAAATTCAGGGGAGCAATTCAAGGCCTGCCGTTCAGGTCGGGTTAACACAAGGCTACTGGGCTTGGACAACTGGGATACACGTTGATATTCAGAATGAAGGTCTGTTCGAAATTTTGGGCGGAAGTAGTGATGGCGAGTATGGGATTGAAACCATTGTGAAAAGGGGTGAGAGTGGATGCACACAGCAAAATTTCAAGATAATAAATGATGGGGTATTAAAAATAAAAGCAGGGTTCAGTCAAGGATCTTCAGCTATAAATAACGGAATAGGATTTAACGAATCGTCTTTTGGTGAAGGAATTGCTGATGTTGGAAACGTTACAATTCAGAACAAAAAAGAATTAATAATTCAAGGAGCTTTGGAGGGGGGGGTGATTTAAATAAGAAGAGTAACGGCATAGATTTACTAGTATATGGTCCAGATAAATTTGGTATGAGTGATCGAGGGGATGTAAAATCGGAATTTATTATTGAAAACAGTGGGACGATGAGCTGGAGTGGAAGCCAATATGGATATTCGATTGGCGTATTAACAGACGGTTTGGAGTCTACTGCATTTGTCGAAGTTACAAATCGAGGGATTTGGAATCTAAATAAATATGCTATTGGTACTTTTGGCCCAGGCCAGGTTATGTTTACCAATACTGCAACGGGTACAATCCAAGCTGAGGCGGGTGCCATCTATTCTGGTAACTATGAGATCCCGAGCGTTGGAGGAGAGGCGAAGCCTCTTCCGATTCAGATTCTAAGTTTGGAGGACGGAGTTTCATCTGTAACAACAGATGCCTTTTCGGAAACAACAACGGTTCAAACGGGTGTTCTGACTCTCAAGGATGATTGGAAAAATCACACTGTCTGGGAGGATGGTGGCACGATCAACTTCACTGACGTCGCAGCCGGCACCGAACTCGCCGAATCCATCAAATCCCAGTTCCAAGCCGCTTTTGGCACGGGTACGACCATCAACTTCACCGGCACGGGTTCAAGCTCCGGCAGTGGTTCCTCCACCTTCAACATGGATGTCGTCAATGCTCTGATCTCCGAAGGCAAGCTGGCAGCCGGTTCCGTTGTGACATCCGAAGCCCTTACGCATTCGGGCAAGACTTTCACGCTCGGGAACACCGGCGACATGACGCAGGACACGGGTTTCATGGGCATCAAGGGTTCAACGGGCATCACCGTGAAGGACGGCAAAACCCTGACGCTCATGGGCTCTCAGGCATCTATGGCCATGGCCGTGGGTGCCGATACGCGTGATGCGAGCTACGTCATTACCGATGCGCCGATGGCAATGGAAAACGGCACGCTGAAGCTCGGCCACAAAGCCATGTCCGCCACGGAAGGCACGCTTGCCGATGTGACGTTTGACCGCATGTCCACGGTGAATGTTGAAAACGGCATTTACACCCTGG
>ERZ791800.292-NODE-292-length-49187-cov-5.012110_pt1 | contig 49187 bp, 38 predicted proteins | sample MGYA00510310_ERZ791800 | MGnify/ENA primary metagenome ERZ791800 (study PRJEB30046, sample SAMN00791954) | human gut metagenome | study: EMG produced TPA metagenomics assembly of the A metagenome-wide association study of gut microbiota in type 2... | reverse complement strand
GATTGGCAGTCCATTATTAAGTTTTTTATTATGTTCCCTTTGTACACCGTTGCAAGCCGGAGAATATGCCGACGCTTGGTGATCTGTACGACTGCCTGCGGGAGCAGAAAGAGCGGCAGGCGCAGCGTATCGCCACAGCGTTGGAAATCTACGTCAATGGTTCGCTGCGAGTGTTCAACCACCAGACCAATGTGGAACTGGATAACCGCATCATCTGTTTCGACATCAAGGAGTTGGGCAAACAGCTGAAAAAATTGGGGATGCTCATCGTCCAGGATCAGGTCTGGAACCGTGTCACCATCAACCGCAACAGCAAAAAGAACACCCGGTACTATATAGACGAGTTCCACCTCCTGCTGAAAGAGGAACAGACCGCAGCATACAGCGTCGAAATCTGGAAGCGGTTCCGAAAATGGGGCGGTGTACCGACAGGAATTACGCAGAACATCAAGGATTTGCTGGCCAGCCGAGAAATCGAAAATATCTTCGAGAACAGCGATTTCATTTATATGCTCAATCAGGCATCCGGCGACCGGCAAATCCTTGCAAAGCAGCTGAATATCTCGCCGTTCCAGCTGTCGTATGTGACGAACAGCAACGAGGGTGAAGGGCTGCTGTTCTACGGCAACACGATTATCCCATTCAAGGATAAGTTCGACACTTCGCTGAAACTGTACAGCCTGATGACCACGAAGCCCAATGAGATGGGAAAATATAAGGAGAAAAAAGAAGCATGAACACATCGAATATTTTTGACCGACTGAGCCGCAAAATTCATCATCACTCTGACATGGAGCCGCACGAAAGCGATTCCGGCCCGCCCTTTGGTGAGGTGGAGCCGCTCAACTTCCACGATGAAGAATCGGTAGTGCATACGGTGCTGGAGGACTTTTACGCCGTTGGCACACTGGCCGATGAACTGACTGACGGCTTTCACATGGAAGCCCACGGTTATCTGGACCGTGAGGAAGTGAATGCCCGTCTGATCGCCTTTGCCCGGAAGCTGGAACAGGTGCTTGATAAGTGGGAAACCCACGCAGCCCTGATCGCATGACGGTTCCAGCCGGAAGGAGGTGATTTCCATAGCAGACAAAAAATTTCGGGGCAGAGATAAAATCGTCCAGAAAATGACCAAAGACGGTCTGGTGGATGAAAACCTCCGCACCGGGGAACAGAAGTCCGCAACCGCAGCAGAAAAGCCGGAGCAGGAAGATTCGGCAAAGGAAACTTCGGAAAAAGAAACAGATGAACAACCTATCGTGGACGAAGAACGGTGCATGGATGCCAAGGACGGGGAGGAGGATGCACCCCGGCATCACAGTACCGCCAAGCAGAGCGCAGACTATTATAAAGCCCATCAGGAGGAGGGCAAGCCAAAGGATGCGCCTGCGGCATCGGATGCAGAGCCGCCCACAAAGAAAGGCCGACTTTCTTTTGAGGATGAAAAAGGCGGCATTGTCCGTGGCATGGGGATGGGCGTTAAGAAGGTGGCCAAGAAAGGAGTGGATACCGCCACCGGGTTCGCCCATCAGAAAGTACATCAGGTAGAAAAGGACAATTCCGGAGTGGAAGCTGCTCACAAGTCGGAAGAAGCCGCCGAACGCCTGCACCACTTTGTCAAAGGTAGAAAAAAGCCCAAAGACAAATCTGCCAGAGCGGAGAAAAGAGGTGGCGAGAATCAGAAGTCCAGCCGCCTGAAATTTTCCGAGAGCGAGGGTGGTACGGCGGAAAATGCAGCAGAACTGTCGCTGAAAAAGAAACAGCCCCAGCCACCGCCGACTGCCGCAGGAGGTGAAACAAAAACAATCGGCGCGAAGTTTTACCAGAAAAAACAGTATAAGGATGCTTATGCAGCCGCCAAGCGCGGCCAGAAAGCCGGAACTGCCGGCAGCAAGCAGGCAGCAGCGGCAACAAACACCATTACGGAGAAAGCGAAAGCGGCGGTGCAGGAGATCGTCGTGCAGCATAAAACTTTATGGGTCGGTATTGGTGTGGGTATCCTGCTGGTGATGGTCATGCTGGGGGCCTTTTCGAGCTGCGGTGCAGCAATTCAGGGAACAGGCAGTACCTTTGTAGGAACGACCTACCCCAGCAAGGACGCCGATATGAAAGGTGCGGAAGAAGATTATCTGGAACTGGAAAAGGAACTGGATAAGCAGATTCGGCAGATGGAATCCACCCATCCGGGCTATGATGAATATCGCTATCAGCTTGACGAGATCGGGCATGACCCGTACCAGCTGATTTCTCACCTGACAGCGGTTTATGAGCAGTTCACCAGAGGACAGGTCAAGCCTGTTATCAAGGAACTGTTCAAGCAGCAGTACATTTTGAAAGTGTGGGAAACGATAGAGATTCGCACTCGCATGGAAACCAGAGTAGGGGTTCGGCCAACGATTGACGCTTTTGGAAACATCAGCATGGAAACCTATACCTATCAGGAAGAAGTGGAGTACGAGTATAAAATCCTCAATGTCCTGCTGAAAAATAAGGGCTTCGATACCATCGCGCGGAAGAACATGAACCGGAAGCAGACCGGACGGTACGATGCCTATAACCTGACCTACGGCAACCGCCCGGAACTGTTCGGCGCAGGCTCCCCGACTTACAGCGGCGGCACAACGGGCAGTATCGGCACGGGCGGCGGTACTGGTGGTTCCGGCGGTGGTTTCAAGTATGATATTCCTTCGGAAGCCCTTTCGGATGAAAAGTTCGCAAGGATGATTGAGGAAGCCGAAAAGTATCTTGGTATGCCGTATGTGTGGGGCGGCAGTTCCCCAAGCACCAGTTTTGACTGCTCCGGCTTTGTCTGCTGGGTCATCAATAATAGCGGCAATGGGTGGAGCGTTGGGCGTACAACAGCCAACGGTCTGCGAGGAAAATGCAGCTATGTCTCTCCTGCGGATGCACAGCCTGGTGACTTGATCTTCTTCGAGAAAACCTATAACACTGCTGGCGCGTCGCACGTTGGAATCTACGTCGGCAATGGCATGATGATCCACTGCGGCGACCCCATTTCCTATACCAGCATCAATTCGACCTACTGGCAAAGCCACTTTTTAGGCTTTGGCCGCATCAACTGAAAGGAGGGCCGATGGGCAAAAAATTACAGAAATATCTGGATGAAGCCGAAAAGACGGAACAGCAGATCGCGGAACTGGAAGAACGGCTGAGAACCATCCGGGCAGCACAGAAAAAGGAAGAGGACAGCGAGATCATCCGTGCCATCCGCAGCACCAAGATGGGCGGGCGCGAACTGCTGGCTCTGCTGGACAACATTCAGGCGGGCAATGTGACGTTCCTGACCGCTGTAAACAACGCTTCAGAGGAAGCAGAAACGGAGGAAGCGATTGAAAAAGATGCTTAAACGGCTGGGAGTTGTTATCCCCAGCACAATTCTGACCCTGCTGATGGCGGTGGGCTTTTCGACCCCGGCCTTTGCCTATGTGGATACCACCGAGGCGGCGGAGGAACCTGTGCAAGTGATCGAGGAAACAGAGCCGACGGAGGAAGAAAAAATCCCGTTCACCATCGCAGGCAACGGTGAGGTGGAGGACAACATGATGGATGACCCCAGCAAGGAGTTCTTTACGGTCAAGACCAAGGGCGGCAATACGTTCTTTCTGGTGATCGACCGGGCGCGAAACAGCGAAAACGTCTATATGCTCTCGATGATCGACGAGTACGATTTGCAGGAGTTTCTGGACGATGAAGAACGGAACGGCAAGCAGGAAGAAGAAACGCCTGCGGTAGTTCTGCCCGAAACCAAACCCGAATCTACCCCGGATGTGGAAATCGAAGAACCGAAAGAGGAATCGAGCGGTGGCATGAATAAGATTCTGCTGCTGGTATTCGTGGCGGCACTGGGCGGTGCAGGTGCTTTCTTCTACTTCTACATTTATAAGCCGAAGCCGAAAGAAGAAACGCCGCAGAGTGAAAATCTGGAAACCGACCAGAGCCTTGCGACGGTGAACGAGGATAATCAGTCCGGCAACGAGAATGGCACATAAGAAAACCGTAACATAAGGATGCAGGGGTAGTCGAAAGGCTATCCCTGCTTTTTTCAAAAAGGAGAAAGCGTTGAAATATCTGGTGATTGCAGAAAAACCGAGCGTATCGAAATCCATTGCAAAAGTGATCGGTGCATATCGGCAGGAGGACGGGTATCTGGAGGGTGGGGATTGCGTGGTAAGCTGGTGTCTGGGGCATCTGGCAGAGTATGCAGCCCCGGAACATTACGATGAACGCTATGAAAACTGGCGTTTTGAGGATTTGCCGATTCTCCCTGTCGAGTGGAAACTGCTGGTACACAATACAAAGAAGCCGCAGTTCAATGTCCTGCGCAAACTGCTCCGCAGCAAGAAATTTGATTATGTGGTGAACGCCTGCGACGCAGGACGCGAGGGCGAAGCAATTTTTCGCCGTGTGTATGCTCTTGCCGGAAGCAAACTCCCCATCAAGCGGCTGTGGATCAGCAGCATGGAGGATGCCGCCATCCAGCAGGGCTTTGAAAATCTGAAAGATGGTGCGGCCTACGACAATCTGTTTGCCGCCTCTGAGTGCAGAGCAAAAGCGGACTGGCTGATCGGCATGAATGGAACCCGTGCTTTTACGAAAAAGTACGGCAGAAAACAGACCATTGGCCGTGTGCAGACCCCGACGCTGGCGATGCTTGCCGAACGGCATACCAAAATCCAGAACTTCGTAAAGGAATCCTATTACAAAGTGGAACTGTCCGGCGCAGGTGTCGTGGCGGTATCGGAACAGATGGGGCGGGAACAGGATGCCGATACCATGCAGGCCGCTTGTGATGGTCAGTGCGCGGTGGTCGGCAGTATCGAGCGCAAGCGAGTGGAGAAGAAGCCCCCGAAGCTGTATGACCTGACGACCTTACAGCGAGAAGCAAACCGCTATTACGGCCTGACTGCCAGCCAGACTTTACAGGCGGCACAGGAACTGTATGAAGAAAAGCTGGTGACATATCCCAGAACGGACAGCCAGTTTGTGACCGAGGATATGAGAACGATGGTGGAATCTCTGGTGCTGGCCTTAGATGGCGCGGCGGCAGACGTAAGCTGCGTTATCGACAACAGCAAGGTCACAGACCATCATGCGATCCTGCCGACGATGCAGGGTGCAAAGTGTGATAAGGAAAAGCTGTCCGAAACCAAGCAGAAGATTCTTTCGCTTATCATCTGGAAACTGGTGCAGGCTGTGCAGCCACCGCTCATCTATGAGGATGTTCTGGTGACGGTATGCTGCCAGGGCAGGAACTTCACGGCAAAATATAAGGATGTTCTGCAGCCCGGTTATACTGCAAAACCTGTTCCGCTTGTGGAGCCGGAGAAGAACAAGGATGCGTCACTTCCGAAAAAGATGGAGCAAGGAATGGTTCTTCCGGTGGTACGGGCAGAGAAAAAGCAGGGCTTTACTTCACCGCCGAAAGTCTACACCGAAGATACCCTGCTGTCCGCCATGGAAACAGCAGGCAACAAAGAATTTGATAAGGACACCGAGAAGAAAGGTCTGGGAACCCCTGCAACGCGCGCTGCGATTCTGGAAAAACTGGTATCCTCCGGCTATGTTGAGCGCAAGGGCAAGCAGATGATTCCTACGGAGGACGGTGTGGCCGCGATCCGCAATATCCCGGACTACCTGAAATCCGCCAGCATGACAGCTGAGTGGGAAAATGACCTGCTGCGGATGGAGCGCGGTGAGATCAAGTCCCATGATTTTATGCAGGGCATCCACGGATTGCTCGATAAAATGCTGGCTGACCTCCGGCAGATTCCTACCGCCGCGGCGGCTCCCTATTATAATAAGGTAAGCGTGGGAAGCTGCCCGGTCTGCGGAAACCCTGTACATGAGAGCAAACTCAGCTTTTGTTGTGCAGACCGCAGCTGCAAATTTGCCCTCTGGAAAGAAAGCAGATACTTGTCCAACATGAGAAAAACGCTGGACAAGAAGATGGCGGTAGACCTTTTGAAGAAAGGTCGCACCCATGTAAAAGACTTTTATTCCGCGAAAAAAGATAAGACATTCGCCGCTGACCTTGTGATGCGCGTCGAAGAGGGTCGCGCACAGTACAGTCTGGAATTTCCCAAAACACCGATGAAAACGAAAACGTAAAGGAGGTTTGACCCTTGCCACAGATTAACGATATTCGAGAATTGGCGCAGCAGAACGCCCGGTATGTCAGTAACTCGCCACAGGACTGGATGAGTTATCTGGATGTGGCGGCGCGGCTGTACCGCTATTCGTTCACCGATGCACTCCTGATCCACGCGCAGCGACCCGATGCAACCGCCTGCGCAGAACTGGAACTCTGGAATCAGAAAATGAGCCGATGGGTCAACCGTGGCGCAAAAGGCATCGCGCTTCTGGATGATACCGGACCGCGTACCAAGCTGCGGTATGTGTTCGATATTGCTGACACCCATCTGGTGCGCGGCGGCAGAACACCGCTCTTATGGAATCTGGACAGCCACGAGCATGAGCAGATTATCCTAGACCATTTGGCAGATACCTATGGTTTATCCCAGACAGACAGCATGAACACCGCCCTGATGGAAGTGGCGCAGCAGCTGACTGCCGACAATCTGGATGAAGCGATGGACGGTCTGGCCTATGAGGTGGCAGGCACTTTTCTGGAAGAACTGGACGAAGATAACATCCGCGTCCGCTTCCGGGAACTGATGACCAACAGTATCTTCTATACGCTTTCCCGCCGTTGTGGGCAGGAGCCTATGGATGTACTGGACGATGATGATTTTATCCGCATCGTGGATTTCAACAAGCTGCCGGTGCTGTCGTTCCTTGGCAATGCAGTTTCGGAGCAGTGTGAGGCCGTTCTTTTTGACATTGGGCGTGAGATGCGGAAAATTTACAAAAAAGAAATCACGCAGCAGCTTGAAAAATCTGTTGACAGCTTGTATAATACCAATACGGACTTTAATGCATTAAAGCACGAAACCAAAGAAACCACGACCGAAGGAGGACAAGAAAATGGAGTTGACGTATTACCGCAAGGGAGATTATCTGTTCCCGAATCTGGCCGTGAAGGACGAGCCGCAGATCATCGGGAAGTATGGGATGCTGCGCAGGACGTACCTGAAAGAGAACCGAAGGAACTGGTATCAGAGTATGCTGATGAGCGGCAGGCTGAACCAGCATCTGGCGCAGATCGAGGAAGCAGCGGAGAGCCGGGTGGAAACCCTGCTGGACAGCCTGAACGAGAAGTTTCCGGCACCGAGCAAGGAGAAAGACCCGCTGGCATGGGCGGCGCACCAGAACAATCTGACGACGATGGCCGAGGAAATCGTCTTGAAGGAATTGGTGTACAATTAACTGAACCGACAACGGAACAGGATTTGAGCGAAGCAGAGGAAGAAATTGCCTCTGCTTTTTCTTTTCCTGATTTGCCGACCGTGGAACAGCAGATTCGCGCCATTGAAGCACCGATCCGGGCGCGGTATGCGGACGAGATTGCACTTGATTCCGAAGTAGTCGATGAAATCCTGCGCACGGGCAGCAACCGCAGCAAGGGCCAGCTGCGCCTGATCTACAATTTCATGGTTGAGAAAACTCCGGAAGAATACACGGAGTTCGTGAAAAACGAATATGGTACGGGAGGAAAAGGCTTTGAAATTGGCGGTGCAAAGTATGCCGCCTGGTTCGATGATCTGGGGTTGCGCATTGCGCTAGGTGACACGGCAAAGGGCGGTACGATTGTCAAAGCGTTTTTGTCATGGGAGGATGTGAGCAACCGCATCCATGAACTGCTCCGGCAGGGCGAGTATGCGCCGCAGGCGGTTCTGGATGCTGCACGGCAGAACGCTTTACAGGAACACGCGCAGACGTTGGCTTATATGGAACGTGATTTGGCCGATGGTGTTGCCGAAGCAGTGTTTCAGGATACAGAAATCTTCAGGGGTGGTTTCCCGGAACTGACAGACAGGCTGGCAGGCTTGCTTGATGATACGAATTTTCTGACTGACCTAAACGACAGATTATCTGCGCTGGGGGAAGCCTACGTCGAAGATAAAGACCTGATGCGGATGCACTTTTATAAGCCGGATAAGGTGGCGGCGCTGTTCCACCAGTTTGCAAAACCTTATCAGAACTACTCGGCGCGGGATGGCTTTCACTGGAATGAGTATAAGAAGTTCATCACGGAAGATGAAATCAATGCTTACTTCACACGGGGCAGCAATTATTCGGACAGTCGGCTGGCAATCTATTCGTTCTTCCTGAATCATGAGGACAAAAAAGAACGGGCTGACTTCCTGAAAGAGCATTACGGGATCGGCGGCAGCAGCCATGCACTCTGCGGGGCAGACGATTCTCACGAAGATCACGATGGCAGGGGCATTTCTTTGGAGCGTGGCTCATACGGGAACCCGGATGCAAGCGTTCATCTGAACTGGAATCAGGCCGCAGGCCGAATCGACCAGCTTATCCGTGACAGTGAGTATTTGAAGCCGGCAGACTTCTCCCGGATGCCTGCTTATGAACGGGAACAGATGGCAATGCGGGTGATGGGATTCTATCACCATCTGCCGAACGACGTGGAGCGGCCTTATCCGCAAGACCTTTACCATGAAGAAGGACGAAAGGCTCTCGTTGAAAAGCTGGAAGCCCCTGAACAGGCGGTGGAACTACTGGAGCAGATGGACAATGCACTGCTGTCTGTGCCGCTGGATTCCGAGGAATATAAGGACAAGGCGGAATCTCTTTCTGTCCTGCACCAATATGTCGAGGGAACGTACACGATTTTCCCGGAAAAGAAGAGGGCTGTTGAGATTGCGGTTCCTGAGCAGGGGCAGATGTCCATGTTTGACTTCATGGAGCAGGAGCCGCAATCGAAAGAGCAGTCAACCGCCGCAGCGGTTGAGGTACCCCAAAAGGCAAAAGTCGTTGCGCGGTATCAGTCAACGGTGATGATGCAGGAGGGATATATCGAGGATATTGCAATTCTGCAATATTCCGATGGCAAGTTCTATAACCATTACAACTATGACGAAGAAACGGGAACAGGTACAGCAGAAACAGGGCCGTTTAACAGTCTGAATGATGCAAAGTCTGTCATTCGTCAAACGAGAGAAGATGCAAAAGCAGTAGAGTCGTTTGAAAATCAGCCTAAGCAAACGTACAGCAGAGAAAACGGCAGTTTTCTGTATCTGGAAAACGACCATCTGTACCGCGTTGAGCGATCTAATGCCTACGACGTTTATCTGAAAGATATGGAAAATTCGGCGGTGGCTGGCCGGGTCATTCCGTTACCGTCATATAGCGAAACGCTGGCGAAGAATCCGCTGAACGATTTCCTGAAACTGGATGCAGACCACACGCAGAAAGACAGCCGCTGCGTCTATAAAGAATGTCTGTACACGCTGCTGGAAAAGGTAGAGCGCAGCGAAATCTATCCGCTGCTGCGCGACCACGATACCACCGAGGAAGAAGCAGAAGATCTGATCCGTGAGAAAATCGAGGATTTGTTTGCTTCCGGCGAGGTGGAAAATGCTGCTTACTCCGAGGCTATCGACACATGGGCGCACTTTGGAGAGTGGATTCAGGAAGATATTTTCCAGCGCACCTATCAGGACGTTATTACGGACAGACGGGATGCCGTTGCACTGTATCAGGATAGCAAGGACGCACCGCAGTGGGTGCGCGGCATGATGGTTCCGTATGCAGCGGAAGAAAAGGCTGTTGAGCCGACCTTGCAGCCAATGCCGCTGGATGCCGCCAACGAGTATAACGCTCTGAAAGAGCGTTACCCGGATGCACTGGTCGGCTATGAGCAGTACGGTAACTTTGAGTTCTACGGCGAGGATGCAAAGCGCGTTTCAGAACTTCTTGGCAGCAAGCTGTTGGAAAAGGAAACCGCACTCGGCAAGGTTGAGGTATCTGGTTTTCCGCGTGAACAGTGGGCTTCACAGGCAATGAAGCTCTGGAAACAGGGGGAGAGTATCTATCTGTCCGGCCAGCAGGAAGATGGAACCCATGCGCAGACAAAGTATTTCCGCAGAGAGGAATACTTACCGATTAACACAACCATCGAACTGGACGATAGAGAGTTCCGTGTGAATTCGGTCAACTTTGAACAGGGAACGGTCAGTTTGCAGGACATGACCCTTGCGAAAGAAGCCCGGTATCCGATCTTCCGAACGGAACCACTGGAGTACATTCGGCATGTGTATGAACAGGCAGATGTACCGATGGAAGAAGCGGTGGAAATCACAGTCTTTACGGCTCTGCATAATGCTGGTGTGGCTTACGAGGATTTTTCCCCGGAGCAGATGGATGTGATCTATTCGGTGGCAGAGTCGGGCGGCGAGTTGGAAGAACTGCTGAATCCCGACTTCCCGCCGGAACAGATGCAGCTGATTGCGGATGTGCAGAACCGAACGGATGCCATCAGCCGTGCGGCGGCAGAGGAAGCCCTTGAACCGCTGATCCAGCAGCCTATGACCCCGGCAGAGGTCAACCATGCAAGGCGGCAGCACAATCTTCCGCTGGACAGCGGTGCGATAGAACTGCCTGCACAGCCCAAACAGGAGCCTATGAACTTCCGCATTACGGACGATGATCTCGGCGCAGGAGGGCCGAAAACAAAGTATAAAGCCAATGTGGAGGCCATTCGGGTGCTGCAAACACTGGATGCAGAGCAGCGGCAGGCTACAGCGGAGGAACAGGAAATCCTTTCCCGGTATGTTGGCTGGGGCGGCATTCCGCAGGCGTTCGATGAAAGCAATGCGGAGTGGTCGAAAGAGTATGGCGAACTACAGTCCCTGCTCACGGCAGATGAGTATAAGGAAGCCCGTGCCAGTACCCTGAATGCGTTTTACACTTCCCCTACGGTCATCAAGGCAATGTATGAAGCCCTGGGCAATATGGGGTTGTCCAAAGGCAATGTGCTGGAACCGTCCTGTGGTGTCGGCAATTTCATGGGTCTGGTGCCGGACAGCATGGAAAAGATTCGGATGTACGGTGTGGAGCTGGACAGCATTTCAGGCCGCATTGCACAGCAGTTGTACCAGAAAAACAAGATTGCGGTGCAGGGCTTTGAAACGATGCAGTTCCCGGATAGCTTCTTCGACTGTGTTGTGGGTAACGTACCCTTCGGCAATTACAAAGTACCGGACAAGCGGTATGATCGCCACAATTTCCTCATCCACGATTATTTTATCGCCAAGAGCCTTGACCTTGTGCGTCCGGGCGGTGTGGTAGCAGTGGTAACGTCCAGCGGTACGATGGATAAAAAGGATTCCTCTGTCCGTGAGTACCTTGCCAACCGTGCCGATCTGGTAGGTGCGATTCGTCTGCCGAACAATGCGTTTCAGCGCAATGCCAACACCGGTGTGGTTGCTGACATTCTGTTCCTGCAGAAGCGTGACCGTGCAGCGGTGGAGCGGGCTGACTGGGTGGATCTCGGTGAAACGTCGGAGGGATATTCCATCAACCAGTATTTTGCGCAGCATCCTGGGATGGTGCTGGGGGAGATCACCACGGAAAGTACCCAGTATGGCAAGCAGGAAACGACGGTCAAGCCCATCGAAGGCGCAGACCTTGCTAAGCAGTTAAAAGAGGCAGTCGGCAACATCCAGGCTACCATCACGGAGCCGGAAATTTCCGATGATGAACTGGATGTGCAGGAAGAACCTATCCCGGCAGACCCCAGCGTGAAGAATTTCAGCTTCACGAACGTGAATGGGCAGATTTACTACCGTGAAAACTCCTTTATGAACAAGGTAGAACTGCCTGCCGTAACTGCAGAGCGGGTGCTGGGCATGATTGCTCTGCGGGAAACCACCCGAAAACTGTTGGATTGTCAGCTGCATGATGGCTCGGATGCGGAAGTACAGCTTTTGCAGAATGAACTGAAACAGCAATACACCGCATTTAAGGCGCAGTATGGCCTAATCAACAGCACCGCCAACAAGCGAGCGTTCCGACAGGACAGCAGTTATTGTCTGCTGGCATCACTGGAAATTCTGGATGAGGAGAGGAATCTCAAACGGCTTGCCGATATTTTTACAAAGCGCACCATTCGTAAGCCGGAACCCGTCACCTCGGTGGACACGCCCAGTGAAGCCCTGGCACTCTCTATCGGAGAAAAAGCAAAGGTAGATGTGCCGTTCATGGCGCAACTTTGCGGTAAGCCTGAGCAGGAAGTCACGGATGAACTGGCGGGCGCGATTTTCCGAAATCCTGTGACACAGCAGTGGGAAACCTCGGATGAATACCTGTCCGGCAATGTGCGTGAAAAGCTCGCCACAGCAGAAACCTTTGCGGCAAACCATGCTGAATATCAAATCAATGTGGATTACCTGAAACGGGTACAGCCCAAAGATCTGGATGCTTCGGAAATTGAAGTGCGGCTGGGTGCAAACTGGGTGAAGCCGGAGTACATCACGCAGTTTATGAAAGAAGTGTTCAAAACACCGAACTACTATGCCGGGATTGACATTAAGGCAACCTATTCCGGAATTTCTGGTGCATGGAACATTTCGGGCAAGTCGCTGGATCGCGGCAATCCGCTTGTCACCAACACTTACGGAACCCTGCGGGTCAATGCCTATAAGCTGCTGGAAGATGCACTGAACCTCCGGGATACCAAAATCTACGATACGATTCACGATGCGGATGGAGATCACCGTGTACTGAATAAGCAGGAAACCATGCTTGCACAGCAGGCACAGGAATCCATTCGGGAAGCGTTCAAGCAGTGGATTTTCAAGGATTTAGACCGCCGTGAGGATTTGTGTGCGACCTACAATCGGATTTTCAATGCGATTCGTCCCCGTGAGTACGATGGCAGTCACATTCGTTTTGAGGACATGACCCCGGAAATCTCTCTGATGCCACACCAGAAAAATGCAGTGGCGCACATTCTGTACGGCAACAATACGCTGCTGGCTCATTGTGTGGGCGCAGGCAAGACCTTCCAGATGATTGCTGCCGGCATGGAAAGCCGCAGGTTGGGCCTGTCGCAGAAAAACCTTTATGTGGTGCCGAATCACCTCACGGAGCAGTGGGGCGCAGACTTCCTGCGACTCTATCCCAGTGCCAATGTGCTGGTGGCAACGAAAAAGGATTTTGAACCCAGCAATCGAAAGCAGTTCTGCTCCCGCATTGCAACCGGCGATTACGATGCCATCGTGATTGGTCATTCGCAGTTTGAGCGAGTGCCGCTTTCCCCGGAACGGCAGAAAGCTATTGTAGAGCGTCAGATCGACGACATTACGCTGGCTCTGGCCGATGCCCGGAGTGAGGACAGCCACAGTTTTACGGTCAAGCAGATGGAAAAAACAAAGAAAACACTGGAAGCAAAGCTGCAAAAGCTGAACGACCAGACGAGAAAGGATGATGTGGTTACATTTGAGGAACTGGGTGTTGACCGTCTGTTTGTGGACGAGTCACATTTCTATAAAAATATGTTCCTCTACACAAAAATGCGGAATATCGCAGGTATTGCACAGACCGATGCACAGAAATCCAGCGATATGTTTGCAAAGTGTCAGTATCTGGACGAACTGACAGGCGGCAAGGGCGTGACCTTTGCAACTGGAACCCCGGTCAGCAATTCGATGGTGGAATTGTACACCATTATGCGGTATCTCCAGTATGACACCCTGCAGAAGATGGGGCTAAGCCATTTCGATGATTGGGCGGCGTCCTTTGGTGAAACCGTTACGGCAATCGAGCTTTCCCCGGAAGGAACCGGCTACCGTGCGAAAACACGTTTTGCCCGGTTCTTCAATCTGCCGGAACTGATTTCTCTATTCAAAGAGTCCGCAGATGTGCAGACAGCAGATATGCTGAACCTGCCTGTGCCGGAAGCAGAGTACATCAACGAAGTGCTGAAGCCCAGCGAAACGCAGGAGGAAATGGTAAGTTCCTTTGCAGATCGCGCCGAAACCGTGCGCAATGGCAACGTAAATCCCAGATTCGATAATATGCTCAAGATCACCAACGATGGCAGAAAATTGGCACTCGACCAGCGGCTTATAAATGATATGCTGCCGGACGAGCCGGAGAGCAAGGTGAATCGCTGTGTGGACAATGCGTTCAAGGTCTGGGAAGAATCTGCCTTGGATAGGGGAACACAGTTGATTTTCTGCGATTTATCGACACCAAAAGCCGATGGTACATTCAATGTTTATGATGATGTGCGGGAAAAATTGGTGGCGAGAGGTGTTCCCCGTGAAGAAGTGGCGTTCATTCACGAGTATAACACGGAAACCAAAAAGGCAGAGCTTTTTGCAAAGGTGCGCGCCGGACAGGTGCGCATCCTGATGGGGTCTACACCGAAACTTGGCGCAGGAACCAATATTCAGGATCGGTTGATTGCCCTGCATCATCTGGACTGCCCATGGAAGCCGTCTGACCTGGAACAGCAGGAGGGGCGTATTCTTCGGCAGGGAAACCGGAATAAGCAGGTGAAAATCTATCGTTACGTCACTGAAAATACGTTTGATTCGTATATGTGGCAGATTCTGGAAAATAAGCAGAAGTTCATCTCGCAGATCATGACTTCCAAATCGCCTGTCCGTGCCTGCGACGATGTGGACGATACCGCGCTGTCTTATGCCGAAATCAAGGCACTGGCAACGGGCAATCCCTACATCAAGGAAAAGATGGACTTGGATATTCAGGTCAGCAAGCTGAAGCTGCTGAAAGCCAATCACACCAGTCAGATTTATAGCTTGGAATCGGATATTGCGCGCCGCTATCCGCGAGAAATCGCTGTGGCACAGGGTCAGATCGAAGCACTGAAAACCGATATGGAAGCGGCAAAACCACTTCTGGCGCAGGATAAAGACCACTTCGCTATGGAAATCAGCGGTAAGGTGTACACCGAACGCAAGGAAGCGGGCGCGGCCATTATCGAGGCTTGTAAGGCTTTGAAGGCGGCTGGTACCGAGGGCAGAATCGGCAGCTACGGTGCGTTTGAACTGCACTCCCGGTTTGACAACTTCGATAAGGTGTTCCGCTTGTCCATCAAGGGCGCATGGAACTACTCTATGGAAGTCGGCAAAGACCCGCAGGGCAACATTCTGCGCATTACCAATGCACTGGCAGGCATCGAAAGAGCGTTGCCGCAGGTAGAACGCAGACTGGAAACCTTGGAACAGCAGTTGGCGCAGGCAAAGGAAGAAGCCAAACGTCCTTTTGCGCAGGAAGCAGAATTGGCTGAAAAATCCGCGCGCCTTGCAGAGCTGAATTCACTGCTCAACATGGACGAAAAGGGCGGTGAGGATGCGCTTGGAGTGGACGAGGATGCAGCCGAAACCGAAGTCGCAGACAAGCCGCGACAGCCTGTGAACTACGCAGGCCGCGTTGCAGAGCGCACTGCGGATGATGTGCGGAAACCCTCTGTGCTGACACGGCTTCATGCAAAGCAGGCAGAGCGCACCGCAGAACCGCAGAAATCCCAGAAGCGGAAAAGTCACGATATGGAACTGTAAATGAGTAGCCCCGTCAGTTTATCTGACGGGGTGTTTTTTAGTAAGGAGGAAATTTGCTTACTTTAACACCAATCAATTTGAAAACGGCAAACGCATTTGTGCAGCAGTATCACCGCCACCATAAACCGACGCGGGGGCATAAGTTCTCCATCGGCGTATCAGAAAATGGCGCGTTAGTGGGCGTTGCTATCTGCGGCAGACCTGTGGCGCGGCGGTTGGATGATGGCTATACGCTAGAAGTCAATCGCCTGTGTACGGATGGAACTCCAAACGCCTGCAGCATCCTGTATGCGGCGGCGTACCGTGCAGCACGGGCAATGGGTTACAACAGAGTTGTTACCTACATTCTGGATACGGAAAATGGAGCATCCCTGAAAGCTGCCGGGTACACCTGTGAGGGCAGAGCCGGAGGATTGGAATGGAACGGCGCGAAGGCACCGAAACAGGCTGACCAATATCCGCGCCAGATGAAAACACGATGGGTCAAGAAAAAGGAGGGCTTGCATGGCAGTTGACCGTAAACAGCAGATGAAAGAAATCACGGAACGGTTGGAGCAGGGCGTAAAGGACATTTTTACATCGGAAATGTACACGACATACCTGCGCACGATGGCAAAATTTCACAATTACAGCTTCAACAATACGCTGCTGATCGCGATGCAGCGGCCTGATGCCACACTGGTGGCAGGGTTTAACGCATGGAAAAACAAGTTTAACCGCTACGTCAAAAAAGGCGAAAAAGGCATCCAGATCATTGCTCCGGCTCCCATCAAGGAAGTCGAGGAACGCGAGAAAATCGACAAGGATACGGGTCTGGCTGTGCTGAACGAAAACGGTGAGCCGGAAATGGAACGTGTGGAGTATGTGATTCCGCGTTTCCGCGTAACAACGGTCTTCGATGTTTCGCAGACCGATGGTGAACCGATTCCGTCGTTGGAAGTGAACGAACTGACGGCCAGCGTCAAAGACTATGCGCTACTTACGGCGGCAATCGAGCAGGTATCGCCTGTGCCGATGCGGTTTGATGAAATCGAAGGGGGTGCCAAAGGCTATTACAGTGATGCAGACAAAGAAATCTGCATTCAGGTCGGCATGGGCGAGAGCCAGACCATAAAGACGATGATTCACGAGGTTGCTCATGCGATGCTGCATAACAGCGATTTCATGAAACAGCGCGGCGAAGAAAAAGACAGGCTTACAAAGGAAACCGAAGCGGAGAGTATTGCATTTACGGTCTGCTCGGCTCTGGGCATTGATACGTCCGATTACTCTTTCCCGTATGTGGCAAGCTGGGCCAGCGGCAAGGAGATGAAGGAACTGAAAGATTCGATGGATACGATTCGATTGACCGCAGCCGACTTTCTGGAAAAGCTGGAAGCGGCAGTCGCGGAAAGGAGCGCAGAGCGCATGACCGCGATGCAGTATGCGGAAAAGTTGATTGCCAATAAGGAGCAGGAAAAAACGATTTTTGATGATGAGCAGCGAAATCTCATCGTGAATTTTGCTTTCAAGCTGGATGACCGGGCAGCAACGGAAGAACTGGTGAACGGTCTGGCGGCTGCACTGGCCGAGGATGACAAAGAAGAAGCCAACCGCCTGATGTATGATGCACAGGAGAAAATCGAAAATCTGCCGGATAGAATGATTGGTCTTTCGGAGATGCACGACTATGGTTATCGGAAGGATGATATGCTGCCGCTGATGAAAGAAGCTGCGTTGGAATGGCATCGGGCTGGCGAGAAAATTTATCCTCTGTTTTCGGGTGGCACGGCAGGCGAGTTTGCCAGCAAGGAGCAAATCGCACAGCATGATGGTATTTTCGGCATCCGAACAGATGTATGGAAGAGTATTCTGCTGGAACAGCAGGAAAGCTATCTGGAAGATGATTTTACATATCCGCAGTTCCCGTTTTCGCCCATCACCAGAGAACAAGCCCTGCAGCTGTACGATGAGGGGAAGCAGATTTACTTAGTCCGCACAAGTCTGCGGCCAACGATTGTCACGGAACGCGCAGAAATCGAGCGTGGAAGTGATATGTTCCAGATTGCAATAGCAGATTTGGAACAGGAGCGGAACATGACAGAACAGGAAAATGTGCTGCTGTATGGCAGCGAAAAGCAGTTCGGCATTTATCAGATCACAGAGCGTGACCCGGAACATAACTATCGTTTTATGGGGCTGGACTATGTGCAGAAGAAAGGCATGACGGTTTCCCGTGCAGATTATGACCTGATCTATGCCGCACCGCTTACGGACAAGGATACGCTGGATGGCATTTATGAACGGTTCAATATCCAGCGCCCGGCAGACTTTACAGGGCATTCGCTGTCGGTCAGTGATGTGGTGGTGCTCAATGATGGCAGTACAGTCAAAGCCTACTATGTGGACAGTATTGGATTTGCTAAACTGCCGGAATTTTTTAAGGAAAGGAATATGGATTTGCAGAAAGAAAACCTTTTGAACGAGGAATTGCAGGAAATCGAAATCTTTGATAAGCCCGGTCTTTTCAGCAATGGCCGACTGCGGGATGAAGATGTGCCGGAGGGCTTATATCGCTATGATCTGCGCGGTTCGGACTATGACCCAGGCCAGCCCATTACAGTGGAGAAAACTGTGGTGGTGAACCATGCGGCATCTGTTCTGATGGCCGAAGAACTTGACCTTGGCGCAGAGGGACGGCTGGAACTTGGCGAGGAAGGACTGAACTTCACAGGCGCAGAGTTGACCGTGCGAGAGTTCATGGAGGAACAGCAGCAGAAAAACAATGCGCTGATCCATGGCGGTTCCGACCACATCACAGTCGAGGGGCATATCGGTACATGGTACGCTATTGATGAAACGGAAATCGGTGGCGAAAAGTTCTTCCTGCTGGAACATGAGGAACACGGCGATATGGCGGCTTGTGTTGCAGTCAATGAGCAGGGCAAGCTGGTGGCAGAGGATTTGTGGAACGGCTTCGATGAGGATTTTCAGGAGGCCGTGCAGAAATATTTCTCTGAAAAATGGAATATGCCGAAAAAAGAAGATGTGGTATCGGAGATCATTGAAAAGGCTGCGCCTGTGCTGGACAACAGCGCACAGGACTATTCGGATGTGCCTGTCTACTATGAGCCGTTCAGCTATGCCAAAGAAAATGACGAGGTGGATTTATACCGCACTTCCTATCGGCTGAACAGCGAGTGCAAGCAGGCAATCCATGAAGCGATTGCAGATAATTATGACGGGATGTACCTTGGCGACGATGCAGTCAGTCAGGTTGTGCAGCAGTACGGCATGGAGCGTGTGGGGTACATTCTGGCGAACACTCTGCACCATAAAAGCTATGATGGCCGCTTTTCTCATAGCAATAAGGAATGGGCAGAGCAGGTCAGCACCCCGGAGCATAATGCAGACCGCATGACCTTCCGCACAGACTGGGTGGTTGACAGCCACCCGGCTATTCTGGATGGCTTTGTAACGATGTTCCGAAAAGAACTGGAAACGCAGAAAGAACAGGAACAGCCTTTCGTAAAGCAGTTCTATGTGGTCGAAAATTTACAGGCCGCGCCTTTGAAAATTGAGCGGTTCGGCAATCTGGATGATGCAATGTCGCAGTATCAGGCACTTCCGAACCATTACATGAAAGCCCTGGGCGTGGAGAAAAATCCGAATCCGTTGCCTGGTTCACTGGATATTCTGCAGTGCAAGAACGGACTTGACACCATCGTAGAGGATTATAAAACGGTTCCGGGCTGGGATAACCCGTATATCCAGAATCATGTTGTCCAGCCGTTACAGGGGGCGTTAGCTGTGCAGGATGTGGAGCTGGCCTACGAATTGCCTGATGCCTATTTTCATATCCAGATCTGTGAGGACGGTTTCGACTATACCTTATATAATAAGGACTTCACGGAGCGGGATGGCGGCATCCTTGAAACGGATGGAGATAAGTCTGTGCAGGAGGCTATGACGGAGCTGCTGGCAGAGTTCGGCTGCGATGCAGCACAGGGCAGGATCATGGACGCGGCAGAACTGCGGGAACAGGCCGATATGGTGGCAGAGCAGCAGGCAGAGGTTTTGAAAGAAAAACTCGCCGCAGAAAGACCTGCGCCGGAAGAAACGCTCAGCTTTTATGTTGCGGAGTGTCTGGAGTTTACGTTTGCGGGAGAGTTCCACGACCATCTGACAATGGAAGAAGCCTTGGAAGCCTATGACAAGATTCCGTCCGAACGGATGAATGCTGACAAGTGCATTGGATTCTGCATCGAGGAAGATGGCGGCTTTGTTGGAATGTATGAGCTGGTCGTGAACGACAAAGTGCAGCGTGAGAACATCAACTCCATCAACTATTTCAGGGATGATAAGCTGGTGCAGCAGGCTATCTCTGACATGGAAAAGCTGATGGCGGCACGGCAGCAGAGCAAGGAGCAGGAACGCAGCAGTACGAAAAAGTCTGTTCTGGATGCCCTGCGCAGTCTGAAAGCCAAAAAGCAGGAGCAGCCTGCACAGGAACAGGATAAGCCGAAGAAAGCAAAAACGAAAGGAATGGAGTTATGAGCAATGTACGCTTTGATGAACTGGAATTGATGCTGATGGCGATGTTTGAGCAGCCGACACTCAAAGATACGATTCAGGTGTTGACAGAGGTTCAGCCGCTTTTGGCGGCGGATGCAGAGATGGCTGCGCTTGTCCAGCAGACGATTCCGAAGATGCAGCAGTTGAATGAGCAGCAGTTCAAGGGGCTGGAGTTGGAGTGGCATAGGCCGGAGGAGCCGGAAAAGGAGAAAACGTAAAATGATAAACCAGTATAGAGTTTTCCAAATCAAAGAGGTACATCATCAGCATTGGGCAAAATCCTATGCGCAGCAGGTAGAGGACGGCTTTTTGATTCATCATCAGAATTACCAGAGTGCATATAAAGGAAAGCCTGCCCCCAGCGATACGCCGATGACAGCCCGGAAGCGGTTGGAAGAAAAGCGGCCAAACACATTTATTGGCCGCTCCTTTGGTGTTGGCGATGTGATCGTATGGGATGAAGAAAAGGGACGTAAGTTTTTCTACGTCGATAAAGAGGAACTGGTAGAGTTCGGTGGCTTTATGGATGCTGATGCAGCCGGAAACACTGTCATCTACATGGTTCCCAATTATCAGATTGATGGAAAGACTGGAACGTGGCTTCCGTATGACAGCGAAGTTGTCGAGGGTGTTTGCTTTTTTATGATGCGCAATGAGCAGCGCAAAGATGCTGTTTCTCCAGTCGTGGTAGACAGTAAAGGCGTATTTGTGACGGATGCTCCGAACGGCTTTGAAAATGTTCGCTCCACACTTACAGAGTATGTTCAGCGTGCTGAAAAAAAGCAGCAGGATATGACCGAGCATGAAAAATGCTTGACGAACGGAACGTATGAACGTGCGCGGGAATCCGGCACAGAGCAGAATTACGACATGATAGATGGTTGCGTGAACAACGTGCCGAAAAAGCCACGGCGCATTGGTGGCAGATGGTCGGTGCTGGATCGGTTGCATATCAAGCAGGCACAGCGGAAACAGAAAGACCAGACCCAACAACAGCAGCAGGAGAGAAGCCGTAAAAACTAAAAATCCGTTATGACGCAGAGTGGTGGTTTCCTATAACAAGGAGCCGCCACTCTTTTTTTGTGTGGAAAACGAAGATGTCTTGATATTTTTGAAAATCACGAGTATAATAATAACAGAACAGAAAATATAAAACACCAAAATGTGAATGGAGGGCAGTATGGAAACATTATATGAGTATCTTTTAGAAAACTACAAACCGAATGAGCCGATTTTCCTTGCTGAGCTTCAAATTGAAGGTATGAGTCGCGCCAACCTTCGACAACAGATAAAAAAACTCACGGATGCTGGAAAGGTAAAGCGGTTTGATAATGGAGTTTACTTCTTGCCGAAAAAAACGATTTTCAAATCAGGGTCACAGCTTCCACCAGAAAAAGTGTTGGAATGTAAATATCTAAGAGATAAGGATAAGCGATGCGGCTATGTGAGTGGTTTGATGTTCTTTAACCAGATGGGGCTGACTACGCAGGTTCCGATGTTATATGAAGTTGTATCAAATAAGGCTACGAATGAATACAGGGAAACATCTCTGGCAAAGTCGCGGGTGATCGTTCGTAAGCCGAAAGTGCCAGTGACAGAATCCAATTATAAGGTGCTGCAATTTCTTGATTTGCTGAAAGATGTAGATGTGTATTCCGAAGTTACGGGAAAGCCTTTGCAGGAACGTTTGTACCAATATATGAGCGATGCAAGTTTGAGCCTTTCGGAAATGGAACCGTATTTTTCTTATTACCCGGATAAGCTATACAAAAATCTGGTAGAAACGAGGGTGATTTATAATGGCATACTTGCACAGTGATAGAGAACAATTCCGGGATGCGATTGACTTGGCTTATGAGCAGACTGGTGTTATGGTACAGGCAATCGAAAAAGATTATTATGTTACGATGTTGCTGCGGCTTTTGGCGCAGAGGATGCCGTATATCGTTTTTAAGGGCGGCACATCACTGAGCAAGTGTCATAAAGTGATTCGCCGTTTTTCTGAAGATATTGATATTACGATTGATACGTTGCTATCACAAGGGCAAAAGAAAAAGATAAAGCAGGCAATCGTGGAGTCGGCAGAAGAACTTGGAATGACGATTGAGAATCTGGACGAAACCAGAAGCCGCCGTGATTATAATCGCTATGTGATCGCATACGATTCAGTCATTCCGATGGCTAGTGATGCGCTGAAAGCTGCGGTTTTGTTGGAAACGTCTTATACGGCAGTATCCTTTCCGACTGTTTTATTGCCTGTCCATAGTTACATTGGTGACATGATGGAGCAGGAAGCCCCAGATGCGATTGAAGAATATAATCTAAATCCGTTTGAAATGAAAGTGCAGGGAATTGATCGAACACTGGCGGACAAGGTTTTTGCAGTTTGCGATTATTACTTGCAGGGAAAAGTTGCAAAGCATTCTCGCCACCTCTATGATATTTATAAGTTACTGCCGCTTGTTCCACAGGATGAGAATTTTAAAGAATTGGTAAAAGAGGTACGAGCAGTTCGCGAACAATCGGTCATTTGCCCATCTGCATTGCCGGAAGCCAATGTTCCAGAATTACTTGAAAAAATCATAAAGGAAAAAGCATATAAGCAGGACTATGATAGTCTGACAACGCAGCTATTGGAAGAAAACGTGCCGTATGATACTGTGATAGCTACATTGAAGAAGGTTGCAGAAAGCAGCATCTTTGAAAATAACTAAAAAATGAGAAGCCAGCCACAGGACTTTCAGAGTGAAGTCTTGTGGCTGGCCCTTTTCATGCGGTTTTTTAAAGAGATGGTTCGTGACTGCGCTTGAGCTGTGTACGGTTGTGCTGCTGCGTATGTTCCGTTTCAAGGATCATGTCAACATTCCGACAAGCGGTTTGCAGTTCGTGGTAGTAATCTTTGAAATAGATGTAGCTTTCGTATTGTGCGGTTCGAGCAGAAAGCAACTTTTCCTTTTCTGCTCGTAAATTTTTCATCGTGGGAATTGTGCCATTCGTGGAATTGCGTTTCAAGAATTGAACGGCTTCTTCGTATCTGGCAATTTCATCCTGATGTGCAGAACGGTACATCTTCTTGTTGCCCGCCTGCAAAAATTCTTTGTATGTAGCCTTTGTGGAAAGATACTGCCCCAGATAGTGAATCTTCTCATTCAGCAGCTTTAAGTCGGCATCGGTAGATTTGGCGGTGTTGCGGGCATCTGACATTTTGGCAGATAATTCATCGCGCGCTTTTTTCAAATCATCGTAGCTGTCGTAGCCGTGCTGCTGTACATAGACGATGGTATTTGCCATCTGCTGCAAATTGGAAATTTTGACTTTCTGAGCATAGGCGCGACTTTGCTGGGCTTTTACGCAGTCCTGCAAATTCACTACCAGACGAAGATTGGACTTGATATAGAGAACGGCAATGGGGTCAGCAACACTCCATTGCTTTTTTTCTTTTGCAGCGGTAATCGCATTACTTTCAAAAAGCGTCAGAAGATGTTCACGGTCAAAACTGGTTCCCAGAGTTCTGGCAGAGATGTATTTTTCTCTGTCCGGGAGAAGGTAACTAAATCGACCACGGTGGTCTTTTACCAAAATGTTGGATTCGGTTTGGAGTAGGCGGCTGAATTCTTCAAAAGATTTTGCTTTCTTTGCCGCAGCAGTAATGGAATCGCGCAACTTATCTTTCTCCGTTTGAAATTTGGTTTTCATGGGAGTGAAACCCTCTGCAATAAGCTCAGAGTTCAACTTGTCCAGATTGATCTGCCCGCGCTGTTTAGCATAATACTCCTGCTGCGTAATTTTGTTGACAGACGGGGAAAGCAAATCGACCTGATTGAGATTTTCCCTCAAGCAGATATTCATAAGAGATTGCTGTAAATGCTTTAGGTAATCTTTCGTCAGATGGTGTTTGTAGCCCGCCTTACAGTCGATGGGACGTTCCATAAAGGGCTGTTGCGGAACATCCAGCTTTCGCAGACTGTTGATTACGATATGCACATGGATATTGCCGCTGCCGTTGTGACCGTCCATGTGGGTGCAGACCAACGCCTGATGCCCCGGAAAGTTGGCTTTTACATATTCCATGCCGATGGCCTGCGCCTGTTCACCTGTCAGTCCACACTCGTCTTTGTCGGCAGGATCGAAGCTGATGAGGTAGTGGTGCGTCTTGATTTCGTCGTAATTCTGATTCTTGTGGTACTGCGCATTAAGCATTTCGCACTCCACATCAAAAAGTTCCGGTTCACAGTTTATGCCCTCCAGAAGAATATCTCGACGGAGTACCCAGTTCCCGTTTGCATCCAGCAGGGGTCTCTTCAGAACTTCGTCATGCTCATATTTCAAATAGTCGAGTGCAGCACCATAGTCTGCACTTTTACCCGCGACGTGTTTTAAGATTGCCACGATAATCACCTGCCAGTCCTGCAATTTCTTTCCGCATAGCGCGGAGGTCGGTCATGCAACGATTGATTTCTTCCAGCATGGCACGAGATTGGATGCCGCCGCTGTTGAAAAAGGCTGCAATTTGGTTCAGGTTATTTCCGATATGGGAAAGCTGTCTTGCAAAATCTCGCAGTTCTGCAATGTCGGCAACGATGTTGTAATGAACGTGAAGTTTTTCGGTTATGGCCTGTTTCCTTACATAAACGGCAACGGGATAGCCAGCCTGTTCAGCAGAACACGAAACCAGTGCGTACTCCACATCGGTAAAACGAACCATTACATTCTTAGTCCGTTTGATGCTTTCATCCTTTTTGGGGCGAGCCATAGTGTGATCCTCCTGCATTTTATAGTTGCGAAGCAACTCCCGATAAGCCGTAGGCGTTCGGCTGCGAACACATTCATGTGGAGCCAGATAGCCAAAATCCAAGATTTTGTGCGTACCGTGGGGATGGGGAACGGAATCCCCATCAAGATTGCCGGGAATGAAAAATCACGAAAGTGAGTTTTGAGTTACCATAGGCGAATCTTGCTCTAAGACAGAAAAAGACCTGTCTTTTATCGTATGCCGTAGACCTATCAAAAGAAGTCCTTCTATAAATAGGAATCCGCAGCCCCTATTTGGAATACACTTTTCAATTTTTTTGAAATTTTTTCAAAAACTGTATTCCAAAATGCCCTTCTGGATTCCTATTAGTAAAGGGGGATTGATTTCTATGAAGCAGAAAGAACGATTTGATGAAAAGCCTAAACAGGAACATACGGAGCCTGTGCATCACAGAAAAGCCATCATCAAGGGCATCACCGTATATGAATCGTTCCGGCCGGAGGGCAGCGAACTGTGGGATTGCCTGCTGCAGAGTATGGGGAAGCACTGAAAAATAAATTTTGAAAAATGTGCGTAGCAGCTTGATTTTTGTGTCACAGCTTGGTAGAATACAGACGGGTTAAGTGAATAGTGCAATCAAAAGCCATTAACTTTCTGGATTTTACCATGCAATTTGCGTGGAGACAGGAGGTTTAATGGCTTTGTTTTTTTACAAGGAAAAGAATAAAGACATACGGGCAGCGGCCTATCTGAGATTGTCCATCGAGGATGGCGACAAGGCTGAGAGCAACAGCATCGGCAATCAGAGAGAACTGATTCGGGATTTTGCTGCAGAACGGCCAGGACTGTATTTGGTCGAAGAGTACGCTGACGATGGCTACACAGGAACCAACTTTGAACGTCCGGGCTTTAAGCGGATGATGGAGGATATTAAATCCGGCAAAATCAACTGCATCATCGTCAAGGACTTATCCCGCCTTGGTCGTAATTACATCGAGATGGGAAAATATCTGGAACAGATTTTTCCCATGATGGGGATTCGCTTCATCGCCATCAATGACAACTATGATAATGCGAACACTGAGAGCAGCGATTCGGACAACATTGTGGTTCCATTTAAGAATTTGCTGAACGATTCTTACTGCCGGGATATTTCCATCAAGGTGCGCAGCCAGCTGGACATGAAACGGCGCAAGGGTGAGTTCATCGGTGGCTACGCAATCTATGGTTACTGCAAAGACAAACGGAACAAAAACCGTCTGGTGGTAGACGAGTATGCAGCAGATATTGTCCGCTCTATCTACCGCAGAAAACTGGAAGGCATGAGCGCACAGGTGATTGCCGAACAGCTGAACAGTGAGAATGTGCTAGCCCCCAGCGAGTACAAACGGCTGTGCGGTTTGAATTACCATAGTGGGTTCAAAGCTAGCACTCATGCGAAGTGGCAGGCAATTCAGGTGCTTCGGATTCTGAAAAATGAAGTTTACACTGGAACGATGGTGCAGGGCAGGCGGCAGAAGATCAATTACAAAATCAAAAAAATTCGGGATGTGGAAGAATCCGGCTGGATCAGAGTTCCCAATATGCACGAAGCAATCATTCCGCAAAAGCTGTTCGATACCGTGCAGGAAGTCTTGAAACTGGACACTTGTGCATCGAAAGGACAGCAGACCGTAAATCTGTTTTCGGGCATCGTTCGCTGCGGTAGCTGTGGGCAGAACATGGTGCGGCGCACGGTGTCGAAAAATGGAAAGAAATATATTTATCTGCACTGCGTCACAAACCGCAATGGTTTAGGCTGTTCCTCACATCTTATCAGCGAAAGTAAGCTGGCCGAAGTGGTGCTGGCCGCATTGCAGGGGAAAGTCCAGCAGATCAGTGGACTGGAACATCGGCTCGATGAAATTAATGAGATTCCGAAGAATGAGCGCAGACTGAAATCTGTGGAAGAACATCTGAAGATGCTGGAGCAGGAAGAACAGAAATACCAGACCTTGCGCCGCCAGCTTTATGAAGATATGAGCAGCGGTATTGTCAGCAAGGAAGAGTATAAGGAATTCAGCCATTCCTTTAATGAAAAGGTTGAAACCATCCGCAAGGCCAAAGCAGAAATGAAACGCCAGAGGGATTGCCTGAACAATCTGGATGTGGAACATCTGCCATGGATCGAAGATTTCAAGTCCTATCAAAACCTGACAAGTCTGAACCGCCGCGTTCTGGTGGAACTGGTAGAGAGCATCACCGTCTATGATAAGGAACATATTCATATTCAGTATCGGTTCGATCAGGAAATTCGCAATGTGCTGGAATATTGCAGTAGTGTTCCGGCAGCAGAAACGGAGGAAAGTGCAGTATGAAGTGTGTAAGCTATACCCGGACACTTCCTTGGAAGAACCATCAAGGTGAACTGGCGATTGCCGAGCAGAATCAGCGTATTGCGGCATATCTGGCGGAACATAAAGAACTAGATTTGCTGAAAAAGTATTCTGACCGCAAGAACGATGAAAAGGCGCGTACCGCGTTTGACCAAATGACCGATGATGGCGTAGAGCGAAAATTTGATTGCATTATTGTGGCATCCATGTACTACTGCGGGCCGGATTTCCCGGCGGCACGACAGGCAATCAAGGAAACGCTCTATGCGACGGGCATCGACCTGATCGTGCTGGACGAGGGCTTGGACACCAGAACAGCCAGCCGAAAAGAAGTCGAGGACTATTTTGAAGCAAAACGCTGTGAGATGCACGCAGAAATCATGTTTGCGTGGAGAAGGAAACAAGGCGCGGGATTCCGGCTGACAAACTCTGTTCCATTTGGCTATCTCCGCAGGAATGGCGAAAGCAACATGATAAAAGATGAAGAAGTTGCTCCTTATTTAAGCGAGGCTTTTTCCAGATATGCGTCCGGTCAGAAAATGCGTGACATTGCAAAGTGGTTAAATGAGCAGGGTGTTGAACCCCCAATGAGACACAAAAAGAGAATTTTGGGAAAGCCTTATGATGCAGAATCCGACCAGTGGACAACTGATATGCTGCGCTGCTTGTTCCGAAATCCTACTTATACAGGTGCGGCGACAAATGGAAGCCGCCAGATCATTGCGGAAAACTGTCATGAACCGTACATCACAAAAGAACAGTTTCATGCGTTCCCGTGCAATATGCGCGAGGGCGAAAACAAAATCTCCATTCGGAAAAGCTACAAAAAGCCGAATCCGCTGGCAAAGCACATTGTCTGTATCTGTGGACGCGCACTTTGCTGGCACAAGGATAAGAAAATAGGGGAGGAACTTTTCTATTGCCGTTACTGCCGCGCACACAAGGAAAACGGAAAGAATCTGAAAGTTCCGGCAGCTACCATTTATAAAAAGGTGATGGATGCTCTGGAATTGGAACATCTGGAAAAAGAAAAGCTGACTGCAGCGATTCAGCAGGGAGCGGGCCGGAAAGCAATCGAGGTAGTCCGAGCCGAAAAGTCGGTGCAGATGAAGTCTGTTCTGGCTGAACTGAATATGGAACAGTTTCGCCGTGTACCGCTGTATGAGAGTTATATAGCCGATGAAATCACCGAAGAACAATATCGTGCCGAACTGCTGGACTACGAAGAAGCACATCGGAAATTGAATGAACAGCTTACAACAATTATGGAAGATACGCTGGTATGGGAACGAGCGTTGAGCCTGCGCAATCCATGGATTCAGCAGATGGCACAGTATAAGACCCCGGAGGAACTTGACCGCAATTTTGTGAAAAAGTATATCGAGCAGGTCACGGTTACATTACGGGACGATGGACAGGCAGAAATCAGCCTGACCATGAAAACGGATGAATGGAAACAGATGCTTAGTCGGATAGAAGTGGAGGGTACAGACAGTGGCACGAAAGAGTAGAAAAAATCTCCCGCAGCCGGAACAGGCGGCAGCTTCTGTGCTGCTCCCGGAACTGGAAGAAGCAAAAATGCCTGCGGCAATCTATGGGCGGCTTTCTGTTGAGGATGAAGAAACAGAAGAAAGCATGGAAACGCAGATCGCACTGGTGCAGGACTATATCAACCGCAGCAGGGAACTGAGCTATGTGGATACCTACTTCGACAATGGATTTACGGGAACAAATTTCAAGCGGCCTGCATTTACCCGCCTGATGAACGATGTGCGGCAGAAGAAAATCAAGTGCATCGTGGTGAAAGACCTCTCGCGCTTTGGTCGCAACTATCTGGAAGCAGGATACTATATCGAAACGGTGTTTCCGTTTTTGGGTGTTCGATTGATTGCTGTTACAGATAATTTTGATAGTACGCGCACAGAGGACATGGAAAGTCTGGCTCTCCCGATTCGGAATATGGTCAACGCAATGTACGCGAAAGACATATCCAAAAAGATATGGACTTCTTTGCAGCGCAAAAAAGAAGCAGGCTATGCAGTCGGAAACGATGCTCCGTATGGCTATATTCGGAACCCCGTGACAAAGCGTAATGAAATTGACCCGGAAGCTGCATTTTATGTGCAGTTGATTTTCCAGTGGGAACTGATGGGTGTACCAATTTTTGAAATTGCTCGACGGATGACATTGCTGCAGGTTCCGACTCCACGGGAGTGGCATAGAAAAATGGTTGAGGAAAAAGAAGTGCTTACCTGTAAAAAGTGGGGCGTAACCACGATCCGGCACATTCTGGAAAATCAAACCTATGTGGGCGATACCATCAACAATAAGAGTACACAGAAGTTATTCGCAGGACAGGACAGGCACGACCTTCCCAAAGAACAGTGGTATGTGGCAAAGAACACACATCCGGCTATCATTGCAAGGGATGATTTTGAAAAGGTGCAAAAAATCTTGAACAAGAATCGAGCAGTATTCCAGACAGTAAGAGCGAAGTCGGAGCAGATTCGCAGTGAGTACCAGAACGACCTTGCTGGAATGGTGTTCTGTGCAGACTGCGGCAGACCGATGGAGTTTGAGCGACTGCCGCATGGAGCGGAAGAAAGTAAAAAGGTCTGCTATTACATCTGCAAGGCAAGACAGGCTGACGATAAGTGCATCGGCCATCAGATTCCGGAAAAACTGCTGAAAGCCCTGATAATGGATCAGCTGCATTTGTTCATTGCCCAGCTGAGCGATAAACAGAAGGTGCTGAAAGAATTGCAGAAATTCGAGGATGTACAGAATCCCGTTTACCGGGCAAAGGGTGAAATTATGAGCCTGACCGATAAAGTCAGCCAGATGGCCAAGAAGCGGGAACAGCTTTATGCAGACTATGTGGCTGGTGTGGTGGATTCCGAAGATTACCAGCTGATTCGGGAAGATTATTCCAGACAATACGATGGTCTACGGGCTGCGCTGCAGGAAGCAGAAAACAAAAAAGCGGAAGTAGAACGGCAGATCGAAGAATACCTGAATATGACTTCTCATTTGGAAGAACATCTGGACAACTTTGAATTTGACATTCAGTTGGTAAAATCCCTTGTGCAGAAAATCGAAGTGAGTGCGGACAAGCGGATTCGGATTGTTTTCGGATTTCAGGATGTGTTTACAGAACTTGGAAAGGAGAGTGCAGAAACATGATTGCAGCGTATCAGCGCATTTCAAGGGCTGATGGCGACTTGGGCAAAGATGGCAAGGATAAGAGCAACAGCATTGAGAACCAGAAAGAACTGATCCAGCGGTATATCTCCTGCAAAGAAAGCCTGCAAAATGTGCCTGTGATGGATTTTGTAGATGACGGCTACACAGGCAGCAATTTTGACAGACCTGGATTCCAGCAGATGATGGATGGTGTGCGCAATGGCAAGATTGATACCATCATCGTGAAAGACCTTTCCCGTTTTGGCCGTGATTATATCGGTGTGGGCGAATACATGGAGCAGATTTTCCCCCTGCTGGGTGTCCGGCTCATTGCTATCAACGATAACTATGACAGCAATAATTATAAAGGTGCAACGCTGGGAATGGATGTGGTCGTCAGTAATCTGGTAAATACCATGTACTGCCGGGATGCAGGAAAGAAACTGCGGACTGCAAATCAGGTCAAGTGGCGTAAAGGCATCACAACTGCATCTGCTGCACCGTTCGGCTATCAGTTTGACCCGGACAAAAAGGGCGCATTTATCATCGACCTGCCAGCCGCAAAAATCGTGCGGCGTATTTTCGACCTTGCGATTCTGGGGCTGGGAACAAGAGAGATAGCAATGATGCTCAATGACGAAAATGTTCCTGTGCCGAGCGTATATAACAAAGAAAATAAGGCGTATGGCAAGGAAACGACCTATACCATCGCCCCAGTGATTCTTTGGGATAGCTCTCGTGTCTGGAAAATCCTCACGGCGTATGTGTACACTGGGGCAATGGTTTTGGGCAAAACAAAAACACTGATTTCCGGCAAAAGCATTGTCAGAACAGTTCCCAAAGGACAGCAGTTTATTACGGAGGGAACCCATGAAGCAATCGTAAGTCGTGAAGAATTTGAAAAAGCGCAGCTTGTCATAAAGAGCAACAGCCATAAGGTGTTGATGGGCCGCGTGGACTTCCCGCTAAAAGGAAAAGTCCGCTGCGGAAATTGCAGGCGAGTGATGGCGCACAATTTTAAACAGGTTGTGCCAACATTCTGGTGCAGAGAGGGCTTGGAACTGGTTGGGCAGACCCAATGCACATCTGAGATATTTCAGGTCAGTGATATTGAAAGTGCCGTCTTTCAGGCACTGAAAAAGGAACTCTCTCTGCTGGATTCCCTTTATGGTGATATTCAAAAGGAAGAGCAGGCTTTGAAAGAAGCCCACAAAAAGGCAAACCGCCGCAAAACTCTGATGGAGCAGGAACTTAAAAACCTGAAAGGTGAGAAGATGCGGATGTATGAAGAATATGCAGCAGGAACACTCCCACTGGATACCTACAAGCAGAAAAAGCAGGAGTGTGACAGACGAATTTCAGAGGTGCAAGAGCAAATTGAACAATCCAAGGCGGAAGAATCCGCTGAAAGCGTTGTGCCGGGAACCGTGCGCGCAGCGGCAGAGCAGGCTGAAAATTTTCTGAACGGAACGAGGCTCACGGCAGGTATGGTGTCGGCCTTTATCGAAAATGTCTTTGTGCATGATGGAGGGCGCATCGTGGTACGGTTCAAATATGAGCAGAGCATCCAGGATGCTGCGAGAGCATTGCACAAGAGCTGAATTTCAAAAAAGGCTGAGTTGCCCATGTTGTAACATCAGAGAGTGTGTTATAATATGGGCAACAGACCAGCCAGAAAGAGGACATTATGAAAGCGATTCGATGGCTGTTAAAATTGGTGCTGGTGATTATGACCCTGCCACTGATCCTTGCTGTATGGCTGGCAAAGTGGTTTGTGGTATTCCTGCATCACTGTTCTGCATGGATTTTCTATCTGCTGGGCAGTGTGCTACTGGCAACGGCGATTCTTTCGTACCTCATGCAGCAGTCGCAAGGGGTGGAAGCACTTCAAATGCTGATCGGTGGATTTGTGATTTTTATGATACCGCAGGTGGTCGGCAGCGTGGTCGTGCTTCTGGAACTGGCGGCAGTAATGCTTCGGCAGGTATGGTACATATAAAATAGGGAGGCGTACAGATAGTGAAATTGGCGGCGATTCATCATGTGGCGATTATCGTTTCTGACTATGAAAAAGCACGGGATTTCTATGTGAACAAGCTGGGTTTTGCAGTTGTGAGAGAAAATTTCCGTAAGGAGCGGAACGACTGGAAACTGGATTTGCGTGTCGGTGACGGAGTCAATGCGATTGAATTGGAGATTTTTGCAGAGCCGACCCCACCCAAACGTGTAAACAGGCCGGAAGCCTGTGGGCTGCGGCATTTGGCGTTCCGGGTGGAGGATGTGGAAGCTACCGTGGCAGAACTTGCACAGATGGGGATTGAATGTGAACCGATTCGATTGGACAGCTACACCAAAAAGAAAATGACCTTTTTCTTTGACCCGGATGGCCTGCCCTTGGAACTGCACGAATAAAAAACAACGCCCTCATAGTTGAGAGGATTCGTAAATCTTCTCGGCTATGAGGGTGTTTCATTCCGCAGGAATGGGAGGGTTAGATGTTGAGCGTTTCTACCCATGCAGATAAGTCGGCTTTACTGGAATAGGAGCTGAACACCTTACCATGCAGCAACTTTGCACCGGGGCAGCTCGGCGCAAGTTTCTCATTGGTCTTACCCATGCCGCTGCCGCCGGAGGTAGCAAAGGGTATGATGGTCTTACCCTTTAAGTTGTAGCTCTCTAAAAATGTATTGATGATGGTTGGAGCAACATACCACCAGATAGGGAAGCCGACAAAGATGATGCCATACTCATCCATGTTATCACGTTTGGCAGCAATAGCAGGGCGAGAGGTCGGGTTGCTCATTTCGATGGTACTGCGAGCCTTCTTGTCCATCCAGTTCAGATCGGCCTTAGAGTACGGAACTTCCGGCTGAATTTCAAAAATGTCTGCACCGATGGCATCTGCCAGATTTTCGGCAACTCTTGCGGTAACGCCGCTGGCAGAAAAATAGGCGACAAGTCTTTTGCTCATGTCAATGCACTCCCTCTTGATGATTTTGTATAGGATAAGTATAGCACGGCAGGGGAGGAGCATCAAGCGGTTGTCCATGATATAACATTAGCGACAATGTTATATTATGGACAACTGTTCGTAAAAATTTAAGGATTTTGAGGGAGTTGCACAGCTTGATATGATGGGCGGTTTATGGTAAGATAGAATTACAATGGCGGACAAAGCTACTATTGACTACGACAAGGAGGTGTAAGCCAATGGGATTAGCTGATACCGTGACTAAAGCCTATATGAAAGATAATTCTGTGTTTGCAGATGCGTTTAATTACTTGATTTATGGCGGTGAGGCGGTTGTAGACCCTAAACAACTGCAAGAACTGGATACTACGGAGATCGCTTTACCGTTTGGATCACAGGATGAAGAGGGAAAGCAGCCAGAAGAAGCAGTTCAGAAATACCGTGATGTGCTGAAATCAGCAATCATTAAACAGGATGATGAGGCTGCATACATTTTACTGGGAATCGAAAATCAGACTGACATTCATTATGCAATGCCTGTTAGAAATATCATTTATGATGCTCTCCAGTACGGCAAACAGGTGGCTGATATTGCAGCCAAGCATCGCGCAAGTGATGGAGATTCAAAAGGGCATAGCCGTGGTGAATATCTTTCTGGATTCTACAAGGAAGATAAGATTACGCCTGTTATCACGCTTGTGCTTCACTTTGGCGCAAATGAATGGGATGGGCCGTTGTCACTCCATGAGATGATGGCGGTTAAAAATAAGAATCTTCTGAACTTTGTGCAGGACTATCAGATTCATCTGATCGACCCTGCAAAGCTGAGTGCGGAGGACTTGGAAAGATTCTCTTCAAGTCTGAGAGAGGTAATTGGGTATATTAAATATTCCAAAGATAAGAAACGCTTATCTGAATTTTTGACTGATAATCCGCGTATGCTGATAGAAGCGAACGCGGCGAGGGTTATTAAAGCAGTTACGAATACACCGCTGGATATTCCAGAGGGCGCGGAGGTGATTGATGTGTGCAAAGCTGTTGAGGAAATGATGAATGAAAGCGAAGAGCGAGGCGAACTCAGGATGCTCGTGCAGCTTGTTCGAGATGGAGATTTGAAGCTGGAACGTGCTGCTGAAAAAGCAAAAATGACTGTCGAACAGTTTGAAAAGGTAATGAAGAATACTCCTTTGCAGGCGGTATAAGATAAACAGAATATAGAAAACAGATAAGCCCTACAAGGCTCAAATTGGTTCAAAACCGATTGAAAGCCCTGTGGGGCTTATTTTTTTGCGCCTTTTTCAAATTTATTTGTGAAAAAAGTTGTCCAAGACTTGACATCGGGCGGAAAGGACTGTTTTCCGAAATATACGAAGCAGTTTCTAAACCATTATTACGGTATGAATGAATTTTTTAGAGGAGAGAGTCAGATGAAGAAAAAAGATGAAATAAAAGTGTGCTTGGTGGGTTCATCTGGCGGTCATTTGACCCACCTTTATATGTTAAAGCCTTTTTGGAAGGACAAAAATCGTTTTTGGGTGACCTTTGACAAAGAAGATGCGAGAAGTCTTTTGGAGGGAGAAAAAGTCTACCCGTGCTACTTTCCGACAAACCGTAGCATCAAGGCGCTCATTAAGAATACTAAAATCGCGTGGGACGTGCTGCATAAGGAAAAGCCGGATTTAATCATTTCTTGCGGTGCAGCAGTTGCGGTTCCGTTCTTTTACATTGGAAAGATGATGGGCGCAAAGCTGGTTTATATTGAGGTCTTTGATCGGATTGATAAGCCGACAATGACGGGAAAGATGGTTTATCCCATTGTAGACAAGTTTGTTGTGCAGTGGGAAGAGCAGAAAAAGGTCTATCCGAAAGCGGTCAACCTCGGCAGCATTTTCTAAGTAGGAGTAAGAGTAGGGGTACGAAGTAATGATTTTTGTGACGGTAGGAACACATGAACAGCCATTTAATCGACTGATTCAAAAAGTAGATGAACTGAAACGCGATGGCGTTATCAAAGATGATGTGATTATCCAGACTGGATTTAGTACATATAAGCCGAAATACTGCCAGTGGAGCAAACTGATTTCATATCAACAGATGGTTAAAAATGTGGCTGATGCCCGAATTGTGATTACCCACGGTGGTCCGGCAAGTTTCATTATGCCGCTACAGATTGGAAAAACGCCCATCGTTGTGCCGCGTCAGCATCAGTTCAATGAGCATGTGAATGATCATCAGGTCGAGTTTGCAAGGAATGTGGCGCAGAGGATGGGAACTATTATCCCGGTAGAAGATATTGAAACATTGGGAGACATCATAACGAACTACGATCAGATTGTTGCAGGCATGGGACATGGCATGAGCAGCAATAACGCGAAGTTTAATGGAGAACTGGAACATATTGTTGATGAGCTGTTTAAATAAGAACTGAAATTGACAATTCTTGAATTTTGATATTAGTGCTGGTGCAAACACTAGTTATCATCGCAATATGATATGTTAGAGTATTTTAAGTAATAGTAAGATGTAGAGAGAAGGGATCAAAATGACATTATTTACTTTGATATGGGGTGCCTGTATGCTCTATGGATTTACTCGAAAGAATATGAACGCAATGGTTGCAATGACATTGTTATTTATGACATTTCAATGTGCGAATGTCATAAGCTTTGGGGGCTTTTCTGTAGGTCCACAAATTTTAACATCAATGTGTTTGATTGTTAGATTTTTAATATTTAGTAAATTTAGAGTATACAAAACCAAATATAATAATTTAGTCAATGTATTGCTAGTTGTTTTAGTTATAGAAGTCATTATATCTGCTCTTTATAATAATGTGATTAGCAAAAATTATTTATATATATTACAATTAACAACATATGTGCTCTGCTTTGTGGTATTAAGATATTCGTCTACGACGTTTGATGAAGTTTCACTATATGAGATGTTAAGAGGAGTTATTATTTTTGTTGCTGTGGTAGGAATCCTACAGTGGTTAGCGACTATGGATATACTTCCTATAAAACGGATTTTGAAGATATTGTTTTATAACGATGATAGTATGAACATCTATTTTAATGAAAATGATTACTATCATAATAGCAGGGTTTATTCCACATTTATGGAGCCATCATACTTAGCAGGTTTTGCTGTTGGCGCTTTTTACTATTTGCTAAGCTTAAAGGAAAAATGGAAGAGTAATACGCCATTATTTATTATTCTTTTGATAGAGATTGTTCTCTCTACTAGTTCTACAGCATATGCCGCAATTGTTTTGGTAGGAGTTATTTTTATTGTTAATGCAAGACAGATCAGTCTTACTAAAAAGTGTACTTTAGTTTTCTGTGCGGTTATTGCTTTTGCCGTTTTGTATTTGCAGTATTATGAATTGTTAGAAAAAGTTCTGTTTAATAAGTGGAATTCTAACTCTGGCGTTGCAAGGAGGATAATGGATAATGATGCTTTAAACGCTTTTTACTCATCAAAATTATTAGGAGTCGGTTATAAATGCGTTCGAGGAAGCAGTGTTTTATATAGTATGCTTGGAGAAATAGGAATTATCGGGACGGTCCTATATACAACGACAAATGCAGCCTTGTATATTCCTATTATTAATAATAGGTTGATTAGAAGCAAATTGCCTAATAATTATACAGCTGTTTTGTTTGGCTTGCTTTCAGCGTTTGTTTGTTTGATCATAGCAGTACCTGACATTGATATGTGTACATATTGGTTTTGGATGTATTGTTTGGCAATTTGTATGGGGTACAAAAAAACGGATCCTCAGAGTTGAATGAAGAATATATTTTGTAGTTACATGCGTTTTTCTCATAATTGGAGTTAATGCGTGAGCCATATAAACAGTTATTTACAAATAGACAAGAGGATGTATGTCAGTACGATTACTTTTTATAAATGGATAGATTTTCAGGTTATGAAATTAAGTTGATGGTATTCATATAAAAACAATGCATTAGAAAAGAAAATAGTAGAGAGGAAATAAATAATGGCGAATAGCAAAGTATGGAATGTGTTATATAGAGCTACTGAGGATTCAGCATGGAAGAAATTAAGAGGTAGAAAGGGATTTTGGTACGCTGATCCGATTTTGTTCAAAAAAGGGACTGATACATTTCTATTTACTGAAGCATTTAATAAAAAAATACAAAAAGGTTACTTAGCAATTTCGAGAATGGAGAATGAAGAATTTTCTGTACCTCAAATTATTATGAAAAGACCTTTTCATCTTTCATATCCATGTGTTTTTGAATATGAAAACACAGCATATATGATTCCCGAAACGGGACAAAATGGTACATTGGAATTGTGGAAAGGATCTGATGACTTAACTAAATGGGAGAAAGTATGCGTGTTGTTAAGTCATGTAAGATTTGCTGACACAACCGTTTACATTGAAGACGGTAAAGTATATCTTTTCTCTTACGAAGAAGCAGAAAAATATAAGACGCATATTTTTTTGCTAGATATGAATAGTTATCATATAAGAGAAATCGAGGAGATTACTCATAGTGAGAATATATATAGGCCTGCTGGAAAATTTTATACTGAAAGCGGAAGATTATTTAGGCCTGTTCAGTATAATGTAAATAGTTATGGTGAAAAAATTCTGATTAATGAAGTGAATTCCATTCATCCGTTTAAAGAGACATTCTATAAAGAAATAACCGCAGATAACTATTTACAGAATTTAAGAGGTTGTAATACACATACCTTTTCGATTGTAGGTGGTATTTGTGCAGTGGATTACTTAGTTGAGGCTAACCTTCCGATATTTGAAAGATTAGTTATCATAAGAAAAATTCGTAACAAGTTCTACAAATTGAAGTTTAAATTGGGAATATAATTATAATGAGTAGAGGTTATTAAAAATGAATGGTAATGAAATGTGTGAAGGAATATGCTGTGGGTGTACTGCGTGTCAAAGCATTTGTCCTAAAGGAGCAATTAACATCGTAGAAGATCAAAAAGGATTTTTGCAACCAATCATAAATGAAGATTTATGTGTTGATTGTAATTTATGTAAAAAGACATGTAATGAATACATCAAGAAAAATGAAATTACAGATGTTTTTTTAATAAAGCTTAAAGATAATATTCAGCATACAATATCGCAATCAGGTGGAGCATTTACAGCAATATCAGATGTAATTATGGACAGAAATGGAACTGTGTTTGGCGTTGTAATGGATGATAATCTGGAAGCTAAATATTCAAAAGCCAGGAATTCCCATGAGCGTGATTTAATGCGAGGTTCAAAATATATGCAAGCCCGAGTTGAAAATGCATATAAAGAAGTTCAGGAAAGCTTAAAAGAAGGTCCAGTATTGTTTACCGGAACTCCATGTCAGGTGGGCGGATTATTAAAATATTTATCAACTAAACATATCGATACAACAAACCTTTTTACAGTCGATTTAATATGTCACGGAGCCCCATCTGTGAGGGTATGGCGTGAGATGATGAAATATATATCCCATGATGTTGGAAAAATCAAATACGCAATTTGTCGAGACAAAATTCAAACTGGATGGGGTGGAAGTGTATCTACATTTTATGGCAGTAAAAAAATATCTTCGAATACATTTTGTCGGATTTTCTTTACTGATTTATGCCTAAGAGATTCTTGTTATTCTTGCCAGTACGCTACAAGGGATAGAGTCGGCGATGTGACAATTGGTGATGCATGGGGATGTAAAGAGAAGAATCCGGAATTTTATGACCCAATGGGAGTCTCATTAACATGTATTAATACTGAAAAAGGAAAATGGTTATTCGACAAATTTAAAAATGAGGTCGAATTTTTAGAGGTATCATTAGAAGACTATGCACAAAAAAATATGTCACAGCCATCAATTCCACATAGAAGTGTTCAAGAATTCTGGAGGGATTTTGATTCAAAGCCGTTTTCTTTTATAAAAAAGAAATATGGTGAGAATAATGTTATACTCAATTATAAGTATGTAATTAAGAAGGGAATGAAATTACTATGCAAAAGAAAATAGGAATTATAACTTTTCATAATAGTGTAAATTATGGCGCTGTTATGCAGACATACGGATTGCAAGAATTTTTAAAAAATAATGGGTATAATGTTGAAATTGTAGACTATGTAAATGATAAAATATATTTAGAATTAAATTCTACTATACCTATTAAATATTCATCGCCCAAATCGGTATTGACATGTATTGCTAAGAGATTACATCGTCACAGAAAAGCTAACATGTTTAATGCATTTAATGAACGAAATTTAAATTTATCTCAAAAGAGAAATGTTAGGAGTGATGAGATATCAGAATTATCAAGTTTGTATGATATTGTAATAACAGGTAGTGATCAGGTCTGGAATTTAAATTTGACAGGAAATGATGCTGTGTATTTTCTGAATTTTCCAGATAGTAAAACAAAAAGGGTAGCTTATGCCGTTTCTGTAGGGGATATTGACAATGTTAATTTAAGCAGTTTCTTGCCTGAAATCAAGATGTTTTCGAATATTTCAGTAAGAGAAAAGACTCTTTTGGATCTCCTATATTCTAGATATAATATTTCCACAGCGTTATGTTCTGATCCGACAATTATGGCGGGCAAAAATATTTTTTCTTCTATTACAAGCGATAGGTTAATAAAAAACAAGTATGTATTTTGTTTTTTGATGGAATCAAAACCTGGCATTATGGAAGTGGCGCATAAGTTGGCTGACGAAAGAGGCTGGGAAGTTATTGATAATAAATCTAGTTTTAAGTTTTTCTTGCATAGTAAACCGGAAGACTTCTTATCATGGATAAAAAATTCTGAAGTAGTTTTGACTGATTCCTTTCATGGTACCGTTTTTTCTGTACTATTTGGAAAGCAATTTATTTCAGATAAATATGATGGGCAGAAGAAAGTAAAGTCTCGAGTCAGAGATCTTTTAGAAATCTTAGGTGTTGTAGATTATTTTTGCGAAATATCGTTGGAAAATTATTTTGAATTAGAGAAAAAAATATCGACTTTGATTAATTATGACAGCATAAACTGCAAATTGGAGGAGTTTTCTGCATCATCGCAGAAGTGGCTAATAAAAGCAGTAGAGGGAACTGCGAATGAATGAGCAAAAAAGCAAAAATAAAATTAAGTTGAATTTCATTTGGCAACTAGGAATAGAAATCACTAATATGATGTTGCCACTAATAACATCACCTATTTTGTCCAGACGGTTGGGGGCTGAATCCATTGGACTATATTCCTATGTATATAGTATTTCATATTATTTTGTGATAGTTGCAGTATTAGGCATGTTTCAATATGGAACTCGGGAAATCGCTCTGGTTCGAGATAATAGGGATAGGTTAAATCAGAAGTTTAGTGAATTGTTTTTTGCACAGGTCTTTATTGGCGTAATTGTGCTGGGCGCATTTTTGTTCTATTCCATTTTTTTATCAAGATATCCATCGCTGTTTTTAATTGAATTAATAAGCTTAGTAGGTTCATCGCTCTTATTAATAAATTGGCTCTTTGCGGGATTAGAAGAATTTAAGCTGATTGCTATAAAGACGATGATTATAAGAATCATTGGCGTAATCTTGATTGTCTTGCTTGTTCAAACAAGTGCGGACTTACCGATGTACTTCTTGATTATGGCTGCCGAACCGCTTATGGGCGCATTAGTGTATATTTATCTGGCAAGGGGAAAAGTTAAGCTTGTTCCAGTTGATTTTAAAGCATCATTTGCGCATTTGAGAGGGATGGTTCTTTTATTTGTTCCAGTTCTTACCACATATCTTTATAGTAGTATGGATAAAGTTATGTTGGGAAAACTCAGTACAATGACAGAATTGGGCTTTTATGAAAATGCTACAAAAGCATTAATTGCAAAAAATTTGGCTACGGCTTTAAGTACTGTATTAGTTCCAAGAATGTCAAATCTTATAGGTAAAAATAATAATAGAAAATTTGATGAACTTATGCAAAAATCTCTTGATGCGGTTCTTTTATTAACTGTTGCATTTGGCTTTGGTACAGCAGCTATTTCTTCTGTTTTTTCTGTCGTTTTTTGGGGTGAATCTTTTGCTTCTTGCGGGTCATTAATACTGATAATGAGTTTAACGATACCAGCATATGGCTTAACATATGTTATCAATAATCAATTTCTAGTACCGCTAAAAAAAGAGACGATTTATATTTGGGCCACAGCATTGGGAGTAATTTTCAATTTTATTTTTAACTATATTATGATTCCTCAATATGCAGCAATCGGTGCATCTATAGCTACGTTAATCACGCAGTATTTGGTTCTTGTAATAGAATGTATTGCGATTCGTAAGGAATTATCAATTGTTTCCTGCTTAAAAAGGAATTGGATTTATGTGTTATTTGGATTTATAATGATTATTTTGATAAAGCGATTGGATGTATTTATTAATTATTCAATATTGGGATTGTTGATTGAAGTTGTAGCGGGAATACTGATTTTTGGGTGTTTGTCAATATGTTATTGGCTGATCTCTGGAGAAAAACAGTATTTGAATATTTTTCTCGGTGCTTTTAAAAAGAAAAATATGTAGTGGCACATTAGAGAGGATGTCAGATGAAAAAAATATTAATAGTAATAACTACTGAATTTGTTTACTACGGTGGCTTAACAAATGTAATGATGAACTATTATAAAGCTCTTAACAAGGATGGGCTACATATTGATTTTGCATCAACGAATGTAGTAAATGAAAATGACAGGGCGTATCAATTTATAAAAAGTAATGGTTCAAATTATTATTGTTTGGGGAGTAGAAAGAGAAATACCTTCAATTACTTACAAAAATTATATTTGTTGTTAAAAAAGAATAAATACGATGTTATACATATCAATGGTAATAGTGCAACTATGGTACTAGAACTAGTTGTGTCTTGCTTGGTTGGGATTAAAACAAGAATAACTCATGGACATACTACAAGAAGCAGTCATCCAATTGTGCATAGAATTTTGAAGAAACCGTTAAATTTTCTCTCAACATATAAGTTGGCAGTATCAAATTCTACGGGTAAATGGCTGTTTGGAAAAGATTATATTGTCTTAAATAACGCGATTAATGTGCATAAATTTGCATTCGATAAATATAAAAGAAAAAAAATAAGAGATGAGATAGGCATAAGTGATGCATTAGTAATAGGTAATGTTGGAAAGTTATATGCACCCAAAAACCATGTTTTTTTATTAGATGTGTTTCATTATATCGTCTCTAAAAACAGAAATGCTTTGCTTCTATTGGTGGGGGGTGGAGAACTAGAAAATTCTTTGAAGAAAAAAGCATACGAATTAGGAGTAGATGACAAGGTGCTTTTCTTGGGTATGAGAGACGATGTATCCGATATAGTGCAAGCATTTGATGTATTTGTATTTCCATCTACATATGAAGGACTTGGACTTGCAGTTATAGAAGCACAGGCATCCGGATTAGAATGCATTGTTTCAGATCGTGTTCCGATTGAGACGAAGGTAACTGATAATATTAAATATCTGAGCTTAGATGAATCTCCTGTGATATGGGCAGATGCTATCTTGAATCTAAATGTTAGAAATAGAGAAGAATTGTCAAAACAAGCGATGGAGACTATTAAAGCGAGCGGTTATGATATAAACTTTGAAGCTTTTAAATTAGAGACAATTTATCGTTCATAGTTGAGGTTAAATAATGATAAAGAATGTTGTGTTAAAAAAGTCGTTAAAAAATAGTGTTTTCAAAGTCGTTAGTTTGCTGAATAATGTAGTGCCAAAACATAACAATTATATTTTGTTATATTCAGGCAATAAGGGAATTAGTTTCAATTTGATTCCGCTCCGAGATTATCTGCTTTTAAACGGATATGATACGAATAATAGAATCATTTGTGGAATTGAAGATATGAAATATGCGGAAACTGATAACTGCACATATGTTACACATGTTAAAGCTATATTTTATTATCTAAAATCTAAATATGTTTTCTATACAGCTGGGCAGCTGCCTATTAAACCGTCAAAAAGTCAAAAAGTCATTCATTTACAGCATGGAATCACGTTTAAAACTTGTGGAAAGCTTACTCACATTAATAACGGAAATGAATTTTTCTTTACGGATTGTTTGGCTACATCGAATATATACAAGCCTATTTATAGTAAAGCTTTTGGTTGCTCGGAAGAAAATATATATATAAACAGTGAACCTGTGACGGATGTATTTTTTAATGGGTATAAAAAATATGATTTAGGTAATTACAACAAGATAATATTGTGGACACCAACGTTTCGGCAATCTGATTATTTGGGATATGATGATTCAGAAACAGAAGAATTATTACCACTGTTTGAAGAAAAAGATTATAGTAGGCTTAATGAAATACTCAAAGAATATAATTTTCTTCTTATGGTAAAAATACATCCGTCTCAAGACTTGAGTAGATATAGTAAATTGAAATACTCTAATTTGCAAATACTATCAAATGATGATTTTAATCAGATGGGAATGGAGATATATAATCTATTGCCCCAGGTAGATGCTATTATTGGAGACTATTCATCTCTTTGTATGCAGTCTTTGTTGTTGGATAAACCAATGGCATATGTAGTACCTGATATGGAAGAATATTCTAAACGAAGAGGATTTGCATTTGATCCACCGACAGACTATATGCCTGGAGATTTGATAAAAGATAAAGATCAGTTTTATCAGTGGTTGGATGATTTTAATAAAGGAATCGATAAATATGAAAGTATCAGAAATAAAGTAAAAAATAAAGTTCATCTTTATTCAGATGGTAAATCGTGTGAGCGGCTTGTGGAATATTGTGGAATAAATAAGTGAAATAGATAATTGTGGGTTATTAGATTGGAGTGCTGCTATGATAATTTATGAAAATTTATTATATAATCAAGACATTGCACATGTGACCGAGATCAAATTTCCATGGTACAAATTACAGAACAGATCAATTATGATTTCTGGTGCTACTGGATTAATCGGCAGTTTCTTGATTGATGTGCTACTTGAGAAGAATACTCAAGATGGTTTAAATTGTACTGTTTATGCTTTGGGACGTAACAAAGAGAAAGCTATGGAAAGATTCTCGAAGCATGCAAATAACTCCCATCTTATATTTATCCCATATGATGTGAGACTGCCTTTGAAAATAGATAATGTTGGTAGGGTGGATTATGTTCTCCATCTTGCGGCTAACACACATCCGATGCTATATGCTACGGATCCAATAGGGACGATTACAACTAATCTAATAGGAGCGCAGAATATGCTTGAGTTTTCTGCCCAACATAATGCTGTAAGATTTTTGCTTGCTTCTTCAAATGAAATGTATGGTGAGAATAGGGGAGATGTTGAGTTTTATGATGAGGACTATTGTGGATATATTAACTGTAATACATTAAGAGCTGGTTACCCTGAAAGTAAACGCTGCAGTGAAGCCTTATGTCAAGCATATAAACAACAAAAAGGACTGGATGTTGTGATTGCTCGGTTGACTCGCTCGTACGGACCGACAATGAACATGTCTGATACAAAAGCAGTAAGTCAGTTTATTAAAAGAGGTGTTGCCGGAGAAGATATTATTCTTAAATCTGAGGGGACACAGTATTTTAGCTATACTTATATGTCAGATGCCGTTAGCGGATTGCTTTGGGTACTTTTAACAGGAGAAAATGGTGAGGCATATAATATTGCAGATGAGTCTGGCGATATTCAACTTAAAGACTTAGCAACCAATATAGCTGCACTTAGTGGCAAAAAAGTTGTGTTTGAAATTCCTGATGGGGTTGAAGCCTCTGGATATAGTAAAGCTACCAAAGCAAGGCTAAATGGTGCAAAGCTGAAAGGTCTTGGGTGGGTACCTGAATATAATATAAAGACAGGTGTTGAAAGAACTATATCCATTCTCAAAGAATTATATGATTAATAAAAACTGGGGGGATTGTATGAAGAATTATGTGATATTGCTTGCTGGTGGAGTTGGAAAAAGAATGGGTGCTGATATTCCAAAGCAATTTTTAATGGTTAAGGGAAAACCTATTATAGTACATACTATAGAAAGGTTTCAAGAGAATTCACAGATAGATAAAATAGTGGTAGTCTGTGTGAAAGAATGGAAAGACTATGTAGAGGGTCTGGTGAAAGAATATGAGCTAACTAAAGTTATATGGATTACTGAGGGCGGTAGCACTGGACATGATTCTATTCGAAACGGAGTCTTTTTTTTAAAAGACAAGATTCAACCAGAAGATTTTGTAATTGTACATGACGCTGTAAGACCGATTCTTCCACAAAAAGCAATAGATGAAGTGATTCGTGTTGCTCATGAAAAAGGTAATGCATCTTCTTCAATTGTTTGTCATCCCCCTATCGTCTACACAGAAGATATGGTATCTGGAGTCAAGGATATTGATCGAGAACATGTAATGTTGACAGCATCTCCACAGGTATATAACTATGAACTGGTATTAAAATACTATGAAAAAGCGGAGAGAGAGAATGAACATAATTTTACATTTACCAGTTCGTTATTAATTCATTATGGTGAACGAGTCTATTTTGCAAAAGGAACAACTAACAATATAAAGATTACAAAAAAAGAAGACTTAGCTCTTTTTGAGGCTTTGTTAAGTGTTCCTGAAGAATTGTTATATAGCTAGTATTAATACTAGAATATATATATAATTAATAGAAAGGAGTATAATAATTTGAATTGTTCAGAATACTTGGTTGACTATCTTATAAATCACGGGGTAACCGATGTATTTGGATATGCGGGCGGTTACATAGTTCCTTTTATGGATGCATTGTACAAACGAAAAGATGAAATAAGAACGCATGTTTGCTACAATGAACAGGGATGTGCCTTTGCAGCAGTTGGATATGCTAGAATGTCTGGAAAAATTGGTGTTTATTTTACTACATCGGGGCCTGGTGCTGTAAATGGACTTAGCGGATTAGCTGATGCATGGTTTGACAGCTTCCCGATTATTGGTATTTGTGGAAATGTTCCTACCAATGAAATGAAAGGTTATTCAGGCATCAGGCAAAATGGCTTTCAGGAGATGGATTTGATTTCAATGACTAGAAATATATCAAAATATTCCGTTACAGCTAATACAAGCGCGGGTTTTCCAGAAATAGTTAGCCGTGCATTTAACATGGCTAATTTGGGAAGAAAAGGAGGTGTTATCATTGATTTTCCGCTCGACATACAACAAGCCGATATTATTGATAGGTAATGGCGTAAGAACTGCTGGTGCAGTAGATATGGTTCATGAATTTGCAAAAAAGACAAATATTCCCGTTTTAACAACCATGAATGGTGTAGATCTGGCACAAGATGATTTACATATCGGATTTATTGGAACACATGGAAATAGGATTGCTAATATGATTTTAAATCAGTGTGATCTTATTGTATCCGTTGGCGCACGTCTGGGAATTAGACAAGTTGGCAGAGATCCTAAAAATTTTGCACCAAAAGCTGATCTTGTTCGTTGTGATATTGATGAATATGAATTGAGCAGAAACATCAAAGATAATGAAAAGAAATATCATACTGATGCAAGAGACTTTATGAGAATACTTCTTTCAGAAGATGTGAGAGACTTTTCAGCTTGGAAAGAGCAGTGCTTAGAGGCAAAAAAGCTGCTAGAAAAATATGATGTCCAGCCCGGTAATTTTGCTATTAAGAAGATTTCTGATCTTTTGCCTAAAAATCCAATAATTACGGTGGATGTAGGTATGAATCAGTGTTGGGCTGCTCAGTCCTTTAAGCTAAAAGGATACATGGGGAGAATTCTCATCGGCGGTGGTTTTGGTGCCATGGGATGCGGTCTTCCATATGCCATTGGAGCTTCTATTTCCACAAATAATGGAATTGTTTACTGTATTTGCGGTGATGGTGGATTTCAGATGAATATCCAAGAACTTGAAACTGTTAAGAGAGAAAATCTTCCGATTAAGATTTTTATACTTAATAACAGAGTTCTTGGAAAGATTAGCGAAACACAGCATTTCAATCACGGAGATAGATTTGCCAATACTGCTGCTAGTGGGGGATATACTGTTCCTGATTTTACAAAAATAGCTGAAGCTTACGGTATCAAGGCGGTTAAGCTTAATTCTTATGAAGATTTAGAAAATTATAAAGAATGGTTTTATGATAAGGAACCTTGTTTGTTTGATATTTCTTTACCGGAAGAAACATTCTTAACGCCAAAGATTAAGTTTGAAACGGGAATGATGTCTCCTAAAATAGATGACGAAGTATTCCAACGGGTTAAGGAGACATTAAAAAAGTAATAAGATAAGTCAATTGCAAACTTCATCAAATTACCATACAATGATAAGAAAGCCCCAGAACGTTTGTAAATGGATTTTTTTAGTTATACTTTAGAACTTTCCCCTAAAATCCTATGAACATTGAAAAAGTTTAAGCGGCTTATCTAAAAATTGTATTTATCAGTTACTTGCTTCTGGTATTTTTGGGGGAGTTTATCTTAGGAAGTTCATATCAATGAATCAATGCCATTTGATTACGATGTGAACTTCCTATATAATTAACTCTCTAACATTGCTTTCAACTATATTATAAATTGGCTTCGAATAAGCATTTTCGGTACGAGAGTTAATTTTTTAGGAAGTCCACATATTATGCTGGAAAGATCTGTTCATGTAACAAAAGATTGCATATCAATTTGAGAAGCTTATATATTGACAAGATGTAGGAGGTCAAAGATAATTTTGAGAGCAGAGCAGAGCAGAGCAGAGCAGAGCAGAGCAGAGCAGAGCAGAGCAGATAATATTGACATTTTGAAAACAATATGTGCTTTCTTAATTGTTTGTATTCATGCTCCGTTTCCGGGAGAGTTCGGTGCATATTTTACGACACTGACTAGAGTAGCAGTTCCCATTTTCTTTATGATTACGGGATATTTTTATGGAGATACTGTTGCACGGCATAAGGAAGGGCGACAGATCAAGAAAATACTCTACATGGTTGTAGAGGCAAATATACTTTACTTTGTCTGGAATATTGCAATTGAGGTTCTTAGAAGAAATAGCATAATATCTTATGTGCAATCAATTTTTTCTATAAAAAACTTACTGAAATTTTTGCTCCTTAATGATTCACCGTTGGCATGGCATCTTTGGTATTTAAGCGCAGTCTTTTATGTGCTTGTAATTGTTTTACTGGTGGATAAACTCAACTGCCGGAAAGATTTGTACTATTTGACCCCGATTTTGATTATCGTAGATTTGGTGTTCGGAAAGTATTCACTGCTCATTTTCCATCGGGAGTTCCCGTACATACTGGTAAGAAATTTCCTTTGTGTAGGAATACCGTATTTTTGTATTGGAAATCTTATCAGAGAAAAACAGTGCGCTGAAAAATGGAATAAAACAGTACTTCAGTTATTGATTGTTATTTTTGTGATAACAAGTCTTGCAGAGAGATTTGCTTTGGTGAATGCTGGACTGAATGCAACAAGAGATCATTATCTCAGTACGACTTTTTTGGCAATCTGCCTCTTTGTATACACCCTCAAGAGTAATTGGCATAATAAAGAATTAGCTGTGATTGGAAGAAAATATTCTACATGGCTTTATATTATTCATCCGATTTTTATTGCATTTTTTTCAATGGTAACTGGTAAACTCGGCATAAAATCAATTTACAGTTATGTTGCACCGATTGTGGTTTATTGTGCAACATTAATATTTTTGATTGTTATGCATAGACTTAAATGGCTTTTAGTAAAAAAATAATCAAAGGAAATCAAACCATGGGTAAATATTTTGGAACGGACGGCTTCCGTGGAGAAGCCGGAATTACATTAACAGCGGATCACGCCTATAAGG
>ERZ791800.279-NODE-279-length-50278-cov-5.678932_pt1 | contig 50278 bp, 38 predicted proteins | sample MGYA00510310_ERZ791800 | MGnify/ENA primary metagenome ERZ791800 (study PRJEB30046, sample SAMN00791954) | human gut metagenome | study: EMG produced TPA metagenomics assembly of the A metagenome-wide association study of gut microbiota in type 2... | reverse complement strand
CCTTGCCAAAGGCTTCGGCAATCTGGCTGCGGCAGGAATTATGGACACAGATAAATGCGATTTTGGGTTTTGACATATAGGTGTTCCTTCCCCACAAACTGGAATTTGTTACTCTGTCAGTCGATTCTTCTCGCCCCAGACACAGAGCTGGTCCAGCACAGTCATCAGCGATTTCCCACGCTCCGAAAGCGCATATTCCACCTTCGGCGGGATCTGCGGATACTCGGTGCGAACGATCAGTTTGTCTGCTTCAAGCTCCTTGAGATTCGTGCTGAGAGTCTTGTCGGAAATGGTTTTCAGATACCGTTTCAGCTCATTGAATCGCACCGTCTCAAACTCCATCAAGCAGTAAAGAATGACCATCTTGTGCTTGCCGGAGATCAGCGATAACGTGTAGGCGAAGCCGGTATCCTCGAAATTTGCGTTCTCAATATAGTTCTGTATCATTCACTTTCTCCTAAGATAGTACCTGTTATAATTGCCAGTACTTGAATTTATAATTTGCATGGATATAATTATAAGCAGGATGAACAGTCCTGTCAATATGATCACAAGGAGGAGTTATCATGAGAACAAAATTGAAAATTACCGAAGGCATTTTCCCCATGCCGGTTCTGATGGTTGCAACTTACAACGAAGACGGTAGCGTCAATGTCATGAATGCCGCATGGGGTACCATGCAGGAGCGGGACACCGTTGTTCTGAACCTCACCGAGACACACAAGACCGTACAGAACATCAAGGCACGGGGAGCATTCACCGTCAGCATTGCCGATGCCGACCACATAGTGGAAGCAGACTATTTCGGCGTAGAGTCCGGCAATAAAGTTGCCGATAAATTTGCCCGCAGCGGTCTGACCGCCAGCAAAGCAGAAACCGTAGACGCACCGGTCATCAACGAGTTCCCAATCTGCCTAGAGTGCAGGTTCATCGAGTATCAGAACAATGAATACGGATGCGGCGTCATCGGCAAAGTGGTCAATGTCACTGCTGATGAGAGCGTTATGGTGGATGGAAAAATTGATATGTCTAGGGTCAACGCCATCGCATTTGACCCCTACACCCACGGCTATTATAAAGTCACCGAGCGTGTGGGCGAAGCGTTCCGAGATGGCTTAAAGCTGAAAAAGTAAGGTATGCAGAAAAGGGGCTTTCGCATAAGCGAGGGCCCCTTCTTAAAATATGTGGTTTTCACAAATTCCGAGTTGTCGAGTTCAGTATACCACACCGAATCCCATTGTAAAAGAGCCTATGTACGCCGCCCGCAGGCGGCAAAAGTCAGTCCGGGGGAAATTCCAGCTCGGCAAACTCTGCATCAGTCAGAAGTTTCAGCTTTTCGATAACGCCCTCCGACAGTTCCCGCAGGGCGGCTTCATCGGGCATCAGGTAGCACTGCATGAGCCGCAGTTCGTGGATGAGCCCCAGTCGGGTGCCGGTGTTGTAGAGCATCATCAGCATCGCAGTGTTAAAATTAGTTGACAGTGAACGGTGCCCATCTGGGCAAGCACCAAAATTTTTCGGCAAATTTTGTGCAGCCGCAGAAATCAAGAAGGTCTATTGAAAAATAACGTAAAATGCGTTACAATAAAGTTGAGGTGATAACCATGGAAAAAACGATGACACTCAATCTCCGTGTCAACCCTACCGTTAAACAGCAGGCCGAAGATGTGCTGAAGCAGCTGGGTATCCCGATGGCAACGGCTATTGATATGTACCTGCGCCAGATCACCCTGACTGGCGGCATCCCCTTTTCTCTGTCCCTGCCGAAAGCTCCTGCGGCGCTGAACGCCGATACCATGACCGATGACCAGCTCCATGCAGCCTTGCAGGTGGGCATCAAGGAGATTCAGAACAGTGATACCGTGGATGCTGCAAGCGCATTCGCGCAGTTCAGGGAACAGCACAGATGAAGCAGTATGACGTGAAAATTTCCCATGCAGCCCTCAGTGATATGGAGCAGATTCACAGCTATATTGCCGACCGTCTGTTGGAACCGGACACGGCTATGGGGCAGTATAACCGTATTGCGGAAGCCATCCAATCGCTGAACGTCCTGCCGGAACGCTGTGCGCTAGTAGAAAGCGAACCGGAGCGCACCCAAGGGCTGCGGCAGATGCTGGTGGACAACTACTCGGTGTTCTACATCGTGGGCGAGGATACCGTGTCGGTGGCTCGTGTGCTGTACAGTGCATCTGACCTTGTGCGCCGTCTGCGGAGAATGAAGTGAAAGGGGTGTTTGCATGACCGCCGTGATCTATGCTCGCTATTCATCGGACAACCAGCGAGAGGAATCCATCGAATGGCAGATTCGTGAATGCACGGACTATGCGGAAAAGAACGGCATCACGGTCATCAAACACTACATTGATCGTGCATTCTCAGCCAAAACGGACAATCGTCCGGAGTTCCAGCAGATGATCAAAGACAGCGGCAAGAAGCTGTTTGATGTTGTTCTCGTCTGGACAAGAACAAGTGCGCCCCTGCCTGTGGCAAAGCAGACGAGGAATATCTGCTGACCACCAAGCTGTTCTGCGGCAAGTGCGGTGCGCTGATGTTCGGTGAAAGCGGAACCAGTGCCACTGGGCGCACCTACTATTATTACAAGTGTGCCAACGTCAAGCGGCGCAAGGGCTGCAATAAAAAGACCGTGCAGAAGGACTGGCTGGAAGAACTGGTCGTCCGGGAGACCATGAAGCTGATTCAGGACGATGCGGTGATCGACAAGATCGTTCAATTGATCATGGATGTACAGAATCAGGAGAACACCACGATCCCGCTGCTGGAAAAGCAGCTCCGGGAAGTAGACAAGAAGCTGGACAACCTGATGAAAGCCATCGAGGAAGGCTTATTCACCCGGACAACGAAAGAACGTCTGGAAGCATTGGAGATCCAGAAAGATGAGCTGACTGCAAAAATCGCAGACGAAAAGTTGAAGAAGCCCAGCTTCAACGAAGAGTTCATTCGGTTCTGGCTGCTGAAATTTAGAAAGTTCGATATTTCGCAGAAAAAACAGCGGAAAGCGCTAATTGAAATTTTTGTGAATGCCATTTTCCTGTACGATGACCGGATGCTGATTACGTTTAACTACAAGGATGGCACCAAAACCGTCCGTTTTGAGGACACTTTGACCGCCGATGGAGTAGAAGGAAAAAGTTCGGATTTGTCCAGTCTTGCTGGACCAGAGCTCTTCAGTCGAGAGACTGAAGAGCTTTTTGTTATATCTGGAACTTTTGCAAACAACAGAGTCGCAGTCTTTTGGGAGACTGCGGCTCTGTTTTATACTGCTTTATTTGCCCTCTGCGCGGAGTTTCGCGTCCTTTTCCAGCAAGGGCTTGAGGTATTGGCCGGTAAAGCTGCCCGGCACCTCGGCCACCTGCTCCGGCGTACCCTCGGCGACGATGATGCCGCCGGCACTGCCGCCCTCGGGGCCGAGGTCGATGATGTAGTCGGCGCACTTGATGAGGTCGAGGTTGTGTTCGATGACGATGACGGTGTTGCCTGCATCCACCAGCTTCTGCAGCACCTCGATGAGGCGGTGGACATCAGCCATGTGGAGGCCGGTAGTCGGCTCGTCGAGGATATACACGGTCTTACCCGTGCTGCGGCGGGCCAGCTCGTTGGCCAGCTTGACACGCTGCGCCTCGCCGCCCGAAAGGGTCGTGGCGCTCTGCCCCAGCGTGACATACCCCAGGCCCACGTCCAACAGCGTCTGCAGCTTGCGGGCGATTTTCGGCTGGTTGGCGAAGAAGACGACCGCCTCTTCCACGGTCATGTTCAGCACGTCAGAGATGGTCTTTTCCTTATACTTGACTTCCAGCGTTTCGCGGTTGTAGCGTGCGCCCTTGCAGACCTCGCAGGGAACGTAGACGTCCGGCAGGAAGTGCATCTCGATTTGGAGGATGCCGTTGCCCTCGCAGGCCTCGCAGCGGCCGCCCCGGACGTTGAAGCTGAACCGTCCCGGGCCGTAGCCCCGCATTTTGGCGTCCTGCGTCTGGGAAAAGACCGTGCGGATGTCGTTGAACACACCGGTATAGGTGGCGGGGTTGGAGCGGGGCGTGCGGCCGATGGGCTGCTGGTCGATGCCGATGACCTTATCCACGAACTCGAGGCCCTCTACCCCATCGCACTTTCCAGCGCGGGAGCGGGCGCCGTTCAGCTCACAGGCGAGGGTCTTATATAAAATCTCGTTGATGAGGCTCGACTTGCCCGAGCCGGAGATGCCCGTCACGCAGACGAACTCGCCCAGCGGAAATTTTACATCGATGTTGCGCAGATTGTTTTCGCGCGCACCCTTCACCGTGAGGAAATTGCCGTTGCCAGGACGGCGGGTCTGCGGCACCTCGATGCGCTTGCGGCCCGACAGATAGTCGCCGGTGATGCTGCGCTTGGCCTTGCAGATGTCCTTGACGGAGCCTGCGGCCACGATCTCGCCGCCGTGGACGCCCGCGCCCGGGCCGACGTCCACGATATAATCGGCGCTGCGCATGGTATCCTCGTCGTGCTCGACCACGATGACCGTATTGCCGAGGTCGCGGAGATTTTTCAGCGTTGCGATGAGTTTATCGTTGTCGCGCTGGTGCAGGCCGATGGACGGCTCATCCAGCACGTACAACACACCCGACAGAGCGCTTCCGATTTGGGTGGTCAGGCGGATGCGCTGGCTCTCGCCGCCGGACAGGGTGCCTGCCGACCGGGCCAGTGTGAGGTAATCGAGGCCCACGCTCTGCAAAAACTGCAGGCGGTTCTTGATCTCCTTCATGATCTGGCCGCCGATCTGCTTCTGCTTTTCGGTCAGGTTCGGCTCATTGTCGGCGATGAATTTCAGCTCGTCCCGAATCGACATTTCGCAGAAATCGCTGATATTTTTGCCGCCGATGGTCACAGCCAGCACCACCGGTTTCAGGCGCTTACCATGGCAGGCGGGACACTCGACGCCCGACATGAAGCTGCCGATCTCCTCCTTCATCCACTCGCTGTTCGTCTCGCGGAAGCGGCGCTCGAGGTTCTCGACGATGCCCTCAAAGGTATTATAATAGACGCCGCTGCCGAACTCATTCGTGCGGTGCATCTCAATTTTTTCTTCGTTGGTGCCGTAGAGCAGGGCGTTGACGGCCTCGGTGCTCATTTCTTTGATGGGCGTATCCAGCGTAAAGCCGTATTTTTTGCCCAGTCCCAGATAATACATCTCGGCTACAGAGCCTTCGGCGTAGTACCAGCCGCTGGCCTTGACAGCCCCCTCCCGAATCGAGAGGTCCCGGTTGGGCAGGATGCGCTCTTCGTCCACCCGCATGAAGGTGCCGAGGCCGGTACACTTCTCGCAGGCACCCAGAGGGTTATTGAAGGAGAAGAGCCGGGGTGACAAATCGCTGATGGAAATGCCGTGCTCAGGGCAGGCGAAATTCTGGCTGAAGGTCATACATTCGCCACCGATGACATCCACCTCAGCCACGCCGCCGGTGAGGGCAAGCGCCGTTTCCAGCGAGTCAGCCAGACGACCGCGGATGCCCTTGCGCATGGCAAGACGGTCAACGACGATCTCCACGGTGTGCTTGATGTTCTTTTCCAGCGCGATCTCCTCGTCGAGGTCGTACATGTTACCGTCGATTTTTACGCGGGCGTAACCGGCGCGGCGGGCGGCGTCCAGCTCTTTCTGCTGGGTGCCTTTGCGCTGACGGACGACAGGCGCGAGGACCTGGAACTTCGTCCCCTCTTCCAGCTTGAGCACAGCGTCCACCATCTCATCCACGCTCTGCTGGCTGATGACCCGCCCACACACTGGGCAGTGCGGCACGCCCACGCGGGCGTACAAAAGGCGCAGATAATCGTAAATTTCCGTCACGGTACCCACGGTGGAGCGGGGGTTGTGGCTGGTGGTCTTCTGGTCGATGGAAATGGCCGGAGACAGGCCGGTGATCTCGTCCACATCGGGCTTGTCCATCCGGCCAAGGAACATCCGGGCGTAGCTGGACAGGCTCTCGACATAGCGGCGCTGGCCGTCGGCGTAGATGGTGTCGAAGGCAAGGCTCGACTTGCCCGAACCGGAAAGGCCAGTCATAACGATGAATTTTTCACGCGGGAGGGTCAGATTTACGTTTTTCAGGTTGTGCTCCCGCGCACCCTTGATGACTATTTTATCGTTTGCCAAGGTACTTTCTCCCTCTTCTCTGTGTCTGTGCATGGTTCTGCTTCCGCTCCGTCTCTGCCGAGGAATCCACAGTGGGGTTCTCGCCCCGGCGCAGGCGGTCGATCTGGTCGCGCAGGAAGGCCGCATGCTCAAATTCCAGCAGCTTGGCGGCTTCCTTCATCTCCCGGGTCAGGCGGTCAATGGCGGCTTCGCGCTCGAGCTTGCCCATCCGCCGGGTGTTCATCCTGGCGTTCTCAGCCTTATCGCTGATCTCGATACTGTCCGGGATGGCCTTGACGATGGTCTTCGGGACGATGCCGTGCTCAGCATTGTAGGCCATCTGGATGGCGCGGCGGCGTTCCGTCTCGGTGATGGCGCGGTCCATGCTGTCCGTCACCTCGTCGGCGTACATGATGACCAGACCTTCCGCGTTGCGGGCGGCGCGGCCGATGGTCTGGATCAGGCTCGTCTCGCTGCGGAGGAAGCCCTCTTTGTCGGCGTCGAGGATGGCCACAAGGCTGACCTCGGGCAAGTCGAGGCCCTCACGCAGCAGGTTGATGCCCACCACCACGTCGATGGTGCCGAGGCGGAGGTCTTTGATGATCTCCATCCGCTCGAAGGTGTCCACCTCGTGGTGCATATACTTGACCTTTATCCCCTGTTCGGTAAAGTAATCCGTCAGATCTTCGGCCATTTTCTTGGTCAGCGTCGTGACCAGGACGCGCTCATGCCGCTCGATGCGAGCATTTATCTCGCCCAGAAGGTCCGTCACCTGCCCCTCTACGGGGCGCACCGAGATGAGCGGATCCAGCAGACCAGTGGGCCGGATGACCTGCTGGGCCACCTGGGTGCTGTTCTTCCGCTCGTACTCGCCGGGGGTGGCCGAGACGAAGATCATCTGGTTAAGCTTGGATTCCACTTCCTCGAACTTGAGGGGGCGGTTGTCAAAGGCCGACGGCAGGCGGAAACCGTACTCCACCAGCGTCTTTTTGCGGGCGTAGTCGCCACCGTACATGGCCCGCACCTGCGGCAGGGTGACATGGCTCTCGTCTACGAAGAGCAGGAAGTCGTCCGGGAAATAGTCAAGCAGAGTCGTGGGCATACTGCCCGGCGCACGGCCCGACAGAACGGCAGAATAGTTCTCGATGCCCTTGCAGATACCCACTTCCGTCAGCATCTCAATGTCGTAGTTCGTCCGCTGCTGGATGCGCTGGGCCTCGATGAGCTTACCTTCCGAGGTGAACTGCTTCACCTGCGCGTCGCACTCGGCGCGAATCTTTTCAATGGCGGCAGCCTTTTTGTCGGCGCTGACGATATAGTGGCTGGCCGGGAAGATGGCAACGTGCTTGACCACGTTCTGCTTGGCGCCCGTGAGGGGGTTGAACTCGGTGATGCGGTCGATCTCGTCGCCGAAGAACTCCACCCGGATGGCCAGCTCGCTCATATAAGCCAGATAGATGTCCACGATGTCGCCGTGGACGCGGAACTTATTGCGGATAAAATTAACGTCATTGCGCTCATATTGCAGCGTCACCAGCTTTTCGCACAGCTCATCCCGCTCCATCTGCATCCCGGGCCGCAGGCTGATGACCATGCTGCGATAGTCGATGGGGTCGCCCAGCGAGTAGATGCAGGACACCGACGCGACGATGATGACGTCCCGCCGCTCCGACAGCGCTGCCGTAGCCGAGTGGCGCAGGCGGTCTATCTCGTCGTTGATGGCGCTGTCCTTTTCGATATAGGTATCGGTGCTGGGGATATAGGCCTCCGGCTGGTAGTAGTCGTAGTAGGAGACGAAATATTCCACGGCGTTGTCCGGGAAAAACGAGCGGAACTCGGTGCAGAGCTGGGCGGCCAGCGTCTTGTTGTGGGCCAGCACCAGCGTCGGGCGGTTGCACTGGGCGATGACGTTCGCCATCGTGAAGGTCTTGCCGCTGCCGGTGACGCCCAACAGGGTCTGGCAGCGGTCGCCCCGCTCTACCCCCTCTACCAGCTGTGCGATGGCCTGCGGCTGGTCGCCCGTGGGGGCGTAGGACGACACCAGATGGAATTTTTCCTCTGCCACAAAAAGCCCTCCTTTTCAAAACTACGATTAGTTGTATCTCTTGCAGTCATTATACCACAATTATTTTATAATGTAAATCATTCTCTTCCATATGGGCGTAACATTGCGCCGGTCTCAAAGTCGTAGAACGGCAGGCGGTTGGATTCCCGCATGGAGAAGTAGTCGTTTTCGGCGAGGATGATGTGGTCCCGCAGGCGTATCTTGACCAGCCCCAGCGCACGGACGATGTTCTCGGTGGCGGCGAGGTCTTCGCGGGAGGGCAGCGGCACACCGTTGGGGTGGTTGTGGCAGAGCACGACGCTTTCTGTCCCGCCCCGGAGCGCCGCCGAGACGACGTCCTTCACCTCGAGGCTCACCATCCGGGTATTCCCCTCTTTGAGCCAGTACACGCTCTTTACCCGGCTGCGGCTGTCCAGCGAAAGGAGCAGGGCTTTCTCCTGTTTTGCCCCGGCGAAGCGGGGTTTCAGGTAAGCCGCCAGCCGCTCGATGGTGGTCAGCGCACCTTCGGTGCTGGTGCGGCTGTGCTCGTAGTACCGGCTCACCTCGGGCAGGAGATGCAGCATCCGGGCGCTGGCCGGGCCGACGCCCGGCACACGGCAGAGCTCTTCTTCACTGGCTTCCAGCACACCGGCAAAGCTGCCGAACCGCTCCAGCAGCGCGTGGGCGATGCCATTGGTATCCCGGCGGGCGTTGGTGATGTAGAGCAGATATTCCAGTGCCTCGTGGGGTGCGAGGCTTTCCAGCCCGTACTGCTCCACCCGGGCGCGCATCCGCTGCCGGTGACCCTCGTGGCTTATGTTCTGTCCTGCCATAGCTGCGCTCCTTTGTTTGTAGTCGTTTCTTTTATAGTACCCCATTTTCGGCAAAAGACAAGAGCCGACAGAAAATATTCTGCGTTGACTTCATGGGGAGAGTAGATTATTATAGGTGTATCAGATACTTTTTATATAAGGAAAACGAACATGAAACAATACACTGCCACCGCCAACGACGAGGGCGTCCGCCTCTCCCGCTTTGTCCAGAGCGTGACCCGTGACTTCCCTACCAGCCTTTTATACAAGAGCTTCCGCAACAAACGCATCAAAGTCAACGGCAAAAAGGGTGTACCCGAAGACCGCATCAAGGCCGGCGACCTCATCGAACTCTACATCAACGACGAATTCTTCCCGCCTGAGGGTGCAAAGCCCGCCCGGAAGCCCGCCCCCAAAAAGCAGCAGAACCAGGCCAAGGTGACGGTCATCTACGAGGATGAGAACATTGCCGTCCTTTACAAGCCCTCTCACCTGCTCTGCCACAGCGACCGCACCGGCGACGCAAACCTTGTGGACGCCTTCACCCAGTATCTGGCCCAGAAGGGCGAGTACGACCCCCAGGGCGAGAACCGCTTCAAGCCCGGCATCTGCAACCGCCTCGACCGCGGCACTGAGGGCCTCGTCATCGCGGCCAAGAGCTACGCCGCCCTCCGGGACATGAACGAGATCATCCGCACTGACCTGCTCAAAAAAGAGTATTACACCATCACGGTGGGCATCCCCCAGAGCGGACGGTTCACCGCGTGGTGGGAGCACGACGAGAAGAACAACAAGGTGAGCATCCACGCCCACCAGTCCCAGGACGAGCGCCGCAAGCAGATCATCACCGATGTGGATGTGCTGCGGACGGCTGGCCCCTTCGCCCTCTGCCGCATCGGCCTCATCACCGGCCGCACTCACCAGATACGCGCCCATCTGGCCTATCTGGGCAAGCCGGTGCTGGGCGACATCAAGTACGGCAACCGGAAGATGAACGAGCGCACCGGCACCAGGACCCAGGCCCTCTGCGCCGTCCGTATCAGCTTCCTCGACATTCCTGAGGAGAACACCCTCCACTACCTCTCCGGCAAGGTCATCAAACTGAAAGACCCGCAGATCGTAAAGCAGTTCGACACACTGGATAAAAATAAGCAGGCCCCCGCCGAGGAGAAGTAAGATGGAAAAAGTCGATAGGACCCATTGGGAGCGGGCTGAATTGTTCGAGTTTTTCTCCGCTGTTTCCCACCCTTTTTACAGCGTCACCTTCCGGGTGGATGTAACAAACCTTTATCGCTATGTCAAGGAGCGGCATTTGTCGTTTTATTACGCGATGGGGTATCTCGTGACGGACGCCGTGAACAGCGTGAAGAATTTCCGCTACGCCATCCGGGACGGCGGGGTGTGGCTGCTGGATGAGCGCATTCCCAGTCTGACCAACCTGAAACCCGGCAGTGAGCAGTTTCACATCGTCACCCTGCCAAAAGTCGGCGGCATTGCGGAGTTCTGTGTCTCCGCACAGGCGAGAAGCGCTGCCCAGAAGACCCTTCTTGACCAGGACGAAGAGAACGACAACCTCATCTATATCTCCTGCACACCGTGGTTTGATTTGACCAGCTGCACCAACGAGCGGGATTTTGACCGGGACGACAACATCCCCCGCATCACATGGGGCAGATATGGCGAGGAAAATGGCCGCAAGAAATTGGGGATGTCGGTGGAGGTCAATCACCGCTTCATCGACGGTCTCCATCTGGGGCAGTTCTACCAGAGATTGCAGGCCGACATCGACGCACTGTAAGGAGGCGTTTCCATGTGCCCTGACCGCAAGACCCGCAGGTAAGTCTCTCCCCTCTTTTTGCATTGGAGGTACAGCACCATGCACAAGCCCTGCATCATCTTTTTCGACATCGACGGCACCCTCATCGACATGGAGAAAAAGCGTATTACTGAGCGGACACTGGACGCTCTGCGCCGCTTACAGCAAAACGGCATCCTGCTGGCCGTCGCCACCGGGCGTTCTCCGCTCATTGTGCCGAAATTCGACGGCGTGGAGTTCGACGTCTTTCTCACCTACAACGGCTCCTACTGCTACGACCGTCGCGGAGATATTTTTGCCAGCCCCATCCCGCCGCAGGATGTGCAGACGCTGATCCAAAACGCCGCAGTGCTTGGTCGTCCGGTGTCGGTTGCAGGACGGACGCAGCTGCTCTCCAATGGCACAGACGACGATCTGACGGCTTATTATGCCATCGGCGGACGAGCGCCGGTCATTTCCGATAAGTTCGATGAAGTCTCCCGAGGTGAAGTTTTCCAGCTGCTGATGGGCTGCCGCGAAAGCGACTGGCCCGCCATCCTCAAAGGCACGAGCGGTGCAAAAATCGCCGCCTGGTGGGACAGGGCGGTGGACATCATCCCCATCTCCGGCGGAAAAGGAGCCGGTATCCGGAAAGTTCTGGCCTATTACGGCCTGACGCCCGAGGATGCAATGGCTTTCGGTGACGGCAACAACGATATAGAAATGTTTCAGGCTGTCGGTCACAGCGTTGCCATGGGCAACGCCTCTGCCGATTTGAAAGCCATCGCCAGCGAGGTCTGCGGCACCTGTGCAGAGGATGGTATTTACCACTACTGCAAAGAAAATGGTTTGATTTAAGAAAACAAAAAGAGGCCGCTGTGTTCAACCTCTCCGTCACGGCTTCGTCGTGTCGCCTCCCCTATCGAGGGGAGGCTTTGGCATGGCAGAAAGCCCAATCTCTTCGCCAGAGGCCCCCCTCGGTAGGGGAGCTGTCGAACGAAGTGGGACTGAGAGGTTGCTTTTACAGCGGCCTCTTATTTTTTGCTATTTACTTTTCTTCTCGTTCCGCCTTTTCGGCCTCCTGCTGTCGGCGCAGCTTTTTGATCCGCTTTTTCTCGCTCTCAACACGAGGCCATGGCCAGGAGAAGCCCTCGTTCTCCTTGCACCAGCGGGTGAGCGGATAGAACGCAAACGCCAGCCCGAACAGGTACAGCAGGACGTACAGCAGACCCGAAAGCGTTACCAGCGCGTCCAGCGCCCCGATGAGGGCCATGATGAAGCCAGCTTTCAGGAAAAACAGGCCGTTCTGGCGGCAGTACTCGGGGAAATTTTCGGCCTTGACGGCCTGACGGCCCTGGTCGCCCCAGACCCGTGGATTTTTCATGACCGAATAGCCGTAAAAGACCAGCATCAGGCCACAGGTGAGTTGGAATCCAAAAAACATCTGCGTCGTTCCTCGCTTTATTCTGGTTTGATGGAGTCAGAAGCGTGCTCAGTCGTCGTTGTACTCGCCCAGCAGCGGCTTCATGAAGGGCAGGAAGTCCAGTGTTGCAAAGTAGTCGCGGGGAGTCTCGGCACGGCGGATGAGGCGGTGAGAGCCGTCCTCGCAGAGCAGGACCTCAGCGCTGCGCAGCTTGCCGTTGTAGTTGTAGCCCATGGCAGAGCCGTGCGCACCGGTGTCGTGGATATACACGATGTCGCCGATGTCGATCTTGGGCAGCATACGGTCGATGGCAAACTTGTCGTTGTTCTCGCACAGACCGCCGACCACATCGTACTTGTGGTCGTGGGGGGCGTCTTCCTTGCCCAGCACGGTGATGTGGTGGTAAGCGCCGTACATGGCGGGGCGCATCAGGTTGGCCGCGCAGGCATCCAGGCCGATGTATTCCTTATAGATGTGCTTCTCGTGGATGGCAGTAGCTACCAGAGCGCCGTAGGGGCCGGTGGTGAAGCGGCCCATCTCGGTGAAGATGGAGACATCGCCCATGCCGGCGGGGACCAGAATTTCTTCAAACTTCTTGCGGACGCCCTCGCCGATGGCCATGATGTCGTTTTCAGTCTGCTCGGGGCGGTACGGGATGCCGACACCGCCGGACAGGTTGATGTAGGCGATATGCACGCCGGTGGCCTTCTGGACGCGGACAGCCAGCTGGAAGAGGATGCCTGCCAGCTCAGGATAATAGGCGTCAGAGATGGTGTTGGAGGCAAGGAAGGCGTGGATGCCAAAGTTTTTGGCACCCTTTGCAGCCAGCTTCTTGTAGCTGTCGATCATCTGCTCCTCGGTCATGCCGTACTTGGCGTCGCCGGGCTTGTCCATGACCTGGAAGCCCTCTTTGCTCTCGCCCAGCTGGAAGGTGCCGCCCGGATTGTAGCGGCAGAAGATGTTCTCCGGCACACCGGCCACGCGGTCGAGGAAGTCCACCATCGTGGCGTCATCGAGGTTGATATAAGCGCCCAGCTCGTAAGCCTTCTTCATGTCCTCCACAGGGGTCTGGTTGGAGGAGAACATGATGTCGCTGCCGCTGAAGCCGCACACTTCGCTGAGCATCAGCTCGGTCAGAGAGGAGCAGTCCACGCCGCAGCCCTCCTCCTTCAGGATCTGGAGGATGACGGGGTTCGGCAGAGCCTTGACCGCAAAATACTCGCGGAAGCCCTTGTTCCAGCTGAATGCCTTGTTGATGCGTCGGGCGTTCTCCCGGATGCCCTTCTCGTCATAGACGTGGAAGGGGGTGGGTACGTCCTGAATGATGTCCTGAGCCATCGACTCAGTCAAAAACGGTTTCTTTTCCATGATTGTACATCCCTCTCATATATTTTTACACAGCAAAGGTGCCGTGCAGCCAGCGGTTTTACAGCTTGAGGTTCTCGCGGGTGGGGGTAAAGGTAGGCACCATTTTTGTCAACTGCTCCACCACGCTGTCGTCGTTGTGTTCGGCGGCGGCAGACAGCTCCTGGAGCTGCTGGTAAAATTCGCCCAGGTCGATGTTCCGGGGCGGAGCCACGAAGATCTTATTGTGGACGGTGCGGCGCATCTTGTCCTGCTCCTCGTCCATCATCAGCTCTTCGTAGAGTTTTTCGCCGGGGCGCAGACCCACGATCTTAATATCCATGTTCACGCCCGGCTCATAGCCGTAGAAGCGGATGAGCTGTTTTGCAAGGTCCATGATCTTGACCGGCTCGCCCATGTCCAGCACATAGATACTGCCGCTCTCGGCCAGCGCACCGGCCTGCAGCACCAGCTGTGCCGCCTCCGGGATGGTCATAAAGTAGCGCTCGATGTTGGCATCAGTGAGGGTGACGGGGCCGCCCTTTTTGATCTGCGCCTCAAACAGCGGGATGACGCTGCCGTGGCTGCCCAGCACATTGCCGAAGCGGACGGCGACGCACTTCATGTCGGTGTTGCCCGCGAAGGTCTGGATGAGCATCTCACACAAGCGCTTGGTGCAGCCCATGACGCTGGTGGGGTTGACGGCCTTATCGGTGGAGAGCTGCACCAGCCGCTCCACGCCGTGTTCGCTGGCACTGGTGAGCAGGTTCTTGGTGCCAAAGACGTTGTTCTTGACGGCCTCGGCGGGACTGATCTCCATCAGCGGGACGTGCTTATGGGCGGCGGCATGGAACACTACCGTCGGGTGGTACGTCTCAAATACCTCGTCCAGACGGGCCTTGTCCCGGATGGAGCCGACCAGCACCGTGACCGGCACATCACGGCCATACTTCTGCTGCAGTTCCATCAGCAGTTCATAGGCACAGTTCTCATAAATATCGAAGATAAGCAGTTTTTCAGGTTTGAAGCGCATGACCTGACGGCAGAGCTCGCTGCCGATGCTGCCGCCGCCGCCCGTCACCAGAACGGTCTTGCCGGTGAGGTAGCCGGAAATTTTCTCCGTGTCCAGTGTGACTTCCTCACGGGAGAGGAAATCGGCGGTGTTCAGCTCACGGAACGCGCCCTGCTGAGGTGTGCCTGCACCCACCAGCTGGGGGTCGCTGAGCATCTGCACGGCGCAGTGGGTGGAGACGCAGAGGTCGATGACGTGGTTCAGGCGGTTTCCCTTCAGGGTCGGGATCGCCACGATGATGGTGTGGATGTTGTAGCGGGTACACAGGTCAGGAATTTCTTCCAGTGTGCCGCGCACCGGGACACCGTGGATGGTCTGGCCCAGTTTGATGGGGTCATCGTCCACGGCCAAGATGACATGGCCGTAGCTGGTGTTGGTCTTGCAGACATTGATGGCCCACGCACCAGCCTCGCCCGCACCCACGATCATGACGGGGCGGTTGGGGTCCTTGCTGGTGTTGCCGCGCAGACGCTCGCCCAGCGGGTGGTTCAGGAAGAGCCGCCAGGCCAGACGGCTCCCGCCGATGAACAGGAAAATGAGCACCGCCGCCATGGCGTTGGCCGAGTTGAAAAGCACGCCGTGGATGAAGCAGCGGTTGACCAGATAGACGATGCCCGTCGGGACGGCGATCATCCCGGCCAGACGGATGAGGTCACGCTCCCCGGCGTACTTCCAAAGGATGGTGTAGAGCCGCCCGGCCAGAAAGCTGAGCAGGTAGACTGCCACGATCCAGGGCAGATTCGCGTAGAGCAGGGCGCGGTTATGGGGCCACCAGGAGGCCTCGACAGCACCGTCTGCGCGCAGCAGCAGGGCGAAATAAAAGCTGAAGGCTACGATGGCTCCGTCCAGCGCCACCAGCAGAGCCCGGCGGGCCAGTACCTGCAGCAGATTTGTTTTCTTTTCCTTCACAGCATATCCTCTTTTGCATCGGGGGCCGGCATCCGAAGATGTCAGCTGCCGTTTTTCATTTCAAGGGCCTATCACCCCATAATATCTTTAGTATTATACTCGATTCTCTCCCCCGTGTCCAGCTATTTCACTTTTTGGACATTTTTCTTATGCCGCCTCTCCCCTGCCGCCACGGCCCGCAGCTCTTCGCCGAGGCCCAGCGGCCACGCCGCCGCAAAGCAGACCACTGCCATCCCCGCGCCGCCCAGCGCTACCGCCGCCAGCCGCAAGAGGACTCCGCCGGTGAGCCAGTCCGCTAAAAGATGCCGCAGGGCCAGCCCGGCCCCGACGCTGACGGCTCCCGCAAGTCCCGGCGCACCCAGCCACCGCCAGAGTTGCAGCCGCAGGCCGCAGCTGGACAGCAGCCGCCCCGTGTTGGCGGTGCAGGTGTAGAAGCTGGACAGCAAGATCACAAAAAGAAAGCCCTTCATCCCGAAGCGGGGCAGCAGAAGCAGCACGCCCACAATGCGGAGACAGGAGTCCCACATGCTGTACCGGAAAACGGCTTTCTGTTCCCCTACCCCCTTCATGGCACCGTCCACCATGCTCTCGAGATACATCAGCGGCATGGCCGGGCCGAGGATGACGAGGAAGCTGCCCGCCTCGGCACTGCCGTAGAGAGCTTCGGCCAGCGGCCGACCCCACACCCAGAACGCCGCTCCTGCCAGCGCCGAGAAGTAGCCGGTGAGCCGGAGCATCCTGTCGATGAGGGCGGCCAGCCGCCCGTTCTGGCTCCGGAGGTGGGCCTGAGTGATCTCGGGCATCAGCAGGACGGAAAGGCTCCCCAGCAGTCCGAAGGGAAAGGTCAGCAGAGGCAGGGCCATCCCTTTGAGGTTGCCGTACTGGGCCACGGCTTCGGCACGCCCGCCGGAAAACTGCAAATAGACTGCCAGGCAGGCCGGCACCAGCATATTCTCTGCGGTGTGGAGAGCGCTGGCGAGACAGCGGCCGCCCTCCACCGGCCAGAGGATGTCCCAGAGGCGCTTTCCCGGTTCCTGCGGGCGGCAGGCAGGCCGCGCACCGAAGCAGCGGCGGGCCTCTTTACGGTAAAAAAGTGCCATCAGCCCGGTGCTGACGGCCTCGCTGACCGCCGTTGCCCCCAACACTGCCGTGCAGCGCCCGCCCACGTCCCAGCCGAGGGCGTCGGCCCGCTCCAGCGCAGCCCATACGATGCCGATGCGGACGGTCTGTTCGGCCAGCTGGCTCAGGACGTTTGGCTCCACCTGCCGCCGGGCGATGAAAAAGCCCCGCAGTACCGACGACACCGCCATCCACGGCAGACCCAGCGACGAGACACGCAGCGCCCCCGCTGCCCGGACATCACCCAGCCACCATTTTGCAGCGAGGCCCGCCAGCCCGAACTGCGCCGCCAGCGCCAACATGCCCAGCCCGACCCCCGCCAGCAGGAGACGGTGAAGCATCCCCCGGGCCTCCGCCGGGCTGCGGGCCAGCTCTTCGGCCATCAGGCGGGTGGCCGCCACCGAGACGCCCGCCGTCGCCAGCGTGACGAAGAGCGAGTAGACCGCCAGCACCAGCTGGTACAGTCCCATCCCCTCGCCGCCCAAAGCGTTCGCCAGCCAGATGCGCAGCCCCATGCCCGCCAGACGGAGCAGGACGTCCGCCCCGGTCATCAGGGCTGCGTTTTTCAGATAGCTCTGCCGCACAGCGCACCCCCCTCCCTTTCCCTAATGGATCTCTTTATAGATATGTAAGCTGCTCTGAGAAATATGAGCGGGGCCGTGGGTTGTTTCTTTCCCAGTTTTATGATATGATATATATCGTATCTGGCGGGAATGTTCTGCCAGACAGGATCTAAGAATGCAAGGAGGAAGCGCACCCCCGGTACCACGGCCGTGCGCAATGAGACAATGAGCGAAGAATGTACCCATGACTGCTCCAACTGCGGGGCAGCGTGTTCTTCCCGCAATGCTGCGCCCCAGCATGACGCCCCCAACCCCAACAGCAGCGTCAAAAAGGTCATCGGCGTCGTGTCCGGCAAGGGCGGCGTCGGCAAAAGCATGACCAGCGCCCTGCTGGCCTGTGCAATGGCACGCCGCGGCTACCACTGCGGCATCCTCGACGCCGACATCACCGGCCCGTCCATCCCGAAGCTGTTCGGCATCCATGGCCGCGCCATGGCCGACGACAAGGGCTGCTGGCCCATCCAGAGCCGGATGGGCATCGACGTGATGAGCATCAACCTGCTGGTGGAGAACGAGGAAGACCCCGTCGTCTGGCGCGGCCCCGTCATCGCCGGTGCGGTCAAGCAGTTCTGGACCGATGTGGTCTGGAAAGATGTTGATTTCCTGTTCGTGGATATGCCTCCGGGAACCGGTGACGTCCCCCTGACCGTCTTCCAGAGCCTGCCCGTGGACGGCATCGTCGTCGTGGCAAGCCCGCAGGAGCTGGTGAGCATGATCGTGGCCAAGGCCGTGAACATGGCCGAGATGATGAAGGTGCCGATGCTGGGCATCGTCGAGAACATGAGCTATATCGTCTGCCCCGACTGCGGCAAGCACATCAATGTGTTCGGCGACAGCCATGTGGACGAGGTGGCCGCAAAGCATCATCTGCCCGTTCTGGCCAAATGCCCCATCGACCCGCAGCTGGCTGCGCTGTCCGACGCCGGCATGATCGAGACCTACGGCGGTCAGTTCCTCGAGGGTGCCGCTGACGCCTGCGAGAAGCTGCTGAAGTAAGACTCCCCCCTGCACCGCCTGTTCTGAGCCGGTGCAGGGATTTTTTGTTTCTTTACAAAAGCAGGTTTTATCGCAATTTTTTTGATGTGTCCCGTCTTTTTCGTGAAGTGCATTCATCTTTTCCATTGTATTTTGAAAGATTTTCCGGTTTTTGCGGGGCGGGCCATCTTGTAAATCGGCAGATAAAGCTTTATAATAGCAAAGTGGTCAGAGGCTTATCAGCCCCGCCGTGGGAAACGGGAAAGACGGAGCCTCCACACAATAGAGTTAAGGGAAAAGGAGTATATCATTATGCTGACGAATGAATATCTGAAGCGTGTCTACGAGGGCCTGGAAAAGCGCAATGCCAACGAGCCCGAATTCCTGCAGGCTGTCCGCGAGGTTCTGGAGAGCATCCAGCCCGTCGTGGAGAAGCATCCCGAGTACGAGAAGGCCGGCCTCATCGAGCGTCTGGTCGAGCCTGAGCGCATCATCACCTTCCGTGTACCCTGGGTCGATGACCAGGGCAAGGTCCAGGTGAACCGCGGCTACCGCGTCCAGTTCAACAGCGCCATCGGCCCCTACAAGGGCGGCCTGCGCTTCCATCCTTCTGTCAATCAGGGCATCCTGAAGTTCCTCGGCTTTGAGCAGATCTTCAAGAACAGCCTGACCACCCTGCCCATGGGCGGCGGCAAGGGCGGCTCTGACTTCGACCCCCACGGCAAGAGCGACATGGAAGTCATGCGCTTCTGCCAGAGCTTCATGACCGAGCTGTACCGCCACATCGGCCAGTTCGTGGACTGCCCCGCCGGTGATATTGGCGTCGGCGGCCGCGAGGTCGGCTATATGTTCGGCCAGTACAAGCGTCTGACCAACAGCTTCCAGGGCGGTATGCTCACCGGCAAGGGCCTGACCTTCGGCGGTTCTCTGGCCCGTACCGAGGCTACCGGCTACGGCCTGTGCTACTTCACCGCTGAGGCTCTGAAGTGCATGCGCAACGACAGCTTCGAGGGCAAGACCGTAGTCATCTCCGGCTCCGGCAATGTCGCTATCTACGCCTGCGAGAAGGCCACCCAGCTGGGTGCCAAGGTCGTCACCATGTCCGACTCCAACGGCTATGTCTACGACCCCAACGGCATCGACCTGGCCTACGTCAAGGATCTGAAGGAAGTCCGCCGCGGCCGTATCAAGGAGTATGCTGAGACCCACAAGGATGCGACCTACGTTGCTGACTGCACCAAGGTCTGGACTGTCCCCTGCGACATCGCCCTGCCCTGCGCTACCCAGAACGAGATCAACAAGGAGTCCGCAGAGGCTCTGGTGAAGGGCGGCTGCACCGTGGTCTGCGAAGGTGCTAACATGCCCAGCACTCCCGAGGCTATCGAGGTCTACCTGTCCAACGGCATCCTGTACGGACCCGCAAAGGCTTCCAACGCCGGCGGTGTGGCCACCTCCGGTCTGGAGATGAGCCAGAACTCCGAGCGTCTGAGCTGGAGCTTCGAAGAGGTCGATGCAAAGCTGAAGGGCATCATGGAGGGCATCTTCCACGCTTCCTACGATGCATCCGTGGCCGCCGGCTCCGAGGGCAACCTGATGGTCGGTGCAAACTGCGCCGGCTTCCTGAAGGTCGCTACCGCCATGATGGCTCAGGGCATCACCTACTAAACTTTTTCCAAATCGTTCCAGAGGGCTGCACCCACACCGGGTGCGGCCCTTTTGTTTTGCCCACCTGCCTGCATAACCGTCTGCTGCCCTGCTCATACTCCTTTCATCAAACGAAAAGAGGTTTTTGCATGGACGAAATGATGTTCTGTTATCAATGTGAGCAGGCGGCAAACTGCACGGCCTGCACCGGAAAAGCGGGTGTCTGCGGCAAATCAGCCGAGACAGCCGACGCGCAGGACAAGCTCACCGGGGCACTCATCGGCTTTGCCACCCTGCTGCTGGACATCGGCAGACCCATCCAGTCCCCGCAGGCACTCCTGCTGACGGAAGGATTGTTCACCACCATCACCAATGTTGATTTCGACCCCCAGACGGTGGCGCAGCTGACCGATAAGGTCTGGAAGGCCAAGCAGGAAGCCTTTGCCTCGGCCAGCCCTGCACCTGCACCAGTGTCGGACTACGATATGCAGAAGCTGTGGCAGGAGCCGGACCCCGACCGGAAGAGCCTGTGCTCCTTTGTTCTCTTTGGGCTGCGCGGCATGGCAGCTTACTCCTACCACGCGCGGGTGCTGGGCTATACCGATGGCGAGATCGACCTGTTTTTCTGCACGGCGCTGCGGGCCATCGCACAGGAGCGGGACAAGGACAAGCTCTTCCAGCTGGTGGAGGACACCGGGCGGATGGCCTACCGGGTCATGGCTGAGCTGGACAAGGCCAACACCGGCGCGTTTGGCGACCCGGAGCCGGTGGAGGTGCCCCTGACCATCGAGAAAGGGCCTTTCATCGTCATCTCCGGCCACGACCTCTACGACGCCAAGTGCCTGTTGGAGCAGACCGAAGGCAAGGGCATCAATATCTACACCCACTCCGAAATGCTGCCTGCCCACGGCTACCCGGAACTGAAAAAGCGTTTTCCCCACCTGAAAGGCAATTTTGGCACCGCATGGCAGAACCAGCAGCGGGAGTTTGAGGACATCCCTGCGCCTGTGCTCTTCACCACCAACTGCATCATGCCCCTCCGGCCCAGCTATGCCGACCGGGTATTCACCACCTCTGTCGTCTCCTATCCCGGCGTCACCCACATCGGAGAGGACCGGGATTTTTCGCCGGTCATCGCCAAGGCGCTTGAGCTGGGCGGCTACCCGGAGGACACCCTCATCCCGGGCATGAACGGCGGCAGTGTGGTCACCACCGGCTTTGCCCACCATGCCGTACTGAGCCATGCGGAGGAGATCGTCCAAGCCGTCCACGAGGGTGCCATCCGGCACTTTTTCCTCATCGGCGGCTGCGACGGCACCCGCCCCTCCCGCCGGTACTACACGGATTTCGCCAAGCTGACCCCGCCCGACACCGTCATCCTGACACTGGCCTGCGGCAAGTTCCGCCTCAACGACCTGCCGCTGGGCACGGTGGCCGGTCTGCCCCGCATCCTCGATGTGGGCCAGTGCAACGACGCCTACAGTGCCATCCGGATCGCGCTGGGTCTGGCCGAAGCTTTTGACTGCTCGGTCAACGAGCTGCCCCTCTCCATCATCCTCTGCTGGTTCGAGCAGAAGGCGGTCTGTGTGCTGATGGCCCTGCTGGCGCTGGGCATCCGGGGCATCCGTCTCGGCCCCACCCTGCCCGCCTTCCTCTCCCCCGGGGTGGCCGCTGTTTTGCAGGAGAAGTATGACCTCCGGCCCATCACCACGCCGGAGGACGATCTTGCCGCCTGTCTGGGCCGGCACTGAGCCGGAAAAGGCATACTATTTCCTACTCTGCGTGTCTGTTTTTCACAAGAAGAACCGTCGCCGTGTACCCACATTTGGTGCAGCTGTCACTTGAATCTTTTTCAGCACCTTTGTATAATATTCTTGTTATCCGGAACAAGGGCGTTCCAGATGAGTCTTCGCCGACCCATCTGGGACGCCTTTTCTTTTTACCAGCATTAAGAGGGACTCTGAGGAATGTGCCGCAGCATTGCCAGGATATTCTCCGGAAAATCGAAAAAAGGATGGGAAAGTCTATGGAAAATTTCACGGAGCAAAAAGGGCCTCTGGGCCTCTATGACCCCCAGTTCGAGCACGACGCCTGCGGCATCGGCGCCGTCGTGGACATCAAGGGCCGCAAGAGCCACCAGACCGTCAGCGACGCGCTGTCCATCGTGGAGCGCCTTGAGCACCGCGCCGGCAAGGACGCCGAGGGCAAGACCGGCGACGGCGTGGGCATCATGCTGCAGATCAGCCACCGCTTCTTTGCCAAGGTGGCCGACGAGCTGAACATCAGCCTTGGCAACGAGCGCGAATACGGCGTAGGCATGTTCTTCTTCCCCCAGAACGAGCATCTGCGCGCTCAGGCCATGAAGCTTTTTGAACTTGTCACCCGCAAAGAGGGCCTCGAGTTTCTGGCATGGCGCGCAGTGCCTGTAGACCCCGACGCCGTGGGCCAGAAAGCCCGCGACTGTATGCCCGCCATCTGGCAGTGCTTCATCAAAAAGCCCGCCAAGGTGAGCAAGGGCATCGACTTTGACCGCAAGCTCTACATCGTCCGCCGGGTCTTCGAGCAGGCCAGCAACGGCACCTATGTTCCCAGCCTGTCCAGCCGCACCATCGTGTACAAAGGCATGTTCCTCGTCCACGACCTGCGCCAGTTCTACCTCGATCTGCAGGACGAGGACTATGAATCCGCCATCGGCATGGTCCACAGCCGCTTCTCCACCAACACCAACCCCAGCTGGATGCGCGCCCACCCCAACCGCTTCATCCTCCACAACGGCGAGATCAACACCATCAAGGGCAACACCGACGCCATGCTGGCCCGTGAAGAGACCATCTCCTCCCCCATCATGAAAGAGAACATGAACAAGATCCTGCCTATCATCAACACCTCCGGCTCCGACTCCGCCATGCTGGACAACGCCCTCGAGTTCATGGTGATGAACGGCATGGACCTGCCGCTGGCTGTCATGATCACCATCCCGGAACCCTGGGAGAACAACAAGAACATCAGCCAGAAAAAGCGGGACTTCTACCAGTATTACGCCACCATGCTGGAACCCTGGGACGGCCCCGCCGCCATCCTCTTCTCCGATGGCGACGTGGTGGGCGCTGTGCTGGACCGCAACGGTCTGCGCCCCAGCCGCTACTACATCACCAAAGACGGCAGGATGATCCTCTCTTCCGAGGTGGGCGTGCTTCCCTGTGAGCCGGAGAACATTCTGGTCAAAGACCGTCTCCGCCCCGGCAAGATGCTGCTGGTGGACACCATCAAGGGCGAAGTCGTGGACGACGAGAAGCTGAAGGAATACTACGCCAGCCGTGAGCCGTACGGCGAGTGGATAGACCGCAACCTCGTCCAGCTGAAGGACCTCAAGATTCCCAACATCAAGACCCCCAGCTACACCGGCGACGACCTGCTGCGCCTGCAGAAGGTGTTCGGCTACAAGTATGAGGACATCAGCACCCTCATCCTGCCCATGGCACGTCAGGGCGCAGAGCCTTCCGGCGCAATGGGTACCGATACCCCGCTTGCCGTCCTCAGCGGCCAGCACCCGCCGCTCTTCAATTATTTCAAGCAGCGTTTTGCACAGGTCACGAACCCGCCCATCGACGCCATCCGCGAGAAGGTCGTCACCTCCACCAGCGTCTATGTGGGCGCACACGGCAACCTGCTGGAAGACAAGCCCGAAAACTGCAAGGTGCTCAAAGTCAACAATCCCATCCTCACGTCCACTGACCTTCTCCGCATCAAGTACATGAACGTCCCGGGCTTCAAAGTCTCCACTGTCTCCATCAACTACTACAAGAACACCAGCCTCGAAAAGGCCATCGACCGCGTTTTCCTGGAGGTAGACCGCGCTTATAAAGAGGGTGCGAACATCATCATCCTGTCCGACCGGGACATTGACGAGTACCATGTGGCCATCCCCAGCCTGCTGGCGGTTTCTGCCGTGTCCCAGTACCTCATCCGCACCAAGAAGAGCACCGCACTGGCTCTCATCCTCGAGAGCGCAGAGCCTCATGAAGTGCATCACTTTGCCGCTCTGCTGGGCTACGGCGCCTGTGCCGTCAACCCCTATCTGGCCCATGAGACCATCGGCCAGCTCATCGACGACGGCCTGCTGGACAAAGATTATTACGCCGCCGTGGACGACTACAACAAGGCTGTGCTGGGCGGCATCGTGAAGATTGCCTCCAAGATGGGCATCTCCACCATCCAGAGCTACCAGAGCAGCCAGATCTTCGAGGCCGTCGGCATCTCCAGGGACGTCATCGACAAGTATTTCACCGGCACGGTGAGCCGTGTGGGCGGCATCGGCCTCGAGGACATTCAGGCTGACGTGGAGGCCCTGCACAACGCAGCCTTCGACCCGCTGGGCCTTGACATCAACATGCAGCTGGAAGACGGCGGCGCCCACAAGTTCCGCAGCGGCAAGGAAGAGCACCTCTTCAACCCCCAGACCATCCACCTGTTCCAGAAAGCCTGCTTCACCGGTGACTACGACACCTTCAAGCAGTTCACCCACACCGTGGACAACATGGGCCAGAACGGCGTCCATCTGCGCAGTCTGCTGGACTTCAACTATGCCCCCGACGGCGGCATCCCGCTGGACGAGGTAGAGCCGGTGAGCTCCATCGTCAAGCGGTTCAAGGCCGCTGCCATGAGCTACGGCGCACTGAGCAGCGAGGCCCACGAGACCATCGCCATCGCGCTGAACCGCCTCGGCGGCCGGAGCAACACCGGCGAGGGCGGTGAGCCCGAAGAGCGCTACCACAGCGAGAGCAATTCCAAGATAAAGCAGGTGGCTTCCGCCCGCTTCGGCGTCACCAGCAAGTATCTTGTCTCGGCAGAGGAGATCCAAATCAAACTGGCACAGGGCGCAAAGCCCGGCGAGGGCGGCAATCTGCCCGGCGCAAAAGTGTACCCGTGGATCGCCAAGACCCGTCACAGCACTACCGGTGTCGGCCTCATCTCTCCCCCGCCGCACCACGACATCTACTCCATCGAAGACCTTGCAGAGCTTATCTACGACCTCAAGAATGCCAACCGCCACGCCAACATCAACGTCAAGCTGGTCAGTGAGGCCGGCGTCGGCACCATCGCTGCCGGTGTCGCCAAGGGCGGCGCACAGGTCATCCTTGTTTCCGGCTACGACGGCGGCACGGGCGCAGCGCCCCGCAACTCCATCAAAGATGCCGGTCTGCCCTGGGAGCTTGGCATCGCCGAGACCCATCAGACCCTTATCCTCAATGGCCTGCGCACCCGTGTGCGCATCGAGAGCGATTCCAAGCTGCTCTCCGGCCGCGATGTGGCCATCAGCTGTATGCTGGGCGCTGAGGAGTTCGGCTTCGGCACCTCTCTGCTGATGACCATGGGCTGCGTCATGATGCGTGTCTGCAACCTCGACACCTGCCCCATGGGCATCTGCACCCAGAACCCCGAGCTGCGCAAGCACTTCCGCGGCAAGCCCGAGTATATCATCAACTACCTGACCTTCGTGGCGCAGGAGCTGCGCGAATACATGGCAAAGCTGGGCATCCGTACCATCGACGAGCTAGTGGGCCGCACCGACCTGCTCCATGTCAAGTCTGCCCCTGCCGACAGCCGGATGTCCAAGATGGACCTCGACTGCATCCTGCACAACCCCGCCATCGTCAATAGCAATGTCCACTTCCAGAAGGAAGACACCTACGACTTCCATCTGGAAGACACTCTGGACATGAAGGTGCTGATGAAGAAATTCAAGCTCAGCAGCAAGACCCCCCAGAGCGTGAAGCTGGATGTCTCCAACACCGACCGCGCCTTTGGTGCCATCTTCGGCAGCGAGATCACCCGCAAATACGGCAGCGACCTGCCCGATGACGTCTACACCGTCCACTGCACCGGTGCAGGCGGCCAGAGCTTCGGCGCATTCATTCCCAAGGGCCTGACGCTGGAACTGACCGGCGACTGCAACGACTACATGGGCAAGGGCCTCTCCGGCGGCAAGCTCGTCGTCCGCCCGCCCGAGGGCATCACCTTCAAGCCCGAAGAGAACATCATCATCGGCAACGTGGCACTCTACGGTGCCACCAGCGGCAAAGCCTTTGTTTCCGGTGTGGCCGGTGAGCGCTTCTGCGTCCGCAACTCGGGCGCTGTGGCCGTCGTCGAGGGCGTGGGCGACCACGGCTGCGAGTACATGACCGGCGGCACCGTCGTCGTTCTGGGCCAGACCGGCAAGAACTTTGCAGCCGGCATGACCGGCGGCATCGCCTATGTGCTGGATGAGAACTGGGACTTCTACCAGCGGGTGAACAAGGAGACCGTCAGCCTCGAGCCGGTGGAGCACAAGTACGATGTCGCCACCCTGAAAGAGCTCATCCGTGAGCACGTCGAGCTGACCGGCTCTCCCCGCGGCAAGGAGATCCTGGACAATTTCAGCGAGTTCCTGCCCAAATTCAAGAAAGTCCTCCCCTACGATTACGACCATATGCTGCGGGTCATCGCCTCCATGGAAGAGCGCGGCCTCGACGGCGAGCAGGCGCAGATCGAAGCATTCTACGCCGTGCAGAAGAACAAGTAAGGAGGGGAACATCATGGCAAAACTCACTGGTTTTATGGATTACACGCGCAAGACCAGCACGGATGTTCCGCCGCTGGAGCGCATTGAAAACTTTAACGAATTTCACATCTGGCTCTCCCGGGAGGAGCAGCAGACCCAGGCAGCCCGCTGCATGGACTGCGGCGTTCCCTTCTGCCAGGCGGGCATGATGATCGGCGGCATGGCCTCCGGCTGCCCGCTGAACAACCTCATCCCCGAGTGGAACGATTTGGTCTATCAGGGCAAGTGGGAACTGGCGCTCCGCCGCCTGCGCACCACCAACCGTTTCCCGGAGTTCACGAGCCGGGTCTGCCCTGCCCTGTGTGAGGCCGCCTGCACCTGCGGCGACGTCACCGGCAGCAGCGTCACTGTCCGGGAGAACGAACACGCCATCGTGGAGACGGGCTACGCCAAGGGCTGGCTCCACGCCGCCCCGCCTCCGGCCCGCACCGGCAAGAGCGTGGCCGTCATCGGCAGCGGCCCGTCGGGCCTGTCGGTGGCCGAATACCTCAACATCCGGGGCCATGCCGTCACCGTCTTCGAGCGTGCTGACCGTGTGGGCGGTCTGCTGATGTACGGCATCCCCAACATGAAGCTGGACAAATCCGTCATCGAGCGCCGCATCAAGATCATGCAGGCCGAAGGCGTCGAGTTCCGCACCAATATGGATGTGGGTGGGGCTGTGGATGCCGCTGAGATTTTGAACAGCTATGACGCCATCGTGCTCTGCTGCGGCGCCAAGAAAGCCCGCGATTTGAACGTCCCCGGCCGCGACGCGAAGGGAGTTTACCTCGCAGTGGACTACCTCACCAGCGTGACCAGGAGTCTGCTGGACAGCAAGTTTGCCGACGGCAGAGCCATCAACGCGGCAGGCAGGAATGTCCTCGTCATCGGCGGCGGCGACACCGGCAACGACTGTCAGGGTACCGCCCTGCGGCAGGGCTGCACCGACCTCGTGGCACTGGAAATGATGCCCCAGCCCCCGAAAGAACGGGCCGCGAATAACCCCTGGCCCGAGTGGCCCAAGGTGCTGAAGGTGGACTACGGCCAGACTGAGTGCCTTGCCAAGTTCGGCAAAGACCCCCGCGTCTACCAGACCACCGTCAAAGAGTTTCTGAAGGACGACGCCGGCAACCTGACCGGCGCGGTCATCTCCTATCTCAAGCCCCAGCGTGACCCCGACACCGGCCGCACCAGCATGGTACCCACCGGCGAAGAGTTCACCTACGACTGCCAGCTGGCCTTTATCGCCGCCGGTTTCGTGGGCTGCGAGGACTATGTGGCCGAGGCGTTCGGCGTGGAGCGGAACGTTCGGGGCAATGTGGCCGACCATGGCTTCCGCACCAATGTAGACAAGGTCTTTGTCTGCGGCGATATGCGCCGGGGCCAGAGCCTCGTGGTCTGGGGCCTGCGGGAGGGCCGCGACTGCGCCGCCGAGGTGGACCGCTATCTGATGGGTTACACCAATCTGTGACCCTCTCCCCTATTTTATGACATTCTCTTTCCTATCCTAAACAGAAACGGGAGCTTTCCTTCACCGGGAGGCTCCCGTTTCTGCATTCGGGACTTTTATTTTCACAAAGTTTTCACAGTCGGTGCATCCTGTCCACTTGAAACAGATACCCCCAAGTGGTAAAATCAGAGTGTCGGGAGATTTACCCTCACAGGGTACATTTCCTCTTCACACCGATACACCCGGAAAGGAGTTATCTGCTATGACCGATGCTGAAAAAAAGCCCTGCTGCTGCGCCGCTGAGCCTGCCGAAAAGGACACTGCCCCCTCCTGCTGCCGCCACAAGGACCGTACCCCTGAGGAGTACCGCGCCCTTGCCAACCGGCTGAGCCGCATTGAGGGCCAGGTGCGCGGCATCCGCGCGATGCTGGACAAGGACATCTACTGTGCCGATATTCTGGTGCAGGTGGCCGCGGTGAACGCTGCACTGAACGGCTTTTCCAAAGAGCTGCTGGGCCAGCACATCCGCACCTGCGTGGCCGACGATTTGAAAGCCGGCGAGACGCAGAAGCTGGACGAACTGCTGCAGCTGCTGCCCCGGCTCATGAAATGACCCCGTTCCGGGCATCCTATAAGAGGGAAAGGAATCCGCAATGGAACAATACAATGTCACGGGCATGAGCTGCGCGGCCTGCTCTGCCCGGGTGGAAAAGGCCGTGAAGAAGGTGCCGGGCGTCACGAGCTGCTCGGTGAGCCTTCTGACAAACTCCATGGGCGTGGAAGGCACAGCCTCCCCTGCCGCCATCCTCTCGGCTGTGCAGGAGGCAGGCTACGGTGCAAGCCCGAAGAGCGCCTCCGCCAGTAAGGCCGCTGACACCAGCGCCGACCTCGACGCACTGGCCGACCGCGAGACGCCGAAGCTCAAGCGCCGTCTCATCGCCTCGCTGGGCTTCCTGCTGGTGCTGATGTACTTCTCCATGGGCCACATGATGTGGGGCTGGCCCCTGCCCCACTGGTTTGACGGCAACCACGTCGCCATGGGCCTTGTCCAGCTGCTGCTGGCGGGCATCGTCATGGTCATCAACCAGAAGTTCTTCATCAACGGATTCAAGGGCCTCATCCACGGCGCACCCAACATGGATACGCTGGTGGCCCTCGGCTCCATGGCAAGCTTCGTGTGGAGCACTTACGCCCTCTTCGCCATGACCCGTGCCCAGGTGGATGGCAACGACGAGCTCGTCATGCACTATATGATGGAGTTCTACTTCGAGTCTTCCGCCATGATCCTGACCCTCATCACGGTGGGCAAGATGCTGGAAGCCCGCTCCAAGGGCAAGACCACCGACGCTCTCAAGAGCCTGATGAAGCTGGCCCCCAAGACCGCCACGCTGGTGCGGGACGGCGCGGAAGTGACCGTGGCCATCGCCGACGTACAGAAGGGCGACGTCTTTGTGGTCCGCCCCGGCGAGAATATCCCGGTGGACGGCGTGGTGCTGGAAGGCACCAGCGCAGTCAATGAGAGCGCCCTGACCGGTGAGAGCATCCCGGTAGACAAGGCCGTCGGCGACAAAGTCAGCGCCGCCACCACCAATCAGTCGGGCTTCCTCCGCTGCGAGGCCACCCGCGTGGGCGAGGATACCACGCTGGCTCAGATCATCAAGATGGTCAGCGACGCCGCCGCCACCAAAGCTCCTATCGCAAAAATCGCTGACACCGTGTCGGGCTTCTTCGTCCCGGCGGTCATCTCCATTGCCGTCGTGACCACCATCGTCTGGCTGCTGCTGGGCCATGAGCTGGGCTATGCGCTGGCACGCGGCATCTCCGTTCTGGTCATCAGCTGCCCCTGCGCACTGGGCCTTGCAACACCTGTGGCTATTATGGTGGGCAATGGCCTCGGCGCAAAAAACGGCATCCTCTTCAAGACTGCCGCCTCGCTGGAAGCCGCAGGCCGCACCCAGATTGTGGCGCTGGACAAGACCGGCACCATCACCGAGGGCGCACCCCGCGTCACCGACCTGCTGCCCGCTGAAGGTGTCTCCGAGACGGAGCTTCTGACACTGGCCGCAGCGCTGGAAAGCCGCAGCGAGCATCCTCTGGCAAAGGCTGTTCTGGCCGACGCCGAGGCAAAGGCCATCACTCCCCCGGAAGTCACCGACTTCGCGGCCCTGCCGGGCAACGGTCTGGCGGCCAAGCTGGACGGCATGGACATCTATGCCGGCAATGCCGCCTTCATCCAGACCAAGCTCACCCTGCCCGCCGCGCTGGCACAGCAGGCTGAAAAGCTGGCCTCTGAGGGCAAGACTCCCCTCTTCTTCGGCGGCGCAGCCCGTCTGCTGGGCGTTATCGCCGTGGCCGACACCATCAAGGAGGACAGCCCCGAAGCCATCCGTCAGCTGCAGAACATGGGTATCCGGGTCGTGATGCTCACCGGCGACAACCAGCGCACCGCCGACGCCATCGGCAGGCAGGCGGGCGTGGACGAGGTCATCGCGGGCGTCCTGCCCGACGGCAAGGAGACCGTCATCCGCCAGCTGCAGGCCAGCGGCAAGGTGGCCATGGTGGGTGACGGCATCAACGACGCTCCCGCCCTCACCCGTGCCGACACCGGCATTGCCATCGGCGCAGGCACCGACGTGGCCATTGACGCCGCCGACGTCGTGCTGATGAACTCGAAGCTCTCGGACGTGCCTGCGGCCATCCGCCTCAGCCGCGCCACCCTGCGGAACATCCACGAGAACCTGTTCTGGGCGTTCATCTACAATATCATCGGCATCCCGCTGGCGGCTGGTCTGTTCATCCCCTTCGGCCTGACGCTGAATCCCATGTTTGGTGCTGCTGCCATGAGCCTGTCCAGCTTCTGCGTCGTGAGCAACGCCCTGCGGTTGAACCTGTTCGATTTGCACAGCACCAGGCACGACCACAAAACCGCTTCTCCCGCTGCTGCCCCGGTGCAGTCTGCGGCTGAAAATAACAAAAAATCGGACGCCGAAGCGCCCGAAGTCAAAACGGAGGATCATACCATGAAGAAGACCCTGAAAGTGGAAGGCATGATGTGCGGCCACTGCGAAGCCCGCGTGAAGAAGGCTCTGGAAGCCCTGCCCGAGGTGGACGAGGCTGTCGTGAGCCACGAGGCCGGCACCGCCATCGTCACCCTGAACGCCGAGGTCGCCGACGACGTGCTCAAGAACGCCGTCGAGGCACAGGACTACAAGGTCATCGGCATCCAGTAAGCTGTAAAATGCAGAAAAGCCAGCGCACGAGAAATGTGCGCTGGCTTTTTTGTTGTTGCTGTAAGCCTCTCCCATTGGGAGAGGTGTCACCGAAGGTGACGGAGAGGGCAAGCCCGGTACGAAAGAGCTGTCGCACAGCGATAAGCAAGCCCTTTGTCAGAGCGATACTATCGCCGCGCCTGCGATCCTCTGTCCGCATCCTTGCCCTCTCAGGCGCTTTGCGCCAGCTCTCCCAAGGGGAGAGCCTGAAAGAGGTTACGGAGTCAGACGGTTGGGGCCGCGGAACAGGAACTCGGCGTCCTTGATGGACTGGCCGCAGAGCAGCATAGTCAGACGGTCGATACCCAGACCGAAGCCGCCGTGCGGAGGGCAGCCGTACTGGAAGAACTCCAGATAGAACTTGACATCATCGGCCAGGCCCTTCTCCTCTGCCTGCTTCTTCAGCACGTCGTAACGATGCTCACGCTGTGCACCGGTGGTGATCTCCACGCCGCGCCAGATGAGGTCATAGCCCTGCGGCACGCCGTTCTCGTCGCGCATGTGGTAGAAAGCACGCTTCTCAGCGGAGTAGTCGGTGATGAACAGGAACTCGTGGCCGTAGTGCTTCTTGACCCAGTCGTAGCTCAGGCGCTCGGCCTCGGTGGTCAGGTCGCCCTTCTCGCTCTCATCGACAGTGTAGCCGAACTCCTCTTCCAGAGCCTTGTACAGGTCGGCCAGCTTGACCACAGGGAACGGCGTGGTGGGGACGACGACTTCCAGACCAAACAGCTCCTTGATCTGCTCGCCGTACTGCTCCTTGACGGCCTTCAGGCCGGCAGTCAGAAGCTCTTCCTCCATCTTCATGACGTCCTTGTAAGAGGTGATGTAGCTGAACTCAAGGTCGAAGCCGGAGAACTCGGTGGAGTGCTTGTTGGTGTAGCTCTTCTCAGCGCGGAAGACGGGGCCGGTCTCGAAGATGCGCTCGAAGCCGGCGGCCATGGCCATCTGCTTATAGAACTGAGGGCTCTGGGCCAGATAGGCGTTGCGGTCGAAGTAGTCCACCTTGAACACCTCAGATCCGCTCTCGCTGGCGGCAGCGATGAGCTTCGGGGTGTGGATCTCGATGAAGCTGCGCTCGAGCAGGAACTGACGCATGGCGTTGACGAAGCAGCTCTGTGCCTTGAACATCAGCTGGTTCTCATCGGTGCGCAGGTCGATCCAGCGGTAGTCGATACGCTGGTCGATGCTGGAACGCTCCACAGCCTTCTTCTTCTTGGTGGCGGCGATCTCCTTGCGGACGATGGGCAGCGCGTCGGCGATGCTCTCGATCTCGATGGCCTCGGGGATCATCTCGATGCCGCCCATCTTGACGTAGTCGTTCTCCATCACCTTGCCGGTGACGGTGATGACAGAGTCCGGGGTCAGCTTGTCGATGGTGTCCACCAGCTCAGGGTGGTCCTCCTTCTCGACGGTGATCTGAAGTTTGCCGGTAATATCCTTCAGCACGATGAAGGCCATATATTTGCTGTTGCGCAGGTTCTCGATAAAGCCCTGCACCTTGACCGTGCTGCCAATTTCCTTTTGTACCTCATTGATATAGGTGCGTTCCATGGAAATCCTCCTTCTGTGTCTTGTGTACTGTTTTATTATACGCTTTTCGGGGGATAAATCAAGAGAAAGGACGAATCACTTTCCTTCTTCGTGCAGCGTCCCGGTGCCGCCCTCCACCACGCCGTCGTGGTCGGCCACAGCCCTGATGGTGCCGAAGAAGCATTTGACGTCCAGCCAGAAGCTCATATGCTCCACATACCAGCCGTCGAGCTTCGCTTTCTCCGCGATCTCCAGCTCGTCGCGGCCATGGATCTGCGCCCAGCCGGTCAGGCCGGGGCGGACGTCGTTTGCGCCGTACTTGTCCCGTTCGGCCAGCAGGTCGTACTGGTTCCAGAGGGCCGGGCGCGGACCGATGACTGCCATATCGCCCACAAGGATATTCCACAGCTGGGGCAGCTCGTCCAGACTGGTCTTGCGCAGGAAACGGCCCACCCGGGTGATATACTGCTCCGGGTCGTGGAGCAGATGGGTGGGCATGTCGTGGGGGGTGTCGATGCGCATGGTGCGGAATTTCAGGATGTTGAAATAGCTCTTATGGATGCCCACCCGCTTCTGCTTGAAGAACACCGGCCCCGGCGAGTCCAGCTTGATGGCAAGGCAGAGCAAAAGCAGCAGCGGCGACAGCACCAGCAGCCCGCAGGCCGACAGTACCACGGCCAGCAGCCGCTTGATTCCTTTTTGATACATGATGGTTCTCCCTTTTATTCCTAGAATATACTTATTATATACCATTTTCCCCTGCCCAAACAAGCCCCGGGCCGCCTGTTCCGCCGAAAATGCCGGTTTTGTTGTATCGTTCTGACGGTTTTCTCTCTTGCCCCGCCGGGCCGGACGGCGTACCATAGACATAAGATCATCTGAGAGGAGCACTCTGTTTATGATACAGCGTTTTGTCATCGGGAAGCCTTTTCCCACCGAGAGCGTCGTGCTGGACCTGCCCGCCGAGACCGGCCCCGTGCCTTACCTGACACCGGACGGCGATGGCTGGCAGTATGTCATGCAGGAGAAGGACATCGTCTATGGCTTGGGCGAGATGCCCCGGGGCCTCAACAAGCGCGGCTGGCACTACGAGACGAACAACACCGACGAGAGTGAGCACGGCGAAGACCGGCTTTCCTACTATGCCGCCCACAATTTTCTGCTCATCTCCCCTGCCGACGGCAGCGAATGCATCGGCATCTTCATCGATTTCCCGGGCAAAGTGAGCTACGACATCGGCTATACCCGTCACGACACCCTCCGCTTTGCCACGGCAGAGCCGAACTATGCGCTCTACCTCATCACAGCCCCTACAGCGGCAGAGGTTGCAAAGGAATTCCGGCAGCTCATCGGCCCCAGCTATATCCCGCCCAAGTGGGCGTTCGGTCTGGCTCAGAGCCGCTTCGGCTACAAGACCGAGGCCGACATCCGGGAGGTGGCCGCGCAGTACAAGGCCAACGGTCTTCCGCTGGACATGATCTGCATGGACATTGATTACATGCAGTCCTACGCTGATTTCACCATCGACAAGGCCCGCTTCCCCGACCTCGGCAAACTTGCCGCCGACCTGAAAGCCGAGGGCATCCGGCTCGTCCCCATCATCGACGCAGGCATCCGCTGCGACGACAATGACCCCGTCTGCCGCGAGGGCCTCGAGAAGGGCTATTTCTGCACCAAAGAAGACGGCACGCCCTTTGTGGCGGCGGTCTGGCCCGGCAGGGCCTACTTCACCGACTTTCTCCGTCCCGAGGCCCGGGCGTGGTTTGGCAAACAGTATAAGATGCTCACCGACCTCGGCATCGAGGGCTTCTGGAACGATATGAACGAGCCCGCCCTCTTCTACTCCCCTGAGCGGCTGAAAGCCTTCTTCGAAAATGCCGCCGCCCTGAGCCGGAAGGATAACCTCGACCAGAACGATTTCTTCGGGCTGGTGCGCTCGGTGATGAGCCTGATGAATGCCCCCGAGGACTACCGCAGTTTCTACCACGATACCGCTGCCGGGCGGGTGCGCCACGACCGCGTCCACAACCTCTACGGCGGCTGCATGACCCGGGCTGCCGGCGAGGCGTTCCAGACCCTGCGTCCCGGCCAGCGCACTCTGCTCTACTGCCGCAGCAGCATCATCGGCGCCCACCGTTGGGGCGGGATCTGGCTGGGCGATAATCACTCCTCGTGGAGCCAGCTGCTGGCCAACATCCAGATGATGCCTGCCGTCCAGATGTGCGGCTTCCTCTACAGCGGTGCCGATTTGTGCGGTTTCAGTGAGGACACCACCCCCGATCTGGCGCTCCGCTGGCTCGAGTTCGGACTGTTCACCCCTCTCATGCGCAACCACGCCGACGCCGAGAGCCGGGAGCAGGAATTTTACCGCTTTACCGATGTTCTGCCCGCCATCCGCAATATGCTGGATCTGCGGTACGCCCTCCTGCCCTACCTCTACAGTGAGTTCATGAAAGCCGCGCTTGAGGACGCACCTTACTTCCGGCCTTTGGCTTTTGACTACCCTGCCGACCCCGACGCCCGGGAGGTGGACGACCAGCTGCTTCTTGGCGAGGGCCTGATGGTCGCACCCGTCCACACCCAGAACGCCCATGGCCGGACGGTCTATCTGCCTGAGGGGATGAAGATGCTGCGTCTGCGCAGCGTCTCCGACTACGACGAGGAAGTTCTGTCCGCCGGGCGGCACTATCTGCCCTGCGAACTTGACGAGGTGCTGCTCTTCATCCGTCCGGGCCACACCGTACCGGTGGCACAGCCCGCCGCCAACACCGCCCAGCTGAACGATACGGCCCTCACCTTCTGGCGCTTCGCGCCCGACGGTCTGCCTGCGCCCTACCGGATGTATACCGACGACGGCGTGACCACCGATCACAATAGGCCCGAACACTGGCGCATCGTCGGACAATAACGCAAAAACACCCGGAGGCATCTCCGGGTGTTTTTTGGTATTACAGGTATGCGACCGTCTCGGACAGGGGCTTTCTCGAGCCGTGGTTTGCCAGCGGCCCTGCACCCTCTGCGGCATAGCCGAGGTCAAGGATCATCAGGACCTCTTCATTTTCCGGCAAGCCCAGTTCCTTGGCCAGCTCATCCGGATCGAAGAAGTTGAGCCAGCAGCTGTCCACACCTGCGTTGGCGGCGGCCAGCATCAGGTGGGTCGCCACGATGGCGGCATCCTCCACGCCGGAGTCCCGCTTTCCGCCGGGATAAGTAAAGACGCTGTTTTTATCGAAGGCCACGACGAGGCAGGTAGACGCACCATAGCGGCAGGGCGTCACCTTGTCGAGCTTTGCCAGGCTTTCTTCTGACTGCAGCACATAGATGCGCTGCTCCTGAAAATTCTTGGCGGTCGGGGCCAGCCGCCCCGCTTCCAGGATCTCCGTCAGTTTCTCGGCTTCTACCTTACGTGTGCTGAAATTCTTGCAGGAATAACGCTCTGCAACGACCTTAGTAAATTCCATAACCGTTGTCCTCCTGACTTCGGGTGATAGACTTTTTATGTACAGAAGTCTCAGCATTATTGTAGCACGCTTTTTCTCTGAGAACCACTGTTATTTTTACTATCGCAATTTTCAAAAATAGTGCCGGTCAAAACGGTATCTTTGCGATATGCAGTTTGCGGCCGTTGCTTGTGCATTAAAAACGCAAACTGCTATAAAGGATCTGCCGTTTTTAAGAAACGGCAGATCCACCCGGCCATTCCCCGCAGGCCGCCCGGGTGAAAAGTCCTTGACAAATCTTTCTAAAAGAGTTACACTGTTCTCGTTCTGAAAAACAAATATGGGCCTATAGCTCAGCTGGGAGTGCAAGCGTATCGCTTTTGTGCCCCACAGAGTTGTGGGCATTCAAATGGGGAGTATGTCGGTTGGTCGCCCAACCGCGTCACGCCCCTAAATATGGGCCTATAGCTCAGCTGGGAGAGCGTTCGGTTCGCATCCGAGAGGTCAAGGGTTCGAATCCCTCTAGGTCCACCAATTTTCCGCATCGTTTTGTACGATGCGGCGTTTTTTATGCCCAAAAAACTTTGGCGGACCGTGCCGGGCTCCGAACCCTGAAGTCGGATGCGAACCGGGCGGGGTCATCCGTGTACTTTTTGAAAATCCATCGCTTTCACGTCTCTTTCTTTGCATTTTGCAGAGTGCTGCGGGCAAGCGCATCGCTTTTATGCCCCCTTCTCGGAAATTTCTTCAAAAATTTCCGCGCCATCGTAGGTTGATACAGACTTGAGCTGCTCCACTTGGTTGAAGCTGGCGTTCAGGGTGATCGAGATTTCATAGTCTTTTCGGACGCGAATCTCCTTGATGAACTGCTGCAAAATGGCGCGGCGTTCATCGTGGTTGGCGGTGTCGTAAACATCCGCCCATGTAAACAGCTCGTTGCAGATGTAGTTACTGCGCTTTGCCGTTTTGGTGGCTTCTTCGTATTCATCCTGTGCCTGCACGAGCTGCTTTTCCAGGGTTTCCAGTGCATCTTTTGCTTCGGCCACCAGTGTGCCCAGCAGTTCTTTGTCCAAGGCACTTACGCCCCGAATGACCAGAATGGTTTCGGCTTTCAGGTCGTCCAGCTCTTTCTGCTTGGCTTCCAAGTCTTTCTGGATTTTCTTGACCTTCTTCTGGATGCGGGCGGCATCGTTGGTCTTGACCGATTCCAGCAGCTTCTTCCGGGAAACCTCCCGGAACTGTGCGAAGATCTGCCGGACAACTTCTTCCACAATGGAATCCAGCTTGGAAACACCATAGCCGGACTGCCCATCGCAGTCACCCGGATGCCGAATCTTATAAAAGCAGCTATACCGCGGCCGGACTTCTTTCACCGTATGCCCATCGGCGTAGGTGTGTATCCGTCCGCTGCTGGTCAGGCTCAAGCGGTTGCCACAGTGGGCACAGTAGACCAGCCCGGTCAACAGGGCTTTGGAGCTGGTGCCCAGTGAAGTACCGCCACGCTCACAAGTGCGTGCCTGCCGCAGTTCCTGTGCCTGCTCGAACAGTTCTGGTTCGATGATGCGGAGCTGCGGACACTCCGTCTCCACCGCACCGTTGATGAGGTACCCCGTGTATCCTTTGTTCTTGATCATCCGAACGATGCTGGTGTTGGGGATGTTTTTGTTGTTCCGTCCTACGACTCCCTGTTCATAAAGATAGTGGCTCAGCTTCTGTGCGCCGTAGCCCTCATAAACGTACTTGTGGAAAATCAGCCGGACGATCTCAGCTTCCGCTTCATCAATCACAAGGTCGCAGACCTCTTGGTTTTTCTTGTTTACCCGGCCAAGGCGGACACGCTTGTAGCCAAAAGCCACGGTGCCGCCCGTGTAGTGTCCCTCTCCGGTGAGCTGTTCCAGCCTTGTCCGGGTACGGACAGAGGTTTTCAGACTTTCGCCGGATGCCTGCCAGTAGCGGATGTAGTTCATCAGCTTGTCCACATGGGTGTCAAATCGCTGCTGTCCTTCGTTCACGCTCCAGACTTCGATGCCCTGCTTCGTGAACCACTCCACGATAAAGGGCGTTTCATCATCACGGCGACCGAGACGGTCAAACATGAACACCAGCAGGATGTCAAACTTGCCCTCCATTGCGGCCTGTTGGATTTTCTGGAGTTCATCACGGTCTTTGGCAGACTTCTTAAAGCCGGAAACGCCTTTTTCGGAAAATTCCTTGACGATCTCCCAGCCCTGACTTTCTGCAAAGTTGCGGCAGGCTTCTTTCTGCATGGGGATGTCGTCTTTCTCGACCTGTCCTTTGGTCGAAACACGGTATAAGGTATAGACACGTTTTTTCATTTCAATCTCTCTTTCTTTGAGTGAGAAAGGAAAAATCAAACGTGTTTCGTCCATATTTTGTTTTCAAGGTTCACCGTGCCGGTGATCTCCGCTTTTTTCAGCTGCAAAGTGTAACTCTCGTTGCGGTCGGCGGGGGCAAAGCTTTCACCCTGCGTCACCGCCGTGACTGCCATCCACTCGGTTAGCACCTGCTGCTCCCAGTTTTCCGGCAGGGCTGGAGGTTCTGCCACAGTCTGTTCAGTGCGCCGCCCGTCTGCCCCGGGCTTTTTTTGCGTCGGACGGTCTTCCGGGGTGGAAGCAGCGGCGGAGACAGAGGCCGGGGCCGCGGCACTTGCCGGGGGTGCGGTCTCTGCCCCGCAGCCTGCCAGCAGCGCCGCCAGCAGAACTGCCGGTATCCAGCGGAACGCTTTGTGTTTCATGGTGGTTCTCCTGTGTTCTCAATAGTCGTGCCGGGGTCAATAATCCGGGCAGCGGATCAGCTGCAGCTGGGTCTTTCCCTCGGCAAAGGGGTTTTGCCCGTCGATCATGGTAAGGTTCAGGGTCTCGTTGAACAGGTCGTACTTCACCGCCGCCACAAAGGTGATGCCCGGCATCCCGTCTGCCGTCTCGCTGGTAGAGACACCCAGCACCATGCCCTCCGGCACCACGCCCAGATAGTCGGCGTAGCCCTGATAGAAAACGTTGTTGTCCTGCACGCCCATCTGGACGCAACCATTGCTTTCCACGTCCATCCAGTCAAACTGGTTGTCAGACATGTCGTTGAAGGCACCGACAGCCTCCGAGGGGATCTCCTGCGCGTTCCACTCTTCCGTCAGGGGAGCAAGTTCCAGCACAGAGCCATCCTCCTGATGCAGAATTACCTCTTTGCCGCTGCGTTCCAGCGCCACGCCGTTGTTTGCAATATAGATGGGGTCCTGACAGACCAGAACATTTCCGGATATAAGGCAGCGCAGCACGTCCACATATTCCACCACGCCGTCCTTCGTCAGCAGATAGACCACCGGGTGGAAGGATGCGCCGATTTCTCCGATGCACACATCCACATACTCATTGTAGATGCCAAGGATGGGGTAGGTGCGGTCCTGTTCCAGCCGGATGCCGTAATCCGCGTCCCATGCGGCGGTCTCCGGTGTGCGGCGGAGGGTGATGGTGCCCTGCGTTCCTTCCAGCTGCACCGAAGCGCTGCCGTAGGTATCGGTCAGCACCGTCTGTGGCTGCGGGTCAGCAGCCTGCAGCGGGATCTCCACATCCAGCTGCCGCCAGCCCGACCCGGCGGGGGAGCTGCACCCGCCCCGGAGCACCAGCCGGTCCTGCTCCGGCAGCAGCAGGCACAGGTCATCCAGCTGGTTGTTTTCCAGCGTGTTCATCCGCATGCTTGCCAGATTGCCGCCGCTGAGCAGGCCCTCGTAGTAGCCGCCCTGCGCCATGCGCCGGTCAAAGGTCTGCATGGCCCCGCGCAGCATCTGCTGCTGCACGGCATCCGGGTCCAGCCCCATGCGCTGCAGCATTTCGGTCACGGAGACCTGCTTGCCGGTGGCAAAATCGAAGCACCAGCCCCGGGAATACCCCGGGTCGGAGCCTCCGTCGTAGCGGAACACCACAAGGCTTACGCAGTCGCCGTACCAGTAGGCGTCCCAGTTGATGTAGGTCTCCGGGCGCCACTCGTCCTGCTGCGGCTCGATCTCCGGGCTGTCCTCGTACTGCCGGAAGTCTGCCGCATACATGGCGGCAAGCTCATCGTTGAGATAGGCGGCGTCCGGGCTGTCGCATTCCAGCTGCGGCACATGGACAGTCAGCTTCTGGGTGATGCCGTACTCGTCCCGGACGGTCTTTTCCAGCGTGAACTGCTCGGTGATGCGGTCTTTTTGTGCCGTCTGCACCGCCGTGTCTGCGGCGCTTTGGGAAGCTGCGCCGGAGCCTGCGGGGGCAGCGGGAGCCGCCGCGCCGCCGCACCCGGCCAGCACCAGCGCAACCACCAGCACCGCAGCGGCAAGGCGTTTGTGTTTCATGGTCGTTCTCCTGTGTTCTCAGCCGTAGCTGCGGGTCATCTGCAGCTGGGTCTCGCCCTCGGCAAAGGGGTTTTGCCCGGCGATCATGGTCATGGTCAGGTTCTCGTTGTACAGGTCGTTCTTGAACGCCGCCACAAATTCGAGCTCCTCATCGGCAGCGATGCCCAGCACCACGCCCTCGGGCACCACGCCCAGATACGCGGCATCGCCCCGATCCATGCGGCTGTTGTCCTGCATGCCCATCTGGACGCTGCCGTCGCTGGTCAGGTCCATCCAGCTCCAGCCGTTTTCGTCGGTGTAGTTGTAGGAGCCGGTGACGGAATAGGGGATCTCCTGCGCGCTCCACTCTGCCGACAGGGGTGCCAGCTCCAGCACAGAGCCGTCCGCCCGGCGCAGGTTCACCTCGCTGCCGCTGCGCTCCAGCGCCACACCGTTGTTGGCAAAGTAGATGGGGTCCTGACAGATCATGGCATCCCCGAACAGGAGGCAGCGCAGCACGTCCACATACTCCACCACGCCGTCTTTGGTCAACAGATAGACCACCGGGCGGAAGAAGCCGTCCTCCTGCTCCCCGATGCACACATCCACATACTCGTTATAAGCGCCAAGGATGGGGTAGCTGTGCTCCTGTTCCACCCGGATGCCAATGTCTCCCCATTGGTCGGTCTTTGGCGCGGGGCTCAGGGTGATGGTTGCCTGCGTTCCCTCCAGCTGCACCTGCACACCATCGTAGGTATCGGTCAGCACCGGGGTGTCAGCGGGGGGCAGCGAGAGCTCCATATCCAGCTGCTGCCAGCCTTCTTCGCAGCTGTACTTACCCCGGAGCACCAGTTGATCCTGCTCCGGCAAAAGCAGGCACAGGTTTTCCAGTTCATTGTATTCCAGCGTATCCATCCGCATTTGCGAAAGCTCTCCGCCGAGACGCAGGCCCTCGTAATACGCGCCCTGCGCCATCTCCCGGTCAAAGGCCTGCATGGCCTGCCGCTGCACCTGCACCTGCACTTCGTCCGGGTCCAGACCCATCCGCTGCAGCATTTCAGCCACGGTGATCTGCTGGCCGGTGGCAAAATCGAAGCACCAGCCGCTGTAACGCCACGGGGCGGTGCCGCCGTAGCGGCTGCGCACCACCAGACTGACGCAGTCGCCGTACCACCAGTCATCCCAGGCCACACCGATCAGCGGGGCTTCGCTCCCCGGCTGCCCGGCCTCCTCGTAGGCCTCGAACTCCCGGAAATCCGCTGCATAGATGGCGTTCAGCTCATCGTTGATGCAGGCGGCGTCCGGGCTGTCGCATTCCAGCTTGGGCACATGGACGGAAATGTACTGCACCGCGTCCTCCCCCCACACGCCCGAAACGTTCTTTTCCAGCGTGTACTGGTCGGTGATGCGGTCTGTCTGGTCGGCCCGCGCCGCCGCGCCGGGGGTGCTCCGGCTACTGTCGGAGCTTTGGTCGGCAGCGGCGCTGGGGCTGCTCTGGGTGCCGCCGCAGCCGGTCAGCAGCAGCGCGGCAGCCAGAACCACAGCAGCAAAACGTTTGTGTTTCATGGCTGTCTCCTTTTCGTCATTCATCGTTGGCGGGGTCCTGTGGTGTACGCATGATATAGGCCCCCCAGTAGGTCTTGCCCTGAACATCCGCCACAGTGATGCCGATGTCGTATTTCCTCACTTCCTCAGGGTCCAGCATATTGGGGTCCGGGGCGTGATTGAATTTTCCTTCCAGCTCATCCATCAGGGCCTTGAACTGGGCCTGATTGGCCGGGTAGGGCCGGTCCAGATAGTAGCGTTCCTCTTTGTAATCGTCCAGCTGGATGCCATAGCAGTCGTGGTGGATGCCCCGGATAAAGGCGGTGGAGCCTTTGCCCCATCCATAGCCGCCCTCATCAAAGCCAGCCCACATTCCATCCACATAATCGCCGTTCATCCGGGCTTCCAGCCCTTCCTTTGCGGGGAAGGAAGGGGTGTCGTAGTCCACAAACATCTGCATCTCGGACTGAATGGAGTGTTCCAGACCTGCATTGTACTGCAGTTTGAAGTACTGCACCTTCCGCCGGGTCAGCTCGGCATTGATGATCTCAAAGATCTTTCTGCCGTCCCGGATCACCGGAATGGGGGGCGAATCGGGAGCCTCCGGAAGCGGCGGGCCAAGGGTGGTGATCTCCCCACTGTAAAAGGGGTCGTAGGCAGAGGGGGGGAGGGAGCTGCCGGAGTCCGGGATGTCCGGCGCACCGGAGCCGCCGAAGCCCTCGTCCTCGCAGGCGCTCAGGGCCAGCATCACCGCCGATGCGCCGGAGAGCTTGAGGAACGTCCGTCGGTCATATCGTTTCATGGGGGTGCTCCTTTCTATAAAGCCCCGGACACAGGGGGAGTGTGCCCGGGGCAAACAGGGGGTTAAATGGGAATTGTTGTGGTTAAGGGGGGGGGTCACTTTTTGCTTTTGGCAGTCAGTGCGACCCAGAAGGTCGTGCCGTTGTACTCGAACGTCTGAATGTTCACCAGCGTGATTGCAGGCGACTTCAGATTCTCGTCCTCCAGATTCAGAAGATTCTGTGCCATCTTCTCTACGTCCTCCGAGTATACATATACCGGCATCATATAGCCTGTATCATGATCAAAAACTATGCCGATCGGGGCGCTAACTTCAATATAGCCGTCTATTGCCTTACCAAGCGCTTCCGCGGCTTTCTCGTCATATTTCATTTTGCCCTTTGCGATCTTCACCACAAGTTCCATTGCGGGGTCCAGACCGCTATCCAGCGTAAGCGGGGGCAGTGGTTCACGATACTTGTTGATGGCTTCCAGCACTTTGGCTTCCTTGCCGGTGGGCACTGCGGGAGGTGCGGAGGGCCCGCCGCAGCCTGCCAGTGAGAGCGCCACAACGGCTGCGCCGGTAAGGGTGAGGAATTCGCGTCTGTTCATCTTTTTCATGGGGTGCTCCTTTCTGTTGGTCCCCCTGCTTTTTAGGGGGCTCTGGTTTTGGTATTCTCTGCACTTGCAGTCCGCTCCATCTTATGCTATCCTTATGAATAGAATCCGCAGTTGCCCGTTGACGCGTTTTGTGCACAGCGACAGGCTTTCTGCACCGGCGCAGGACCTCTTCTGTTTGTACTGTACCATACCCGAAGAAAAATTGCCCCCTCAGAAAAGCCGTTTTTGGGGGGCAATTTGAAAATAAATTTTGGGGATTTTGGGCCTTCCCCGCAAAGAATCCCCCCCAAAAAGCCCAAAATTGGGGGGATTTGAGGGCGGCTGCCCGCCAAGGCAGGCCGCTGCGGCCCTGCCTGTGCCGGTTTTTCCCCTCTGGCTGCAATGTGCGGAAAGGAGTCATGAAAAATGGAACGAAGGACATTTTTGAAGCTTGCGGCGCTGGTCCCCGGTCTGGCACTTGCGGGCTGCGGCGGCAGCAAGACCCTGCTTTCTCCCAAGGACCCCACCATGCTCAGCATCTGGCATGTGTACGGCGAACAGGCCGACTCGCCCATGAACCGTCTGCTGACCGAGTTCAACGACACGGTGGGCAGGGAGAAGGGCATCCTGCTCAACGTGACCAACATGACCAACAGCGCCGCCATCGGCGGCCAGCTGCAGGACGCCAAGGCCGGCAAGCCCGGCGCGCTGGACCTGCCGGACCTGTTCTCGGCCCACCCCGCGGATGCCAGCGCACTGGGCATTGAGACCCTTGTGGACTGGAACGACTGGTTTACCGCCGAGGACATGGCGGCCTATGTGCCCGGCTTTGTGCAGGACGGCATCATTGAGGGGCGGCAGGTGGTGTTCCCGGTGTCCAAATCCACCCAGCTCATCTTTTTGAACGGCTCCCAGTACGCCCGGTTTGCGGCGGATACCGGGGCGCAGCTTTCCACCCTTGCCACATGGGACGGCTTTTTTGAGATGGCCGCCGCCTACCGGCAGTGGTCGCAGGGTAAGCCCTTCTGCGCGCTGGATTACCCCCTGCGTCTGGTGGAGCTGAACGCGCTGGAGCAGGGCAGCGGCGAGCTGTACAAGGGCAGCTGGTACGATCTGACCAACCAGACCTTCCGCGCTTCGTGGATGGAGTTTGCCCGGGCACTGGTGCAGGGCGATATTCTGGTGTCGGACCTGTACTCCAACACGCAGGTGATGACCGGCGAGACGCTGGCAGGCCTTGGCAGCTCTGCGGCCATCCTTTATTACAATGATTTCGTCACCTACCCGGACAACACCACCGAGCCCACCGACCTGCTGCTGGCTCCCCTGCCCCACGCCGCAGGCACCACCACGCCCCTGATGCCGCAGGCCGGTGTGGGTCTGTGCGCCTTCAAGACCACCGACCAGAAAGCCGAAGCCGCCGCCGTGTTCCTGCGCTGGCTCACCGAGCAGCAACGCAATCTGGAATTTGCCGCCGACACCGGATATATGCCGGTGTCCAGCGCCGCCTTTGATGCCATTGCGGACTATCCGTTTGAGCAGCAGAGCTATCAGCGGCTGTACGATGTTTACAACGAGATGCGCCTCCAGAACACCCCCCTGTCCGAACCGGGCATCGTGGGGTACCACGCCAAGGCCAAAGCCTTGTACGACAGCCTGCGCCAGCGCCAGAAGGACTACCCCCAGCGCCTTGCGGACGGCGAAACGCTGGAAGCCCTTGCCGAGGAAACATGGCAGCTGCTGTGTGACAATGCCTGAGCCTGCCGCTCAGCCGGAAAGGAGGGACTTTGATGCACTTTGTTGACCGGCACCGTGAAAAGATCCGCCAGAGCCCCATGAGCAGCCGGCTGCTGTGGTCCTGCCTGCTGCTGGTGGTGCTGCTGGTGTTGACCTTTGGTGCGGCGCTGTTCCTGTTTGCCAGCCTGCACAACACCAAAAAGGACATCAGCCGCAGTCTGCAGATCCAGTTTTCGGTGTTTCAGAACGATATGGAGCGCTATTTTGACCAGCTGGCTGTCATGGGCGTGAACCTGTCCGAGGACATGAGCGCAGAGGTGGACAAGGAGCTTGCTTTGCGGCAGATGTCCTTTGCCCAGCTGAACGACTCCCCCGAGGTGCTGAACGCGCTGGAGGAGGAAATGATCGAGCCGCTGTGCCGCCGTCTGCGCCAGACCGGCTGTTCCGGCGCTTTTGTGCTGCTGGATGCCACCGTCAACACCCGCATGGAGAGAGCCGAGCATTCCCGCGCCGGGCTGTATGTGCAGAAAAGCGGTGCCGACACCCCCACCGTGCCCCTGCTGCTGTACCGGGGCAGTGCGGAGGTGGGCAAGACCCACAGCGTGATGCCCCACCGCAAGTGGCGCATGGAGTTCCAGACCGACCAGTTCCCGGACTACGACCGCTGGATGACCCCCGGCAGCGCCCCGCTGTACCAGTCCTATACGCTGACCGAGCGGTTCGAGCTGCCCGGCACCTCGGAGGAGGTGCAGCTGTTTTTGCTGCCCCTGCGGGGGCGGGACGGTACGATGTACGGGCTGTGCGGCTTTGAGATCAGCGAGAGCTACTTCAAGCAGAACTTTGCTCAGCCCACCGGCTTTGACCGGCTGAGCTGCCTGCTTGCCCCTGCGGGGGACGGCCTTGCCGCCGATGCCGCCCTCAGCAGCGGCACCACCGGCGGCTACTACCATGCCCCCCGGAACACGCTGGTGCTGCGCAGCATGGGCGGCGGGCTGACCCAGTTGACCGGCCCCGACAGCGCCTATGCGGGCATCTCCCAGCTGTGCCGCCTGAGCGAGAGCCAGTCCTACCGGCTGGCGGTGTGCATTCCCATGGCAGACTACCGGAGACTGGTCTTTTCCGGCAATCTGCAGATGCTGCTCATCGGCCTGTTCATCGCCTTTTTCGTGGTGTTCTGCTGCATGAACTTCCACCGGCGCATCCTCTCGCCTGCGTTCCGGCAGTTCGAGGAGGACCGGCGGGAATCCCGGCGGCGGATGGACGAGCTGCAGCTGGAACGCCAGCAGATGCAGACTGAGCTGTCCCGGCTGGCGGACGTGTGCCGCAACGAGTCAGTGCCCGATGCCTTCCAGACCTTTGTGGCGGGCATTCCCACCCTGACCAAGACCGAACGCCGCATCTTTGACGGCTACGCCGCCGGGCTGCGCACCCGGGAGATCGTGGAGCAGCTGGACATCAAGGACAGCACCCTGCGCTTCCACAACAAGAACATCTACGAAAAACTGGGTGTCAGCTCCCTCAAGCAGCTGCAGCAGTTCGTGGCGATCCTGAACTCCGGCAGCGGCAGCGCCCCGGACTCCGCCCCGGACGAAAAGTGACCCAGCAAGCAATGTTTTCGTCTATACAAAAACACTTTTTGCGTTGCAAAATGCTTGTTGGGGAGTGCCCCAACCCCCTTTGTTCTGCATTTTCCAATGCAGGCTGCGCGTCCCGGCGGGACGCTTTTGAGGATGTCAATCGGCACATCCTACGAAAAATCCAGTTCCTTTTTGGCGTAAGGGTCAATAGAAGAATTTGATGGTTCATGGTACAATAGCAGACGTTGCGTGTTGTGCGGTTTGCACACGAACAAAGTTAAAAGGAGCTGTTGAACGTGGATACGATTTATCTGCTGCCCGGTGAGGAACGCTGCGTTGATTTTCGAGATGCTAATGGTGTCCCGAAGGTACACTACACTTATTGCTCTATCCGTGGCAAACTTTTCAACTGCACCTGCTGCACAAAGGCCGAAGCTCAGCGACTGTGTGAAGATTGGCTCGTAAAACAGGATCGTTGCTATATAAACTAAAAAATACCGCCGAGGACACCTCCCAACTGGGAAAGCTCCTCGGCGGTATTCGTTTATCGGGTCTGCGTTTTTTCGATGGTGTCCTTTTCCTCTGCAAAAAAGCGTTCCACATTTTTCTGTGCCCGAACCAGTTCTTGCATCTCATTTCGTGCTTTGCGGTAGTCCGGGTAAGCGGCTTTCTTCTTGGTCAGCAGCTCTGCAAACTCCGCATCCAATTCCTTGACCTTCGGCAGCTTTTGAAGCCCGGCTTCATCAAAGGCAGCTTTCGCTGCCTTGTGCAGAGTAATTTCCTCCCGGTGAGCTTCCAGAAACGCTTTGCTGTACCCGGCTTTCCGATAAGCGGTGTACACCTCACGGGTCTTGGCATAGTTGATGATGTGGGTTTTCAGCACGGCAATTTCCGTCAGCCTTGCTTCTGCTGCCTTGATGGAATCGCCCATGGCATGATAGCGTTCCGTCGCCGCCGCTGCTCGCTCCCGCAGTTCCTCGGCACTGCCGATTTTCTGCTCCTGTAAAAATAGCAGCGTCTTGGACATCTCTTTCAGGTTGAACTTCGTCGCCCACTTTTTGTAGCCGACGCTTTTGCCCTCGGCCATTTTTCCCTGAATGTCCACCAGCAACTGGAAGGGCTGTTCTTTGGGCGGCTGCTTCTGGTACGGCTGGTGTTTCGCCTTGCCCTCCAGCACCGCCTTGATCTCGTCCTCACCATAGCCGGTGCCCAGTGTGCGGAAACGGATAAACCGTTTCTGCCCCTTGCCCTTCACCGCCGTGTACTTGCCACGCTTCACCTCATATCCCTGCCGCTCCAGTTTTTGCAGAAACGCTTCGTAATCCTCCGGCTTTTCTGCAAGGATGGTGTCGATGATTCCGCACAGGCGGTCACGGTTGCTTTCTTTCGGCGGGTAGACAATGCGCTTCTGCCGTTCCCGGTAGGGTTTGTACTCGATGGTAGAGAGTTGATGTTCCAGACAGATCAGATCGCTCAACCGCTGCACCGCAAAGGTGGAAAGCCAGAAATTTTTGAATTTGCGGGTCCCATCCAAGGCGGTAGAATTATAAATAATGTGGTTGTGGATGTGCGCCCGGTCGGTGTGGGTAGCAACGATAAAAGCGTGCTTGCCCTTCAAAAAACGCTCGGCAAACTCATAGCCGATGCGGTTGGCTTCCTCCGGTGTGACCTCCCCCGGCTTGAAGGACTGCCGCACCTGATAAGCGATTACATCGCTTTTCTGGCTGCGCCCGGTGGTCTGCTCATACAGCCGTTTCGTCAGCAGAAATTCTTCATCTACCGTCAACGGGCTGCACTGATAGCTGCTGACCAGCTCGCCCTGCTCAGTCTTGTCCGGGTTCTGAATATAGCTGGTGTGGTTGTGCAGACAAGCCCCGATGGACTTGCCTTTGTTTTTCCGCATGGGAATCAGCCGTGTTGCCGCCAGCATCATCACCCCCCTATTGAAAAGAAAAAATGCCGCCCGGAGGCGGCATCAAGATTACTTGGACAATTTTTCGTAATCAGAAGCACCAGCCAGATACATCGCCTTATATCGGGCGCATTCCAACTCGTTGCAGATCTCATCCAAAGCGAGGTATTGCTTCCACGCTTCTTTGCTGATGGTATCCCGCAGGGCCTTTTCAGCCGCTATTTTGGCGTTTTTCAGCCGCTGATAGTTTTCGTCCTCACCCAGCATTTCAAAAAAGAGCGTGCTGCTGTGCTCAGAATAACAAGCCTCCAATTTCTGGTTTTCCATAGCATCCCTCACAATCCGGCAACCCAGCCACTAAAACGCTCTGCTGCATCTGCAATCAAAGTGCCCATAAAAATCAACACAAAGCAGCCAAACTCCGCCACCAGCAAGATCAAAAACTGCATCCACTCCCGGCAGTACAGCGTATAAAGGCCGCAGCCAAAAATATACAGCATGGGCAGCGCCAGCACGAACGCCGACAGGTTCAGCGTCCATTTCAGCATCAGCGCAAGGAAAGCCGTAAGCAGCCAAAACGGGAAAACGATCATCTTAAAAACGAACCTCATATCTAGCACCTACCTTTCTTTCACCCCGATTATAACGATATCAACTATTGCGTTGCAAGGATGTCAACTGTTATGTAGCCCCCGCAGTCCTCCAACTGCGGGGAAAATTTTAGAGTTCTGCCAGCCGGGAGAGAATCTGCCGACCAATCTCAATTAACTCATCCAGCCGTTGCCGCAGGTCCTCCATGTCGGCGGCGTAGACCCGACCATTTTCATTGGCGGCTTTAGCGTACTGGTTCAGATTGTTGCTGCACATCTGCAAGAGATATGCCATGCGCCGTAGTTGCGGCAGGTCGAGGTGCAGGCAATAGCCGTCCAGTGCCATCTTTCGGATATAGGCACTCAGGCTGCGGATGCCCATGCCCAGCATCTTTTCATAAATGCGGTTCTTCTCCGCTTTTGTGGTTCTTAAGATGATGATCTCGTCCCGCTTTTCCCTCACCGGGCATCACCGTCCTTGTCGTAATAACTGCGGAAGGGCTTCACCGGCTCCGGCTTGTCCGACTTTTCCTCCAGCGCTGCCAGCACCGAGGGGCGGCGAGAGACATTCTCCTGTTCTTCCTCGTCCTGTTCCGGCTCATGGCTCTTTTCATCCACATCCAACTGAGCGTTCAGTTCCGCAAGCCGTGCGGACTTCTCTGTCAGTTCTTCCTCCTGTGGGAAGGGCTTTTCCACTTCGATTTGCGCTGCTGCCTGCTGCTGATGCAGAGTGGCTAGTTCATTCTCAGCAGAGTTAATGCGCTCCGGGAAGTTGCTCAGCGAATTATCCAGACGGATAATGTTGCCCAGCGGGTCGGTGCCCAAGGGCACCGGGTACCTCCGCTGACCCTTCAAAATAGCCTGATACTCACTGCGGTAGGTGTCGAAACGCAGGGACAGTTCAAAGCCCCGGTAGCTGCCGATGACTTTTTCCTCGGCGTTTGGCAGTTCAGAACAAGCAAGCACCAGACGCTCACCAGCGGTCTTTTTCTCATCGTAGGTCACAGTTTCGATTTCTTCAAAGCCTTTTTCTTTGTTGCCATAGTCGGTCATCACT
>ERZ791800.251-NODE-251-length-53211-cov-6.874840_pt1 | contig 53211 bp, 43 predicted proteins | sample MGYA00510310_ERZ791800 | MGnify/ENA primary metagenome ERZ791800 (study PRJEB30046, sample SAMN00791954) | human gut metagenome | study: EMG produced TPA metagenomics assembly of the A metagenome-wide association study of gut microbiota in type 2... | reverse complement strand
CCAGTGGCGGAAACAGGGAGTCGCTGTTGGGGCAGCGGCCAGCAAGACGCAAGTGTAAAACACGAAGCGGATGCTGGGTGCCGCAACCCGGCCTTGTCGAGCGATAGCGAGACCGAGAGGTTGTTCCTCTATTAAAAAAGCCGCCGGGCCTAAAGGTTCCGGCGGCGGTGGGTTTTCTCTTACAGGGTGTCCTTCAGAGCCTTGCCCGGCTTGAACACGATGCTCTTGGAAGCAGCAATGGTGATGGCCTCGCGGGTGCGGGGGTTGATGCCCTGACGCTCAGCGCGCTCACGCACCTCGAAGGTGCCGAAGCCGGAGATGGAGATCTTCTCACCCTCGGCCATAGCCTTGCCCAGTGCCTCGAATGCAGCGTTGACAGCCATCTCGGCGCTCTTCTTGCTCATCTCAGTGTTTGCCGCAACCTGTGCGATCAGATCGGTCTTGGTCATAATAAAAGCCTCCACAATATTCTCAACATTTTCTATTCGAGCAGACGGTCTGACCGTCTGGTACCCGTTTACGTTTCGTCCGCTTCCAGCCTCTGGGTGAAGCGCTTTGCCGCAAAGGTCAGTGCCTCTTCGGCGTCCACACCGGCCAGACGCATGGCATCGGCGGTAGCCAGCAGCAGCTCACCGGCGTTCTCTGCCGTCTGCTGTGCGTCCCACGCGGCCTTGGCGCTGTCCAGAGTCCTGGCCGCACCGGCGGCATCCTCCGGCCCGCAGCCGAATCGCGCGGCCCGCTTCTGGAGCTTCTGGGCGCGCATCAGGGCGGGCAGGGTGGCCGGGACGGTGTCCAGCTCATCGGCCAGAGTCGTGCGGCCCTTTTCCTTATTTTTGAGCGCATCCCAGCTGTTTATACCAGCATTTTCCGCCGCAGAGGAAGCAAAGATGTTCGGGTGGCGGAAGACCAGCTTCTCGCACACCTCGCGGCAGACCTTTTCCATGTCGAAACGGCCCCGCTCCTCCTCGATGACGGTGTGGAACACCACCTGCATCAGGACGTCGCCCAGCTCTTCCTGCATCATGACAGGGTCGTCAGCATCGATGGCTTCCAGCGCCTCGCACGTTTCTTCCAGAAAGTTTTTCCGGATGGAAGCGTGGGTCTGGACTTTGTCCCACGGACAGCCGTTCTCCCCGTCTCTCAGGATGCGGATGATCTCCACGAGGTCTTCCGCCGTATAGTGTTCCCTCGGCGTCCAGTCCTGCATGGGGCGTCTCCTTTCCGCATTCCGAAAACATCTGCGAACAGATTCAAATTGTACCGCAGAATCTGCCGAAATGCAAGGGTACAAGCGCATTTTCCGGCTTTTTGCGGCAAAATTTTCATTTCATTCACAACAAAAGGCGGCATCCCCCGGGGGACACCGCCCTGCGTGGGCTTTTTAGCTTACAGCTGTGCGCCGCACTTGTTGCAGAACAGCGCGTCGTCCGAGACGGGCGCGCCGCACTGGGGGCAGGTCTTGGCCTCGTTGTCCTCGGGCTTTTCCTCGGCGGGCTCTGCGGCTGCGTCAGCCGTCACGTCGGCGGCGGCCTCTTCCGTATCCTCGAAAGTCGTCTCAATGACGGTATCCGGCTCGAGAGAGGCTTTCAGGTCGGAGAGCTCCTGCTCGATGTTGGCGATCATCTCGATGTATTTGTCCACAAGGGGCTGGTTCTCCTCGTTGCCCTTGGCCAGACTATACACCAGAGCGCCCAGCTGGCGCTGCGCCTTGTACAGCTTGCTCTGCGCGTTCACGATCTTTGCCTGGGTGCGGCCCTTTTCGGCCAGATCCAGCGCGGCATTCTTGCCTTTCTCGGCATACTCGAGGCCCATTTCCTTGATCTTATTGAAGTCCATAAAAGACACCTCACTTGTCTATGCCCGGGGTGGGCAGCACTCCTCTGCGTTTTCTGCTCAGGCTGTCCCTGTGCCGCCGGAGATTATTTTCATTATAGCGCACTCCCGGGGGGAATGCAACGAATCCCACCCAAGTTTTACAGAATCGTGCGGATTTGGAAACAGTTTTTTCGCAATTTGCACACTTTCCGCGTTCTGACGCCGTTTAGACCTCGCCTGCGTAGAACTCGCGCAGCATACTGTCGGCGGGCAGAAGTTCCAGCTTCACCGGGGCCACATGCTCGAAGCGGCGGGCTGTCTCGTCCCAGAGCTCCGCGTTGTGGCCTTCCAGCGTGAAGCGCTGGCTCACCGGGCGCAGGAGCTTTGCGATGAGGCCCAGCTCGTAGGTGAAGGAAGTATCCAGCAAAAAGTCTGCCGTAGTCTTGAAGCCCTTGATATACCGGGTCTCGCCGTCGAGAACTCTGTCCCACATGGCGAGGGTCTTGGCGGGGCTGCGGCCCCGGGCGGCAGCATCCCGCAGGGTGCGGCGGCAGAGGCGGATGTCCTGGGTGTTGATGACTCGGCGGCCATCAATGCAGTATTCCTCCCGCAGGCCGGCGTAAATGCGGTAGACGTCGTCGCCCTTCACAAGGCCCGTCAGCTCAGGGTTCAGGGCGTGGATGCCCTCCACGATGCAGACGCCGCCCTTGAGGTCCAGCGTCTCCGTCTCGGAAGAGCGGGACTCGGTGGTGAAGTCGTAGATGGGCAGCACAGTCTTGCCGGTGGTGCTCAAATCGCTGAGGCACTGGCGGATGAGGGACATATCCAGCGTGTCGGGGTTCTCGTAGTCCAGCGTACCGTCGGGCAGACGGGGGTAATACTGAGCGCCCTTGAAGAAGTTATCCAGACTGATGACATGGGCCGGGGTGCCGGAGGCTTCCAGAGCCTCGGCCACCTTATGAGCCGAAGTCGTCTTGCCGCTGGCCGACGGGCCGGTGAGCATGACGATCTTGGCGCGGGAGTCCCTGATCTTCTGGGCCGCATAGGCCACCCGCTGGCGGTAGCTCTTCTCGCTCATCTCCGCCAGCGCCGCCGGGCTCTGGGCGGCGACGTTGTACAGGTCTATCTCAACCAGACGTTTCGGTACCCAAATCGTGATCATAAAAAACAGCCACTCCTTTTTTCCGTTCCAGCACTTCGTCGAAACGCTGGATGTATTCTGTCGGATACTTGAAATTAAAGATGCGCTGCATCCGCTTGCCGCCGTCGGCCACCAGCTTGGTGCTGCCGCCTGCGCCGGCCGAGAGGATGGTCTGGACTTCTTCCATGATATAGATATTATAATACCCCTCGTGGCCCGGCTTGCACCAGCCCACGTTTTCCAGGTTTTGGAGGGTATTTTTCTGACGATAGAGGTAGTAGGGCCGATAGCCCGCCTCGGCCAGCAGATGGCACTTTTCCAGCATGGCGGCCACGTCGGCGTAGTCGTTCTCCTTCTGGTCCTCGATGACGATGCGGGAGGCCCGCTTGAGGGTCAGGGTGTGGACGGTGATGTTCTCAGGGTCGAGGGCGATGGCCTGACGTAGGCTCTTTTCGAACCCTTCCACCGTGTCGCCGGGCAGGCCAGCGATGAGGTCCATGTTGATGTCGTCGTGGCCTGCGGCCCGGGCCTCGGCATAGCAGTCGAGGATGTCCTGGGCCGAATGCCTGCGGCCAATGTTCGCCAATACTTCATCCGAGAAGGTCTGCGGATTGATGGAGATGCGGGTCGCGCCATATTCCCTGATGACGGCCAGCTTTTCGGCGTCGGTGCAGTCGGGGCGTCCGGCTTCCACCGTGTATTCCACGATGGCGGAAAGGTCGAAGCAGTCCCGCACCGTCCCCATGAGCTGGCGCAGCTGCGCTGCCGAGAGGCTGGTGGGGGTGCCGCCGCCGATGTAGATGCTGCAGAGCTTCAGCCCGGCCTTGTCAGCCTCGTCCCGGATGGCCTCGACCTCTTTGCACAGGCAGTCTACATAGGGTTGCACCAGTTTGCGGTCACGGTCGAGGTTGCAGCTGACGAAGCTGCAATAGCTGCACCGGGAGGGGCAGAACGGGATGCCGATATAGAGACTGTAGGTCTTGGGCGCACTGCCCATTTTCAGGATAGGCTCCTGCAAGTCCGCGATGGCCTTGGCCATACCGTATTTTTCGGGCGAGCAGTCGAAGCGCTTCAAAAAGAAATCGTCGATCTCCTCTTCCGTCCAGCCTGCGGCCCGCTTGTCGTGGACGAGGCGCACCGGACGGACGCCGGTCATCTTGCCCCAGGGCGGGCGGACGCCCGTCCAGCTACGCAGCAGGTCATAGGTCAGGCTGGCCAGCGCAAATTCCGGTGTCTCGCCGCCCTCTTCCACGGGAATGGGCAGAGGTGCTTCGACGGTCCGGCTCTTGCCGCCCTGCCGCACCATGGCCCAGAGCTTATCAGGCCGCTTCTCGGCCCAGACGCAGTCTGCGCCGTCCTCGGGCGGGGTGAGGGTGAGCGGGGCCATTGGGTAGAACAGGCGGACGAGGTGCTCCACCTCATAGCCTGAGCCGAGGCCCGTGATATAGATATTCATGTGAAATCCTGCCTTTTTATGCGTTTCTCAGCGCATTTTTGATATAGAAGTTGGTGGCGGCCTCCTGCCCGAAGGTGGAGAAATCGCCGTGGCCGGGCAGCACCTGCGCCTCAGCCGGGACGGGCAGTGCCGCGAACTTGCGCAGGCTCTCGTCCATCTTCCGGCTGTCGCCGCCCTCGAGGTCGGTGCGGCCGATGCTGCCCTGAAAGACCGTGTCGCCCACGAAGAGATAGTTTTCACACAGCAGCACTACGCTGCCCTCCGTGTGGCCGGGGGTGTGCCAGACAGTGAAGCGCAGCTCGTCGAGGGGGATGACCTCGCCCTCTTCGTAGCCGCTGTCCGAGCCTTTGAGGGGCAGCAGCTGGGTCCCCCGACAGTCGGCGGGCTCACAGTAGAGCTTTGCGCCCCACTCGCGGCTCAGGACCCCCGCACTGCCCACATGGTCGTAGTGGCCGTGGGTGCAGAGGATGAGGCTCAGCTTGCCGCCGTGCTCCTTTAAGATCTTATCGTACTCCTGCACCTCGGCGGCGGGGTCGATGACCACCGCACTGCCTGCGTCCGAGATGAGCAGGAAACTGTTGGTATAAAACGGCGCAGGGCCGACCAGATGAAATGCCTTCATGGTTTATTTTTCTCCTTTATGCCACTCGTCGGTGTCGATGACGATGGTGCAGGGGCCTTCGTTGACCAGCGACACCTGCATATCCGCGCCGAACTCGCCGTGCTGGACATCCTTGAGGCCCTGCTTGTTTATCTCGGCGAGGAACAGCTCGTAGGCATCCACAGCCAGCGGCGGTCTTGCCGCCTTGATGAAGCTGGGGCGGAAGCCCTTCTTCGTGTCGCCGTAGAGGGTGAACTGACTCACCACCAGTGCAGAGTACCCGAGGTCCTTTGCGCTGAGGTTCAGCTTGTCGTTTTCGTCCTTGAAAATGCGCAGGCCCGCGCATTTTTCAGCCAGTTTCGGCACGATGTCGAGAGTATCGGTGTCCTTGACGCCCAGCAGGATGACGAGGCCGGGACCGATGGGGCGCGGCTCACCGCCGTTGACCCGGACGCTGGCCGAGGATACGGCCTGAATGACTGCACGCATATTAGCTCCTTGTTACCTTGAGCACGTCCTTGACTTTGGACAGACGGGCCACGACCCGGTTAAGGTGCTCTGTATTGTTGATGCCGATGGTCAGGCTAATGACGGCACAGTTGTTCTCCACCTGACGGGCGTTCATGGCGTAGATGGGGACGCGGATGTCAGCCAGTGCGGCCAGCACATCGGACAGCAGCTCGTTGCGGTTGAGGGCGATGATCTCCAGACCGGCCTTGTAGCTGTCCTTGACGCTGTCGGCCCAGTGCGCCTTGACCCAGCGGGGGGCGTTGGAGGGGTCTTTCATGCTGGACACCGCGTTGGCGCAGCTCTGCTTGTGGATGGAGACGCCGAAGCCCCGGGTGATGAAGCCCACGATGGGGTCGCCGGGCAGGGGCGAGCAGCACTTTGCAAACTTGATGGGGGTGTTATCGAAGCCCTCCACCACCACGCCGTCGGTGGCGTGGACGCGGCTCAAATCGACCTTCGGCAGGTCCTCCACCGACTTGTTCTCAGCAGCCTCGGCGGCCTTGAGCTTCTGCCACTCCTCTTTGAGCTTGGGCAGGCAGTTGGCGATGGTCATGCCGCCGTAGCCGATGGCGGCGTAAATTTCCTCCGCGTTGTTCTGGCGCAGACGGCGGCTGCAGCTGCCCACGAACTCATCCAGCTGGTCGTCGGGGATGAATATCATCTCCCGGCGCAGCTCTTTAGCCAGCGCGTCGCGGCCCTGCTGGATGTTCTCTTCGCGGCGCATCTTCTTGAACCAGTTGCGTATCTTGCTCTTGGCCTCGCTGGTGCGCACGATCTTGAGCCAGTCGCGGCTGGGGCCTTTGTCCGCCGGGCCAAGGATGACTTCGATAATTTCGCCCGTCGCCACGACATGGTCGATGGGGACGATGCGGTTGTTGACCTTACAGCCTACCATCCGGTTGCCGACGGCAGAGTGGATGGCGTAGGCAAAGTCGATGCAGTTTGCGCCCGCAGGCAGGTTGATGACGTCGCCCTTCGGGGTGAAGGCAAAGACCTCCTCCGGCAGCAGATCGCTCTTCAAATCGTGGAGCAGGTTGCCGGAATCCTCGCTGACGCGCTGGTTTTCCAGCAGCTGGCTGACCCATGCCAGCCGCTCATCCAGTTTATCGTGGCCCTCGAGGCCCTCTTTATACTTCCAGTGGGCGGCAACGCCGTACTCGGCCTGCTCGTCCATGGTGCGGGTGCGTATCTGCACCTCAAAGGGGATGCCCTCGTGGCCGATGACGGTGGTGTGGAGGCTCTGGTAGCCGTTGGGCTTGGGGGTAGAGATATAGTCCTTGAAGCGGTTGGGCAGCGGGTGGTACATATCGTGGATGAGGCCCAGGGTGCTGTAGCACTCAGCCAGGGTGTCCAAGATGATGCGCACCGCGTAGATGTCGTAAATTTCATCGAAGGACTTGTTCTGCATGATGGTCTTGCGGTAGATGCCGTAGATGCTCTTGACTCTCCGCTTGATGGTCGCGCCCTCGATGCCGCTCTCCTCGAGGCGGCTCTTGATGACGCCCGACACGCTGGCCAGAAACTCGTCGCCCGCGCGCTCGCTGAGCATCTTGTTGATCTCCTCGTAGCCCACGGGGTCGAGGTAGTGGAGGCTGCGGTCTTCCAGCTCCTCCTTGACGTTCAGGATGCCCAGACGGTTGGCGATGGGAGCGTAGACCTCCATGGTCTCCCGGGCCTTGTCGCGGCGCTTCTGCTCCGGCCATGCGTCGCCGGTGCGCATATTGTGCAGGCGGTCACAGAGCTTGATGATCATGACGCGGACGTCACGGCTCATGGCCAGCAGCATCTTGCGCAGGTTCTCAGCCTGCAGCTCTTCGATATTGGAAAATTGGATCTTGGTCAGCTTGGTGACGCCGTCCACCAGCGCAGCCACCTCTTCGCCGAAAGCGGCGGTCAGGTCGGCCAGAGTGGCGGGGGTGTCCTCCACCACGTCGTGGAGCAGGGCGGCGGCGATGCTCTCGCTGTCCATACCGAGGTCCAGCACGAGGCGGGCCACGGCCAGCGGGTGGCAGATATAGGGCTCACCGCTGCGGCGGCAGACCCCCTTGTGGGCGTCGTTGGCCATATTGTAGGCTTTTTCGATCATGGCCATGTTGTAGGCCTTGCCGCTGGCCTTGATGGCCTCCACCAGCTTCTCCCAGGTCACGATCTCGGGCCGCACCTCCGAGGGAAGGGTCCCCTCAGGGGCGTTGGCCGGCAGGGCCGTTGCGGCCACGGTAGCCATCTCCGTCACCGGCACGGGCTGATGGAGATGGGTCTTTGCAGAATAGCTGTCCTCTTTCGCCGCAGCCGATGCTGCGGGCGCGGGGACGACAGGTTTCTTTCCCTCAGGCATCTTTATCGTTCCTCCAGACATTTCAGGATGGGCGCATCGGCAAGGTTCTTCTTGCCGGTGGCAGGCACGAGTTCCCAGAACTTTGCCCCGCCCCGGTCAGCCGCTGTGATGAGGCCGACCTGTTCCAGCGCGGAGATGGCCACCAGCGTCCGGCCGGTGTTCTCCTCGCCGAGTTTTGCAAACAGGGGCTGCAGATCTTCGGCGTGCCAGCGCCGCGCCTGCAGCTCCCGATAAACGGTGATGATATGGCTGCGCTCCGGGGCGATGCTCTCCTTCTGCTCCGGCGTCAGGGGCGTACCCCGGCGCAGCGCCTGCACCAGCGCGGCCTGCTCTGCAGCTGTGTTGCCGAGGCCCGCCGGGTGCAGCTCGATGATGCGGCCCGACAGCTGTGCGCCACGGGGCGAATCGTAGACCGAAAGGCTGATGGCTGCGTCCACGACGTCGCCCGTCGAGTAAGGCACCTGTTCCGGGTGCATCCCGAACCAGACGGCATAGATGCTGGAACTGCCCTGCCGCAGACGCAGGCGGCAGTGCTTGCCCTCCGAGACGGCGTAGACGCCCTCCACGACAGCCATTTCCAGCACGAAGACCGGGCTGGGGTTGTCGGCACCGTAGGGTGCCAGCTGGTCGAGACGGCGGACGCTCTCCACCGTCAGGCGGTCGAGGTGGACGGACAGATCGCATTCCAGCGGCGGGGTGCGCAGCACGGGACACTCCCGGGCCGCCCAGTCGTTGAGCCGCTGGCGGAGCGTCTGCAGATCCTCTTCCCGCACCGAGAGGCCCGCTGCCATGGCGTGGCCGCCGAATCGGAGCAGGATGTCGGCGCAGGAGGCGATGCACTCGTGCAGGTTGAAGCCCTGCACGCTGCGGCCGCTGCCCTTGCCCTCGCCGTGCTCATCTACCGACACCACGATGACCGGACGTCCGGTCTTTTCCACAAGGCGGGAGGCCACGATGCCGATGACGCCGGGGTGCCAGTCTTTGCCCCAGAGCAGGATGACCCGGTCTTCGAGGCGTTCCGGTTCAGCGTCCAGCAGTTTCTGCGCGGCTTTGACGATTTCCATCTCCGTCTCCTGCCGCTGGATGTTGATGTCACTCAGCTTATGAGCCAATTCGACCGCCCGGTCTTCGTCCTCACAGAGCACCAGCTGCAAAGCGGTGACAGCGCTGTCCATCCGGCCCGCCGCATTGATGCGGGGTGCGATGGCGTAGCTGATGTTCTCTGCCGTCACCGGCTTGCCTGCAAGGCCCACTTCTTCCAAAAGGGCGCAGAAGCCGGGTCTGTCCGTATTTTGCAGCTGGCGCAGACCGGCTTTGACGATGGTGCGGTTCTCCCCTGTCAGGGGCATGACGTCGGCCACGGTGCCAACAGCGGCGAGGTCGCCGCAGTATTCCAGCATCTCTTCCGGCGGGCAGCCATCCAGCGCGGCGCAGAGCTTGAAGGCCACGCCCGCGCCGCACAGGCCCTTGAAGGGGCTGTGGTCGTCGGCACGGCGGGGGTCCACGATGGCCACTGCCTGGGGCAGGGTGTCGGGGGGCAGATGGTGGTCTGTGATGATGAGGTCGATGCCGAGGCTGGCCGCGAATGCGGCTTCCTCTACGGCAGAGATGCCGTTGTCCACCGTGACGATGAGGCGGCAGCCCTTATCATAAATCGACTGGATGGCATTCTTTGAGAGGCCGTAGCCGTCGCCCTCCCGGCTGGGCAGCATACACTTGACGGCGGCGCCCATCCCTTTCAGGTGCTGATAGAGCAGGGCCGTGGCGGTCACACCGTCCACGTCGTAGTCGCCGAAGACGACGATCGTCTCCCCTTCGTCGATGGCCCGCAGGATGCGCTCACAGGCTTTATCCATATCGGTCAGGAGCATGGGGTCGCTCAGCTCTTCTTCGCCCGCCAGAAGGGTCAGCGCCTCGGCGGGGTCGGTGATGCCCCGGGCAGCGAGGATGCCGGCCAGCAGGCCGGCTTCTTTCTGCTGGGCCGCGAGGACAGAGCGGTACTTTTCCTCGCTCCACTCTTCGTCCATGTTCTGGTATTCCAGCTCTTCGGTGTTCTGCTGGGCGATGGCCGCTGTCAGCTCTTTCAGGGCGGCGCGGTCAACGGTCTTGGTGTTCCAGGCCCGGTAGGTCATCGCAATCCCTCCCCGGCCAGACCATCGTTCGCCAGCATCCCCTGCAGCGCAGCGATCTCGCTGGAAACGTCCAGCGCCACGTCCGACAAAAGCTTATCGTAGAGGTTATCATAAGCCTGATTCAATGTGTGCAGGATGCCCGCAATATCCCGGCGGATGGCCTCCGCATTCTCGCCCTGCTGGCTCTGCACGTCGTTGTAGGTATGCAGGAGCTTGAGGGTGGTGGGGATATAGTATTCCGCAAAGCGGCGGGCCTTGGGCAGGCTCTCGGGGTGGGCTTCCAGCCAGGCACAGATGGACTCGGTGGTCTTCTGCATATGCTGCAGCTCCTCCACAGCCCGCTCATCCTCCATGAGTTCCTGCTCCTTCTCGAGCACCTGCGCAAAGCGGCGGGTCGTCTCGAGGTTCAGAGGGACTTCTCCGGCCTGTTCCGGCGCTTTTTCCGGTTCGGGCTGGGGCTGATTTTCCTGTGCGGCGCGGTAGTCCTCTGCCGTCAGGTAGAGCTTGTCGTTTTTCTCGTCCAGCCAGGCACTGAGCCAGCCCTTGTGGATGAATTTCCGCAGCGTCTTGAGAGCCTTGGTCTTCTTTTTATGCGTCAGGTCGGCCAGCATGGAGAGGGACAGGCCCTTGTGCCAGTCGAAGCCCTCGGCGGTATCGGCGTAGAGCTCCAGGGTCTTGGCGGCCTTCATACGGGACGCGCCCGCTGCGGTCAGCCAGCCGAACACAGCGGTCACAGCGGCAGAGCACCACCCCGTCACCGCGATAGCACCCAGTGCGAGATCGCCGATAGCGCTGAGGAACGTATCCGCGGTTTCGGCGGCGGCTGCTCCCAGCACCAGCTCATCGACCACCATCACGCCGCCGGACGTGAACGCCCCCGCCGTGCCAAAGCAGGCGATGGCTGTGATGCCGAAGATGACGGCGAAGGTGATGCCGGTCGCCAGCATGGCGACGCCTGCGCTGTGGCGTTTTTTGGCGCTGGTGCGGATATTCTCGATGGCCGTCGGTTCCGGCTTCTTTGCAAAGAAATTGCGCGCCCAGTCGGCCATCCCGCCGGCGTTCTCCCCGCTCGGGGCTGCGTTCCGGGCCTCCTCGGCCCGCTTCTGATACTTCTGCTTCCCGGCCTGAAAGGCCCGGCCTGCCTCCGAGATGCCGTAACCGGCGGCGTTCACCGCAGCGCGGCCCACATCCCACACACGGTCGCCGATCTCCTCGCCCCGGCCCTCAAAGCCGTGGCGGAAGGAGTCGGACATGGTGTCGCCCAGCTCGCGGAGCTGGCGTTCCAGCTCCTGCTGCACCTGACGGCCCTTGCCGTCCTGCGCCGTGCGGTTAAAATCGTTTTCACGATCAGTCATTCAACTTCTCACCCTTCTGCCGGGCTGTACCGGCTGATGATGGCGCGGGCCACCCGCAGGCCATCGACGGCGGCACTCATGATGCCGCCCGCATATCCGGCACCCTCGCCGCAGGGATACAATCCTGCCAGCTGGGCGCATTCAAAATTTTCTTCCCGTTTCAGCCGCACCGGGCTGCTGGTACGGGTCTCGAGGCCGGTCAGAATGGCCTCGGGGGCGGTGTAACCCGCAATTTTCCGCTCGTAAGCCCGCAGACCGGCCCGCAGGGTGTCGGCCAGTTCGGTCGGCAGCAACGCGCCGAGATCCGCAGCGACGACGCCCCGGTCATAGGTGGGCTGGACGCGGCCAATGTTCAGCCGGCCCCTGCCCTCCAAAAAGCTCTGGATGTTCTCCGCCGGGGCAGCATACTCTCCGCCGGGACGGCCTGCCGCATAGGCCCGGGCTTCCAGCTCCCGCTGGAAGGCGATGGCCTTCCGGGGGTCGTTGCCGAAGTCTTCACCGCCCACGCTGACCACCACGGCCGCGTTGGCATTCCTGCCGCTGCGGGCGTGGTAGCTCATGCCGTTGGTCACGACGCGTCCCTTTTCGCTGGCCGAAGCCACCACCTGGCCGCCCGGACACATACAGAACGTATAAACGCACCGTTTTTCAACGTGCTGCGAAAGCTGATATTCGCCGCGCGGCAGGGCCGGATGGCCCGCCGCCTCGTGGTAGAGGCTCTTTTCGATCTCCGATTGGAGATGCTCTGCCCGGAAGCCGACGCTGAAGGGCTTGCACTCCAGCACGAGGCCGCTGTCCATCAGCATCCCGAAGGTGTCGCGGGCCGAGTGGCCCACCGCGAACACCAGCGCCTCACAGGGGAACGCACCGTCCGTGGTCTGGATACCGACGAGCTGGCCGTCCCGCCGCTCGAAGCCGGTGAGGGCTGTGTTGAAGTGGACTTCCCCGCCCAGCGACTCGATCTCTTTTCGGATCGAAGTGATGACGCCCCGCAGCAGGTCGGTGCCGACATGGGGCTTCTGCTGCCAGGCAATTTCCTTCGGCGCGCCGTGCTCGAGGAACACTTCGGTCACGAAGCCGCAGAGCTCGTCGCCGATGCGGGTGGTGAGCTTGCCGTCCGAGAAGGTGCCGGCGCCGCCCTCGCCGAACTGGATGTTGGCGTTCTCGTCCAGCTCACCGGTGGCGGAGAAATGCTCCACAGCCTTGACACGCTCGTCCAGCGCAGGGCCGCGCTCCAGCACGATGGGCCGATAGCCCTGACGGGCCAGCAGCAGCGCCGCAAAGAGGCCCGCCGGGCCGAGGCCGCAGACCACAGGCCGGTGCGTCAGCGGCAGAGTGCCGTTCTGCACCGAGAGATCGGTCTTGCCCCGGACGGTGACGCTGCGGAAAGCACCCGCACAGGCGGCCTCTTCCCGCTCCTCTTTCAGGGTCACGGCCACGGTGTACACCAGCTTGGGCTGGCCGTGGCGAGCGTCCACCGAGAGCCGGGCGATGCCCAGATGGCTCACCTTTCCCCGGGGGACGCGGGCGAGGCGGAGGGCTTTTTCGTAGGCCTGCGGCTCCCCGGCGGAGAGGGGCAGGCGAATATCATGGATCAGGATCATATACTCAGTTACTTTCTATCTTGCACTGCACCACATAGCTGCCCAGCGCAAAAATTTTGTCGTTGGCCGGCACATAGAGGCGGCAGGCGATGTTCTGCTGGCCGATGGCGACATAGAAGTCGTCGGCGTCGATCTCAATGACCACCTGTTCCGGATTCAGTGCTTCCAGCGAACCGGCCGGGCCGCAGAGGGTGACATTCATCAGCCGCTCCGTCTCCACGGTCAGGGTGTAGGTGGAGGGCAGGTTGATGACCTGCACACAGCTGGCGGGCAGGTTCATGGTCTTGGTTTCCAGACGGGAGCTGTCGAAGCTGACCGTGATGGTGGAGATGTTGTCCAGCAGGTGGATGCCGCTGGGCAGTTCGATGGGCATTTCGTACACCTTATCCAGTGCAAAGGTGGAAAGGTCGATGGTACCCACCGACAGGGTGGACAGACGGTCGATCTGGGACTCCGGGCCGGCCACATTGAGGGTCTTTTTGCTCAGGGAGTAGACCAGCACCGAGGGGTCAAAGTCGCGGGGCGCGTTGATAAAGCTGACTTCCACCGGCAGGGTGGCCAGCTTATACACCTGCAGCGTGACCTCGACGCTGTCCGTTTCCAGAGTAGTATACTCAAATTCCACCTCCCTGCCGCTGCGGGTGTAAAAACGCAGGCTGGTGTCCAGAGTGACGGGGCTGGTCAGCTCGCCGTTGTAGGTCACCTCGGCAGTGCAGGTCTCCACCTTGCTCAGCTCGGTGCTGGGTCCGGAGAGAGTCACCGTCTCCTTCGAGATGTCGGTGCCGTAGAGGATATAGCCGTCTGCTATCTTCAGGTAATTCGTCGTCACCTGGATGGGCAGGGTCTTTTCTTCCACTACATCGAACACCACGTCCACGGTGTTGTCGCCGTCGATGGAGACGGACACACCGGTGAGCAGGGTGCTCTGGCTCCGCACCTGAAGGCGCAGGCTCTTTTCGCCGCTGTCGCGGACGCTGGACCAGTCGGGGTAGACGACAAAGTCGTTGGCCGACAGGCTGCCGATGGTGTAGCCGTCGCCGGAAAGTTTCAGGTTGACCGTTTTTTCCTCTGCATTGACGATGCTCAGGCCCCGGGAAGTGTAGGCAGCCGAATCATAGGTGAAGTCCACCGGAACATTATAGATGGTGGTGGTGGTGCCGGGCTGCACGACGATGGTGACAGCCATCCACGCGATGACTGCACCCAGCAAAGAAAGCAGGAGCCGGATGCGGCGGTCGTTCAGCAGATTGCGCTTGGGGGGTACGGCAGGCTTGCCGTTGTTCTGCTCAGTGCTCATTGCTGCTCATCCTCCTCCTTGTTGTTCACCCAGTTCAGCAGGCGCTTGCCCCGGGCCTTCCAGCCCTCGGCAGCGCTCTTCTCGCTGGCGGTCTCCTTGGGTATCATCTCATCCACCAGCCGGGTGTAAAGGGTCTGACGGTCAAAGTGGCGCATGAGCACACCGTTTTTCGCCATCGAGATGATGCCCGTCTCCTCGCTGACCACGATGGCGATGGCATCGGAGTTCTCGGCGATGCCGAGGCAGGCGCGGTGGCGGGTACCCATGTCCTTGCCCAGGTCCAGGTTGTTGGAAAGAGGCAGCACACAGCCTGCGGCCTTGATGCGGCCATTCTCAATGATGGCTGCACCGTCGTGGAGGGGGGTACCCTCGTAGAAGATAGTACCCAGCACCTCGAGGTTGACTGCGCTGTTCACGGGCGTGCCGGTGCGGACGATCTCAGAAAGGTTGGTGTTCCGTTCCAGCACGATGAGCGCGCCGGTCTTGGTCTCCGAAAAGCGCTCTGCCGCGTCGCAGATGGCGATGATGGCGCTGCGCCACGCGCCCTTGAGGCTGGTGTCATTGTAGCGGTTTTTATTGAAGAAGCGATAGGCCCACTGGTCGGTCTGGCCCATCCGCTCCAGCGCACGCCGTATCTCGGGCTGGAACAGCACTACCAGCGTCAGCAGACCGACTTGCAGCAGCGAGTTGAGCAGCCAGGTGACGGTGCGCATATTCAGGATGTTTGCCACCAGATAGACCGCCATGACGATGAGCGCGCCCTTGGCCAGCTGGCCGGCGCGGGTGCGGTTGACGAAGCCCAGCAGCTGGTAGATGAGGAACGCGATGATGAGGATGTCCAGCAGATCTACCAGCTTGAAGGTCTGGAAGTTTGCTACGATAGAGTTCAGAGTCATGGGTCACATTCTCCCGTTCACACTGCTTCGATGAGGGCGACGGCGTGGGCCGCGATGCCCAGCCCCTCGCCGGTAAAGCCCAGATGCTCCTCGGTGGTGGCTTTGACGCTCACCGCATCCACCGGCATCCCGAAAGCCTCGGCCAGCTTTGCCCGCATGGCCGGGATGTGGGGGGCCAGCTTCGGGCGCTGGCAGAGGATGGTGGCGTCGATGTTCTCGATGCGCCAGCCGTGCTCGGTCATGATTTCTGCCACACGGCGAGCCAGCATGAGGCTGTCGGCCCCGGCGTACTCTTCCGCCGTATCGGGGAAGTGCTGGCCGATGTCGCCCAGCGCCGCTGCGCCCAGCACGGCGTCCATGACCGCGTGGGCCAGCACGTCGGCGTCCGAGTGGCCCAGCAGGCCCTTTTCATACGGCACTTCCACGCCGCCCAGGATGAGCTTGCGGCCCTCCACCAGACGGTGGACGTCGTAACCATGACCAATGCGCATTTTCTTTCCTCCGTTCTCGGTCCGGGGCAGGTCCTCCCGGGTGGTTATCTTGATGTTTGCGTAGTCGCCCTGTACCAGCTCCACCGGACGGCCCGTCAGCTCGAACAGGCTGCAGTCGTCGGTGACGAGGCGGGCGCTGGCCTCGTCCAGTTCATCCAGCGCCGCCAGATAGGCGGTCCGGTCGAAGCACTGGGGCGTCTGCACCGCATAAAGGGTGCTGCGGTCGGGGGTGTTCTCCACCATGCAGCCTTCCGGCACAGTCTTGCCGTTTCCGCCCTTCGCCTGCTTGATGGTATCCTTTACCGGCACCGCCGGGGCGGCGGCACCGCAGCGGGCAGCGGCCGCTATCGTATCGGCGATAACGCTCTGACTCACGAAGGGCCGGGCCGCGTCGTGGACGGCCACCAGTCTGCCGTGGGCAGCAGCCACGCCGCTGCGGGCGCTCTCGGCGCGGGTCGAGCCTCCCTTCACCAGCCGCACCGGCTTTTTGCAGCGGGCAACGGCCCGCTGGGCATTCTCACTGGACGCGCCGGTCACGATCACCAGTTCGTCCACCTCCGGACACTCATCAAAGGCCCGGACGCTCCGCTCCAGGACGGTCTCACCGCCCAGATCGAAGCTCAGTTTATCAAATCCCATCCGGGTGGAAGAACCCGCCGCCACCAGGACTGCCGTTACACGATGTTCCAATTTCTTACACCTGCCCCATTTTATTCCTGCCCTGCGCCGCACTGCACAGAGCATATTATTATTCATTGAATATTATAGCGTATCCACCCACAAACTGCAACTGCCCGCGCCCATCAAAAATGCCCCCGTGCAGCACTTTTGGCGCTGTACGGGGGCATAAAATTTTTATAAAATTTCTGCGTTATGCGAGGATGGGCTCGATGGCAGCTGCCAAAGCATCCTTCTGAGCCTGAGCCTCGGCTAGGTCCTTGCCCAGAGTGGTGAAGTAGGTCTTGATCTTCGGCTCAGTGCCGGAGGGACGGACGACCACGGTAGCGCCGTTGTCCAGAGAGTAGATAAGGACGTTTGCGGCGGGCAGGCCGGTCTCTTCGGGCTTCTTGTAGTCGGTGACCTTGACCACCTTGTGGCCAGCCAGCTCGGTGAGAGGCTCGTCACGCAGCTTCTGCATGATGGAGGCCATCTTCTCCATGCCGGTCAGGCCGGGGAACTCGAAGCTGTCCACCTTGTTCAGGTAGCGGCCATATTCCTTGTAGATCTCTTCCAGACGCTCCTTGATGGAGGAACCGATGCTGCGGTAGTAAGCGGCCATCTCGCAGATGAGCATGGAACCGATGACGGCATCCTTGTCACGGACATAAGGACCGGCCAGATAGCCGTAGCTCTCCTCGAAGCCGAAGATAAAGCGGTCCACTTCACCGGCAGCTTCCAGATTTGCGATCTGGTCGCCGATCCACTTGAAGCCGGTCAGCACGCTGCGCATCTCAACGCCGTAGTGGGCAGCGATGGCATCGGCCAGCGGGGTGGAGACGATGGACTTGACGGCGACGGGGTCCTTGGGCATGGTACCCTTCTCGATGCGGCCAGCGCAGATGTAATCCAGCAGCAGCGCGCCCATCTCGTTGCCGGAGACCAGCTCATAGCTGCCGTCCGGACACTTCATGGCGATACCCACGCGGTCAGCGTCGGGGTCGGTGGCCAGCATCAGGTCGGCGCCGGTCTTGGTGGCGAGGTCGAGGCCCAGCTTCAGAGCCTCGAAGATCTCAGGGTTGGGGTAGGAACAGGTGGTGAAGTAGCCGTTGGGGTACTCCTGCTCCGGTACGATGGTGATGTCGGTGATGCCCATGTCGTTCAGAACGTGGGTGACCGGCACCAGACCAGAACCGTTCAGCGGGCTGTAGACCAGCTTCAGGCCGGCGGTCTTGCACAGGCCCGGGCGCACCTGACGTGCCTCAATGGCGGCGTAGAGGGCGTTCTTGCAGTCGTCGCCCACAAAGCGGATGAGGCCCTGCTCGACGCCTTCGGCAAAGGAGATGTACTTTGCGCCGGTCAGGACATCGGTCTTCTGGATCTCGTCATAGACGATGGCGGCGGCGTCATCGGTCATCTGGCAGCCGTCGGGGCCGTAGGCCTTGTAGCCGTTGTACTTGGCGGGGTTATGAGAAGCGGTGACCATGATGCCCGCATTGCACTCATAGTAACGGGTGGCAAAGCTCAGGGCCGGGACAGGCATCAGAGCATCATAAATGCGCACCTTGATGCCGTTTGCGGCCAGAACGCCGGCGGCAGTCTTGGCAAAGATGTCGCTCTTCAGGCGGCTGTCATAGCTGATGGCCACGGTCTGATTGCCGCCCTGGGTCTTGACCCAGTTTGCCAGACCCTGGGTGGCCTGACGCACGACGTAGATGTTCATGCGGTTGGTGCCAGCGCCCAGCACGCCGCGCAGGCCGGCGGTGCCGAACTTCAGTGCAACGGCAAAGCGGTCCTTGATCTCGTCGTCGTTTCCCTCGATCCTGGCCAGCTCCGGCTTCAGATCTGCGTCCTCCAGATCCGCTGCCAGCCAGCGCTTATACTCATCCTGATACATATTGCACACCTTACCTTTGTAATTTTTGACCATAATGGACAAATTCATCCAAGTCTACTTATAATATAAGCTTTTATACGCTTTGTGTCAATTCAGGATTATGTACCAAGTTTTCCCCCTCAAAACCAGCAAATGCCACAAATCGTGCAGGCTTTCCGCTCTCCTGCTGCCCATTTGCAGCCGTGCAGGGCCAGTACACCTGCCCTGCGTCGTCCAGTACATCCAGCCAGTGGCCCAGCCCTACTCCATTTTCGCACAGATACCGCATCAGGGACATCAGCCGCCCGAAGTCGCCCACCGGGCAGATGACCTGCTCCGTGACACACTCTTCTCCCTGCTGCCGCCGCACTGCCAGTACAACCCCCTCTTCCTCTACGCTTGCGCTGTAGTACAGCGTGTGTGCAAGCTGAAAGCCTTCGATACTGGAATAGGGCCTGGTGTAACAGCAGTACTCTTTCGCAACCATAAGATTCTTCCTCCAATCGCAGATAGCCCGCGTTTCGTTGACATCTCACATGCCCTCTAATATAATAGATTCAAACAGAAAATTGTGTCGAACTTGGGCATCTGCGCCCTATCTTTACCATTTCTTAGTCAGTTCTTAGTCAACCATTTCATTTATTTTGTCTGTTATCTTAGAATAAATTTCGAAGCATCGTAAAAATCCATTATCCCCTTTTATGGATGGTTTCTGCCGCCCCATCGGGCAGAAAGGAGCGCCCATGTACGCAGTCCTCAAGAGCTTCGGCCTCAAGGGCCTCAACGGCTTCCCCGTGGAAGTCGAGGCCGACATCTCGGGCGGGATGCCCGCCCTCTCCATCGTCGGCCTGCCGGACTCCGCCGTCCGGGAGAGCGGTGACCGCGTCCACGCAGCCCTGAAAAATCTGGGCTTCAAGTGGCCTGACCGCCGCATCACCATCAACCTCGCTCCCGCCGACGTCCGCAAGACCGGCCCGGTGTATGACCTGCCCCTGCTGCTGGCGGTGCTGGCCGCTTCCGGGCAACTGGAGCCGCCGCCGAAGGACACGGCCTTTCTGGGGGAGCTGGCGCTGGACGGCAGTCTCCGCCCGGTGTCCGGCGTCCTGCCCATGGCGCTGGAGGCTGCCGCCGGCGGTGTGCGGGCGCTCTATGTCCCCGCCGAAAACGCTGCCGAAGCCGCTGAGGCCTGCGGAAGCGAAATGCAGGTCTACCCTGCAGCAACAGCCCGTCAGGTCGTGGACGCACTGCGGGGCATCCAGCCCATTTCTCCCACGGCTCCGGTTCCCTTCGACCCTGCCGATGCGTGGAGCCACGTTCCCGATTTCGCTGACGTCTGCGGCCAGCCGCTGGCCCGCCGGGCGATGGTCATCGCGGCTGCGGGCGGACACAACGTCCTGCTCGTCGGTGCGCCCGGCACCGGCAAATCCATGCTGGCCCGCCGCCTGCCCGGCATCCTGCCGCCCCTGACCCGGGAAGAAGCCGTGGAGACGACGAAAATTTATTCCATTGCCGGGCAGATGCCCGCAGGCCGGGGCCTCGTGACGGCACGGCCTTTCCGCAGCCCCCACCACTCGGCCAGTTCGGCTGCGCTGGCGGGCGGCGGAGCGCAGTTCCGTCCCGGCGAGTGCAGTCTGGCCAACTGCGGCGTCCTCTTCCTCGACGAACTGCCCGAGTTTTCCCGCGAGAGCCTCGAAGTGCTGCGCCAGCCCCTCGAGGACGGCTGCATCACGGTCAGCCGAGCCGCCGGAAGCGCCACTTATCCCAGCCGCTTCCAGCTCGTCGCCGCCATGAACCCCTGCAAATGCGGCTACTACGGCCACCCTACCCGAGCCTGCACCTGTTCGCCCAGCGCGGTGCGGCAGTACCGCAGCCGGGTGTCCGGCCCGCTGCTGGACCGCATCGACCTCTGCGTCGAGATGGACCCGGTGGCCTTCGATGAACTGCATGGCGCTGCCCCTTCCGAGAGCAGCGCCGAGCTGCGGAAACAAGTCCTTGCTGCCCGGGCCATCCAGGCCCAGCGGTACGCTGCTCCCGGCTACGAGGATGTGCGCTGCAACGCCCAGCTCACCGCCGGGCAGGTGCGGCGCATCTGCCGGATGACCCCCGCTGCTGAACAGCTCCTGCGGGCCTCCTACGAGACGCTGGGCCTTTCGGCCCGCGCCCACGACCGCATCCTCCGGGTGGCCCGCACCATTGCCGACCTCTCCGGCAAGCGCCTCCTCGACGAGGATTCGCTGCTCGAGGCTCTGCAATACCGTGCGCAGGAAAAGGTCGATCTGACGTTCTGATACAGACAAAAATCCCCCGGCTGGACCGGGGGATTTTTTGCGTTATAAAACTTTTAGAATCTTCTCCACGTATCGGGCAGGAAGAGCACCAGCATCGGGAAAATTTCCAGACGACCGGCCAGCATATCGAAGATGAGCACCAGCTTTGCGAAGTTGGAGTAGGCCCCGAAATTCATCATGGGACCCACCTGATTGAGGCCGGGGCCGATGTTGTTCAGGGTGGCGGCGACGGAGGTGAAGTTCGTCACCATGTCAAAGCCGTCCAGACTGACAAGCATGAAACTCGCCGCAAAGATGAAGATGTAGGCCGCCAGAAAGACGTTGGTGGTGCGGATGGTCTCATGATTGACCAGCTTGCCGTCCATCCGGACGGGGGCCACCACCTGCGGGTGGAGAGCCTGCTTCAGCTCCTTGCCCAGCGTCTTTCCCATCAGGAGGAAGCGGCTCACCTTGATGCCGCCGCCAGTGCTGCCCGCACAGGCGCCCACGAACATCAGCAGCACCAGCACCTCTTTTGCCAGCGTGGGCCAGAGATCAAAATCACAGCTGGAAAAGCCGGTGGTGGTAATGATGGAGCCGACCTGGAAGGCCGCATGGCGCAGCGCCTCGCCGAAGGTGCCGTAGAGGCTGCGGATGTTCACCGTGATGACAGCCACCGCCGCCAGAATGATGGCGAGATAGGCGCGGACTTCCTCGCTGGACGCTGCGCGGCGGAACCGGCGCAGCAGCAGCAGGAAATACGCGTTGAAGTTGACGCCGAAGAGGATCATAAAGACGGTCACGACCCACTGGATGTAGGGCGAGAAGCTGGCAAAGCTGTCGTTCTTGAAGCCGAAGCCGCCAGTACCCGCCGTGCCAAAGGCCGTGAGCAGAGAGTTGAACACATTCATTCCGCCCGCCAGCAGGAAGCAGAACTCCACCACCGTGAGCGCGAAATAGATGCCGTACAGGATTTTGGCCGTAGACTGCACCTTCGGCACCAGCTTGTCCACCTGCGGGCCGGGGCTTTCCGCCTTCATCAGGTTGACGTGGGAGCCGCCGGTCAGGGGCAGCAGGGAGAGCAGGAACACCAGAACGCCCATGCCGCCGATCCAATGGGTGAAGCTGCGCCAGAACAGGATGCCGTTGGGCAGGCCCTCCACACCGGGCAGGATGCTGGCACCGGTGGTGGTGAAGCCCGAAACGGTCTCAAACATGGCGTCCACGGGATTCGGGATGCAGCCGGTGAGGACGAACGGCACTGCACCCATGATACTGATGGTGATCCAGCTCAGGGCGGTGGCCGCAAAGCCCTCCCGCATGTAGAACACCTTGCTGCGGGGCTTGATGGTCTGCAGGGCAAAGCCCAGCGCCGCACTGATGGCCGCCGTCAGCAGGAACACGCCCATGACGGCCCACTCGGCGTAGATGAGGCTCGTCACCGCCGGGAGCAGCAGCAGTGTACCCTCTATCATCAGGATGTAGCCCAGCAGACGAAAGACGATCGCATAATTCATACGTCCTGTCCCCCGTTACTCTTCCACGATGTCCCGCAGGTCATGCAGGCCGTGTTCCAGCGTGACGACGATGACGTTGTCGCCCACCTGGATCTGGTCGCCGCCGCGGGGGATGAGGATATGGTCGCCGCGGGTGATGCAGCAGAGCAGCAGATTCTTTTTCAGATGCAGCTGGCTCAGCGGCACGCCTGTGGCCCGGCTCTCCTCATGGACCGTGAATTCCAGCGCTTCCACGCGGTCGTCGAGGATGCGGTAAAGGGTCTTGATGTTGTTGCCGGCCTCGTTCTGCAGGGCGCGGACGTACTGCACGATGTAGTCGCAGGTCATGTACTTGGGGTAGACGATGCTGCCCAAATCGAGCCCGGCCAGAATATCGTCGAACTCGAGGCGGTTGATCTTCGTGACCAGCTTTCCCCTGGAGTGCTTTTTCGCAAACAGGGTCAGCAGCACGTTTTCTTCGTCGATGTTGGTCAGAGCCACGAAGGCTTCGGTGGATTCCAGACCTTCCGAGAGCAGGAAGTCGCGGTTGGAGCCGTCCTCGTTCAGTATCTGTGCCTCAGGCAGGGACTCGGCCAGAACATTGCAGCGGGCCGGGTCCCGCTCGACGATGCGGACGCGGACGTGATTTTCCAGCAGCTCCTGGCTCAGGTAATAGGCGATGGCACCGCCGCCCACGATGAGGGCGTTGCGCACCGGCCGCACCGGCATATTGATACGCTGGAAGAACTCGTGGGCCTTCTCCTGCGTGGCGAGGAAGGTGACCTGGTCGCCGTTCTGCAGCACAAAGTTACCGTTGGGGATGATGACCCCGCCGTCACGCTCCACCGCGCAGACCAGAATGTCGCTCTTGAGGCGGGTGGTGATCTCATGGATGGCCACGCCGTCCAGCCCCTGCTGTTCGGTCAGCGCAAACTTGATGAGCCGCACGCGTCCGCCCGCGAAGGTGTCGATCTTGCTTGCGCCCGGGAACCGCAGCAGGTGGGAAATTTCCTTTGCCGCTGCCATTTCAGGGTTGATGATGGCCGAGATGCCGATCTGCTTTTTGATAAAGTCCAGCTCATGGCTGTAAGACGGGTTGCGCACGCGGGCGATGGCGTGGCAGTGGCCCGCCTTTTTGGCGAACATGCAGCACAGCAGGTTCAGCTCGTCCGAGCCGGTGACTGCGATGAACACGTCCGCTTCCTCCACGCCCGCCTCGGACAGGGTGGTGATGGACGAGCCGTTGCCGAGAATGCTCATCACATCGTAGGACTCCCCGATATGCTCCACACGTGCCTTGTTCGTATCGATAACGGTCACGTTGTGACCCTCTTCACTGAGCTGCCGCGCCAGCGCTGTGCCGACCTTGCCGCCGCCCACCAAAACGATCTTCATAGAATAACCCTTTCTCTTCTCCTGCGCCGTCTGGGCGCTATTGAGTAGATTATACCACATCTCGGGCAAAACATCTACTGAATCACAGGTCATCCGTCGAAACGTGCTTTTTCGTTGTTAATTATCCGTGCTTTACGGCTTTACCTCCGTGTCAGGGTGGTAGGTGGCCACATCTTCCAGCCCACAGTCCAGAATGCGGCAGAGCTGGTCGAGGGTGTAGGTGCTGACATTCCCGTTTTTGCGCAGTCTGTCCAACTGGCCTGTGCTGATTTTGTATTCTTTGATGAGTTTATACTGCGAGATACCTTTTTTCTTCATCGTCTTCCAAAGCGGCTCAAACGAAATCATACGAAATACCATCCAATCTTTCCATTCTGTAATTGAATGGTAAGGGAGGACTCGCATATTGACAATTGCCCGTAAACGGGCTATAATTTTGTCAAAAAAAGGCTTTGGAAAGAGGATTTTATGAAGCTTTCAAAAATTATCAGTCTGCTGCTGGTGCCGCTGCTCCTGTTCGCGCTGGCACTGCCTGCCTATGCGGATGGCGGCAGCGAATCCTATCTCATCTATTTTGAGACGGGCGGCGGCACCGGCGTCCCCATCATCGCCAGCACCAGCCTCGACGGCAAGCTCACCTCCCTGCCCAGCCCCGTCATGGACGGCTACACCTTCGAGGGCTGGTACACCGACGAGCTGGACGGCGACCGCATCACGACCAGCACCGAGTTCACCTCGGATGGCACCATCTACGCCCACTGGCGTCCCATCGCAAAAGGCGGCTCTTCCGCCGCGTCAAAGCCCTCGCCGAACACGCCTACGGCAGACGAAGGCTTCTCCTTCCGAGCACACGCCGGGACATTTCTTGTCGCCGGGACGATGTTTTTCACACTTGTGGCACTCTACGCCAGATAAGGATGGTTTTCTATGACTCTGACCCACTCGCTCACTCTGCCCGCCGCCTGCCGCCCGCTCTCCCCCGCTGAGGCAGACGCCGTCCTCGGCGGCGCGGACACCGCCACCGACGAGGGCAGCTTTACCACCGTGCTGTCCAACATCGAAAAAGTCAGCAAGGTCTTCAACTATATGGCCCGTATCTTCTCCTCCACCAGTGCGATGCTCAACAACTTCATCACCATCTATAACACCGTGAAGCAGCTGAACGAGTTCATTGCAAACAATTTTTAATGCTTTGGTCCGCTCCGGCTGAGCCGGTTTAATAAAAAAGGAGGTATATTATGAAAAAATTGCGGTTGTTGGCGTGGCTCATCACGCTAACTATGCTGTGCGAGTTGCTGCCCTTCAGCGCGTTTGCACAATCGGACATTGCACAAACGCTGGTTCAGCGGCGGGTTTCCACATTCTCGCTGGACGAGCAGAACGATTTGCGCAGCGTTACATTTGAGGGTGGTACTGGCACACCGGAAAACCCGTACCAAATCGCCACTGCGGAACAGCTGGATGCTATGCGAAATGATCTGCACGCCAGTTACGTTCTGGTCAATGACATTGATTTGAGCAGCTATGGCAGCTGGATTCCCATCGGCTGGACATCCGACCCCAATATTTACTATTACTATTTTTACGGAAATTTTGATGGACAAAATCACACGATTTATAACCTTACAATCAATTATGATGATTTTTCATCTTTTCCAGTAGATTCAGCACCACGTAATCTTGGCTTATTTTACTCTTTTGCAAAATACACTGACCCTGACAGTGACGAAGAAATTGTCAGCGGAACCATTAAAAATCTGAATTTAACTGACATCAACATTTATGGTCAGCTTCCGCCGAACAAATTTAGCATTGGTGGTCTTGCAGGTTCCTCCGTTTCTGCTGCAAATATCTCGAATTGCAATGTCTCTGGCTCTATCAATGTCAGATGTTCTGCTTCTGCAACATCTGACTACGGTGGCACCTATCAAATTGGCGGCCTTTGTGGCTCTTCTGATTACACAACTGTTTCAGACTGTTCCAGCTCTGTCTCTATCACTATTTCCGATTCCTGTCCCAATACGGTTTCTGTCAATTGCGGCGGCATTATTGGCTGGGCTGACCGCTTTACCAGTTTTGTGAATTGTGTCAACTATGGTGCCATGACTATTCCTGACACATATGCTACTGCGCTTTCTGTCGGCGGCATTGCCGCATTTGTCGAAGGTTCTATTGAAAAGTGCATCAATTACGGAAGTTTTTATGTGAAAAATTCCGTTTACCACTATTCAAAAGATAGTAATGGATACCACATTGGCGGTATTTGTGGCACCGCCAGAAGCCGATATTCCGGCCCTGTATTTTTTGATAGATTCACAATTATCGATTGCGTTAATTGCGGAAGCATCAACGGCGAAACCTCTATTAGCGGCAGTGCAGCTGGTATTTTCGCTACTGCAAATTGTAACTGGGACAACTACGACAATTATATTAATAATTGTTTCAATCTCGCTTCTGAAATCAACTTTTCCTATACTATCGCAGGCGAAACTTCTTATTTTGCCCATCGTATTGCCAGCTGTACAGACATTCCGAGGAATGTTTATTCTCTTAACACCACACTTCTGAACGGACAGATTCCTCTGGAACCAGACAGTTATCTAGATGGTACAAGCCTTTCTTACACGGAAATCGTCTCTAAGATAAGAGAAATTTTTCCAGAGTTTGATTGGAAATCAGATTCTGACACTCCCGGCCCTGAACCTTCAAAAGAATTTACTTTCAAGCGAGATAATCTGAGCTTTTTGAATAGTGGCGATGATTTCTTTTACGGCAATTCTTGGGACTTCAAGCATCCCTTTCAAAGTTACTATGAGTGGTTAACTGGCCCTTCTGGAAACTACAACATTTCTTCTGAAGCTTTTGAACGACTGACTTCTCCTTACGTTCCACGCGTTGTAAATTATCTGAAGGAAAAAGCGCTTGCCGAATGGGATGGTTCTTGTTCTGGTATGTCTACTGTTGTTGCACTTCACTATGTTGCCCCAGAGAGATTCCCTCTTAACTCAGTTGATGCTTCTGCTTCTAATGTCTATGACCTTAAAGCACCAAAAGACGATTCTTCTGTTGAGGACTTGATCAACTACTATCAGTTACTTCAACTCACCCCAACAATGCATAAGCTCAAATGTGACCGTTTTTATTTCACTGCTATGCATTTTGAGGACTCTCTCAATGAGGTTATCACTGAATTACAGTCAGGTTATCCCGTTGTTATTGGTCTAGCTCGAAACAACAAATTTTCTCACGGCACTCACGCTGTTGTGCTTCTCAGCTTAATTGACGACAAAGAAACTTCAAATTATTACATTGCACGTGTTTACGACCCCAACAAGCGTTCCAAGTCCACAATGAAAATCTATAAAGCCCCTTATGATTCAAAGGAAAACAGTGGTATAAAAATATCTTATGGGCGTTATCACTTGCTGTACCGATATATCCTTACTCATACTGACTTAAAGTATCTTGACATTCATAATTTCTTTGGGCTAGACAACAATGAAACCGCGAAAGACTTTGACAAAGCATTTATTAAGTCAGATGGTTCAATTAAAGCCACCTACGGAAAGTATTTTGTTCGTACTGAAAACGGAGAACTTGTTGAATGTTCATCCAATGTTACCGTGTTCAAAGATGAAAATACTCTCGCTGAGTATGTTGACAGTGATGATGAACCCGATATTTGCGATTTCGATATTACATTTGATGATATTCCTTTTGCCTCTCTTGAACTGCATTTGGATTCTTCCGGTGTAAATAATGCTTCTGTTCTTCTCAAGGACACTCTCCTTTCTATCTCTACCACCGGTCCCGCCGATTTGGTTTATAATGAAACCGCTCGTACTTTAGACATAACCGCTGAAAATCCTACCGATGTGAGTTTATTGTTCACCCAAAACGGCGTCAGCACCAACTGGCCTTGGCATAGTTGGGTTATTGATACCACCGGAGCTACTGAGTTCCATGCAAGCATGGACGACGACGGCCTGCATCTGAGCGGTGACGGCATCACCAACGCAAAATATGCGACCGAGAACGCCGACACCGAAAATGTTGACAGCGGCACCATCTCTGTCCAGCCGGACGCAGACGGCATCACGACTGTCACCATCACCAACAAAAAATCCAGCTCCGGCGACTCTCTCGAAATCGTCACGCCCTCCGCTCCCACCACCGGAAATGCCATCACCATCATGAACGGCTTCGCTTACATCGATGACCCGGAACAGCCCGTCAACAGCGCTGCTCTCGGCGATGTCGTCACCATCGTGGCCAATGACCGCTCTTCCGAGGGCAAGACCTTCACCGGCTGGGTCGTGAACAGCGGTGATGTCACGCTGAACGACAGCTCTGCATCCCCCACCTCCTTCACGATGGGCGACAAAGCAGTCTCCATTACGGCACAGTACAGCACCAACTCCACACCTACCCCCACCCCCGGCGGCGGCTCGTCCTCGGGCGGCGGTGGCGGTGGCGGCGGCGGTGCCGCTGTCCTCATCGGCGTGGGCGCGGCTGCGGCCATCACGGCAGGCGTCATTATGATGTCCCCGGTCGAGATAAAGGGCCGCGTCGTGCTGGCCGACCAGGCCGCCGTGCCGGGCGCGAAGATCTCGCTCCTGCGCGAAGGCAAAGTCGTGGCGCAGACCACCGCCGACGAGAACGGCAGCTTCGCCCTCAAGGCCAAGCGCGGCAGCTATGAGCTGACAGCCGCCTACACCACCGCAGACGGGCAGCTCATCTACAAGACCATCGACATCAAAGCTCCCGCAAAAGACCTCACAGTGACCTTCTAAGGCCCCACAAACGGCAAAAGCCCTGCAGGACATAAAAATCCTGCGGGGCTTTTCTGCGTTATCTCAGGGCTTCTCAGTACCGCTCCACGCCGTCCTTGGTGACGAGGGCGTAGACCAGCGGAGCTTCCTCGGGCTTTTCGGGGCCGTAGACGAGGCCGCTGCGGTACTCGGCGGCGGCAGCGTCGAACTTATCCGCCGCGCCGTAGAAGGTGGCGAGGCTCTCGCCCTTGTGGACGTAGTCGCCGCGTTTCTTGTGGAGGGTTATGCCGGCGGCGAAGTCCAGCGGGTCGCCCTTCTTCTGACGGCCTGCGCCCAGCAGAACGCTGGCAGAGCCGATCTTCTCGGCGTCGTTGGCGACGATGTAGCCGTCTTCCTCGGCCAGCAGCTCATAGCTGGCGGCGGGCTTCTCGAAGAGGCTGTAGTCGTCCAGAACGCGGGTATCGCCGCCCTGAGCCGCGAACATCTCCTTGCACTTTGCAAAGGCAGAGCCGTCCGCGATAGTGGCTTCGGCCATGGCGCGGCACTCGGCAGGGGACCCCTTATCGGCCAGCACCAGCATATTCGCAGCCAGCTGCAGGCACACCTCGGTCAGGTCGGCGGGGCCGTGACCCTTGAGCACGTCCATGCTCTCCATGACCTCGAGACTGTTGCCAATGTTGTGGCCCAGCGGGGTGTCCATGTCGGTGATCATAGCAGCGACGCGGCGGCCATGATGGGTGCCGATGGAGACCATCAGCTTGGCCAGCTCGATGCTCTGCTCCACGGTCTTCATGAACGCACCGGTGCCGGTGGTGACGTCCAGCAGGATAGCGTCCGAGCCGGAGGCCAGCTTCTTGGACATGATGCTGGACGCGATGAGGGGGATGCAGCTGACAGTTGCGGTGACGTCGCGGAGGGCGTACATCTTCTTATCTGCCACGGCGATGCCCTCGCTCTGGCCAATGACCGACAGGCCGATCTGATTCACCTGTGCAAAGAACTCCTCCTGCGAGAGGGCGGTCTTTGTGCCGGGGACGCTCTCCATCTTGTCGATGGTGCCGCCGGTGTGGCCGAGGCCGCGGCCACTCATCTTGGCAATTTTGACGCCGCAGGCCGCGACGATGGGCGCGATGACCAGCGTGGTCTTGTCGCCCACGCCGCCGGTGGAGTGCTTGTCCACCTTGATACCCGGGATGGGCGAAAGGTCCACCATGACGCCGCTGTGGGCCATGACATCGGTCAGCTCAGCAGTTTCCTCGTCGGTCATGCCGCGCAGGTAAACAGCCATCATCCAGGCCGCCATCTGGTAATCGGCCACCTCGCCGCTGACGAAGCCGTTGACGATGGCTTCCAACTCCTCGCGGCTGTGGGTACCGCCGTCCCGCTTCTTGGCGATCAAATCGTAAATGCGCATAAGGTCACGCTCCTAAATCGTATTCTTCGCCGACGGCCCGGGCCGCACTGCCCCGCCTCCGGCAATAGTATGACATTGTAATTCAAGTATAGCAAATTTTTCCGCAAAAGCAAGCACCGTTTTGTGGAATCTGTTGAAAAAGAAGCAAAAAGGGCGCAGCCGCCCGGAAAAGCAGCTGCGCCCGGAAAATACGCTCGAATCAGCGGGAACCCTTGTCGTAGGGGATACCCTCGGCCTTGGGAGCCATGCTGTTCTTGGAGGTGAAGGCCAGAATGACCATGGATGCCACGAAGGGCATCATGTTGTAGATGTTGCTGGACCAGTGGAGCTGTGCGAGGAAGGTGGAGTCGGCGATGTTGGCCAGACTCTTGAACACGGCAAAGAACATGGCTGCGCCGCAGATGTTGAAGGGCTTCCACTGACCAAAGATCATAACGGCCATGGCAAGGAAGCCTGCACCGGCCACACCGACCTCGAAGTTCCAGGTCTGGACGGGAGGCACGATATAGGCCAGACCGCCGATAGCACCCAGAGCGCCCGAGATGACGACACCGGCATAACGCATCTTGTAGACGTTGATGCCCACAGAGTCCGCAGCCTGAGGATGCTCGCCACAGGCGCGCAGACGCAGACCGAAGCGGGTCTTGTACAGCACGATGTAGCTGATGATGAGCAGTGCGATGCCCAGCGGGACAAAGATGCTCAGCTCCAGGCCGCCGATGCTGAACAGGAAGGGCTTGTTGGAGTAGTTCAGCTTGGCGCTGCCGCTGTCGCTGAAGTTCTTGGAGATGACCACGGCCACCGCCGTCGCCAGCAGGTTCAGAGCCGTGCCGCCGATGGTCTGGTCGGCTTTCAGGTTGATGGACGCGAAGGCCAGCAGCAGGCTGTAGACCATGCCGGCGATAGCAGCCGCCAGCACAGCGATGAGCACGGTGGCGAAAGCCGGCAGGCCCGCGGGCAGCATGGTGAGGGTGAGGACACCCGCCACACCGCCGATGACCATGATGCCTTCCAGTGCGATATTGATGATGCCGGAGTGCTCACTGAACATACCGCCCAGAGCGACCAGCATCAGCACGATGCCATACAGCAGAGTATACTTGATGAGAAGCAGCATATCACTTGCCCTCCTTCTTGGTTTCAGTCTTAGCAGGGGCAGGCTCTGCATTCACGTTGGTCTTGTCCGCATTCTTGAACAGCATGGAGTGGATCTTGCCACGGAACAGCATGGAGAATGCGCACAGGTAGATGATGATACCACTGATCAGGTCGGAGATCTCGGTGGGATAATACTTGGTGGACAGGAAGGAGCCGCCGACCGAGATGTGAGAGATGAAGAGAGCGGAGAAGATGGTGCCGATGGGGTTGGAGCTTGCCAGCAGGGCCACAGAGATGCCGTTGAAGCCCATGGCCGGCAGGCTGGTGGAGTTCAGCGGGTTCCACTGAGAGACGTTGGACAGGTAGTAGAGTCCGGCGCCAAAGCCTGCCAGAGCGCCTGCAATGGCCATGGAGAGGATGATGTTCTTCTTCTCGTTGATGCCGGCGTAGCGGGCGGCGCTCTTGTTTAGGCCGACGGCTTTCAGCTCATAGCCAAAGGTGGTCTTGTTCAGGATGACCCAGATCAGAATGGCGACTGCCGCAGCGAGGAAGATCGCAATGGTGGTGCTGTTGGTCTGGAACATCTTGTTCAGGCCGAAGTCCGGGATGAGGGACTGGGACAGTTCGGCGCTCTTTCCGAGGTTCAGGGTACGGGTGTTGCGTACATCGTACATGGGACCGGTGCCGTTCTGGTAGATAAGCTCATTGACCAGATACAAACCGATCCAGTTGAACATAATAGAAGTGATGACCTCGTTGATGTTGAAGTAAGCCTTGAAGAAGCCGGGGATAGCGCCCCAGATGCCGCCGAGGATTGTGGCGACGATCAGGCAGACATACCAGGGCATCTTGAGCATGATGGCACAGTAGAGTGCGCCGTAAGCGCCCAGCGTGTACTGACCGGCAGCACCGATGTTGAACAGGCCGGTCTTGAAGGCGAAGGCCACGGACAGACCGGTCATGATGAGGGGCGCCGCGTTGGCCAGCTCCTTGCCGACGCCGTAGGGGGCGTCATGGAAGCCGCCCTTAATGATGCGGACAAAGCCGTCGCCCCATGCATGGGCCGGGTTGATGGCCAGCAGCACGAGGAAGCCCACAGCCATGCCGATGACGATGCACAGCAGCGCGGCCAGCACACTGGTGATGGAGCTGTTGAGGTTGCTGTGGGAAAGTTTTTTCTTGTTCATTTATTTGCTCTCCTTTCCCTGCTTGCGTGCGCCGGCCATGTAGAGGCCCAGCTCCTGCACAGTGGTGGTCTTGGGGTCGAACTCGCCCACGATCTCGCCCTCGTACATGACGAGGATGCGGTCGGACAGGTTCATGACCTCATCCAGCTCGAGGCTGACCAGCAGGACAGCTTTGCCCTTGTCGCGCTCGGCGACGATCTGGCGGTGGATGTATTCGATCGCGCCGACATCCAGGCCGCGGGTGGGCTGAACAGCCACCAGCAGCTTGGGGTCTTTGTCGATCTCGCGGGCGATGATGGCCTTCTGCTGGTTGCCGCCGGACATGCTGCGCACGATGGTGGAGCTGCCCTGACCGCTGCGGACGTCGTACTGAGCGATGAGCTTATCGGAGTACTCGCGGACTTTATCGGACTGGATGAAGCCGCCCTTCTGGAACTCGGGCTGCCAGTAGCGCTGGAGCACCATGTTGTTCTCGAGGCTGTAATCCAGCACCAGACCGTGCTTGTGGCGGTCTTCGGGGATGTGGCTCATGCCGTCCTTCGAGCGCTGACGGATGCTCTCGCGGGTGATGTCCTTGCCGTCCAGCGTGATCTTGCCGCCCGACAGTTTTTCGAGACCGGTGAGTCCATAGACGAGCTCGGTCTGGCCGTTGCCCTCGATGCCCGCCAGACAGACGATCTCGCCTGCGTGGACCTGGAAGGTGACGTCCTTGACGGAGTCCTTCTTGCGCTGGTCGTTGTGGATAGTGACGCCCTCCACGTCCAGCACGACATCGCCCGGGTGAGCGGGCTTTTTATCGACCTGAAGCTGGACGTCACGGCCGACCATCATGCGGGAAAGCTCTTCCTTGGTGGTGTCCTTGATGTCCACGGTACCCATATACTTGCCCTTGCGCAGGACGGTGCAGCGGTCGGCGACCGCCATGATCTCGTTGAGCTTGTGGGTAATAAAGAGGATGGACTTGCCCTCCTTCTTGAACCCGCGCATGATCTCCATCAGCTCGTCGATCTCCTGCGGGGTCAGCACAGCGGTGGGTTCGTCGAAGATGAGGATCTCATTGTCGCGGTAGAGCATCTTCAAAATCTCCACGCGCTGCTGCATGCCGACCGAAATATCACTGATGAGCGCATCGGGGTCAACACGCAGGCCGTACTTCTCGCTCAGGGCCACGACCTTCTTGCGGGCCTCGGCCTTCTGCAAAAAGCCCAGCTTGTTGGGCTCCACACCCAGAATGATGTTGTCCAGCACGCTGAAGCACTCCACCAGCTTGAAGTGCTGGTGGACCATACCGATGCCCAGTGCGTTTGCATCGTTGGGGTTGCGGATGGCGACCTCCTTGCCGTTTTTGAGGATCTTACCCTCCTCCGGCTGATACAGGCCGAACAGCACGCTCATCAGGGTGCTTTTGCCTGCGCCGTTCTCGCCCAGCAGGGCATGGACCTCACCTTTGCGCAGCTGCAGGGTAATGTCGTCGTTTGCCTTGATGCCCGGGAACTCCTTGGTGATATGGAGCATCTCGATCACAAAATCCTCTGCCAATCTGCTCACTCTCCTTTCGTGTCCAAGCGACACTTATACTATTGTAATGACCATTATACCGTATTTTTGCTGTTTTGCACACTTCTTTTTGAAAATTTAGTGTTTTGCTATATCATAAGTATTACTTTTGTGCATTTCGACGGACATTCCTTCATTGTCTTAAAAAAGCATACAAAAAAGGCGGGACGCCCTTTGCAGAGCGTCCCGCCCGGGAAAGCCTTGATTACTGGATGTAGTTGACGGTGGTGAACTCGCTGACGGTGGGCTTGGTGCTGTCGTCAGAGCTGTTGTCCACAGCGATCTCGCCGCTCTTGATCTTCTCCTTCAGTGCCTCGTACTCGTCGGTGGTGAAGGTCTCGAAGTTCCAGCTGTCAGCATCGGTGGGCAGGCCGACGTAGTCGCCGTCCTCCAGACCGAAGTTGCCGTTGGAAGCAGCGATGTCGCTCCAATCGCCTGCCTCGATGTCGGACAGAGCAGTGTTGACAGCCTCGGTCAGACCCTTCATTGCAGAGGTGATGAAGGGGTTGTAAGCGAAGGAGCCGTCTGCCACGCCGTTGACACCGATGTAGTTCTGGTCAACGTCAACGCCGACGACATAGCCGTTGTTCTTCAGAGCAGCCTCAACAGCGGAGGTGTAGATGCCGCCGCCGCAGGCGAAGACGACCTGCGTGCCGTTGGAGTACCAGCCCTCCATACGGGAGGTGATGTTTGCATCGCCGTAGAACTGGCCGCCGTAGAAGTAGTTGATGTCGATGTTGGTGCCAAGCTCCTGAGCAGCAGCGTCAGCGCCCTGCACGTAGCCGTAGCCGTAACGGATGACAGCGGGGACAGCCATGCCGCCGAGGAAGCCCAGCTTGGTCTTGCCGTCCTTAACGACAGCGTAGCCAGCCAGATAACCTGCCTGCTCCTCCTTGAAGGTGATGCAGTAGCAGTTTGCGGGGATGGCGTCGGTACCAATGTCGCCCTGGGTGACATCGATAGCGATGAACTTGACATCGGGGTACTGGTCAGCAGCCCATGCCAGGGAAGCGCCATACAGGTAGCCGACGCAGACGATGACGTCAGCGCCATCGTTGACAGCCTGACGGATCATGGTCTCGCGATCCTCATCGGAAGCGTCAGCCTCGGGGATGTAGTACTGGCAGTCATCGCCCATGTAGCCGGAAACAGCAGTCCAGCAGGCCTGGTTGAAGCTCTCATCGTCGATGGTGCCGGTGTCGCAGGTCAGAGCGACCTTCACGATCTTCTCGCCGCCCTCAGCGGTGGAAGCGGCTGCGCTGGTGGAGGCAGCTGCAGAGGAAGCAGTGGAAGAAGAAGAACCGCCGCAGGCAGTCAGAGCAGCGGCAGCAGCAGCGGCGCCAGCCACTGCCAGGAAGTTACGACGAGAAATCATCATAATGAAAACTCTCCTTTTATTTTAATATAATCGCGTTTTGTTGACGAAATGTGCGCACTTGCACATTTACTGGCTCAAGTATAGCGGGAAGAAGTGACAGATGCAAGCCTTTTCCGATTACAAAACATTTACAATTATTTTATCAAAATTGTATAAAAATCACACTTATCCCGGAAGATCCGCTCCGCCCGGCCTTTTTCGCGCAGCTGCGTTCAGCCTTCCACAGCCTTGTTGCCTGCCACGTTGGAGGGGCCGAAGCCGAAGGGCAGCAGCTCGTCCATGCTGCGCTCGATGAAATCGTCCGGGCTTTTTGCCATAATGACATTCAGCTCCGGGCCGCCGAACTCGAACAGTGCCTGACGGCAGACGCCGCAGGGCGAGGTGATCTGCTTGTTGACTTCGCCCCGGCGCGCACCCACCACGGCGATGTCGGTGAACCTGGTCACGCCCTCGGCCACAGCCTTGAACAGGGCCGTCCGCTCGGCGCAGCTGGTGGGGGTAAAGGCGGCGTTCTCCACGTTGCAGCCGGTGAAGATGCGGCCATCCTCGGCGCGCAGGGCCGCACCCACCATAAAGTCGCTGTAAGGCGTGTAAGCTCTCTCCCTGGCCGCAAGGGCCATCCGGATGAGCTCCTGCTTTTCTTCCAGAGTCAGTTTTGTCATAGTCGGTTCTCCTTTTTGCAATTTGTAGATATAGCGTTCTTCGTCCTGTGGGACGAAGCCAATGGATTCAAACATTTTCTGCGACTGGGTATTGAAGGAATAGATGTGCGCGAAGCACTCCGCCAAGCCCCTTTCCCGAGCCAGCTCCAGCATTTTTTCGATGACCTTCCGCCCGATGTGTTTATTCTGGTACTCCTTGCAGATGACGATGGCCAGCTCGCCGGTCGTCCGCAGGCTGACGTCACCACAAAGCACACCCCGATACTCGATATAAAACAGTTCCCCGTGTGTGTCCAGATAATGATACATCCGCTTCAGCAGTGGCAAATCATAAACGAAGTCCCTGTTATCTACCTGTTTGCAGAGCTGTGCATCCTGATACCACGCAAGTGCTGTATCGTAGGCCGGATAATACGGAACAAGCCGGATGTTCCCCTCCACAGAAATCGGACTGCGCACCATGTTCACCGTTTCTCTGTTCATCGGCCTCATTCCCTTCTGTGTCGTACATTCTTCTGTGTCGTGTATTTAAGTATAAATCATTCTTTTAGGAAGTGCAAGCGGCGATAATTACGCAGCATTATGCAATGACAGCTCTTGCATTTGTCATTACAAATGAATATAATAGAATTACAAAGGAGGCGCATCAGAATGGCAAATGCAGTCAACGTGAATTTTCGGATGGACCCCGACCTCAAGCGGAGCATGGAGGAGGTCTGTGCCGAGATGGGGCTTTCGATGACGACAGCCTTCACGATTTTTGCAAAGAAAGTGTCGCGCGAGCATCGGATTCCCTTTGAAGTCTCCGCCGACCCCTTCTATTCCGAAAGCAACATCAACCATCTCCGTCAAATCGTCTATGATATTGACACCGGCAAAGCCAAGCTCACCGAACATGAACTGATCGAGGTGGACTGATGAGGCTGCTGTGGGAAGAGGAAGCGTGGGAAGATTATTGTCTTTGGCAGACGCGGGACAAAAAGCTGCTGAAGCGAATCAACTCCCTCATAAAAGACATTCAGCGGAACACCTATGAGGGCATCGGCAAGCCCGAGCTTTTGAAGGGAGATTTGAGCGGATGGTGGAGTCGGCGTATCGACGACACCCACCGCATCGTCTACCGGGAACAGGATGGAAACATCATCATTGCGTCCTGTTACGGTCATTACACGGATACCTGAGAAACAAAAAGACTGCTGTCGGCCGACAGCAGTCTTTTTGTATTATGGTTAAATCAATACTCCGCACCCAGTGCGACCTTCATCATATCGGTGAAGCTCTTCTGGCGCTGCTCTGCGGTGGTGATCTCCGGGGAAACAAAGCTGTCGGAGATGGTCAGCAGGCAGGCAGCGTTCTTGCCCAGAGTCTCGGCGTTGGCGAACAAAGCAAAGCTCTCCATCTCCACGCAGAGGCAGCCGCGCTCGTCGCGCAGCAGCTCCCAGTAGGTGGGCTTTGCGTCGGAAGGCTGACGGTAGAAAACGTCGGAGGAGTGGATGTTGCCCTCGATGAGCTTGATGCCCTGCTTCTTGGCGGAGGCGCGCAGCTTGTCATTCAGCTCCTCACTGGGGAAGGTGATGTCGTGGTCGTTGCCGCTCTGGACGCGGGCATAGTTGGACTCACTGACAGCACCGGTGGCCAGCACAGTGTCGAACAGCTTGGCGTCGGCAGTGTAGCTGCCGGCGGAGCCGATGCGGATGATGTTGTCCACATCGTAGAACTTGAACAGCTCGTAGGAATAGATGCCGATGGAGGGCATACCCATGCCGCTGCCCATCACGCTGATGGGACGGCCTTCATAGGTGCCGGTAAAGCCCAGCATCCCGCGGACATCCGTCACCTGACGGACATCCTTCAGGAAGGTGTCAGCAATGAACTTTGCGCGCAGGGGGTCGCCCGGCATCAGGACAGTCTTTGCGAAATCGCCCTTTTCGGCGCTGATGTGAGGAGTAGCCATAACAATTATCTCCTTTTTATAAAATTATTTCTTCCCCGGGAATACGTTCTGCGGGGGAATGTACGAACCATTGAGACGTATCTCGAAGTGGCAGTGGTTGCCGGTGGAACGGCCCGTGCTGCCCAGATAGCCGATGAGCTGGCCCTGCTTGACGGTCTGGCCCGCGCTGACGGTCAGGGACAGGCAGTGCGCATACACAGAGCTGTATCCACCGCCGTGGTTGATGATGACCGAGTAACCATAGCCCGTACCTGCACCGGCCTTGTTGTAACCCGCCTTGGTGACGGTGCCGCCTGCAGAGGCGTAGATGGGCGTACCGGCCGGGGCGCAGATGTCCACGCCCCTGTGGCGTCCGCCGTACCAGCGCGAGCAGTAGCGGTAGTTCGGCACAGGCCAGATGAACCGGCCGCTGCCGGTGATGTACTTGGTGCTGGAAGTCACCTTCTTGGTGCCTTCGACCACCTTCTTGTTCACCGGCTCCTTGATGACCTCGGTGGAAAGCACACTCTGGTCCACAAGGATATTCTTGGTGTCGTAGACGTTCTGGAGGGTCACACGGCGCAGACCGTTCTCGCCCTCCTGGAGCACCTTGGTGGTTCCCTTCGTATATTCGTTGGATTTTGTCGTCTCCGTGGAGAATGCGATTTCTTCCTCACGGGTCTCGATGCGGGTGATGCGCACCTCAAGGCCAGCCTCTTCTTTGGTGATGACGAGGTGGTCGCCCTCAAGGATGCTGGACGTCTCGCTCAGCGGCTCACCCTTGAACGCCGGGTTGAGGGCGCACAGCTCACGGAAGGTCAGGTCATTGTTATGTGCGATGGACCAGAGGGTGTCGCCCGCCTTGACGGTGTAGACCTTCTGAGCCTGCTTCACGCCCACCAGCTCCTGCCGGACGGTCTCAAAATCCTGCAAGCCTTCCTTGAAGTAAAGACCGTCTTCCAGCGTGACCTGCTTGTTGAAGCCCACGCTCACATCGGGGTCGTCCTCTTCTTCCTCGTAGGGGTCGAGCATGGCGGCGAGGTAATCCCGCAGCGCGTTGCCGTCGCTGCACACTGCCGTCAACTCGCCGTCCAGATAAAGAGCCGTGCCTTCGCTGATCTGGTCGCCAGCGCTCTGGATGATGGCGTTTGCCATCTCGTTTTCGTCCATCATGTGGTGGGCAATGGCGAGGGTGTAGCTCGGCTCGATGGTCCACTCGGTCTTGTCGGTGCCGGCGTAGCTGATACGCTCCATCACGTCCTCGCGGGCCGTGTTGAAGACGTCCTCATTCGCCACATAGCCCACGGTTTCACCGTTGACCCGGACGGCCAACGCATAAGGCTGGTGGATGACATATTGGAACACTGCTGCGCCCAGCGCCAGTGCGCAGATGGGCAGGGCATACATCGCCATGCGGGGCAGCAGACTGAGGTTGCGGCGGACGCCGTTTTTGAAGTAGTGGACGCTGGCCTCAAATGCTGCACCGAAGCCCTGCTCCTTGCGGATGCGGTGGGCATGGATGAGAAGGGACACGATGCCCTTTGCAAACAGCACGATGGGGCCAAACAGGTCTTTGGCCACCTGTGCTGCGCCGGGGAACGCCGTCTCCGCCAGAGCCTTTGCAAAGCGGCGGATGCCTCCAGCAACCCAGAGAGCGGCGTACTTGATGGCACGTCCCACCCGCACGGCAGCATACTCCGCGCCAAAGCCCAGTGCGTAGAGCACTGCGCCAACGCGCAATACCAGCTTCGACGAGCGCAGCTTCCGGGAGGCATTGTCCAGCCGGTGTCTGCGGCGGCGATACCGCCGGTGGCGGCGCAGCAGATGAACGCACTGGAGCTGCGCCCAAAGCGAGCGCAGCTTTGCGCGGAAGCCGGTGTGCCGCGGCGCAGCGGCTGGCTCGTCCTGCCGCGTTTCAGTTGTTTTATCTTCCAGCAAAAAGGATGCTCCTTCCTGTATCTTCAGGAGATTCTGATCTGTCTCTTTTCTCTGTTATCGACACGCTGCCGCATAAGGACAGCTTTTTTGACAAGAATAACTCTATTTATTATACACCCTGCCAGCGCCGAAACAAGCACTGACACAAAATTTGGGCTTAGCTTTCACTTACTTTTCACGAAATACACAAATTCAGTCAAAAAGGGCTGCCATATCCTCCGGCAGCGGGCTTTCCACCGTCACCGGCCTCAGGGTCGTCTCGTCCACCGGCACTTCGATGCGGATGCCGTCCGGCATCCGCTCGCAGCGCGGCACCCAGAACGTCTGTTTTGCGCAGTGGAGCGCCTGCCGCCCGATACGCGCCCGGCTCCCGCCGTAGAGGTCATCGCCGGCCAGCGGGTGGCCGATGGATGCAAAATGTACCCGTATCTGGTGGGTCCGGCCCGTCACCGGGACGCAGGCCGCGAGGCTCAGGCCGTTTTCGGCTTTCAATATGGTATATTCCGTCCGGCTGGGTTTGCCGTCGGGGGTGACGCACCGCCCGATGATGCTCTCCCCCTGCCGCCCGATGGGGGCGTCGATGACGCCAGGCCCGAGGGGAAGTTCTCCTTCTGCAACGGCGTAGTAGAGCTTCTCCACCCTCTGAGCCAGCAGCGGGGCGGCGTAACCATTCTGGGCCGCCAGCACGAGGCCGCTGGTGTCCTTGTCGATGCGGTTCACCGGGCGGAAGACAGGGCTTCTACCCTGACGCAGCGCCCAGGCGGCATAGCCGTTCGCCAGCGTATCCAGCGGGTAATTCAGGGTTGGATGCACCGCGAGATGGGGCGGCTTTTCCACCACGAGGGCAAAAGCGTCCTCGTAGACCACATCCACCGGGATGTCGTCCTGCGGCGCAACGCCCTCCCCCTCCGGCGGCAGTTCAAAGGAGATGACCTGCCCGGCCTCCACCCGGCGGTTGGCCAGGACGGGGGTGCCGTCGGTAAAAAAGCCACTGCCCCGGAATTTCACGGCCCGGGACAGGTCGGTGGAGACGCTGCACCTGCGCAGAAAACCGCGCAGCAGCATCCCGTCCGCCTCGGGCGGGACTTTGAAATAAAGCTTCATCTTCCCACCTCCAGCGCGGGCAACATATAAGATAAGTATAGCAAAATTCTCTTTCTCTTGCAAATCTTGTTTTTTTATGGTATCATGAGGAGCGGAAAACGAGTGGAACATACGGCGGCGGGGCGGCTTTGACCGCTCTGAGGAAAGTCCGGGCCTCACAGAGCACGGTAACTGCTAACGGCAGCCGAGGGTGACCTCAGGGAAAGTGCAACAGAAAGGAAACCGCCGCAGCAATGCGGTAAGGATGAAAGGGCGAGGTAAGAGCTCACCAGCGCATGGGTGACTATGCGGCTTTGTAAACCCTACCGGAAGCAACGCCTATATGGGACGTACAGCGCTGCTCGCGTGTCCCGAAGGCGGCACGAACCTGTCAGCAATGGCAGGTCTAGACAGATCGTCGTTTAATACAGAACCCGGCTTACGGTCTATCTCGTTTTCCATCTTTTGTTTTCAGCGCTGTCTGCTGTGTGCAGGCAGCGTTTTTCGTTTCTTTAACCACACTGTCACTTTTCGTTTGGGCCGGTTTGTGGTATACTGAACAAAACCCCGCAGCGCACGTCTCCGCCGGGGCCTTAATTCAACAGACAGGATGTGAAATCCTCCGATGAAAGATGGTTTTTTGAAAGCAGCTGCCCTCTCGCCCTCACTGCGGGTGGCCGACTGCAATTATAACGCTTCCCAAATCGTATCTCAGTTACAGGACGCTGCGGCCCGCGGCGTCAGGCTGGCGGTGTTCCCCGAGTTCTGCCTCACCGGCTACACCTGCGGCGATCTATTCTTGCAGCGCACGTTGCAGCAGGGCGCGCTGGACGCCCTGCAGACCGTGCTGGACGCCAGCCGGGAGCTGGATGTCGTGGCCCTCGTGGGCCTGCCGCTGCTGGTGCGGGGCAAACTGTACAACTGCGCCGCCGTCCTCTGCAGCGGGCGTCTGCTGGGCCTTGTCCCCAAGACCTACCTGCCCAACTACGGCGAGTTTTACGAAAAGCGCCAGTTCACCCCGGGCAGCACCGAGGTAGAGACGGTAACAGTCTGCGGGCAGGAGGTGCCTTTCGGTACATCCCTGCTCTTCCGCTGCCGCCAGATGCCCAGCTTCGTTCTGGGCGTGGAGATCTGCGAAGACCTGTGGAGCGCTCTGCCCCCCTCCACCTTCCACACGCTGGCCGGTGCCACCGTCATTGCGAACCTTTCGGCCAGCGATGAGACAGTCGGCAAGGCCGAGTACCGCCGGGCGCTGGTGTCGAACCAGTCCGCCCGCCTGCTCTGCGGCTACCTGTACGCTTCTGCTGGCCACGGCGAGAGCACCCAGGACATGGTCTTCGCCGGCCACGACCTCATCGCCGAGAACGGCGCCCTCCTCGCCGAGACATCTCCCTTCGAGGGCGGCTGGGCTGAGACGGAGCTGGACTGCCAGCGGATGGAGTCGGAACGGGCGCGCAACACCAGCTTCGAGCCCAGCGCTGAGGGGTATCTGACCGTCGATTTCGACCTTGCCCTCACCGAGACGAAGCTCTCCCGCTGGGTAGACCCCACGCCTTTCATCCCCCACGACGAGCGCCGCCGGGCCGAGCGCTGTGAGCTGATTTTGAAAATGCAGGCCGACGGCCTCGCCAAGCGCCTCGAGCATGCCCACGCCAAGACGGCGGTCATCGGCATCTCGGGCGGTCTGGACAGCTGCCTCGCCCTGCTGGTGGCCGTCCGCGCCATGAAACAGCTGGGCCGCCCCACCAGCGATGTGCTGGCCGTGACCATGCCCTGCTTCGGCACCACCCACCGCACCCGCAGCAATGCAGAGATCTTATGTGACGAGCTGGCCGTCAGCTTTACCGAGATCGACATCGCCAACACCGTCCACAGCCACTTCAAGGACATCGGCCAGGACGAGAGCGTGCTGGACGTCACCTTTGAGAACGGACAGGCTCGTGTGCGCACCCTCGAGCTGATGGACACTGCCAACCGCACCGGCGGCCTCGTCGTCGGCACCGGCGACCTCTCCGAGCTGGCGCTGGGCTGGGCCACCTACAACGGCGACCACATGAGCATGTACGGCGTCAACGCCGGTGTCCCCAAGACGCTGGTGCGCCACCTCGTCCAGTATGAGGCCGACATTGCCGCCTCCGCCGAACTGCGCCGGGTGCTGCTGGACATCCTCGACACCCCCGTCTCCCCGGAGCTGCTGCCCGCCAAGGACGGCGAGATCTCTCAGAAGACGGAAGACCTCGTGGGTCCCTATGAGCTGCATGACTTCTACCTTTATTATGTCCTCCGCTTCGGCTTCGGCCCGTCGAAGATATTCCGGCTGGCGAAAGCGGCCTTCGCAGGCCGGGCCGAGTACCCGGACGAAGTGCTCTACAAGTGGCTGCGCAACTTCTACTGGCGGTTCTTCGCCCAGCAGTTCAAGCGCAGCTGCCTGCCCGACGGCCCCAAGGTGGGCAGCGTCACCCTCTCGCCCCGGGGCGACTGGCGGATGCCCAGCGACGCAGCCGCCGCGCTCTGGCTGGCCGAGCTGGAACAGATCCCGCTCAAAGGATAATTTTTTATGAAACGACACAAAAAACTGCTGATAAATCTGGTCTTTGCTGCTGTCATTCTGGCCGCAGCCGCCGTGCTGCTGCTGGTGCGGAAAGCAAACCAGACCGGTGCGCCTCTCTGCGCAGAGCTCATCTACGGCGACAGTAACACCAGGCTGACCTTTCCCCTCGAAAAAGACGCCGATTACGATGTGGACACCGGCTATCTCACCGTCCACATCAAGATCCAGGACGGCGCGGCCCGCTTTGTAGATTCGCCCTGCCCTGACCACATCTGCGAATCCTTCGGCTGGCTCAGCGAGGAAGACCAGACGGCCACCTGCCTGCCCGCCCGGGCTGTGCTGAGCATCATCCCCACCACATGACGGCATACACATCCAAAGGAGTGAACGCCTATGTTTGACGAAAACAAGCATACCCATCCCCAGAATAACGACGAAGGCCCCCGGCACATCCACCGGGGCATCAAGCGCAGCGAGCCCGACGAAGTGGAAGTAGACAGCGCCGATTTCTTCTCGCCGGAGCCTCCCCGACCCAAAGCCCCGCCGAAACCGGCACCGACGCCTCCGTCTGAGCCGCCGAAATCTCCGGTGCCGCCCCGCAGACAGTGGGAGCCGCTGCACCCCAGCGAGCCCGCCCCCGCTGACGACAAACTTCCGAAAGGAGGAATGGTCTTGCTGGTACTGCAGGCCATCCTGAGCCTTGCCGCGCTGGTGCAGCTCTGGCGCACCCAGATGCTGCCGGTGCTCTACCTCGTTATCATCACTGCGCTTCTGGTGCTGCTCTGGCTGCTGGTGCGCAAGTGCCTCGCCTCCCGCAGCGGTGCCGTCGTGGCCCGGGTGCTGTCCGTCCTGCTCTGCGCCGCGCTGGCCGTGGGCTGTGTCTGGGCGCAGCAGGGTCTGACCGCACTGGACAGCATGACTTCCGGCCTGCTCACCGGCGCAGAGGCGAATAAGATCACGAAAGAGCCGTTCGTCGTCTACCTCAGCGGTGTAGATAACCGCGGCGAGCTGACCGAAAAGGCCCGCAGCGACGTGAACATCCTCGCTGTGGTCAACCCCACCACCAAGCAGGCGGCCCTCATCAACACCCCGCGCGACTACTATGTTGACCTCGCAGGCACCGACAGCAAGGACAAGCTGACCCACGCCGGCCTCTACGGCGTCGAGACCAGCATGGCCACGCTGGGCAACCTCTACGGCGTGAATGTAGAGCACTACCTCCGCATCAACTTTGCGGGCTTCATCAACATCATCGACGCCATCGGCGGCGTGGACGTCTACTCCGACCAGGCCTTCACCTCGGTGGGCAGCCCCGGCTACTACGACCCCACCACCTTCGCCGAGGGCTGGAACCATCTGGACGGCAAGTCCGCTCTGGCTTTTGCCCGTGAGCGCCACGCCTTCAAGACCGGCGACATCCAGCGCGGCATCAACCAGATGAAAGTCATCGACGCGATGGTCAACAAGCTCAAGTCTCCCGCCCTGCTCATGGGCTTCTCCAAGCTGATGAACGCCGCCGCCGACTGCTTCGTCACCAGCCTTTCGCAGGAACAGATCTCTGCGCTGGTCCGGATGCAGCTGGGCGACCTTGCCAACTGGGACATCCAGAGCTACACCGTCACCGGCTCGGGCGCGAAGAGCAGCAAGTGCTACTCCGCCAAGGGCCAGAGCCTCTACGTCATGAAGCCGGATGAGAACTCAGTCAACGAAGCCAAGGCCCTCATTGCAGCGGTTCTGGGCGGCGAGGACAAGCTCACCAGCACCAGCCAGACCCCCGAGAAGACCGATGTCTTCACGCCGACCGCCGACCCCAACGCCGGTGCATCCATCCCGGAGGAATCTCCCGACAGCGTGATCGCAGAAGAGCCCGCCGAGAGCGAAGTCCCGGCGGAAGAGGCCCCCGCTGACAGCCAGCCCGCCGAGGGTGACGCCTCCGGTGAGCCCAGCGCTTCCACCGAGGTCCCTGCAGACGGCAGCGAAGAAGCCCCGGCAGACTCCACCGAGTCGCCGTCCTTCAGTATGCCGACCCAGGAGCAGGTGGAGCAGGCGGCTTCCTCCCTGCATCAGGCCGCTTCCACCGTGCTGGACGCCCTGTTCGGCTCCGGCAACGGCGACGCTTCCAGCGCTGAAAATGATGCAGCATAATTGATAGACAGAAAGATCCCGCAAAGCAGCTGCCTTGCGGGATCTTTGCGTTTATGCTTATTTCAGGATGTCGCTCAGCACGCTCTGGCCGTCCAGGGTGGAAGCATCCACACCCAGATAGTCGCAGATGGTCTGTGCGATGGTTCCGAAGCAGAGCTTGGTGCCGAGGTCAACGCCCGGTTTGACGCCCTTGCCGCAGATGAGATACGGCACATACTCGCGGGTATGGTCGGTGGTCTTGGTGTAGGAGGGGTCACAGCCGTGGTCGGCCGTGACCATCAGGATGTCGCCCTCCCGCATCCCGGGGATGAAGTCGGCAACGAACTTGTCGAACTCGGTGGCGGCGGCGGCGTAGCCTGCCACGTCGCGGCGGTGGCCGTAGAGCATATCGAAATCGACGAGGTTCACGAAGGCCAGACCCTCGAAGTCGCGGGTCTGCAAAGCCTTGGTGAAGGCGATGCCATTGGTGTTGCCGGTGGTCTTGATCTTTTCCGTCACGCCCTCGCCGTCGAAGATGTCGAAAATTTTGCCCACGGCGATGACGTCCCTGCCTGCGTCCTTGAGCAGATCAAGCATGGTCTTTCGGGGCGGCTTGAGGCTCAGGTCGTGGCGGTTGGTGGTGCGGTAGAAGGTATCAGCGGTGCGGCCGAGGAAGGGGCGGGCGATGACGCGGCCCACGCCGTACTCGCCCTTCAGCATCTCGCGGGCGATCTCGCAATAGCGGTACAGCTCATGCACCGGCACAAGCTCCTCGTTGGCGGCCACCTGAAACACGCTGTCGGCGCTGGTGTAGACGATGAGGGCATCCTCCTTCATGGCCTGCTCGCCGTAGTCCTTCAGCACCTGTGTGCCGGAGTAGGGCTTGTTGCAGAGGACTTTGTGGCCGGTCTTTTCCTCGAACTCGTGGATGAGGCTGTCCGGGAAGCCGTCCGGGAAGGTGGGCAGGGGCCTCGGGCTGACGACACCGGCGATCTCCCAGTGGCCGATGGTGGTATCCTTGCCCATGCTCTGCTCCTGCAGACGGGCGAAGGAGCCGATGGGGGCGGCTTCCTTCTCGCCGACGGTCACGCCGTCGATGTTGAACAGGCCGAGCTTTTTCAGGTTGGGGCAGTTGAAATTGGGGTGGTTGGCGATGGCGCCGAGGGTGTTGGTCCCCTCATCGCCAAAGGCGGCGGCATCCGGCTCTGCGCCGATGCCGAAGCTGTCCAGAACGATCAGAAAAACGCGCTTTTCCATTACGCTTTCACTCCGTTTCTATCATTTTGCGCTCACCTGTGTCCCTTCGGGGCAGAAGTGAGACTTTTGCTTAGCCCTATTATAGGCGATGGACGCATTTTTCGCAAGCGTTTTATCGCTCCGGCATCTATCACGAAAATTTAAGGTTTTCTTTGCCGAATTTTTTCTTGCTCTCTTGTACACAAGCGGTTATAATATAGAATGGTATGGTTTTCAAACACACCTGACCGGGCCGATGTCCGGCCAGCGGCCGCAGGGCATATCTGGCACCTGCGCGCCCATCATAGAGGAAAAAAAGAGACTGTTAGAGGTATATTTATGAGAAAAACGAAGATCATCTGCACCCTTGGCCCTTCTACCGATAAGGACGGCGTCCTGCGCGAGCTGGTCGCCAACGGCATGAACGTGGCCCGCTTCAACTTTTCCCACGGCTCCTACGAGGAGCACAAGGGCCGTCTGGACATGCTGAAAGCTGTCCGCACTGAGCTGAACAAGCCCGTTGCTGCCCTGCTGGACACCAAAGGCCCCGAGATCCGCCTGAAGGAGTTCAAGAACGGCGTTGAGATGCTGGAAGCCGGTCAGACCTTCACCCTGACCACCCGCGAGGTGGAGGGTACCAAGGAGATCTGCTCCATCACCTACAAGGACCTGCCCCAGGACGTCCATGAGGGCGGCACCATCATGCTGGACGACGGCCTCATCAAGCTGGCCATCAAGAGCGTCACGGACACCGACATCGTCTGCGAAGTGCTCAACAGCGGCAAGATCAAGACCAAGAAGGGCGTCAATGTCCCCGGCGTCCACCTGTCCATGCCCTACCTGAGCCAGCGCGACCGCGATGACATCATCTTCGGTGTCCAGCAGGGCTTCGACTTCATCGCTGCTTCCTTCGTGCGCACCGCACAGGACGTCTACGACATCCGCAACCTGCTGAACGAGTACGACTCCAACATCCGCATCATCGCCAAGATCGAGAACCGCGAGGGCGTCGATAACATCGACAGCATCCTGTCCGCTGCCGACGCCGTCATGGTCGCCCGCGGCGACCTGGGCGTCGAGATCGACTTCACTGAGCTGCCCGGCATCCAGAAGAGCGTCATCGACCGCTCCTTCTCCTTCGGCAAGCCCATCGTCACTGCCACCCAGATGCTGGACAGCATGATGGTCAACCCCCGCCCCACCCGCGCCGAGATCTCCGACGTGGCAAACGCCATCTACGACGGCACTTCCGCTATCATGCTCTCCGGCGAGACCGCTGCGGGCGCATACCCTGTTGAGGCCCTCAAGACCATGTCCGCCATTGCAGAGCGCACCGAGAACGAGGTCCACTACCGCGACAACCGCCTGACCGATACCACCGGCCAGATCAGCGTCAGCGACGCTACCGCACACGCTGCCTGCCTGACCGCAAAGGACGTCAACGCTTCTGCCATCGTCACCGTGTCCGAGTCCGGCAACACTGCCCGCCTGCTGAGCAAGTACCGCCCCTCTCAGCCCATCATCGCCTGCGTCATGGACGAGCAGGTCCAGCGCCAGCTGTCCATCTCCTGGGGCATCACCCCGCTCATGATGGACCTCGCCACCAGCACCGATGAGCTCATCGAGAAGTCCACCACTCTGGCCAAAGAGCACGGCTACCTGCACGACGGCGAGCTGGCTGTCGTGACCGCCGGCGTCCCCGTGGGCGTCTCCGGCACCACCAACATGATCAAGATCCACATGATCGGCAACTGCCTGGCTACCGGCGTCGGCGTCGGCCCCGAGGGCGCTGCTCTGGCCAACGCCACCGGCAAGGCCTGCGTCTGCCGCACCATCGAAGAGATCCGCGCAAAGTTCAAGCCTGGCATGGTCCTGGTCGTCCCCTCCACCTCCAACGAGATGCTGAGCTACGTCCGTGACGCCGCCGCTCTGGTGGTCGAGGAAGCCGGCCTGAACAGCCACGCCGCCATCGCCGGCAAGGCCCTGCTCAAGCCCACCATCGTGGGTGCCGTCGGCGCTACCGCCCACATCCGCGACGGTCTGATGGTCGCTGTGGACTGCGCACACGGCAGCGTCCAGCGCCTGCAGGCCTGATCTCGGGAGGCACAGCATGGAGCGTATTGCAAGTTTCTGCGTAGACCACACCAAGCTCGACCGCGGCATGTACCTGAGCCGTCAGGACGGCGATGTTCTGACCTGGGACATCCGGATGAAGAAGCCGAACCACGGCGATTATCTCTCCACCGGCGCAGCCCACACGCTGGAGCACCTCTTCGCCACTTACGCCCGCAACAGCCAGTATAAGGACGGCGTCATCTACGTCGGCCCCATGGGCTGCCGCACCGGCTTTTACCTGCTGACCCGGGGCCTGACCCCCGCCGAGGCGCTGAGCCTGACGGTGGAGTCCTTCCGCTTCATGGCTGCGTTTGAGGGCGATGTCCCCGGCGCAAGCGAGGTGGAGTGCGGTAACTACCGCGACATGGACCTGCCCGCCGCAAAGGCTGAGGCTGCTGCCATGCTGCCCGTGCTCGAGGCACTGACCGCTGACGAGCTGCACTACTAAGCTATAACACACAAAGAGGCTGTTGCACTGCAACAGCCCCTTTTCTTTTATCGCGTCCGCGCCTCACACTTCCCCGATGACCGGGAGCAGGTCTTCGAGCTTATTGAAATAATTGACGATGGTGACCACATTGTTGACGATGGAGCTGCCCGCCGAGAAGATACGCGCCACATAGTTCAGCACACGGCCAATGTCCTGGAACGTCTGCCATGCCGTGGTCTCGCCGCCGCAGAGCAGCACCATTTCGTCATCCCCGATGGATGTATACTGGGCGGGCATCTGCATCTGATAATTACTCATAGTATCCTTTCCTTTCCGCTGGTGAAAAGTTTTTTGTTCCTCGTTCAGAGTCAGCGCCCTCGGGGCCTGTCCTCTATTCCATCCTACCAGATACGAAAGGCAAAGCATGTCAGACCCTGCGGCTGAGGAAATAGGCGCTCCCCTTGGGAGAGCTGGCGCGCAGCGCCTGAGAGGGCAGGGACGCTGCAGAGAAATAAAAAAACACAGCGATAGCATCACTCTTACAAAAGCTAATGCTTATCGCTGTGCAGATATTCTTTGGAACCGAGCTTGCCCTCTCCGTCACCTTCGGTGATACCTCTTCCAGAGGGAGAGCGTCAAAGATCCATTATTCGTACAGGGGGAAAGCCTTGGTCAGGGCCAGCACACGGGCGGAGATGTCGTCCTTCTTCTCGTCGTAGTGCCAGATGCAGTCGGCGATGCAGTCCGCAATGACCTTCATCTCGGCCTCGCCCATACCCCGAGTGGTGACAGCCGGAGTACCCAGACGGACACCGGAAGTCACAAAGGGGCTGCGGGTCTCGCCGGGGACGGTGTTCTTGTTGGCGGTGATGTGGACGCTGTCGAGGCGGGCTTCCAGCTCCTTGCCGGTGCATTCCTCGTCCCGCAGGTCGAGGAGCATCAGGTGGTTGTCGGTGCCGCCGGACACCAGCTTGACACCGCGAGCCTGCAGTTCAGCGGCCATGGCCTGTGCGTTTTCCACGATCTTGCGGGCGTAGTCCTTGAACTCGGGCTTGAGTGCCTCGCCAAAGCAGACGGCCTTGGCCGCGATGACGTGCTCCAGCGGGCCGCCCTGAGTGCCGGGGAAGACAGCGGAGTTGATGCGCTTGGCCAGCACGGCATTGTTGGTCAGGATGAGGCCGCCGCGGGGGCCGCGCAGGGTCTTGTGGGTGGTGGTGGTCACGACGTCGGCGTAAGGCACCGGGCTCTGGTGCATCCCGCCAGCCACGAGGCCCGCGATGTGGGCCATATCCACCATCAGGAAGGCCCCGTAGCCGTGGGCGATCTCGGCCAGCTTTTCGAAGTTGATGGCACGGGGGTAGGCCGAAGCGCCTGCCACGATCATCTTAGGACGGACCTTCCTGACCTGCTTTTCCAGCTCGGCATAGTCGATGCGGCCATCTTCGCCGACGCCGTAGGATACGAAGTGATAGTTCTTGCCGGACATATTCACCGGAGAGCCGTGGGTCAGATGACCGCCCTGAGACAGATCCATGCCCATAACGGTATCGCCCAGATCGAGCAGGGCGAAGTAGACGGCCAGATTAGCCTGTGCGCCGGAGTGGGGCTGGACGTTGGCGTACTTTGCGCCGAACAGCTTGCAGGCGCGCTGGATGGCGATGTTCTCCACCTCATCCACATAGGCACAGCCGCCGTAGTAGCGCTTGCCGGGCAGGCCCTCGGCGTACTTGTTGGTGAGGATGCTGCCCATAGCGGCCATGACGGCGGGCGAGACGATGTTCTCGCTGGCGATGAGCTCGATATTTTCCCGCTGGCGGGTCAGCTCACGGTCCATGGCCGTAGCCAGCTCCGGGTCGGCCTTTTCCACGAGGCCGATGGTATCCATCATATCGTTGTACATACTATTTACCCCTCTCTCTGATGCAAAAAATCAGTTCGCGCGAGCGTCCGCTCATTCCGGCCCGCCTGCTTCCATGATACCAGACATCGTGGATTTCTTCAACAGCATTTCGCACAAACCGATACAGTTTGATTCGTTTCTTTTCGTTTGGATGAAGATATTTCACCCATCCTGCCAAAGCCTTGCTTTTTCTGCGCTCAGCGCTTATTATTATAACAAAAATCCGTTCCGGTTTTTGTGCAGATTTGCCCACCGGGTGCAGAAAGGAGCGCATTCCCATGACCATCACGGAGCAAAAAGCCGCACAGCGCAAAGCGGGCATTGCGGCCCGCCGGGCGTTGTCGGACACCGAGCGCACCAGTTCCAACGCCGCTCTCTGCGCCCGCATCATGTCTCTGGACTGCTTCAAAAAGGCAGAAAACATCCTGCTTTATGCGGCCCTCGGCGGTGAAGCCGATCTCTCGACGCTGGCTGTGGAAGCGGCCCGGCAGGGTAAAACGCTGGCCTACCCCGTCTGCGGCGAGGGCTTTTCGCTGACAGCCGCTGTGCCGGGGCCGGACGGCTGGGAAGTGGGTACTTACGGCATCCGCACGCCCATTTTGAGCCGGTCTGCAGTTTTATCACCGGACAAGCTCGACCTCGTGCTGGTCCCCTGCACGGCTTTTGATGCAGTCTGCCACCGGGTGGGGATGGGGAAAGGCTATTATGACCGCTACCTCCCCCGCTGCACCCGGGCTGTGAAAATAGGCGTGGCCTTTGAGGCCCAGCGGGTGGAGAAAGCGGCAGTGGACGCCTATGACGAAAAACTGGACGGATTCGTGACAGAGGGAGGACTTTACTTTGGATTTGACACAACTGAGCTGTGAAGACTTTCTGAGCCGGCTTGCCAGCAAAGCCCCCGCTCCGGGCGGCGGCGGCGCAGCGGCCCTCGTGGGCGCGGCAGGCGTCGCACTGGGCAATATGGTGGGGAATCTCACCACCGGCAAAAAGAAATACTCTGCCGTGGAAGAAGAGATCCTGGCGCTGAATGCCCGTGCTGAAACACTGCGCAAACGGCTGGAAGCCCTCGTGCAGGCTGACGCCGACGCATTCACGCCTCTGGCGGCGGCCTACGGCCTGCCCAGAGAGACGCCCGAACAGCAGGCCCGCAAGGCCGCTGTGCTGGCCGAGGCGTTGGACGGGGCCTGCGCCGTGCCGCTGGACATCATGGACGCCTGCTGTGAGGGCATCCGTCTTGCGGCCGATTACGCCGAAAAGGGCAGCGTGCTGGCTGTCTCAGACGCAGGCTGTGCGGCGCTGTTCTGCAAGGCCGCACTTCAGGCGTCGGCTCTGAATGTCGCCATCAACACAAAGCTCATGACCGACCGCGCCCATGCCGCCGCGCTGGACGAAAAAGCGGCCCGGATGCTGGCGGAATATGTGCCGCTGGCCGACGAAGTCTACCAGTCCGTAGCAAGCCGCCTGCGGGCCTGATCCAGAGAAAGGGAACGTATATGTCTACCATTTTGAAGGGTGCGCCCGTCGTGGCCGCCATGAACGAAGCAAATGCCGCCCGCTGCGCCGCACTGCGGGAAAAGGGCGTTGTCCCCACGCTGGCCGTCGTCCGGGTGGGCGAACGCCCCGATGACCTCTCCTACGAGAAAGGCGTCATGGCCCGCTGTGCAAAAGTGGGCGTCGAGGTGAAGCAGTTCCTTCTGCCCGCCGACGCTTCGCAGGAAGAGTTGCTGCGCGTCATTGCCGGCATCAACGCAGACGCCGCCATCCACGGCTGTCTGCTCTTCCGCCCCCTGCCCAAACAGTTTGGTGACAGGACCATCCGCGCCGCACTCTCGCCCGAAAAGGACATTGACGGCATCACCGACGGCTCGCTGGTCGGCGTCTTCACCAACACTGCCGTCGGCTACCCGCCCTGCACGGCGCAGGCTTGTCTTGAAATTTTGAAATTCTACAATGTTCCCCTCTCCGGCAGGCGGGCCGTCGTCGTGGGACGCAGCCTCGTGGTGGGCAAGCCCGCAGCCATGATGCTGGACCGGGAAAACGCCACCGTCACCCTCTGCAACTCCCGCACCCAGAACCTGCCCGATGTCTGCCGTGAGGCCGATGTTGTGGTGGTGGCCATGGGCAAGATGGGCTTTATCGGTGCAGAACATCTGCGGACCGGTCAGGTCGTCGTGGATGTGGGCATCCATGTCAACGAGGAAGGCAAACTCTGCGGTGACGTCCGCTTTGGCGAGGCAGAGCCGGTGGTGGAGGCCATCACCCCCGTCCCCGGCGGCGTCGGCACCGTGACGACTTCCGTGCTCGTGAGCCATGTGGTGGAGGCGGCAGAGAAAGCTGCATCATAATAACCTCTCCGTCACGCCTGCGGCGTGCCACCTCCCCTAATAGGGGAGGCTTTGGCAGTCCCCTCGAAGTAAACGGTTTCGCCAGAGGCTCCCCTACTAGGGGCAACAGCGACGACCGCCGCCAGTGGCGGAAACAGGGAGTCGTTGTTGGGGCAGCGGCCAGC
>ERZ791800.230-NODE-230-length-55681-cov-52.326106_pt1 | contig 55681 bp, 45 predicted proteins | sample MGYA00510310_ERZ791800 | MGnify/ENA primary metagenome ERZ791800 (study PRJEB30046, sample SAMN00791954) | human gut metagenome | study: EMG produced TPA metagenomics assembly of the A metagenome-wide association study of gut microbiota in type 2... | reverse complement strand
CAACTGCACCAACACAATAGGTGCACTGTTAAATATATTTGGTGCACTTGAGACAAGTGCACCCCCTGACCAACTGCACCAACACAATAGGTGCACTGTTAAATATATTTGGTGCACTTGAGACAAGTGCACCCCCTGACTGCACCCCTTGGCTGTGTTAGTTGGCTTGTTCGGAGAGGAACTTTATGCGCACGAGGCGTATTTCGTTCTCTTCGTAGTCGCCGAGTTCGTCGAGTGCGGTGTCGATGTCGTCGGTGTCCGACTCGCGGAAGTACTCGTAGATATCGTCTATCTGGTCTTCGTCCATCACGTCCTCAAGGAAGTAGTCGATGTTCAGCTTCGTTCCGCTGTAGACGATGGCATCGAGGTCGTTGAGCAAGTCCTCGAAGTCGAGTCCAAGTGCTGAGGCAATATCGTCGAGTGGCATGCGTCGATCGAGATACTGTATTATCTTCACCTTCTTCATTGAGTCCTTCGCTACGGTGCGCACGAAGAGCTCTTCGGGGCGTTCTATCTCGTTGTCTTTGCAGTACTGGCTAATCAGTTCGCAGAACGGCTTGCCATAGCGGTTTGCCTTGCCCACGCCGATGCCCTGAATGTTGCGCAGCTCTTCGAGCGTTACGGGGTACATCGTTGCCATCTGTTCGAGCGATACGTCTTGAAAGATGACGTATGCCGGCAGGTTCTGCTTGCGTGCGGTCTTCTTTCTGAGGTCGAGGAGCATATTGTAGAGTGTAGGGTCGAGCGCAGAAGCTGTTGCTTCGCTTGCTTCTTCCTCGGTTTCCGAGAAGTCGGTGTCCTCTACGTATGTGAATGGTGTAGGGTTCTTCACATAGCGCTTGCCTGCGGCTGTCATCTTCAGAAGTCCGTAGCTTTCGATGTCCTTGTGTATGTAGCCTGCTATCATGCCTTGGCGTATCACAGGGTTCCATATCTTCACGGGCATATCCTCGCCAGCACCGAACTCTTCGAGTTGTTCGTGGTGGTGACTCACGATGTCGTCTGTGGCGCGTCCTTTCACGAAGTCGACGATATAGTCTTGGCGGAAAGCCTCCTTCACGGCGATGATAGCTTTCAGAACGATGAGCAGAGCCTCCTGACCGTCGCGCTGCACCTTCGGGTGTAGACAGTTGTCGCAGTTGCCGCAGTTCTCCTTTGTGTATTCCTCGCCGAAGTAGTGGAGCAACACCTTGCGTCGGCACACCGATGTCTCGGCGTATGCGGCAGTCTCCTGCAGCAGTTGCCTGCCGATGTCCTGTTCTGCCACGGGCTTGCCCTCCATGAATTTCTCCAGCTTCTGCAGGTCTTTGTAGGCGTAGAAAGCGATGCATATACCTTCGCCTCCGTCGCGTCCTGCGCGTCCCGTCTCTTGGTAGTAGCCCTCAAGACTCTTAGGTATGTCGTAGTGTATCACGAAGCGCACATCAGGTTTGTCGATGCCCATGCCGAAGGCTATGGTAGCCACGATTACGTCGATGCGCTCCATGAGAAAGTCGTCTTGCGTCTGCGAGCGTGTTGCCGAGTCGAGTCCGGCGTGGTAGGCAGCGGCTTTTATGTCGTTGGCTTTCAGCACGGCAGCCAATTCTTCCACCTTCTTGCGCGAGATGCAGTAGATGATACCGCTCTTGCCAGAGTGTTGTTTTATGAATTTTATTATCTGTTTGTCAATGTCGTTCGTCTTCTGGCGCACCTCGTAGTAGAGGTTGGCGCGGTTGAACGAGCTCTTGAATTCCTTAGCGTCGGTGATGCCGAGACTTTTCTTTATGTCCATGCGCACCTTGTCGGTGGCAGTGGCTGTGAGTGCTATGACTGGTGCTGCGCCAATCTTGTTGATTGTGGGGCGTATGTTGCGATACTCGGGGCGGAAGTCGTGTCCCCACTCCGATATACAATGCGCCTCGTCGATGGCGTAGAACGAAATCTTAAACGAACGGAAGAACTCTAAGTTGTCCTCTTTGTTGAGCGACTCCGGTGCCACATAGAGCAGTTTAGTGCGTCCTTCGTGTACGTCTTTGTACACTTGATTGATGGCAGCGCGGTTGAGTGACGAGTTCAGATAGTGAGCCACGCCACTTTCCTCGCTGAGTCCGTTCACTACATCCACTTGATTTTTCATCAGCGCGATGAGTGGCGACACCACGATTGCGGTGCCTTCCATTATTAGTGACGGCAGCTGATAGCACAAACTCTTGCCTCCGCCTGTAGGCATGAGCACGAATGTGTCATTGCCTTCAAGCAGATTGCGTATAATAGCTTCTTGATCGCCCTTGAACGAGTCGAACCCGAAGTGGTGTTTTAGCTGTTCGTTGAGGTTAATTGTAGCAGTCATAGTAATATAAAGTTCTTAATATCCTTTCGGATACTATTGTAGATTTGACTTCTCCAGTTGCGCCTTTGCGTACTCCAGCGTTACGGTGAAGTTGTCGATGTTCTTTGTTGGGGCCTCGAACATGGCATCCATCACGATTGACTCCACGATAGAGCGAAGTCCGCGTGCACCGAGCTTGTACTCAACGGCTTTGTCCACGATGAAGTCGAATGTGTCTGGTGCGAACTCCAGTTTGATGCCGTCCATCTCGAAGAGCTTTGTGTACTGCTTTATGATGGAGTTCTTCGGCTCTACGAGGATGCGTCGCAGTGCTTCGCGGTCGAGCGGATTGAGGTAGGTGAGCACCGGCAGGCGTCCGATAATCTCGGGTATCAAGCCGAACGACTTCAAGTCTTGCGGCAGGATATACTTCATGAGGTTGCCCTTGTCGATGCTGCGCACGTTCTGCACCGAGTTGAAACCCACCACGTGAGTGTTCAGACGCTGTGCTATCTTGCGCTCGATGCCGTCGAATGCACCACCGCAGATGAACAGAATGTTGCGTGTGTCGACGTGTATATAGTCCTGGTCGGGGTGCTTGCGTCCACCCTTTGGCGGCACGTTCACCATTGTTCCCTCGAGCAGCTTGAGCAGTCCTTGCTGCACACCCTCACCGCTCACGTCGCGTGTGATGCTCGGGTTGTCTGCTTTGCGCGCTATCTTGTCTATCTCGTCGATGAAGACGATGCCTCGCTGCGCTGCCTCCACGTTGTAGTCAGCCACCTGCAGCAGGCGCGAGAGTATGCTCTCCACGTCCTCGCCCACGTATCCCGCTTCGGTGAACACCGTTGCGTCTACGATGGTGAACGGCACCTTCAGCAGCTTTGCTATGGTGCGTGCAAGGAGAGTCTTGCCAGTGCCGGTCGAACCGACCATGATGATGTTGCTCTTCTCTATCTCCACGCCGTCGTCCTCAGCGTCATTGGTGTGCTGCTGCAGACGTTTGTAGTGGTTGTAAACGGCTACGGACAGATACTTCTTTGCATCGTCCTGACCGATGATGTATTCGTCGAGATATTCTTTTATCTCTGTTGGCTTCGGCACGTCGTTGAGCGACACTTCGAAAGCGCCCGAGTTCTTACGTGTTCCCTCCGGTCCGAAGCCGGCTTCGAGCACTATCTGGTAGGCCTGCTGCGCACACGAGTCGCAGATGAAGCCGTTCATTCCGGTTATGAGGAAGTTTACGTCCTTCTCGCTTCTTCCGCAGAAGCTACATACTTTCTTTGGCATTTTCGTTTTTCTCTTCTCTTTTACTTCTTGCGTATCATTACCTGGTCGATCATTCCGTACTCCTTCGCCTCCTCGGCTGTCATCCAGTAGTTGCGGTCGGAGTCTGCCCACACCTTGTCGAACGGTGTGTGCGAGTGTTCGGAGATGATGGTGTAGAGTTCTTTCTTGAACTTCTGTATCTCGCGTGCTTCGATCTCGATGTCCGAAGCCTGACCCTGCACACCGCCGAGCGGCTGGTGAATCATCACGCGGCTGTGCTTCAGTGCCGAGCGCTTGCCCTCCTGACCTGCCACGAGCAGCACCGCTGCCATCGAAGCCGCCATGCCTGTACACATCGTAGCCACGTCGGAGGTGATGAACTGCATGGTGTCGTAGATGCCGAGGCCTGCTGTCACGCTACCGCCAGGCGAGTTGATGTATATAGAGATGTCCTTGCCTGGGTCTACTGAGTCGAGGTAGAGCAGCTGAGCCGAGAGTGTGTTAGCTGTATAGTCGTTGATTTCGGTGCCGAGGAAGATGATGCGGTCCATCATCAAGCGCGAGAACACGTCCATCTGTGTCACGTTCAGCTGGCGCTCCTCAAGGATGTACGGGTTGAGGTACTGCGCCTGAGCCTTCATCACGTCGTCGAGCATCATGCCGTTAATGCCGAGTCTACTTGTTGCGAATTTTCTAAAGTCGTTCATATCTGTAAGTTTCGTTTTTTCTAAAGTTCTGTTCTGCTTCGTGGGTTCTAATCCTGTTTTACCCGTGATATTATACTATATAATAATGTGTAGTTTATAATGTATGACATAGAAGCAGATACAAAGATACAAAAAATGTAGCTAACGCGCTCCATATTCCGAAGAATTTTTTTTGTAGCTTTGCAACTTATCGCTTTCATTATCAGTCAAACATATAGAAACAACTAAAAAATACGAATAGATATGAAAAAGACAATCTTTTTAATGGCAATGCTGCTTGCGCTCAGTGCTGCGGCTCCTATGGCTTCCGCCGCACAGCAGTCTCACCGCAACCGTCCGCACACGCAGATGGTGGACAAGAAGGACAAGGACGCTACCGACGAGGAGGGCGTAGTGGCTTACTCGGATACTGTAACTGCCGACACGGCGTCTGCCGCTAACGGCGGAGCCACGTTCGACAACGACGCCCCTGTCAGTCGCGACGAACTGCTCTCGTTCTACAACAGTTTGCCCGGATGGATCGTAAAGCTCTTCCTTATATTGTGCGTTTTCGTGCCGATGCTGCTGTGCTTCCTTGCGCCTATCATTGTCGTTCTGCTCGTCATACGCTACTTCATGCGCCGCCACAAAGACCGCGTGCGACTGGCTGAGATGGCTATGGAGAAGGGTGAACCATTCACCGACGAACTGAAACCGCTCAGCAAGAAGTCGCCCGAGTATATGTGGCGCCGCGGAGTGCGCAACACGTCGATTGGTGCCGGACTCATGATTTTCTTTTGGTTCTTCGGTATGCAGTCGCTCATGGGCATAGGTGCTCTTGTGGCGTGCATCGGACTCGGACAGATGTTCATGGTGAAGTACAACTACGACAGTAAGATGCCGTGGCAGAAGCGCGACGACGAGGACGAAACCGACCATTGACCCCATTCTTTTAAAGACAGAACGATATGAAGGATACTAACGACGATCTCTCTCTTATACAGCAGGTGGCTGAGCTTCACGACAAGACGGCTTTCGACCATCTTGTCAGGAAGTATCAGTCGCCTATAAGGCGCTTCTTCCTCCACCAGACGCTGGGAGACGCGCAGCTGAGCGACGACCTCGCGCAGGACACCTTCATAAGGGCTTATACCAGCATCGGGACGTTTCGCGGCTCGGCGGCGTTCTCCACATGGCTCTTCCGCATAGCCTACAACGTGTTCTACGACTATCGGCACCGGCTGCGCCCGTCTGCCGATGACCTCGACGCAGTGTGTCCCGCTGCAGCCGGTGCCGACCGGTCGCTCGGGATGGATGTCTATGGTGCTCTCGCCCGTTTGCCCGACGCTGAGCGCACATGCGTCACGCTACAGCTCGTCGACGGCTATCCCATCGAACGCATCGCCGCAATAACGGGCATGGCGGAGGGCACGGTGAAGTCGCATCTCTTCCGCGGAAAGCAGAAACTTACCGCATTCCTGCGGCAGAACGGATATTCTTAGGCCTTAAATGTAGGTGGAAAATAAAAGACATCGTAAAAATTCAATCATGCTATGACTGATGTAAAGAATAAAATAAGTTATGACGAGACTGTCGACGAGGCGCTTCTTCAGCGGTTCTTCGCCGACAGCGCTCGTATGGATATCGCTGACGAAGGATTCACCGATCGCCTCATGCGCCGTCTGCCCGAGGAAGTGGACACCCGCTGCTACCGTCTCTACCGCTTGTGGACGGCAGCGATGGCAGCGGTCTGCGTTGCCGTCTTCTTCTTCGTCAACGGCTTCCAGCTGCTCAAGCTGCGCGTGTGTGGCGCGGTTGGCGGTTTCCTCGGCGATGTGGCTCACGCCATACAGGATAGGGTGGGCTCGCTTTCGCTCTCGCTTCCCGCTTCCGTCTCCTTCCCCCCGTCAGCCGAGTGGACAACGCTGTTCCATACTTCGCTCATGATAGCGATAGCACTGGTTGTGCTCGGCTCGCTCGTGCTATACGACCTCGATGAGTCGGTCTGATTCACGAACCGTCTCGTATTTCTGTTCACGAAATGTCATCCTTCTGTTCATGAAATGTCATCGTGTGGCGTACGGAATCTGATCGGGCGGCGAACAGAATCTGATCGGGCGGCGAACGGAATCTGATCGGGCGGCGTACGGAATCCGATTGGGTGGCGTACGGAATCCGATTGGGCGGCGTACGGAAACCGATGGTTGAAGTGCAGAATTCAGTGGCGTCCTCTGCCACTATCGTGCTGCGTACCGCGTAATTGCTTTAGAATAGGAATGTGCTGAATCGCTTGGTATTCGCTTCCTTCTGCTTCATCTCCTCCTGCATCCGCTTCACCGCCATCTTGAAGAAGAAGCGTACGAGATGCTCGTCGGTGGCTTCGGTGCGAATCATGCGTAGGGCGGCGATGTACTCCTGTCGGGATTCCGACGGGATGATGAGCAGCGGATGGCCCATGCGCAGCAGGATATAGTTGCTCACAAGACGACCTGTTCTGCCGTTTCCGTCGCGGAACGGGTGCAGATACTCGTAGAAGCCGTGGAAGCGGGCGGCAACCACCATCGGGTGTGTGGCTGCAGAAACAATGGTCTGCTCCGTCGACTCCAGCAGTCGCGGCACTCGGGCTATTAGTTCTTCGTGGTCGCCGAACACGGTGTCGCCGGCAGCCATGTCGGTTGTCGTGTATTCGCCTGGAGTGGCGTCGGGCGCACGGTAGGCGAGCGTGTGACTTGTTACGCGGCGGTTAATCTCCTTCAGCAGCGTTTCGTCGAGCGGATGTTGTACGTTCTGCATCATGTGTTCGAATGCGTCGAAGTGGTCGAGCATCTCGAAAGCCTCGAACAGCGTTTTGCCAGCCGGAATCATGCCTAATCCCTTCTCCTTCAGCTCGCGTGTGTCGTCCACGGAGAACGAGTTGCCCTCTATAGCACACGAGTGTGTAGAGAAGAGCACTTCGTTATACTTGACGTATTCTTCTTTATTCATTCTGTCGACAACGAGCGTTTGGTATTTGCTTCGCAAGTCGTCGTATTCCTTTATTTCTTTTTCGAATGCCATAGGTCTTCTGTTTCAGATTGCTAAGATACGATTTTTGTAGGAAAGCACCAAACGCTTAAACAAAAAAAAGAGGATACAACCGAAGCTGTATCCTCTTTTTCGTGACTCGCATGGGGCTCGAACCCATGACCCCAACATTAAAAGTGTTGTGCTCTACCAACTGAGCTAGCGAGTCTCCGTATTTGCTTTGTATTCCAAAAGCGAGTGCAAAGGTAGTGGTTTTTTGTAATATACGCAAATATTTTATTTGTTTTTTGCGTTTTCCGCTCCTTTTTCTTCTATTTCTGTTGGCTTTCTACTGTTTTTTGCGCGTTGGCCTCGTCTTCGTTAAGGTGTTCCTTTGTCACGTAGCGTTGCCAGTAGGCAATGATCAGCGATGTGAGTGGCAGCGCGACAATCAGTCCGATGAAGCCGAGCAGTGTGCCCCACACCGAGAGCGATAGCAGCAGTATGGCAGGGTTGAGTCCCATCGCTTTGCCCATGATTTTCGGTGTGACGAACATGTCGGTGATAATCTGCACTACGCAGAATAGTCCGAACGCCAGTCCGAACACCATCCAGAAGTCCTGCCCTGTGTCGGCTGCTTTGAGCATGGCGAGGAAGGCGGTGGGTATGAGTGCGAAGGTGTGCAGATAGGGTACGAGGTCCATCACGCCGATGAGTATGCCTAGACCGATAGCCATGGGGAAGTCCATGAGGCTGAAGCCTACGCAGAACATGATGCCCATACACAGTGCCACGAGACTTTGTCCGCGTATGTAGTTGTTCATCTCGCGCTCTACGTCCTGAGCCAGTTCTTGCCAGAACGGGCGGTTCTTCTTCGGGAATATCTTCACCCAGCTGGTGGTGAGGAACTCATAGTCGAGTAGTATGAAGAACGTGTAGAGCAGTGTGATACACGAGGCGATGATGGACATTATGATGTTGGCTGTCTGTCCTATCACAGAGAATACCTTCGGCATTGCCGTCTTCAGTGTGTCGCTGAAGTCCTTGCTCTTGAAGAAGCGTTCTATCGCTTCCTGGTTCTGTACCGCCCAGTCTTTCACCATACGCGAGAAGTCGTTGGTGTGTGTGGTTTGATGTAGCCAGTGAAGTATGAACTCGTATAGCTTCTGAAACTGGCTCACCATCGGTGGTACGATGAAGTAGATGAGCAGTCCGATTACCGACAGAATGGCGAGCATGGCGATGATAATCGCTATGGCACGTATCTTTATGTGCATACGATATTGTATGAACTTCACCATCGGGTAGAGCAGGTATGCCAGCAACCATGCGATGAAGAAGGGTAGCAGCACGCTGCTCAGATAGTCGGTGATGGCAAAGACGGCAATACTGATGGCGGCTACTGTTGCCCAGCGTATCACTTTGTCGAGTGTAATCTTTTCTTCGCTCATATAATTATTTGTTTGTTGCTTTCTTGTAGCACTCGCGGCAGAGCGGCTCGTATTCGGTTTGCTCGCCAATGAGCACCTGGTTCTGGTCGTGCACAAGGCGGTGGCTCACGTAGGCGAGTGCTCCGCACTTCACGCAGATGGCGTGTACCTTTGTCACTTCGTCGGCTACGGCGCACAGAGCCGGTATCGGCCCGAAGGGCGTACACTGGAAATCCATGTCCAAGCCGGCGATAATCACGCGCACACCGTTGTTGGCGAGTTGGTTGCACACCTCTACGAGATCCATGCCGAAGAACTGTGCCTCGTCGATGCCCACCACGTCGAAGTCGTAACCATCGGTGCTGGTGGTGTGGTTCTGCACGTACTCCAGTATCTCAGTTGATGTGCTGAGTGGCACAGACATCACGGCGTTGCGGTCGTGGCTCACCACCTCCTCCTCAGAATATCGTGTGTCTATCTGTGGTTTGAATATAACTACTCTCTGGCGGGCGAATGTCGCTCGCTTGATGCGGCGTATCAGTTCCTCGGTCTTGCCCGAGAACATCGAACCGCACACTACTTCAATTCTACCTTGGCGATACTTCTCGCCCTCTAAATTTGCTTTCATTGTGAGTACAAATTTACGAATACGTTTTAAAAATTGCAAAGAAACGACATGTTTTTTTGCCGTTCTTGATTAATATAGCTATATTTGCCCACAATATGGGTATATTATATATTGTGCCTACTCCGGTGGGCAATATGGAAGATATGACGATGCGTGCCATTCGCATATTGAAAGAAGCCGACTTGGTGCTCGCCGAGGATACTCGCACATCGGGCGTTCTGCTTCAGCATTTCGATATAAAGAACCGGCTGATGTCGCATCATAAGTTCAACGAGCACGGCACTACGGCTTCAGTTGTCGACCGTCTAAAAGCTGGCGAAACGATAGCACTCATCAGCGATGCCGGTACGCCGGGCATCAGCGACCCTGGTTTCTTCCTCGCTCGCGAGGCTGCTAAGGCTGGCATCACGGTGCAGTGTCTGCCCGGTGCTACGGCGTTCGTTCCGGCAATCGTCAGTTCGGGTCTGCCATGCGATCGCTTCTGCTTCGAGGGTTTCCTGCCGCAGAAGAAGGGCAGACAAACGCTTCTGCAGTCGCTACAGACAGAGACACGCACGATGATATTCTACGAGTCGCCCTATCGCTTGGTGAAGACGCTCGAGCAGTTTGCCGAGTTTTTCGGCGACGATCGTCAGGCGAGTGTGTGTCGCGAGATTTCAAAACTGCACGAGGAGAGTGTGCGCGGAACGCTCGCAGAGATAATCGCCCACTTCAAGCAGACCGAGCCACGTGGCGAGATTGTCGTTGTAGTGGCAGGCTGCGCTGGCGTAGACATATCGGCACGCAAGGCACTGAAAGAACAGGCTAAGGAGAAGAAACCGAAGCTAAGCAATAAGGAGCGCTACGCTCTGCGCGAAGCTGCGCCCGAGGAGTTTAAAAAGAAGAAGTTTAGAAACGAAGAATAGAGAAATAACAACAAAACGAATAATATGAAAAAACTATCTTTTGTACTATTATCAATGATGTTGCTTGCTATAACGTCATGCGATTTTACGAACAAATCGAAGGGTGAGACAAATCAAGATGAAGAGCAGGTAGACTCGCTCCAGCGCATCATCTCGCAGAAGGATGGCGAAATCAACGACATGATGGAGACATTCAACCAAATTCAGACCGGCTTGCGCGAGATAAGTGAGGCGGAGAATCGTGTCGTAGTGGCTAAGTCGGGAGAGGGTGCCAATAGCCGTCAGCAGATGCTGGAGGACGTGCGCTTCATCTCTTCTACAATGCAGCAAAACCGTGCTCTGCTCGAGAAGTTGCGTCAGCAGCTCCGCGAATCGAGCATTAAGGGCGACCAGCTGCGTCGCACTATCGAAGGACTCGTTGCTCAAATCAACGATAAAGAGCAGCAGTTGCAGCAGTTGCGCGCCGAACTCGACGCTAAAAACATACACATCGCCGACCTCGACAAGACCATCACAGGGCTTAACGATAATGTCTCGACGCTGAAAGAGGAGTCGTCTAAGAAGACGGAGACCATCAACGATCAGGATGCACAGCTCAACACCGCGTGGTTCGTATTCGGTACAAAGAAGGAACTGAAGGAACAGCGCATCCTCGATGGCTCGAAGGTGCTGCAGGCTAACTTCAACAAGAGCTACTTCACAAAGATTGATATCCGCGTGCAGAAGGAGATAAAGCTCTACTCTAAGTCGGCTAAGATTCTCACCATGCACCCGTCAAGCTCGTACACCTTGCAGCAGGATGCCAATAAGCAGTACGTTCTGCGCATCAGCAATCCGCAGCTCTTCTGGTCAACAAGCAAGTATCTCGTAATCCAGGTGAAGAAGTAATGCGCATAGGTGTTATCGTAGCGATGGACAAGGAGTTTGCACAGTTGCAGACGCTTGCGTCCGACAAGAAGGAACAGACCGTTGCCGGTCGCACATTCGTGGTGGGCAGCATCGGCGACAACGAGATAGTAATGCAGAAGTGTGGCATCGGCAAGGTGAATGCAGCGGTGGGGGCATCCGAATTGATAGCAGCCTTCCACCCCGACCTCGTCATCTCCACCGGTGTAGCTGGCGGTGCCGACACAAGTCTTGAGGTGTGTGAGGTGGTGGTGAGCACCGCTTGCTGCTACCACGATGTCTACTGTGGCGACGAGTGCGCCATGGGGCAGGTGCTCGGAATGCCTGAGCGTTTCGAGAGCGATGCACGCCTCGTAGCCACCGCCACATCGCTCAACTGCCACACGCGCGTTCACGCCGGACTCATCGTCACCGGCGACTGGTTTGTCAACTCGCGCGAGAAGATGCAGCAAATCCTTGACGACTTCCCCACGGCTATGGCAGTCGACATGGAGAGCTGCTCAATAGCGCAGACCTGCCACATCTACAACACGCCGTTCGTCAGCTTCCGCATCATCAGCGACATACCGCTCAAAGATCATAAAGCACAGATGTACTACGACTTCTGGGAGCGCATGGCTGAAGGATCGTTCGAGGTGACAAAGGCGTTCCTTGAAAAAGTAAAAAAGTAAAAAGGTAAAAAGAGCCTCTCCCAACCCTCAAGCCCCTCCCAACCCTCCCCGTCGGGGAGGGCTTAGGAAGGCCAGAGAAGGCTTAGTCAGCAATGGCTTAAGAAGGCCTAAGAAGGCTTAGTTCGGCTTATACGCCGCCTAAAACAATAAAACAATGGAAAAAATACCAAGCTTCACAATAAACCACAGCACCCTCTTGCGCGGCATCTACGTCTCGCGCAAAGACACAGTAGGTGGCGACACCGTAACAACCTTCGACATCCGCATGAAGGAACCCAACCGCGAGCCGGCTTTGCACCCAGGTGCACTCCACACCATCGAGCATCTCGCTGCCACATACCTGCGCAATGATGCCGAGTGGAAGGACCGCATCGTCTATTGGGGACCGATGGGCTGCCTCACGGGCAACTATCTGCTTATGCGTGGCGACCTCCAGCCGAGTGACATCGTCGACCTCATGCGCCGCACGTTCCGCTTCGTGGCTGACTTTGAGGGCGAGATACCTGGCGCAGCACCGCAGGACTGCGGCAACTGGCTGCTCCACGACCTGCCAATGGCTCGCTGGGAGTCGCGCAAGTACTGCGAGGAGGTGCTCGATGTTATTACCGATGCCAATATGACTTATCCTCAGAAGGAGGATTAACCCAAAAGCACGGAAGTAGCACTGAGGGCAACACTGCATCAGTAGAATAACGATTAAACACTGTTTGACAAGAAAAAGTTGGCAAATAATTTTGTTAAACCACCGAAATTGCGTACCTTTGCACCGCTTTACAAAAGCACGGGATGTAGCGCAGTTGGTTAGCGCACGCGTCTGGGGGGCGTGAGGTCGCAAGTTCGAGTCTTGTCATCCCGACATAAAACGGGGTAGAATGTTCACATTCTACCCCGTTTTTGCATCTATAGGAGGGTATGGCATCCTGCCATACCCACGCTGCCCTCTTACATTTATAGGTGGGTATGGCATCTTGCCATACCCATGCTGCCCTCTGGTTGAAATAATAGGAGTGGATGGCTAATCTCTACATATTGGCTGCGTGGGTACGGCAAGATGCCATACCCTCCTATGGTTGTGTGCTCCTACGGCTTACCGCAGGCTGCTTGGGTTTATGTCAAACTCGTCCTTGAAGCACTTGTTGAAGTACGAGGGCGACGTGAAGCCCACCTCGTATGCTATCTCCGACACGCTTTTCTCCGTCTTTTCCAGCAGCTGGCGAGCTTTCGTTAGTCGCGCCTTGCGTAGCAACTCCACCGGTGTCTGGCCGGTCAGAGCCTTCACCTTTCTATATAGCTGCACGCGCGAAAGCCCTATCTCTTCGCCCAGTCGCTCCACCGAGAAGTCGCTGTCGCCGAGGTTTTCTTGTATCGCTGTACGCAGTCTGCCTACGAACGTCTTGTCTGCCTCGTTCAGCTTCTCCTCTTCCTCCGTCTCCTGCTTGTCGCCTGCGAACACCGAGCGCAGCATTATGCGCGAACGCAGCAGGTTCTCGATACGCGAGAGTAGCACCTGACCCGAGAACGGCTTCGTGATATACGAGTCGGCACCCGTGTCGTAGCCCTCCTTGCGCTGTTCGGATAGCGAGCGTGCGGTGAGCAGCACCACCGGTATATGACTCGTTGCGGTGTCCTCCTTCAATCGCTTTGTGAACTCCAGTCCGTCCATCACCGGCATCATCACGTCGCACACCACCAGCTTCGGCACCTCTCTACGTGCCTTCTCCAAACCTTGTTCGCCGTTCGTAGCCTCCGACACGTTGTACTTGTCCTGCAGTATTGAGCGCAGATATGCACGCATACCATTGTTGTCGTCGATGATGAGCACGAGCGGACGCTCCGCGTCGAAGTCCTCTGCGTTGGTGATACGCTCCGCCGCCTCCTGCGCAGTGGTGTCGGTGGCAATGTAGTTGTCGTCCACCAGTCCCTTCTCCGCCTGGGTAGCAGCCGGTGCATCCTTCGCAGGGTCGTAGCCAGGCTGCGAGTCGGGCAGTTCGATGACGAACGTAGTACCTTTACCCTCTACGCTCTCGGCATGTACGCTGCCACGGTGCATGTCTATGTACGCCTTCACGAGCGACAGCCCGATGCCCGTACCGCCGATGGCACCCTTCGCTTGGTAGAAACGCTCGAAGAGATGCGGCAACTCTTCCGTCGGAATTCCCTTGCCCGTGTCCGCTATGCGCAGCGTGTAGCAGTGGTCGTGATGGAGTAGAGTAGTGGTGATGCAGCCTCCGTTGGGTGTGTACTTCAGAGCGTTCGACATTATATTAAAGTACATATGCTCCATCTTGTCGCGGTCGGCGATGAGCACCGCGTCGTCCTCCACGCCCGATACATCCACACGTATCGTGATGCCACGACGTGCCGCCACTGTGCGGAAGTCCTCCGTCCACGTTGTCAGCTCCTGCTGAAGATAGAAACGGTTGAGATGCAGCTCAGCCTTGTTGTTCTGCACCTTGCGGAAGTCGAGTATCTCGCCAACCAATTGTATGAGTATGCGTGTGTTGCGCTGCACCATCTCCAGCATCGTGCGCTGCACGCCATGCACCGCTGGGTCTTCCAAAAGCTGCTCCGTAGGTCCGGCGATGAGTGTGAGCGGCGTGCGCAGCTCGTGACTCACGTTCGTGAAGAACTGCAGCTGCGTCTGCGTCATCTCCTCCATCTCTGTGGTCATTCGGTTCTGCTCGTCCATCGAGGCTTTCAGCTGTTGGTTGATGCGCGTTCGGGTGATGAAGGCGTAGATAGCCGCGGCGCACACGGCGATGAGCAACACCACGAACACCAGCAGCACCAGCAGATAGATGCGCTGCGTGTTGAAGTCACTGGCAGCCTTGTCCACGCGTGAGCGCAGCGTAGAGAGGTGATCCTGCTGGCGCATCGTCTCGTCGTTCTGCATGAGTAGCACTCGGGCGTTGTCGCGTGTCACGAGTGCCGACGACAACTGGTTCTCGCGGTTGTATTTCTTTCCTTCGAGTATGTTCATAGCGAGCAGCATCACCTCGTCGCCGCGAGTGGGGTAGGTGTACGAAGCGAATAGTGTGCCGTTGTCCACGAGCTCCATGCCGCCGCCCTTTTGCGGCATGGCATCGATGCCGCAGAACTTGATGTGCTCGAGGTTGAGTCCGTGCTTCTTGGCGGCTCGTCGTGCGCCCATCGCCATGCGGTCGTTATGCGCAAAGACGCAGTCGAACTCGTTGTGCGGCTCAGATAGCAGCGAATCGACCGTGCGGAACGCACCCTGCTCTGTCCAGTCGGCACTGAGATGCTCCACGATACTGATGCCCGGACGACACTGCACCACGCTGTCGAAGCCCTTGTTGCGCTCTATCGCCGGCGACGACGTAGAGAGTCCGCTTAGCTCCAGTATGCGTCCGCCGTCGGTGAGTGTGCCAGCCAAGTATTCGCCCATCGAGCTGCCAATCTCCTTGTTGTCAGCTCCGATATATGCTGTGTACTTGTCCGACCGTGTGCGGCGGTCGAAGATAATCACTGGTATGCCCTTCTCGTATGCGCGGTCGATGGCAGGCGATATGCTCACCTGACCAGGTGCCACGATGAGCAGGTCTACGCCCTCGTCCACGAACTTGTTAATCTGTTCGGTCTGCATCTGCACGTCGTCGTTTGCCGAACTGATGCGCAGGTCCACATCGTTATAGTAGAGTGCGGCGATGCGCAGCTCCTCGTTCAGCTTCTCGCGCCACACGTCCTCCGAGCATTGCGAAACGCCCACGACGTAACGCTTCTTTTCGGAGCCGCACGAGAGTAGCAGAGGGAGCAGAAAGAATAAGAGACACTGGCAGAGTCTGCGTACTGAGTGTTTCATTCGTATCTGTTTTTAAGTTGTTTGTTATTATTAGGGGTAGAATGTACTTAAATTCGCTGCAAATATAGTAAAAAATAATGCATTCGTAGGTGTTTGTCATACATTTTTGTTTTATGTAACAAATGTGTCATTATTTGAATGATTTGTGCAATACCAGAAGTTTTATTCTTTATACCTTTGCAATGTCAAAAGGAAAAAAACTATTTACAGACCATAAAGCTTCAAGTCTTTAATGAATGACACATCAATCGGATAACAGAGACATTGGCAATAGATTTTGATTAAATAGTTGTTTTTTTAGTATAGTTGATTAGGTTAGTAAGTTGTTATTTAGTAAATTGAAAATCGGAAAAGCACAATACTTTAGAAAAGCACATAGGGCTGCATCAATGCTCCGTTTCGAGAGTCTTGATGCAGCCCTTTTCGTAATCTCTTTGTATTAAGCAGCTGCTTTTTAAGTAGATGCTTTCTCTTTACATTAATAAGATAGGTCGATAGCAACCGGATACACACGGTACGGATCGAAGTATTCCATGCAGCTGTTCACCATTGCCTGCAGATCGGCTTTGGCAACACCATGGAAGACTTGCTTGCCGTTTATCTTGACTGTTACCGGCTTCTTGAGATTCACCAGCTGTTCGTTGAGATACACCCTCAGTCTGCCACCTGTAGCTATGGTGTAGTTGCGATTGAACTTCAGGTCGATGCCCCACTGCTTGTCCTTCATCGTTGTAGTGTATTCTACATCACTTACCTTGATAGAAACCACGTTTTTGTCGATATCCATCTCGTAATACGTTCTTGCCTCTGACGGGCGTGTCAGCACCTGCAGGTTATAGAATCCAGAACGATGTCTGCCGTCCATCTCGAAGTCCTCCCAAAGCACCGTCTTCGGATACGGATTGCGTACAAACTGCTTGAGCCAAGGTGTGGTCAGTCCGTAAGTGATGTGGTGCTGCATGCCAGGCAAGAGATTGATGCGATGGCGAAAGATGGGCGTGTTGTCCACAGCCAGCGGACGAGCCAGCTGTACAGAATCGAAAGCCACCTGGGTGAACCATGTGAGGTCGTTGCGATAAAATCCCGTGTCGTCAGCACCCGTAAGCAGCGAGAAACCGATATTGGCACAGTTCTCTACCGGCGCATTCTTCAGAGGTTCGCCACCTGCCATCGGACCCGCTGCCGCCCAATAGTCGGCGTAGAAAGAGGCGAGACGCTGACTGCCGTAACCGCCCTCACTGATGCCGAATACGTAGAGTCGGTTGGCATCCACCTCACCGCTCGTCAGACTCAAACGGATAAGCTTTTCGAAGGCATATTGCTTCGACAGATGCCACCAGCGGTAGTATTCGCCCTCGTTCGGAATCTGCGGAATGAAATAGATAGACGGTGCATCCTGAAATCTAAGTCCCAGTTCGATACCATTCGCCCATTCTCTGTCCTTTGAACCCGAACCGTGCGTGTAGAGGAAGAGCGGATATTGACCGTTGTCTGCCACACCCTTCTTGCCGTAATAATAAGGCATAACCGCATTCGGCTCCAGGCACTGCGGCAAGTGCCATGCGCTGTTCTTAGCCAGCTTCAGGTCGGCAGGCTCTATGAGTTTTTCCTCCTTCAGTGCATTGTTTGCTTCGCACCATGCAGCCCAAACCATCTTCTGATAGTTGGCTATGTCCTTGTTTTTTATTGCTGTCTGAAGCTCAGTGTCAAGCGGAGCGTTCTGAGCGAAGCTTGCCTTGCCGTCCTGTTCCAAAGCTTTCTGCTGCGCTTGCAGCGACTGTTCGAAATAGGTATTCACCGTTTTCTGCAAGTCCTGCGATTGCGCCGTTGTGTGAGTAGAATAGGTTAGTGAGGCAATAGCCATCACCGCATAAATCGTTTTTCTCATTTGTATAAAATGCTATTTGATGTTGATAGACAATGTCTCTTCTGGCAGACCCTCTGCCGACACTTTAAGCGTTGCCTTGCCCTGCTTCGTGCCTTCCACTACGACAACCAGCTCGCCACTGAAGAGCGGCATCTCCGTCGAGTTGAACGCCACGAGCGATGTTGCGTCGCCGTTGCACGCCGCACGGAACTTCGCTGCGCCCTTCACCTCGAACTTCATCTTGTTCGTAGCCGTCGGGCAGGGTGTGCCGTCCTTGTCCACAACCGACACCTTTACGAATGCGAGGTCCTCGCCCTTGGCAGAGATGCAGCTGCGGTCGGCTTCGAGCACGATGCGTGCCGGCTTGCCAGCCGTGCGCACCGTCTGTTCGCCCATCACCGAGCCGTCGTAGTTGTAAGCCACCACCTTCAGTTCGCCCGGCTCATAGCGCACGTCGTTCCAGCGCAGGCGATAGCGGTCGAGGCGTGTGCCCGGATTCTTCACTATTCTGCCCTGACTCTTGCCGTTCACGAACAACTCAGCCGACGGCGCATTGGTGTAGCAGTACACCGGCGTCACCTCGCCCTCGCGTCCCGGGAACGTCCAGTGGGGCAGCACGTGCAGCGTGTTCACGTCCGTGCGCCAGTGAGAGCGGTACAGCCAGTAGCGGTCTTTCGGCAGTCCGGCAAGGTCGCAGATGCCGAAGTAGCTCGAGCGCGACGGCCAGTACTCGTCGTATGGCGACGGCTCGCCCAAGTAGTCGTAGCCCGTCCACACGAACTCGCCGATGGTATAGTCGCGGTCGTCCTGCATACGCCAGTCGTCGTCCGGCAGATTGCTCCACGGACAATACTCCACGTCGTACGACGAGCACTGTCCGTCGGCGTAAGTCTTCGAGTCTGACGGCTCCACGGGGAACTTGTACACACCACGTGAACTCACCGTTGACGCTGTCTCTGAGCCTAAGAGGAACCCCTTCGGAAGTTGTCGGATGTTGTTGTCGTACTTATGCACACGATAGTTGAACCCCGGCACGTCCATCACCTGCGCAAAGCCCGACCCGAGCGCCGCCTCAGCCTGATCCATACCCTGCGTAACGGGTCGTGTAGGGTCGTACTTGTGGCAGAGCGCCTGCAGATGTTCGCTTATTTGGCGACCTTCTTCGCTCCATTGCTCAGGTATCTCGTTGCCGATGCTCCACATCACGATAGACGGATGGTTGCGGTGGTTGCGTACGAGGTTCTCTATGTCGCGGTCAGCCCACTCCTTGAAGTTCAGCGCGTAGCCGTTCTTGCATTTAGGGTATATCCACATGTCGAAACTCTCCGCCATCACCATCATGCCCATCGAGTCGCACACCTCTATCTGCCAAGTCGACGGCATATTGTGCGCCGTGCGTATTGCGTTGCATCCCATGTCCTTCATCGTGCGGATCTGACGGATGAGTGCCGCTTTGTTTACGGCTGCGCCCAGCGGACCCAGGTCGTGGTGCAGGCATACGCCTTTTATCTTTCGCGATTTGCCGTTCAGCTGAAAGCCGTCGTATTGCGCCACGCTCACCGTGCGTATGCCTACCTTCTCTGTGGTCTCGTCTACGAGCTTGTTGTTGCGATAAAGGCGTGTTACGAGCTTATATAAATAAGGTGTCTCCGGCGACCATAGCTGCGCGTTCTCAACCGTAAGGCGCTTCTCCACGTCGCTTGTCGTCTTTGTCTGAGCCACCGTCTTGCCCTCGTTGTCGATGAGCAGGTTCTCCACTACGAGCCCTTTCTCCGCATTGTTGATGTTTGTGCAGACGCTTACCTCCGCCTTGCCGTCCGCAATCTGTTCGGTGCGGAAGTAGCTTCCCCACGGGTTTATGCTTGCGCGGTCGGCGGTGGTGACGAGCTGAACGGGTCTATAGAGTCCGCCGCCGGGGTACCAGCGCGAACTCTCCTCACGGTTGTTGAGGCTCACGCTTATCTCGTTCTTGCCTTTCTTCAGATACGGCGCTGCGTCCACGCGAAAGGCGTTGTAACCGTACGCCCAGTGACCAGCCAACTTGCCGTTTATATACACATGCGGGTCAGCCATTGCGCCGTCAAACTCCAGTACGGCGGTCTTTGGTAGACGCTTTATGTCGATGGTAGTCTTATAGTATCCGCGACCAATCCAAGGCAGCGCGCCCGAGCGTCCCGACTTCTCCGTCTTCTCCGTCTCGCCGTTCTGCACGATAGCCACATTCTGCAGGTCCCATTTCTTGTCGAACGGTCCGTTTATAGCCCAATCGTGCGGTATCGTCACCGCCTTGTAGCTGATGCTGTCGCGCGAGAACTGCCAATGGCGCAGATTCTGCGTCGTGCGCTGCGCCGAAACGGCACCACAAGATAATAGAGCGAGTGAAATTAATGTTGATTTGTTCATGTTGTTAAAGGTGTTGTGATGTTGAGGTGGTGAGATATGATGTTGTGGGTAGCGTCTAAGCCGAACTAAGCCTGTTTAAGGCAGCGTCTAAGCCGAACTAAGCCTTCTTGGGCCTTTCTAAGCCATTGTTGACTAAGCCTTCCTAAGCCCTCCCCGACGGGGAGGGTTGGGAGGGGCTCTTTTTACTTAAAAGCATCCAGCGTCGCCGTCGGCTTGCCGTTTGCGTCGAACGCTCCCTTGTTATATTCTTTCCAGTTGCCGTAGCACTCCGGTTCCCAGTAGAAGATGCCGAGACACGAGGCGTTCGCCTTGCATCCCTCCACCATCTTCTGCATCATTGTGGCAGCGTTCTCCGAGTCCCACGCCATGCCAATCTCGCACACCATCACCTTCTTGCCGTAGCGTGCGGCGAGCGTAGAGATGTTCGCCAGGCAGTCGTCGGTGACGGTCTGCCAGTTGTCATCCTCCGGATAGAGAGACATGCCTATCACGTCCCACTTTGCGCCGGCAGCCTTCAAGCCGTCGAACATCCATGTGAAGCGACCGAGCACATTGCCCTGGTCGATGTGTATGATGCATTGAGCCTCAGGGTACACAGCCTTGGCAGCGTCGTAGCCGGCGTTGTTAAGTGCGGCGTAGTTAGCGAAGTTGTTGTCCGAAGCCAAGCCCAACGGCCACAGCATACCCGTCGTTGTCTCGTTGCCAATCTGAATCCACTCCACGTCGATGCCGTTCTCTTTGAGATAACTGAGCACGTCCGTTGTGTGGTCAGCCACGGCAGCCTCCATCTTCTGCAGGTCGTCCTTGAAGTTAGTCCAAGCAGCCGGAATGTTCTGCTTGCCAGGGTCAGCCCACGAGTCAGAGTAGTGGAAGTCGATCATGATGCGCTGACCGAGATTCTTCGCGCGCCACGCCTTTGCGAGCACATCCTGCTTGCCCGACCAGCCGTCCTGCGGATCCATCCACACGCGCAGTCGTATGGAGTTCACGCCGAGGTCGCGCAGCAGTGTAATGCAGTCCTGCTCGGCACCGCTTGTATTATAGAACTTGCTGCCAGCCTTCTCCATTTCGGTCAGCCAGCTCACGTCCGCACCCTTTGCAAAGCCCGTCATATCATACGTCGGCTTTGACTGCGGAGTTGTATTGTTTTCGTCGTCGCTGCAAGCTGAGAGCGAGAATATCGCGAGTGCAGCTAAAAGCATTATTTTTCGGAATTGATTTTTCATTGCTTTAATGTTTGGTTGTCGCAACTTGCGCAGAATACAACGGTACAAAGGTAGATAAATTTTATGTCTTTTTGTTAGTTATTAGTTACTTTTTTGTAGAAGAGGGCAGGGTAGTGTAGAGTGTAGCTTCAAAAGCCTTACGGCATCACTCCGACCGATTACTCGCACGGGTGATGCCGTAAGGCTTTTTATCGTATGTGTTATGCTTGGTGCAGCGGAGGCCAGAGACTTCCGCTACGCAGTCTGCGATACTTTTAATGCTATTCGACTTGGTGCAGCGGAGGCCAGAGACCTCCGCTACTGTTTTATATTGCGGTTTACAATCCGAGCTTGTAAACCTTCATATTCTTAACTTCTGATTTGCCGCCTTCTGCGTACACCTTTATATTATTGTACGGAGCGGTGGGGAATACGAGGTTGGTCATTGCGATGCGACCGCCGTCGACGAACAGCTCTACGGAGCACTTGTCGACGAAGATGTCGAGGTGGTAGCTACGCTTCTCAGCTCCGCAGAGCGAGAGAGGCGCCCATGTGCCGAGAGCGAAGTCGTTCTTGTAGTTCACTACGAGATCCTGCGAGAGCTTGCCCTTCATCTCGCCCGCAGCCTCTGCGCGCTTCTCGATGTCGTGACGCTCTGCGCGCTTGCCGAAGTCGGTAAGTCCGCTTTCAGAGCGGTCCATGACGATGCGCTTCTGCTTCAGGTCGAGATAGATAACGGTGCGCTCCTCCTTGTCGTTATAGAGCGAGATGCCCACAACGTCAGAGTTCTCGGGCGCAACGTCAGCCTCCAGCTCGAATGCACCGTCGTTGCTGGCGAAGAGACCGCGCTTGATAAACGGATTGGCGTTGTCTACGCTCACGCTGCCCAGCTCCTTTGTCTGCTTGCGCAGCTTGCGAGCCTCGTCAACGACGTTAGCCGACATGTAAACCTCGCCGTTGTTAGAGAACAGCTTCAGTTCGCGCGGCAGAGCGTTTGCACCACGGTTCTGCTGGATAGGAGTTACGTTGGCGTACTGCCAGTTGCTCATCCAGGGCACAGCCACAATGCGCTCGCCGAGGTTAGAGAATGTAACCGTTGCGTAGTGGTCCTTACCCCAGTCGAGCCACTTTACTGTAGAAGGCTTCGAGTCGCACTTGAACTCCTTGCCGTCAAATTCGCCTACGAAATATTGCGTAGCCGAGCCACCGAAGACGAAGCCCGGGTTGATATTCACGATCATGACGTACTTCTGGTTGTTCTTGTCGCCGTCAACCGGCAGCTGGAAGAAATCAGGACACTCGAACTGGTTGGGCTGTGCGCCGAAGCCCTCGCCCCACTGGCTGACATACTTCCACTTCTTGAGGTTCTTCGACTGGTAGAAGCGCATGTTCTTGTCGGCAGAGACGATCATGTACCACGACATTGTAGGCTCATACCAAAATATCTTCGGGTCGCGGAAGTTCTCCAAGCCGTCGAAGGGCGTCACGACGGGGTTGTTCTTGTATTTTGTGAAGGTGCGTCCGTTGTCCTTGCTGTAAGCCATGCACTGCACCTGCACTTGCTTGCCGTCGCGTACGGAGTGCGATGTGTAGAACGCCACGATAGTGTTCTTGCCGAAGCCAGCCGTGTTGCGAGTGTCTACCACTGTGCTGCCAGAGAAGATGTGTCCCATCGGGTCGCGCGAGATGGCTGGGTCGAGATGCTGCCAGTGTACGAGGTCGCGGCTCACAGAGTGGCCCCAGTGCATGTTGCCCCACTTAGAGCCATACGGGTTGTACTGGAAGTAGAGGTGGTATTCGCCGTCCTTATAGGTCAGACCGTTCGCGTCGTTCATCCATCCGTAGAGCGGAGTGTGATGGTAGACGGGGCGGTAGTAGTCGGTGTTGCGTGTGTCGAACGTGTCGGAGAGCTTCAGCTCTTTCAGAGCCTGCGCATCCTTAGCGAGACCAACGATTTTTACGACAGCCTTCTTGCCTTTCGAAAGTTCGAACGGCACGCTGTAGTCGGTCTTGCTGACAGCGAGGCGAACGTCCATCCATGTGTCGGTCTTCTTGCCGTTGTCGAGCAGCACCTGAGCCTCGGGGCGGTTCTCCTCAACCGGCAGGATGAGATACTTGGTAGGGTTGGTCACAGTGACGATAGCAGTATCGCCAGCGAATGTTGTCTTGATTGTTTGAGCCGAGGCTGCTGTAGAAGAAAGAGCCAGAACTGCAAGGAAAAGTTTTGTATTCATTTTGTGATATTTAGCCCCTCCCCATCCCTCCCCATCGGGGAGGGGGTTAAGGGAAATGTTATTGTTAGTGTAAATATTGTTGTTTGCGGCTCCCTCCCCGACGGGGATGGCGGGGTGGGGCTTTAGATCTTCAGACTTGCTGAGAACTCCACGGTGAACGGACGCAGATAAGAGCCGGTCATGAGCTGGTTCTTGATGCCCTTTGCCTCGTCCTTTGTGATAAGCTCTGCGCCGGCGATAGAACCCTTGGCGCCAGTCTGGTTGAGGAAGTTGACTACGGTGCAGCCGAGCGAGAGTCGCTTGTTAGCCTGCCAGTTGAGTCCGCCGAAAGTCTCCCAGTGGCCGTTGAAGTAGTATGCCTCGTTGATGTTCGCATAAGTCTTTGAGAAGTAGCGGAACGAAGCCCAGAGCTTCAGTGTCGGTGTAATCATGTAGCTCGGGTCGAGCTCCAGGAGCACCTGCGGCACCTCAGCCACGATGTTGCCTGTGGCGTTGATCTTTCCCTCGTAACCACTTGAGAACTTCACGCTTGTCTCGTACTTCTTGTACGTAGGCTTCTGATAGGTGAAGAGGAAGTGGAAGTCGAAGCCCTTGAACGGGTGTGCCACAACGTCAGTCGTCCATCCCCATGTCTGTATGTCGTATGTGAGCGGTGCAGCCTTTATCTCGCCGTCGTGCTGGAGGTTGAGCGTAGAGTTGTTGTTGCTCTTCGAGATGTACGAGAAGAGCGATGTGAGGCTCAGCCACTTGTTGTTGAAGTAGATGCCGGCGCGACCCAGCGGCACCGAAATCTTGTCGGTGTTAGGCATTGAAGCCGGTGCGAAGGTAGAGATGTTCGGGTGCTGCACGATATAGGTGAAGTCGCCGGTGAAGCCGAAGCTCTTTGTCAACTTGTATGTCAGTGCCGCTGTGAAGTCGTAGTTCAGCCAGTCGTACTTCATGTTTACCGGGGCAATTTTCGTGCCATCAGCTGCCGTTGTGCCAAGATAGTAGTCGGCGAAGCGTCCCACGTACTCGCCGTCGGCGTTCTTCACCGCCGCGTTCTCGCCCTTCAGACGCTGCCACTCGATGCGCGCGCCGTAGTAGGCGTTGAGCTTCGGAGTGATGTCCCAGTCGTGAGTGAGGTAGAGCGCGAGTTTGTTCTCGTGTCCCTTGTAATACTCAGACGCGTTTTTGTTGAAGTCGTAGAACACGCTCGCGTTCTTGTTGGTATCCCAAAGGCGCACGGCGTAGGAACCGTCCTCGGGCACGCTCTGGTCGTACATGGTAGTGTTAGAGCAGTAGTCGATGTCGTAGTACCACTCGTTCATGCCCACACGCAGCGTAGATGTGCTGAAGCTCTTCGAAAGCTCGGAAGTGAAGAGCAACTCGTTGATAGTGCCGGCATTGAGGCACGACATACGTGTCTGCACGTAGCGTCCGTCGTACTTCTGCTGAACACCCATTGCGTCGCTATACATATAATTATATGCGCTTGCGTTGTCGCCCTTCGTGTCGATGAGCTGCATCGGTGTCTGATAGACGAATGCGCCGCGTGCATGGTCGTAGCGCACGGATGTCTTCCAGTTGAAGCCGTCGCCGAAGCGCAGGTTGTTCAGCAGCGACACCTCCGACGAGCGGTTCTCGTCGTAGTCGTAGAGCGAAGTCTGCTTCAGTTCGCCGGTGCGCATGTCGCGGTAGGTGATGTTGGCGTCCTTCGGCAGATAAGACGTAGTGCCGAGCTTGAACTTGCCGAACTCCTTAACAGAACCGTCGCCCACGTATATGAACGGAGCCGACTGCGTAGCGTAGTTGTACACGGGGTGCGAGTTGCTGTACTTGTACATGGCTGTCAGTTCGCCTCTGCCCTCGGCATAGCGCTTTGTGAGCGCCGCCTTGTAGATCTGTGTGCGGTCCTGATACTGCGTAGAGCGCAACTTGAATGTGCCCGGGTCGAAGTCCTGGTAGGCGCTCACGCTGTAGAAGAGGTCTTTAGCCAAAGAGCCGTTGAGGTTGAGCGACATCTCCTGCAGTCCGAAGTGGTTGGTCTTGTAGTTGAGCACACCCTGGAAGCCCTCCTTGCCGAGCTGCGTCTGCGAGTTGACGGCGTAGCCGATGTTGCCGGTGGTGATGGCTGTCTCCGAAATCTTCAGCAATCCGACGTGCGAGAGACTCGCGTCCGAACGCCATGTAGCGTTGACGGGGTGGGGGTTGGTGGCGTAAGTGACGGGCAGTCCGTTCTCCAGCACGTTCACGTCGGCAGACGGCAGACCGATCTGTATCTCGCGCGGGCCGTTAGCGCTTGCCGCGTTGAGCATCACGTTGCGGTCGCCCTCCTCCTTTGAGTTGGAAGACTTAGAGTAAGTGTCCTCGTTTTGTGCGTTTGCTGCAATCGCCATAACCGAGGCGAGAGCAATCGCTGAGAATCTGTTGATGTTGTTGTAATACATAATGTATGAGGTTTAAGTTTTTTTCGACGCTGCAAAATTAGAAAGCTTTCTGTTAAGCGGGTTTAAAAAAACGTTCGTATGAGTTGAGATTTGTTTCATGCAACAATAGTTCAAGCTAATGAACGAAATATCGCATTACCGCAGACAGGTAACGCTGTGCAAGAGTTTGTAGCAAGAATGTTTCATCTTTAGCAATTATGTTGCGCAATGCGATTTTTGCAAGTCTATGCAACATAATTTTTGTTCTGCTTCGCAGTTTCTGTGTAATTTTGCGGCAGAAATCAATTCACAAATCCACTAATAACTAAAAGTTTCATACGCAATGAACAATTCCAATCAAAGCAAACTGACACTCATCCCGGTGATGATTGCCTTCTTCACTATGGGTTTCGTCGACCTGGTCGGTGCGGTTTCAAACAACATGCAGGAAGACTTCGGACTCTCCGACTCCGCTGCAAACTTCTTCCCCTCGCTCGTGTTCTTCTGGTTCCTTATCTTCTCAGTGCCTACGGGCATGCTCATGAATAAGATAGGTAGAAAGAAGACCGTGCTGCTCTCAGTAGTAATCACAACATTGGCTGTGTTCCTGCCGCTCTTTGACAGCTTTATGCCTACAAAGGAGAGCCAGCTTTGGCTGATGTACATCTCGTTCTCGCTGCTCGGCATAGGCAACGCCATCATGCAGACCGGCATCAACCCGCTCGTGACGATGCTCGTTAAGGGCCATCTGGCTTCTACGCTCACCTTCGGACAGTTTGTTAAGGCTATCGCTTCGTTCATCGCTCCGCTCATAGCGGCATGGGGCGCTACCACTACAGCTCCTATCCTCGGACTCAGCTGGCGCATCCTCTTCCTGCTCTTCTTCGTGATAGGTATGGTGGCTACGCTGTGGCTCGGCATGACACACATCGAGGAAGAACCCATCGAAGACAAGGCGTCGGGCTTCGCCGACTGTCTGAAGATGCTCGGTTCGCCTATCATCCTGCTCTCGTTCGTCGGCATCATGTGTCACGTGGGCATCGACGTAGGTACTAACGCCGTTGCACCGAAAGTGTTGTTCGAGCGTCTTGGCGGTGCCGGCGACTCGCTCAGCCAGTTTGAGTACGCTACGTCAATCTACTTCGCGTTCCGTACGCTCGGCTGTTTCACCGGCTCAATCCTTATGCGCAAGCTCAATATCCGCACCTTCTTTACAATCATCGTGCTGATGATGGCGCTCTCTATGGTCGGTTTGGTGTTCGGCACAGAGAAGTGGGAGCTTTGGGTAGCTATCGCTCTCGTAGGCTACGGCAACTCAAACGTGTTCTCTATCGTCTTCTCGCAGGCAATGCTCTCTGCGCCGGAGAAGAAGAACGAGGTTTCGGGCCTTATGATCATGGGTCTGTTCGGCGGTACCGTCTTCCCGCTCCTCATGGGCTTCGCCAGCGACGCTGCAAAGGCTGCCGGCGCTCAGTATCCGCAGGTTTGGGCTGCTGCTGTGATGGCTATTGGCGTGCTCTATCTGCTCAGCTATATACCTAAAGTAAAGCAGAACTAATTTAAAAGTAAAAAAGTAAAAGAGTAAAAAAGTAAAAAGCCCCTCCCAACCCTCAAGCCCCTCCCAACCCTCCCCGTCGGGGAGGGCTTAGTTAGCCTAAAAATGCTTAGAAAGGCTTAGTTTTCCTTGGCTTAGAAAGGCTTAAAAAGGCTTAGTTCGGCTTAAAATGCTCGGCTTATTCAAAAAAAAACAATAACTGAAGACAATAAAACTATGGAAAAGAAATATGTAGTAGGACTCGGTGAGGCACTCTGGGACGTGCTTCCTGAAGGTAAGAAACTTGGTGGTGCACCGGCTAACTTCGCGTTCCACGCCGGTCAGTTCGGCTTGAACTCAATCGCTGTGAGCGCTCTTGGCGAGGACAAGCTCGCTGACGAGACCGTGCAGCAGCTCGAGGAGAAGGGCTTGCAGTATTGCATGCCGCGCGTGCCTTATCCAACCGGCACCGTGCAGGTGAAGCTCGACGATGAGGGCATACCTACATACGACATAAAGGAGAACGTGGCGTGGGATAACATCCCGTTCACCGACGAGGTGAAGGCTATCGCCGAGGACACAAAGGCTGTGTGCTGGGGCTCGCTCGCTCAGCGCAACGTGGTGAGCCGCGAGACAATCTACAAGTTCCTCGACGCTACACCTGCCGACTGCATGAAGATATTCGACATCAACCTGCGCCAGGACTTCTACACAAAGGATGTTATCTGCGAGAGTATGAAGCGCTGCAACGTTCTTAAGATCAACGACGAGGAGCTTGTGCTCATCGGCAGAATGTTCGGCTATCCGGGCTTGGACATCGAGAACAAGTGCTGGCTCATCCTCGGCAAGTACGACCTCGATATGCTCGTGCTCACATGCGGCGTAAACGGCTCGTACGTGTTCACACCAGGTGAGATGTCGTTCCAGCCCACACCGAAGGTTGAGGTGGCTGACACCGTTGGCGCAGGCGACTCGTTCACGGGCACCTTCTGTGCTTCTAGACTCGCCGGAATGCCGGTGACTGAGGCTCACGAGCGCGCAGTGAGAGTGAGTGCATACGTCTGCACGCAGAACGGCGCAATGCCCGTACTGCCTGAGGAGGTGAAGTAAAGCCCATCGCAAAATTTGTTGTTAGAGTTAGAAGCCGGAGGCATCGTTGCCTTCGGCTTTTTTCGGTTATATCATACAAACGTTTTTCTGTTTCAGATTAAAGCAGTAACTTTGCGGCTAAATAGGAGGTATGGGCATCTTGCCCATACCACGCACCCACAAACACACCCACACACACCCACAAACGCTTTTAAAAGTAAAGAAGTAAAAAGTATATGAAATCAATAAGCCGCATCCTTAAAGGCAACCCTACCGTGACAGAGAGCACGGTCTATTACGTGCTCGTCATCTGTTGCATATCTCACTTTCTGAACGACATGATACAGTCGATCATTCCGTCTATCTATCCTATCCTCAAGGACAAGTTCGACTTCTCGTTCGCGCAGATAGGTATCATAACGCTCGTCTTTCAGATGACATCCTCCATTCTGCAGCCCTTCACCGGACTGTCTGCCGACCGCCATCCGCGCCCCTATGCGCTCTCCGTCGGCATGTGCTTCACGCTCGCCGGACTGCTCATGCTTGCGTTCGCCGAGAACTATCAGCTCATACTGCTGGCTGTGAGCGTCGTAGGCTTCGGCTCGTCCATGTTCCACCCTACGGCGTCGCGCGTGGCGCAACTGGCATCGGGCGGCAAGAAGAGTCTCGCACAGTCTATCTTTCAGGTGGGCGGCAACGGCGGTTCGGCGCTCGGCCCGTTGCTCGCAGCGCTCATCATCCTGCCCTTCGGACAGCACGCCATATCGTGGTTCGCCATAGCCGCCCTGCTCGCAGCACTCATCATGGTGCGCCTCGGAGCGTGGTATAAAGCCCGCCTGCAGTATGCCGTGAAGCATCCGCGCAAGGCGGAAGTGCTGAACACGCACATCTCCCGACGCGCAAAGTACGGCGCATTGCTCATACTCATCCTGCTCGTCTTCTCGAAATACTTCTACACATCCTGCATCACGAGCTACTTCACGTTCTACCTCATCGACAAGTTCGGCGTCTCGGTGCAGGCTTCGCAGATATGCCTCTTCGTGTTCCTCGCCGCCTTCGCCATCGGCACGCTCGCCGGCGGCGTGTTCGGCGACCGCTTTGGACGCAAGTACGTGATATGGTTCTCCATCCTTGGCGCGGCTCCGTTCGCCCTCGCCATGCCCTACGTCAGTCTGACGTGGACCATTGTGTTCACCTTCCTCTCCGGACTCATCATCGCCTCGGCGTTCTCCTCGATAGTGGTCTACGCCACCGACCTCATGCCCGACAAAGTAGGACTCATCGCTGGCATCTTCTTCGGCCTTATGTTCGGTCTGGGCGGCATCGGTTCGGCGTTCTTCGGATGGCTCGCCGACAAGACCAGCGTCGAATTCATCTTCAAGGTGAGCGCATTCCTGCCGCTGCTCGGCATAATCGCCGGACTGCTGCCCGATACGCAGAAGCGGTCATAGTGGGGAGGCGTGTCAATAAGCAACGTCATGCAAGAGCCGGTTCTAAATCGGCTCTGCCTATTGCGATTCTATACACATTATATAATATATAGGTAGGTATGTAACCCCATTCTTTATCTCCACTTGTTGTGCATTGGAGAGTACGAAGGCTTGTTGTATGTTGTATTCCTTTATCTGTAAGAACTTATCAAGTGCGCTATGCACTTGATAGTCCTTTCCCGATTTTATTTCGAGCGGAAGTACCGAAAGATTCTCCATGTCGTCTATCAGATAATCCACTTCGCCCGTCTTTTTGTTGTCATAGTAATAGAGGCTGAAACCATGCGCCTTCAGCTCTTGAGCAACAACCGTTTCGTAGACCGATCCGAGATTAATGCTTGCCACATCATCCATTATAGCTTTAATGTTGTTGCCGTAGAAAATGCTTGTCAGTATGCCTACATCATTGATGTAGAGCTTTAGAAGGTTTTTGCCGCTGTTTTCTACCAAAGGGAAACTTGGCTTGCTGATAGCCTTTACCTCTAATGCTATACCCGACGAAATCAGATAGTCGAATTCCTCAGCGTAGTCGTTCATACGTTTTCCCTTCTTGTCTTCAATGTCTTTTGCTACTACTCGCTTCTTCTTGTTTTCCAAGTTGGAAGGTATCATACTGTAGATACGCTGTATCTTCAGTCGGTTGTGCATGTCTTCATAGCGTGCAGCATCAACTCCGTAGAGATGATGCGTAGCATTATGAATGCTACGGATTGTAGTGATATTCTTTGTTGTCACGAACTCGTTTACGGCATCCGGCAAACCTCCAACCAAGAGATACTTCTTGAATAAATCGAGCAGTTTGTTGTGGATGGCTTCAGGCATCGACTCCCTTGCCGCAAATTTCTTGCGGATAGTGTCAAGTACCAGTTGACCGACACCATTGGCTATTAGGAATTCCTCAAAGTCCAATGGATACATGTGCTTGATGATTATGCTGCCCAGCGGGATGGACGACGTGGTCTTTAGTGTGACGCCTAACAGCGAACCGCTTGCGATATATGTGAACTTGTTGTCTTCTCGCAAGAACTTTAGCAAGGTTAGCAGGTGGTCGTATGCTTGTATCTCGTCGATGAATACTAAGGTGTTCTCCTTTTCTTTCATTCTGTCGCCAGCTATCGTACTTAAAGCCAGATAGAAATCATCTACAGACTTGGCTTCTGCAAACGTTCTGTTTCCAAGCTTGTCTGTCTCCATATTAATCTCAATGTAGTTCGGAAAAAGTTTCTTTCCTACTTCGCGGATAATGTACGACTTGCCAATCTGACGCGCACCGTCTATAATCAGAATCTTGTTAGTGCCTGATTGTAAATGGTTTGTGATGTATTTTTCTATCTTTCTGTATAGCATAATTACACTTTTCTTGTATTTCTTACGCTGCAAATATACACTTTTCCTGTGAAATTATCTATCTAAAAATACACTTTTCTTGTTAAATTATGGGTTTGAAAGAACATTTATGGATATTTTATTCGGTTTTTGCAACCTCATTGCACTGCATTTTTTATAATTTTGCATTCAAATTATAAAAAAATCAGTATGAAAAAGACAATACCAGTTATAGGTATGGCGTGCGTTGTCTGCGCCGCCAACGTAGAGAATACGCTCCGTAAGTTGCGTGGTGTCAACTCGGCTACAGTAACTCTGTCTACACGCACGGTGCTCGTCGACTATGACCCAGACGTGATTACGCTCGACGATATGAAGCGCGAGGTGAGCAACGCCGGCTACGACCTCGTGGTGGAGAACGACCGCAACGCCGAGGAGATTAACCGTCGTGAATACACGCTGTTGCGCCGCCGTACGCTGCTTTCGTGGCTGTTCGCCGCGCTCACGATGTACTTCGGCATGAGCGGCGACGGAACGTTCAACAACCAAATCTGCCTTATACTCGCTCTCTTAAACATGTTCTACTGCGGCAGACGCTTCTATGTGTTGGCGGCAAAACAAATAACGCATCGCACGGCGAACATGGACTCACTCGTGGCGCTGAGCACGTTCATAGCGTTCCTCTTCAGCACGTTCAACACGTTCTTCGGCGAGGCGGTTTGGGGTGCACGCGGCATAGAGTGGCACACCTACTTCGATGCTTCGGTGATGATAATCACGTTCGTGCTCACCGGTCGTTGTCTTGAAGAGAAGGCTAAAGACAGCACGGCGAGCAGCATACGCCAGCTCATGGGCATGCAGCCCAAGACAGCGCGCATCGTGACGCACGAGAAGATGGAAGGCACCGACGACTATCGCATGGAGGAGGTGCCTATCTCGACGATTCAGATAGGCGACACGATAGAGGTGCGCGCCGGAGAGAAGATTCCGGTGGACGGCGTGGTGTGTGCGGCAGAGAGTTTTATGACTGCCGATGCGGCGTATGTAGACGAGGCTATGATAAGCGGCGAACCTACACCGGCTATTAAGAAAGCAGGCGACACCGTACTCGCCGGAACCATACCGAGCCAGGGCAAGCTGCGTATGCGTGCGCGTCAGATTGGCGAGAACACAGCTCTTGCGCACATCATACGCATGGTGCAGGAGGCGCAGGGCAGCAAGGCACCCGTGCAGCGCATCGTAGACCGAGCCGCACGGGTGTTCGTGCCGACGGTGGCTGCCATCGCTCTGCTCACGTTCTGCGTGTGGTGGGCTGTAGGAGGCAACGCCGCACTGCCGCATGCTATTCTCTCGGCTGTGGCAGTGCTCGTCATTGCCTGCCCCTGTGCAATGGGCTTGGCTACGCCGACGGCACTCATGGTGGGCATCGGCAAGGCTGCGCAGAAGCAGATTCTGATAAAGGACGCATCGGCACTGGAGAACCTGCATAAGATTCAGGCACTCGTGGTCGACAAGACGGGCACGCTCACCATCCCCAACCCGAACATCGACTTCACACGCCCGACTGACATACCGCTCGAAGAGCGCGAAACACTGAAGCCTAACGCTAAGGAGGCGATGGCGCAGCTGCAGTCGGCTGGCATCGAGGTGTACATGATGAGTGGCGACAAGGAGGAGGCGGCTCGCTACTGGGCTGCTGAGGCTGGCATACGCAACTATCGCAGCAAGGTGTTGCCAGGCGACAAGCAGGCGCTTGTGCAGCAACTTCAGAGCGAAGGCAAGCGCGTGGCTATGGTGGGCGACGGCATCAACGACACGCAGGCACTCGCCCTCGCCGACGTTGGCATTGCCATTGGTCGTGGCACAGATGTGGCGATGGACGTGGCGCAGATAACGCTGATGGGCGACGACCTCATGGCGCTGCCCGAAGCCGTAAAGCTCAGTAGACGTACCGTGCGCATGATATGGCAGAATCTCTTCTGGGCGTTCGTCTACAACATCGTCTGCATCCCCCTCGCCGCCGGCGTCCTACACATCTTCGGTGTCGACTTTCAGATAACGCCGATGTGGGCAAGCGCCCTGATGGCGTTCTCAAGCGTAAGCGTAGTGCTCAACTCGCTGCGCCTGCGCTACGCGTAACGGATTGTTTATATATAAAATGTTCTCTTAGGTTAATTCCTTAAATTAGCAGACAAAGTCTTTCCGCTTTCTTTAGATTTCAAATTCAGCCACCATCTTCTTGCCGTCCTTGTCCATTTGGCGCATACGGCGGTAAAGTGGAAGACAAACCGTTGTAGGTAGAACTGCTAACACCAAGAGTGCCGTTGATGACTTTGTCAAGTGAAAGCGCATTAAAAGCCTTGCTTGCGTAATAAATTCCTCCGAAAGGAGTGATTTTCTCAGATTTTATGTTTACCTTTGCCATATGTCAGATATTCTTTATTTGAGTTTTTAGCAGTACTAAGGTAAGTGGATTTCCTGACATATGCAAGCATTGGGTAATTTATTGTTATCCAATGACTTGCTTTCTTGTAAAAATAACAAGTCTGCTAATTTAAGGAACCCTTAAAAAACTACTACTATGGTAGATTTAAAACCTTTGCTTTCAGAAGCACAAACCAACTTAATACGTTGGCGCAACCGCTATTCTCCAGCGGAGTACCCTCACAAGGTTGTTCTCAACCTATTTTATCGTAGACATACGATGAAATGTATGTGGAATGAAATCCTTGCTTATGCTGACCAGCGTAAGGGGATTAAGACATTCCAAAACGCTTATCGTGAGCTTGAAATTTTATATAGCCAAACAGCTACAACAAAAATCCAACCCATTTTGGAAAGCAAACTTGCGAACAACCCCACAGAAGATGTTGGAGGGTCTACTTTTGACCACTACAATAATCTTGCTGTTAAAGCTGTAAGAGGTGATAAGGCAGCACTTAATGAATTGGAGTTTTGTTATCTTTATTTCTTTCTTGCAGACAAAGCAACACTAATTTGGGCGGCTATTGCTGCTTCAGGCGTAGATAAGGTTAGAGCTATTGCTGAAGTTTCAGGTGCTATCATACAACCTATGCCGCTTGTCGATTATGCTACTGTTAGCCAAGGTTTAGGCCAATTAGCGGCAGCTCCTTGTATCCAAAAGAATTCAACTATCTAATAAAATGGAGGAAAGCCAATTAAAGAATTTTCTTTCAATTTTATTTAGAATTGATGGATTCTCATCCTTTATGTTGGAATACAAATCCAACATAAAGGATGGCTTTGATTTTCTTGATTCGTTTGTTGAGTGGCGAACAAAGAAACAACCTCTATCTTCCGATGAAAATCTGATAATTACAATTGTTCGCGAAAAAATTAACGATTTTAATAAGACAATTATTCCGCCTATTCTTTTTTTCGATTCAACACAGAGAATGGATGAATCCATTGTTTCTGCATTCAGTAAAGATTTAAATTCAGCCAAAACAGGTAGAAAAGCTATTGTTGATGCAAAGTACCAACGATATAAGACTATTACAGAAAGCTTTATTTATGACGAAGTAGAAGATAAAGGATTGATTGAAAAATACGCAGATGCCGAACATCCTCTTGTTTATGCTGAAATTTCTCAATCAGTCATAAATAGTGGTGCTTATACTGTTGGATTACACTTTCTCTTTAAAAATATAAAGTTCATAAATTCTTGTCCAAATGTATATTGGAATAGTCCTTTTGGACTATTGGGTTGTTGGCAATCATTATGGGAATTTGGACGACTATTAGGCTCTGATATACAAAATTTGCCCAATCAAACCTTGTCGAAATACTATAAATTGCTATTTCTACTTATGTCAAGAGCCATTGCTGTTGGTACAGCTCTAAAGATGGCACAAGTCTGTGACATTTTCCGTAATAGAGCAGAGATGCTACGTTTGCATCGCATTCCATTTATGTCAATATTTATGGATAAAGGCTTTATTGCCTCGAATATGGATGTTCAATTTATATCTGATTGCTATAGAGGATATATGTATTCTTGTGAATTGGGAATTGGAGATATTTTTCAACAAATGCTATGGGATTCAAAAAAAATGTATGAATATGGAAGCCTAACTCAAATAGGGAACTATGATAATGGTTACAAAGAGATTGAAGATGTAACTTGGATGGAATTAGTTGAACGAGGTCGCATACGTTCAATAGAGGTTTCATCATCATTATGCACTGATTATGAAAATGGACTACTACAATTCTCATCTGATGAATGGGAACTGATTTGTAGTAAAATTGCTTCGAAACATTATGACCATTGCAGAAAATATGATTGGAAAGATTTTAAGTAACAACAATATTGTTTCCTACGATTTGTAATATTATACCCCAGTTCGGGATAACCGAGTGTCTTATACAATATAAATGCAGCGTGAATACGCCTCCTCCCCATGCCATTAGGAGTGGGTAATAACAGCAGACTGAAGGAAGTTGTTTTGCTCTTAGAATAGTGACGGTTGTTTGGTATCTTCGATGCAATATCCATGCAATGCCATAGGCTTGTTGTTGAAGAAGCAATATGCTCCCAAGGCAGAATAAGGTTCATGGTAAAGTTGCTTACAGACTTATGGCGTGAGTGTACAATCTGTGCCGTTTTCTTCAGCATGTCGTTGATGATTTCGATAATGTATCTCTTGCGTAGCATCATTCTGGCATAGAACGGTATCAGCTTGTTTTATAAAGTGGGAATAAGCTGATTATCCCTGAATAGTTTGATGGATGGTAAAAAGTATAATTCTTTATAGCACAAAGATTTTCAGATATGCCTATGTATGAGATATTAATAATAAGATCCCAACTTTTAAAAATAAAACTCCATTAGTGTCCCGTTAAAATCGGGACTAGTTAAATATTAATCACTCAAGTTTCGGATTTAGAATTCAAGCCGTTTGAGCATACTCTCTAAGTGCAGCCAATCTCTTGTCATTCTCAATAATTTGGATGGTCAGTTCATCGGAGTCTGCCCCAATGAGTTCTGAAACGACGGCTACCACCTCTATTATGATTGCCCATATCTTTTCAACCACCGTCAGTTCGTGTACTCCGAGATACATGTCACCGAACAGTCCTCCTATGGTGTCATAGTCGAGTGTTCTTTTTATTGAGGCGAGTATGTTGTAACGTATCATGACCAATGAAACATGTGCAATATGGGCGGAAAAGTCGCGGGATGAACAATCTGCAAGTCCAAGCAGACGCTTGCTGTCTGAGAAGAACACCTCTATGCTCCAACGCATGGAGTATATCTCGTAGGCACGCATAAAACGTAGGCTCAGATCTGTTGTAAGAAGTACTTTCCACGCTTCCTTTTTGCCTCTCTTGCAAAAGAATAATTTTACGGAACGTTTTCCAAGCACAACTTCGGCATAATGGCAATGGTAGCGCCTGCTGTATTTCACTTCCTTCTTAGCTTTAAGTTTGGTGATTATGGCCTTGGCAGACAATTCTCCCCAATTAGTAGTCATATACTTGGTGTTTCCCATCTTTGCCATGCCGAGAAGATGGAATTTCTTGTGGCGGCGATAAACGAAATCAACCAGTTCGGTACATGTGAACCAACTGTCAACCAGCAAGTAATCGAAAGGTATTTTGTTGCGTATCGCATTCTTCATCATATCCAACAGCTTGACACCCTTGCTCATGAAATACTCTTCCTTGCGTTTGGCAATATGGCACTTCTTGTCACGTTTGCGCTCATAACGCCTATTCCTCTATTCAGAGGTAAGCCCTTGTTCCTTGCCTTCAATCTTGCCCTTCTCGCCATGAAGCGAGAAGTCGAGCATGAACTGCGTGCGGCCATCGCTCCAGCACAACATTAGAGCCTTGTAGCCGAGGATGCATTTCTGGTGTACATGCGAGAATATCTTGCCTATGGATTCCATATGCATGCCCGTCTTTGGAAGATCTGTTTCATCGGCTATCAGTACGGTTGGAAGCAGACTCTTCTTATGGTCTTGGCGCACGGTCACTTTCGTTAGCAGCCAATTAGTTATGCGGTATATGACATTCCCCTATTTATATTGTCTTGCGACAGATATGAATAGAAAACATCCTTCTTACCGCCAAACATACGACACAGCGCCGAACCATCGTAATGGGAGAAACCTTTGATTGCAAAGAATGGAAGCAGTAGCAATATTTGGAACACTTGAAGGTTCGTCAACTGGCAGTTCTCACGTTTCAAGCCACCAAGACTGCGGTTGTCCAAATTTAAGTCTTCAAGCAGACGCGTAAATGTATCCATAACTATACTGCGACGTTTTTCTGAGAAAAAGTTGCGGATTTCTGAGGGAATATTTGTAATTTTGCTCATGGCTTTGAGTTTTGAGTAATGTTTTTTTTGTCACATCTAATTTACTCATTTTCCGTGATATACGGAAATACTCAAAGCCTTTTTTATGCAATAAATTTAACCTCAAAGTCTAAATCCGAAACTTGAGTAAATATGTCAAAGAATTCCACTTTTGCGTGATTTTCCCTGCTAAAAAGTTTGTATTATCAATGATTATTCGTATCTTTGCAGCAACAGAATCCGCCACGCTTCCCATTTGAACAGCGAACCAGGGCGGGTCTTTTGCTTTTATGGGAACATTAAGATTATACACAAAACAGGCTCTTTCTATTTCCGAACAAATAGAACTACTAAAAAGTAGAGATTTAAATATTGCTGATTCATCCAAGGCTGCAAAAATTCTTGGAGAGGTCAGTTGTTTTCGTTTTGTCCAATACCTTCGTCCTATGGAGGCAGACAAGACTACGCATCAATTTAAGCCTAATAGTAGATTTGAAGATGCCGTAGCTCTCTATAACTTTGATATAGAGTTGAGAGATTTGATGTTCAAGGCTGTTCAACGATTAGAGATTGCTTTGCGCACAAAGATTATACAAGAGTTCTCCTTGGCTCATGGACCGTTTTGGTTCTTTGATACGAGTCTTGCTGACGATGAACACAAGTTTATTGAGAATATGAACTCCATAGATAGAGAACTTCAACGTAGCAAGGAGGACTTTATCAAAGAGTATAGGCACAACTATGACAAGCCGATATTCCCTCCAGCATGGAAAACGCTTGAACTTGCATCTTTCGGCACGCTTTCAAAACTCTATTACAATTTCAGTGACAAGAAATTGAAGAAGCGTGTAGCTCGTCAATTCAATCTTCCACAGCATGAGGTGTTGGAAAGTTGGATGCGTAGTGTAACTGTCCTTAGAAACTGTTGCGCTCACCACTCACGACTTTGGAATCGTTATCTCTCCAACGCTCCACAAATGAATGCATCTTTACGTGGTGCGTGGGTGAACATTGATGGTGTTGATGCGAACAAAGTATATGCTATAGCCTGTTGTATTGCATATTGGCTTGATTGCATGGGATATGGATTGGACTTCAAAAATGGCCTCAAATCCTTACTCGTTTCTTATCCACAGGTAGACCCAGCAGCAATGGGATTCCCTGAAAATTGGTTTTCGGAGCCTCTATGGAGATAACTTTATAGATAAAATACATATAAGCCTGTCGGTAGTGAACATCCCTCACTATCGACAGGCTTTCATTTTTACGTTCAGCTAATTTGATAGTAATAGAATTCAAGCGCAGGAAGCGCGAAAACATCTATAAGTTAAGGTGTATTAGGTTAATTATAAATTTCAAAATCAATGGAACGTGAGGTGATAGATAGATTTAGAGGTTGCATATATGGCCAGGCCATTGGCGATGCCTTAGGATTGGGGACGGAATTCATGACAGATGAGGACATTGCTTGGAAATATCCTCATGGACTACAACACTACAAGCAGATATATCAAGACAGACATCGGAAACGCAGGAAGATAGGCGACTGGACGGACGATACCGACATGATGCTATGCATTGCTGATGCAGTAATTGAGGACAAGGGTGTTAATTTTTACAACATCGCCCGACACTTCAAAGACTGGGCAATGGCATTCCTATGGGTATTATTCGGTTGTCGTGCATATTGATGTAGCTTATGTCGTCGGCACAGAGCATGCAAAGCTCGTCGCCTTTCGTGATTAGGAAGCGTTCGCGGTATTGGCGTGTGTCGTTAAGCACTCCGTGCAGAGGACTCTCTACGGCAGATTGTTGTATATTGCGGTTAAGCCGCAGTTTGTTCCCAACACTACAACAACCCCTTAATAAACTGAGCACAGCTTTTGCAGATTCTCTTCGAAGTGTTCTTTGTCGATGGCGCTGTTCTTTAGTGTAGAGCGATAGTTGTATATTGTTTGTAGCGAGTAGGAGAGGATGCCGGCAATCTTAGGACTTTCCGTTACGCCCAGTCTTACCAAGGCTGCTACACGCAAGCTTGGAGTCAGTTCGTTGTCTTCCTTAAGCTCGATTTGTGCCTCGGGTATCAGCAGTGAGTTCAGCTCATTTACAAACGAGGGATAGAGCGAGAGGAAGATTTTGTCGAACTGCGAGAAGAAGTTCTGGCTCTCCTCAGTGCCTCGCTTTGAGGACGAGAGAATGCTCAGCAGTTCGTTCTGCTGATTGGCTTTAATTTTACGTATTACCAGTTTGCGCTGACTGTCCAACCGCTCAATATACTGATAGCAGAGCATGATAAAGGCATTAGCCATCAACTCACGCTTTGTGTTGGTGTTTTCAAGCTCATCATTTGCGTCCCGAAGTGCTTTGTTTGAGTCCTTAAGCTCATCGTTTGAGCCCTTAAGCTCGTTGTTAGAGTCTTTAAGTGCTTTGTTGGAGTCTTTAAGCTCGTTGTTAAAGTTCTTAAGTTCATTGTTATTGTACTTAAGTTCATTGTTGTTGTATTTAAGCTCATCGTTAGAGTCTTGAAGTGCTTTGTTTGAACTCATTAGCTCATCATTAGAGTCTTGAAGCGCTTTGTTTGAGCCTTTAAGCTCATCGTTAGAGTCTTGAAGTGCTTTGTTTGAACTCATTAGCTCATCGTTAGAGTCCTTAAGTGCTTTGTTTGAGCCCTTAAGTTCATCGTTAGAGTCCTTAAGTGCTTTGTTTGAGCCTTTAAGTTCATCGTTAGAGTCTTGAAGTGCTTTGTTTGAGCCTTTAAGTTCATCATTAGAATCCCGAAGCGCTTTGTTTGAGCCTTTAAGTTCATCATTAGAGTCCCGAAGTGCTTTGTTTGAGCCCTTAAGTTCATCATTAGAGTCCCGAAGGGTTTTGTTTGAACTCGTCAGTTCGTCATTTGAGTCCTGAAACGCTTTGTTAGAGCTTATCAGTTCATCGTTTGAGTCTTGAAGAGCTTTGTTGTCCTTTAGCTGTTGTTTGTTGGTAGCGCTCAACTCTTCAGTCAAGGCTTTCAGTTCCTTCTCCGACAGTTTCAACAAATCTTTTTTCCTGTTGACGTACACTACTGCTGCTGCAATGACAACCAACAGCACAAGTATACATATTATCGTCACGTTTTTCCAGATGGCTTCCTTTTGGAGCTTTTCATTGTAAGCTGACAATATTACATGCAGGTTGGCGTATAGCTCCACACGTTGCAGACGACTATTGTATGCATGTGCGTCTTTCAATGTTTGATTGATATATTTCCGGGCTTTGTCAAGATCATTTTTGTTTTTATAAAGCAACAGAGCAACATCCTGCAATGCCAGACTCTCATTGTTAGCCGACATTACATCGCTAATGGCAGCAAGCAGCAGATAACGCCTCTGCTGCTCCCACAGTTTATTGTTGCCGTAAGCCTTTGACAGAGCGTATGCCGCCCTGCCGTACATGCGGTTTTCGGGTCCGAACATTTGCATTGCCTTATTCAATGAAGTACTAATCTCATTGATACTCCTGCCTGAGAAAAAGAGATTTATACCTTTCATATAATAATACATTGCACTATTCTTCGGACAGTAGTATAGTGCCTTGCCAATATATTCCTTGAACAGTTCGTTATAATGTTGGCTGAACTCCATGTTCTGACAACAGGCATTCAGATTGTAATAGAGTGAACTCTGGGCGCAGTAGAAAAGGAAATTTTGCTTTGGATCGGATTGTGATATCTCGATTTTGTCCAGACTTTCCTTCGCCTCAATATAGAAGCCTCGTTCAATCAGCAGACTTGCCTTTGTAATCAGGAATCGGTTGCAATAATCAGAATTGCCAGTCTGTTTGGCAAGGCTTATTCCCCTTTGGATATACACCATTGCCGAGTCGTAAACGTATAGACTATACTCGTTTGCCAACTGTTCATATATGCGTAGCTTGTCTGCCGGGTTGGTCACGAATTTAGCTCCAAGCTTAATGTCTTTTAGCCTTTTTTCTTTTATGACATCATAATCCGCACTATGGGCTATTACTGAGTCTAATCTTTCGTAAAGTTTCTTATTGTCTGCGCGAGCATTAATGATCGACAGACAGATAGTTATGGTCAATATCAATGTCCTCATAGGTCTTTGAATATTTAGATCTTCCTTTTTTATCTACAAATTTATAGATTTTTTATTAGATATATTATATGTATTTTCTACTTTTTTTTAATCGTTTTTTTCCGATTCTTACTTACCCCCCCCATTTCACGTTGTGTAAGTTGCTGTTTATCTGATAGTTGTGAATTTCTCACATTACTCATACTTACTGAAAACTTACTCAATGCACTTTAACCTCCAGAATATATATACCTTTGCATCGAAAATTTTGAGAGGCGCAAATTCCGAATTTAGAAGAAACGTTTTGATTGAAATAATAATACGTATAATACGATAAAATCAAAAAACTTTTTTAATGATGTCAATGAGATTTTTCAGGAAAATTTGTTTTGTCGTAACTCTCTTGCTTTTGGCTATGCCAATGGTTGCCGCAACCGCAAATGGTGTTGACAAAAGCGAGAAGAAGGTTTGGCAAGATTCAGATCCGTCTAAGGAGAATTATTTTAACAACCGTCGTGCTCTCGTAGGACCGGGATGTACAATCAATAGCATTGGTGATGGTGTTCAGGTGGTTTCTGGAACAGCTAATCTTCAGAACCTTTGCAACGAGAATATGGATGATTATGCTACGATTCCGGCGCTTGTTGGAGCTACCGTAGTAGCAAGTCCTATTATCAGCGTTAAGGACAATCAGCATTATTATGCTGGTGGTACAGAGGCTGGTTTTGTCATTTGTGCAAAATCAGATGCAAGCATCCTTACTCTCGATTTAGCACAGTTCTATAAAATACAGTTTCTTAAGGACGGAGAAAAGGTTGGCGACCTCCAGAAGATTTCTACTGGTAAGTCTGTCACTGGCCTTGGTCTGTCGTTGCTGACAATTCCTGGTTCTGATCAGGTTAACAAATTGTATATGGCAACTGCACCTGGCGATTTTGATGAGATTAAGCTCGTTCAGTGTGGCGTTGATGCTAAAGTGCTCTCTGCTATAAATATCAAGTATGCATTTGTAGGCAAGGCTCGTGAGTATACTATTACCTACAACAAGGATAATGGTATCCAGAACTATGAAAAGGATTATAGCCGTAAGACTATAACATTGAGCGGTGACAAAAATTTATATGATGAAGACCTTACAAACTCTGTTCTTAATAATATAGGATCAGTAGATGTTAGAGCCACTCCTACAGATGGCAAGGAGGTTTTCCCTGCTGGCACAGAGATAGGCTTCAAATACAAAATTAAAGATGCTCTAAACCTCGGAGTGGGAGCTTATACCAAAATCACTTTATATAGTAAAGACTATAGCACTGGTCTCTTTGGTAGTAAGCATGATATAGAAACGGAAAGTTATAATGTAAATGTAGGTGTTCTTAAGCTTGGTGTTATTAAAGATGAAAATGATGCCGAAGTCGTTATAAAGTCAACAAAGCCCTTTTCAAAGGCTAAGTTAACTTTCGGTGGTTTAAATATAGAATTAGGTGCAACAACGGTCAACTACGCCTTTGTGCGCATGGCTCCCGATGCAGCTTCTCATCATTGTCCTATCAATGCAACATCAAGTCGCGATGTGTCTGGAAGTGTCAATCAGTTCCAGTTGCAGCACAATGATACCGTACAGGTAGAATGGTCGATTGTAGATCGTCCAACAGGTTCAAATGTTGAATTGAACACAGAAACTGGCCTGGTTTCTAATCTTGATATTCCAGGCAAATATGTGTTTAAGGCAACAGTTCTTAAAGATGAAGGCAGAAGCGAAAAATGTTATGAACTGACAACCCTCAACTATGCTCCCACATATGTTGCGGAGGAACACGGAGTGGATATCCTTGTCAATAAGGAGGGTGAGGAGCCTAAATATATGTTGAGCGATAAGTTTGGCGGTGGTTTGATACAGATATTCGATAGAATGATGAACTGCTCAGCCATACTTACTACTTCTCTCAACGATTTCGCCTATCGTGAGCCAGGCGTTGTAGTGGCTGCCAACAAGGGTCTCGTTGGCATCAAGACTGCTGATGGCTCTAACTTTGCTGATGGTTTGAATGGCAATGCAAGAGCTTTCAATGGCAAGATGAAGGTTGGTTTTGTGGTATCTGCCAAGGCTACCGGACTTGATGCTAATGTGCTTAAGCTCTACAACATCAAGCTCTACAATAAAGGCAAGGAAGTGACTGAAGGTGTAACAACCCATTGGGATGCCATCTCAGCTGGACTTATCGGTAAAGAGGAAACACGTAAAATGTGTCTGAACGTTGAAGTGCCTGCGGGCTCTGTGTTTGATGAGATTGTACTTTATAACACAGACGTTCTTTCTGCCGACCTCTCACAGCTCAATATCTACTATGCGTATGTAGCCGATGCAGATGCCGACAATGCTACAATAAATCCCGTTTACGGCGCTCAGGTGGTATCTACAAACAATACCAATGCATCAATCGACTTTGCAAACACTCAGATGGTCCAAGTTGCCAACATTGGCAACGGCTACAACGAGTTGAGCAATTTGATTGACGACTCGATGGATACATACCTGACTCTCCCGTTGGGCGTAGACTTGGGAGGCTCTACAATCTCAGTCAATATGGGTAAAGTAGTTGATAAGGGACAGCAGCTTGTTATGGTAACCCAGAATCTGGCTTTAGGATTGGGTGCAAGTCTGGGCGAAGGTCTTAAGTTGACCACCTATCTTGATGATGAGAAGCAGGAAGAACTGACAAGCTGGAAGGTTCTTGGTGCTGATGTTATTGGCAGTAAGGGCGACAGCTATGCCGTGCTTAATCCTACCAAGTCGTTCGATCAGGTTCGTATCACACCTGTCAAGGCGCTCTCTGCTCTTGAGAATCTTCAGATTAAGGGCTTCGCTCTGCGTACTGACATGAACGACGACGGAACCCTCAACGGATACGACGACCTTCTGGTTCTTGATGAGGACAATACTCTTGCAGTTACTAAGTCATACACTGGAGCCAAGATGCTGTTGCACCGTACATTCACCAAGAGTGCTGACAACAACAAGAAGGGATGGAACTCTATCATTCTTCCCGTCGATATGACAGCAGCTCAGGTTAAGGAAGCCTTCGGCGAGGGTGTACAGATGGCAGGGTTCGACCGTTTGGAGAACAACTGGATAAAGTTCTCTACAGTAAACGTAGCCGCTGATGGCGTAGTGCTGCATAAGAATACACCTTATATAATATATCCTACTAAGGAGCCGCTCGGCAACTATTCATACACTATCGACGGTGTTACGAAGATTCTCGACGGTCATGTATATGTAGCCAATGGCATCAATTACGATGACCAGACATCTAATCTGACACACACAGTAAATGGCGGAGGCATGACCTACACTGGTTCGTACGACAGTAAGACCGTTGTGTCCGCCGACTCATATATGTTCAGCAAGGGCAACCTTGTTCACACCAACAAGGAACACACGGTAAAGGCTTATCGCTGCTGGCTTAAAGAAGATGCATCTTCTGGCAGAATGTTGATGTTCTCGCTTGATGGCAACGGCTTGGATGGTACAACTGGCATCCACGTGATTGAGGAGAACAAGCAGAATACAAACACCGGCATCTACAACCTTGGCGGTGTGCGCATGAACACCAACAATGTCGATAAGTTGCCGAAGGGTGTGTATGTTGTTAACAACAAGGTAGTGGTAAAGAAATAATATTATAACTGCATTATGAAAAAGAAGAAATACGTAGCTCCGGAGATTAGCGTTGTCGAAATGGAGCCTTTACAGATAATGGCTGGAAGCCTTGAAAATGACCGTGGCTGGAGTCCCGACGGTGACGAAAAGAATGGATTCGGCATCGTAGAAGAAGGGGATGGAGATTATAGTGACGATGATTTCTAACCTTTAGACAACTAAAGAACTCACTATTTTATTAAAGTTGAACGCCCTGCAAGTGTGAAAGCATTTGCAGGGCGCTTTCTTTGTTATTGCTGTCCGGTAAAACCGTTGTTTGGCGGTTTGCAAACGATTGCGGATGTGTGCGAACACATTAAGGGTTGATGTAGGTCAAAAATAGGCGTTTTTATGCGAAAAAAGAGTGTAAACACTTGTTTGTGTACGCAAACAATTGTAACTTTGCATCGTCAAAACAAGGGAACCGTGAGGCAACCGCTTGACTAACAACATTAGGTAAAAGGTATTGAAAGGATAATTCAATAGGAAAGTCTTAAGGGTAAAGAAGATTCAGGACGACATCAGAAGGTAAAAGATTAGGATAACTTCAATAGGAAGGTATTAGAAAAAGGTAAAAGATAGAAGGATAACAACACCGAAAGGGTATTAGGTAAAGGTAAAAGATTGAACAAGAGAGGATGACTTCTGATAAGGTATTATAAAAGGTGAAAAGTAAAGGGTAACTTTGGTAAAGGTATTAAGTTTTGAAAGGTAAAGAAGTTTTTAGGTAAAGATTGTCAATAAAAGGTATATAGTTTGGTAGTTTTAAAGGTTAATAAGTAGAAAGGTTATGTTGATGACGGTAATGATGAGCCTATTTGCAGCGACTGCTGCAATAGGAATGTGGGGAGAAGACAACAATAAATAGTCTTTCTCGCCACTCAAGATGAGACGGGAGTCTTGTTAAATAGTCGAGAAAATAAAAAAAGTTAATAAATAAAGTTTGGTCCACCGCAGCGTTCGTTGCGGTGGATTTTTGTTTTTATTATTGCCCTACTTGTTAATAGGACAGCGTAGGTGGCGCATTTCGTGTCCGCCCCACATGGCATCGTTGCAGTACTCGAAGCCTACCGAGCGGTAGAGGCGTTCGGCGTTGGGGTTGCCTTTGTCTACGAGCAGCGCTGCGGGCAGGTTGAGGCTTGCAGCGTGTTCCGAGGCACGCTGCAGCAGTTGGCGAGCAATGCCGCGACGACGGTATTCGGGGTAGATGGCTAATGAGTCGAGATAGAACTCGCCGGCTTCCGTCTCGTCGTCCATCTGCGAGTAGTCCATCTGAAGCTGTCTGAGTGCCTCCTCCTGGAAGCGGCGGCGCAAGCGGTGCAGGTCGGCTCCGTTGTAGCCTACGATGGCACCGGCTACCGGTGCATACTCCACGTTGCCCTCTGTGGCTTCCTCGTCGACAGCTACGAAGGCGTTGCGCCAGCTGTACTGCGAGTCGTCCATGAGTACGAGGTCGAGCATCATGTGATAGAAATCGTCGAGCGTGTGCTCCTTGCCAGCCAGATACTGGCAGCACTCTTCCGTCATTGCCGTCATAATGAGCTGTGCGATGTCGGCTGCGTGCGCTGGTGTTGCGGGAATAATAGTCATAAAAGTAGTTTTCTTTTTCCTACAAATTTAAGCAAAACTCAGCAGACCAACAACTATTTTGACATATATTAAGACGTGTGAGGTAGGTGGCGTGGTGTTGTGTTCTGTAAAATAAAATCCACTAAAACGCTTGTTTATATGGATTTAAATGCCTAACTTTGCAAAACTATCAAACCATTTTTGTTAAATCAGGTAGTGGCAAGAATGGTGTAATTAGCGAAAATAGTATAAAAAGACAGATGAATGAGAATTCCGGCAGCAGGAACAGTGTCGGGGTTCTTGTTTTTTTGTTATTGTAATGTAAAATATTAATTAACAAACAAAAGAATCATGGCTTACATGTCACAAGAAGGCTACGACAAGCTCGTTGCCGATTTAAAGCAGCTCGAAACAGTAGAGCGCCCGAAGGCTTCTGCAGCCATTGCAGAGGCTCGCGACAAGGGCGATTTGAGCGAGAATGCAGAGTACGATGCCGCTAAGGAGGCGCAGGCTCATCTTGAGGAGAAGATTAATCGTTTGAAGGTTGCTATCTCTGAAGCAAAGATTATTGATACATCGCGTCTGAGCACCGACTGTGTTCAGATTCTCTCGAAGGTGGAGATGGTCAACCTCGCCAACAACGCTAAGATGGCCTACACCATCGTGAGCGAGAGTGAGGCTAACCTGCGCGAGGGTAAGATTTCGGTCAATACACCTATTGCACAGGGTCTGCTCAACAAGAAGGTGGGCGACGAAGTAGAGATTAAGATTCCGCGTGGCACTATCCGTCTGCGCATTGAGAACATCACATTCGCATAACACCTGAGTGTGGCTTGTCCGCACATCGCAGGGAGCGTAAGAAGCAGCCGATTGGGCGCACCATAATACGTTAAAAGCCAGAAGTCGCAGACTCGGAGTCTGAGGTTTCTGGCTTTTGCGTATATAAAAATATGTGTGAATGCGTGCGCTTATCCGTTATTTTTACTAATTTTGTAGAAATAAACATTTAAAACCTATTGTTATGGATATATTCTCAAAAATCGCCGCAGGCGAGATTCCCAGCTATAAGTGTGCTGAGAGCGAACAGTTCTACGCTTTCCTCGATATCAACCCGTTGGTGAAGGGTCACACACTCGTCATTCCGCGCCGCGAAGTAGACTACATCTTCGACATGGAGGATGAGGAGATTGCCGAGTATCAGGTGTTCGCAAAGAAGGTGGCTGTAGCCATCAAGCGTGCCTTCCCGTGCATCAAGGTGGGCGAGGCAGTGCTCGGACTCGAAGTGCCGCACGCACATATCCATCTCATCCCGATGCAGTCGGAGAAGGACATGCTCTTCTCTAATCCGAAGCTGAAGCTCTCGGAAGAGGAGTTCCGCGAGATAGCCGATAAGATATACACCGAGTTCAAGAAACTGTAACACCCCAAACCCTGCAATATGAAGAGAAACATCGCCATTATCCTTGCCGGTGGAGTAGGCTCGCGCTTGGGCATGTCCACACCGAAACAGTTCTTTAAGGTGGCAGGCAAGATGGTCGTGGAGCACACCATCGACGTGTTCGAGCGCAACCAGCACATCGACGAGATAGCCATCGTGTCGAACCCGGCACTCGTTGCCGACTTCGAGAATATCGTGCTGCGCAACAAGTGGCGCAAGGTGAAGAAGATACTGAAGGGCGGAGCCGAGCGCTACTACTCGTCGCTCTCTGCCATCACCGCCTACCAGAACGAGGATGCCAACCTCATCTTCCACGACGCGGTGCGCCCGCTCGTCAGCCAGCGCATCATCGACGACGTGGTGAAGGCACTCGACACGCATCGTGCCGTGAACGTAGCCGTACCGTCTGCCGACACAATCATTGAGGTGGACGGCGACTTCATCACGAACATCCCCGACCGCTCCCGTCTGCGCCGCGGACAGACTCCGCAGGCGTTCGACCGCCAGCTGATATCCGATGCTTACGACAAGGCACTCAAGGACCCCAACTTCCGCACTACCGACGACTGCGGCGTGGTGCGCACATACCTGCCCGAAGAACCTATCTTCGTGGTGCGTGGCGAGGAGAGCAACATGAAGCTCACCTATCGCGAAGACACCTACATGATGGACAAGCTGTTCCAGCTGAAGAGCACCGAGCCCAACGACGTGCAGATTGGTGCAGACTCGTTCCGCGGAAAGGTGGCAGTGGTGTTCGGCGGAAGCTACGGCATCGGCAAGAACATCGTCGAGATGCTCGAGCAGAGTGGTGCTCATGTGCACTCGTTCTCGCGCAGCGCAACGCACACCGATGTAGGCGACGACAACCAGGTGGCTCTTGCTCTGTCTGCTGTGGAGCAGAAGGAAGGACACATCGACTACGTCATCAACACCGCCGGCGTGCTCAACCGCGAGCCGCTCGCTTCGATGGAGTACGACACCATCCTGAAGGCTGTGCAGACCAACTATATGGGTACGGTGAATGTGGCTCTGCGCTCACGTCCTTATCTGCAGCGCACACGCGGTAAACTCATCTTCTTCACATCCAGCTCGTACACCCGTGGTCGCGCCTTCTATAGCATCTACTCGTCGACAAAGGCTGCCATCGTCAACTTTGTGCAGGCTGTGGCGCAGGAATGGGATGCCGACGGTATCAGCATCAACTGCATCAACCCAGAGCGCACCAAGACACCGATGCGCCAGCAGAACTTCGGCGTGGAGCCCGACGAGACGCTGCTCATGCCGGAGCGTGTGGCTGAGGCTACGCTACGCACCCTGCTCACCGACTGCACGGGTCAGGTGATAGACGTGCGTCGACCGGTTGCCAACTAATTAGCTCGTCAACTTGTCAACTCGTCAACTTGTTTACTCGTCAACTTAAAAAATGAATTATATAAACGAATTCAAACAGCGCAACCTCCGTCGTGCGCAGCTCAAGCAACTCTCCATTCTTGAGGAGATAGACCGCATCTGTCGCAAGCACGACATCAAGTACTGGCTCGACGGAGGCTCTCTGCTTGGTGCCGTGCGCCATGGTGGCTTCATCCCGTGGGATGACGACATAGATATAGCGATGACACTCGACGACTCGCGCCGCTTCGCCGAGGTGGCTCCCAAGGAGCTGCGCAGCGGACTGGTGCTACAAACGCCCGAGACGGAGCACACCCGCGAACCTATTATGAAGGTACGCGACCTCAATTCGTTCTATGTCGAAGGTACGGAGGACTTCTCGCTCGACTACTCGAAGGGACTCTTCGTTGACATCTTCCCGTTCATTCCTTACCCTAACGTCTCGCGCAGCTTCTGCAAGCGTTACGGCAAGGCGATGTCGAAGTGCTACTCCATACTGCACCACTCGCATCAGTACTCGTGGCGTGCCACGTTCGAGTTGTTCTACTTCGGTGCGAAGTATCTCTTCTGCAAAGCGATGTGGGCAGCGGTTTTCGCTCTGCGCAAGCGCGACACCTACATCTCCAACGTGCTCATCAACAACGGCTACGGCATCATGCACCGCCGCGACTGCCTCTTCCCGCTCTCCACAATAGAGTTCGAAGGCAAGCGTTTCGCTGCGCCTGCCGACCCCGACGCTTATCTGCGCGACCTCTACCGCAACTATATGGAGGTGCCGCCGAAGGAGAAGCAGAAGGTGCATGCCGTGTTTATCATGCCCGAGCTGATTGAGGAGACGGAAGTCAAGAAGTGACATAATTATTTTGCTGAACTTTCGCAAGTTCAGAGAATTCAGTAGTTAAGGAGTTAAGAAGTTAAGCCAAATGCTTATAATGCTATATCAAGCAAAAAAAACTAATGGCTTAACTCCTTAGCGACCGTAGGGCGCGACAACTCCTTAACTTCTTAACTACTTTCATCTGCGAAACTTAAATTATTTTATAAAGAATGAATCAGACCGAAACCGTAGCGGTGGTGATGTGTACATACAACGGAGCGAGTCGACACCTTGCAGAGCAGCTCGACTCGCTCTTTGCGCAGACACTGAAGCCGAAGGAGATAATCGTGCAGGACGACTGTTCTACCGACAACACTATGGAGTTGCTCGCCGACTATGCTCGCCGTGCGCCCGATGGGGTGCAGATGCGTGTCTATCAGAACGCGCAGCAGCAGGGCATCAACCGCAACTTCTTCTCTGCCATGCGCCGTTCCACCGCCGATCTCATCGCCGTTTGCGATCAGGACGACATCTGGCTGCCAACGAAGCTCGAAGAGCAGTGCGCCGCCATCGGTCAGAACATGATGTGTGTCTGCCGTTCGGTGCCGTTCACCGAGACTGGTGCTGAGGTGCGCTACGACAGTCGCCGACCCAACTGCAACCTCATCCGTCTGTTCTATGCCTCGATGATGGGCCACTGCCAGGTGCTGCGTCGCGAGTTGCTCGACGTGATACCCACTGAGGAGGAGTGTCCCGAGATATACCGCCGCACATGCTACGACGTGATGACTGCTACAGCAGCTGCGGCTCTCGACAGCATCGTGCTCATCGACCGTGTGCTTGTGCGCCAGCGTCGCTACGCCGAGGCTGCCACATACGTGGGTGTTGACACCCATCGTGTGCGCTCTGCCGACAATGCTGCCTACATGGTGTGGTACGGCGTACGCAATTATTCGAAGGTGAAGCCCCGGATGAACGCCCATTTTGCTGCTCGCCGCGACTTCCTTCTGTGGGTAGAACGCAAGTCGAAAGCAACTCCCTCAGTCCCCACCACCGACAATGCAATCTTTCGCGACGGTTTGCGCCTCCTCGACTATGAGACACACCGTGGCATCCGTGCGTTCTTCGGATTGCAACGTATGTATGTGCGCTATCGTCACCGCATCTTCTACACACATGAGACCGACCCCGTGGCACTTCTGCGTGCGTTGCTCCATCCGTTCATGCAGATATACAACTACCGCTATCTATGAAGGTTTATTTCTACCATACGCAGAACATACAGTATTGCCTCCGTCGCATGGCGGAGGGCGAGTTTCCGTCGCACTTTCTCTACGGAGCGTGCCACCTTGCCGACAACGGCATCGACGTGGTCTACCACCGTTCGCCGAAGCACGAACTCTCCCGACTGAAGACTGCGCTCTACACGGCGTGGCGTGTGCTCACGTGTCGCGAACACTACGACGCTCTCTACGCCACCCACTACAAAGGACTCGAACTCGTAGTGCTGCTGCGTGCCCTCGGCTTGTTCCGCAAGCCCATCATCGTGTGGCACCATCAGCCCATCGTGAAGTCGAAAAGTCGCCTGCGCGAACTGCTCGGTCGCTTCTTCTACAAAGGTTTCGACCGCCTAATCTTCTTCTCGCAGAAACTCGTCGACGACTCGCTGAAGGCTCCGAAAGCCGACCCCAAGAAACTCGTCGTTGGGCATTGGGGTGCCGACCTCGCCTTTTATGATAAGATAAAGGCGGAACTCAAGGCAGAGCAAATCTCACCATCTCACCCCCTCACCCCCTCACCATCTCACCCCCTCACCCCCTCACCGTCTTTCATCGCCACGGGCAAGGAGCAGCGCGATCAGCCCACGCTCATCGAAGCGTTCAACCGCACAGGTCGCCACCTTATATTATATATAGGTATCAATCCGAACCCTAACGTGCCCAACCCCAACCTCGAAGCCGTGGAGCGTTGCGAGCCAGCCGACAACATCGACGTGGTGAAGATTTGCGGACTGCTGCCTTACGAGATAGCGCGCGAGGTGGCGAAAGCCGACTGCGTTGTCATCTGCTGCCACCGCACACGCTACACCGCCGGACTCACCACCGTGGTGGAAGCACTCGCCCTCGGACTCCCCATCATCTGCAGTCGCAATCCGCAGATACCCGTCGACTTCGACCGCCTTGGCTGTGGCATCTCCGTTGAGTATGGCGATGTTGAAGGCTGGCAGCGAGCCGTCGAATACATAGCCACTCACCCCGACGAGGTACGCCTGATGGGGGAGCGCGGTCGCGCTCTTGCCGAGCAGATGTTCAACGACGAATGCTGCGCAAAGGAGGTTGCGGAGTGGATTAAACAATTTAGTTTGTAAAAATTACAACTATTCCTTTGCGGTTTCAAACTTAATCTGTATCTTTGCAGATATAAAGTATAATTGGCTAAAAATAATCATTATGAAAGAATTGAAAGGAACAAAGACAGAGCGCAACCTGCAGGAGGCATTCGCAGGTGAGTCGCAGGCACGCAACAAGTACACATACTACGCATCAAAGGCTCGCAAGGAGGGTTATGAGCAGATAGCTGCTCTCTTCGAGGAGACTGCGCAGAACGAGAAGGAACACGCAAAGATGTGGTTCAAGTATCTGCAGGGTGGTGCCATCAAGGACACCATCGAGAACCTGAAGGACGCTGCTGCAGGCGAAAACTACGAGTGGACTGACATGTATGACCGCATGGCTAAGGAGGCTGACGAGGAAGGCTTCGCAGAGATTGCTGCTGCTATGCGTGGCGTAGGTGCAATCGAGAAGCATCACGAGGAGCGCTATCGCAAGCTCTTGCAGAACATCGAGGACGGCGTAGTGTTCTCTCGCGACGGCGATTGCATCTGGCAGTGCCGCAACTGCGGTCACATCGTTGTAGGCAAGCAGGCACCGAAGCTTTGCCCTGTGTGCAAGCATCCGCAGGCTTACTTCGAGCTGAAAGCAGAAAACTATTAAAAGTAAAAAAGTAAAAAGTAGGAGGTATGGGCATCTTGCCCATACCACGCTGCCACAAAGCTTTTAAAAGTAAAAGAGTAAAAGAGTAAAAAGCACGCTGCTACAAAGCATTTTAATGTAAAAGGCCCTTAAAACAACCGCTTCCGCAAAACTTTTGCTTCAAAAGTTTTGCGGAACGAAATAAAAAGCGTACCTTTGCACTCGCAAAACGCCAATGCCCAGATGGCGGAATCGGTAGACGCGCTGGTCTCAAACACCAGTGGGGCAACCCATCCCGGTTCGAGCCCGGGTCTGGGTACTGTAGACGACTAAGAGTTGATTTCAACGCTTAGTCGTTTTTTTATGCACTTTCCCCATATACCTCCGTATGTTCCAGATTTGGTTTAAATAATATCAGTTGCGTAAAAAATCTCCCATATCTCCCATTTTTGGGTTCCTAACGTCCTAACTCGCTGATTGTGAACGGTAAGCGAAACTCGAATAGGCTGGTAGATATCTGAAAAATGTCAGTATCTTCCAGCCCATCTCCCAGTCTTATCTTCCATCCGATTACCACGCTACGACAACATCGTTGTCCTGCTACGGCAACATTGTTGTCCTGCTACGGCAACATTGTTGTTCTGCTGCGGCAATATTGTTGTTCTGCTACGGCAACATTGTAGTACTATTTTTATCGTTGCTATCGTGTCCCGATTTAACGAGGTATGAATGATGATAGAGTTAAAAAATGTAGAATATAATCTACATTTTCTGTTAAATTGGCTCATTGTATTGATATTATGCCTAAATTTGGGCAACAGATATTAACTAATGTTCCAACCCTTTAAAACATCATGATTATGAAGAAGATTATTTTACCCTTTGTTCTGATGCTGATGTTCTTATCTACACTGTTTGCCTTTGCAGAAACGGTTGTCTATACACCAACATCCCAGTCGTCGTCAAAAGCGCAAGTTGCATCTACGCTTAGTGCTACCTTAAAGCCATCGGGATTGTTGATGGTGAACCATCTGACTCCATGCAAATTGCAGGTTGTGGTCACTAACAATGGCGACGAAGAATACAACGGTGTTATAAAGATTGTCGGCTATTATAAACCGGAATATCCTGAAAACGAGGCTGAAGTTAGATATACGAATGGCGAAGGTGACAATATCACGGTCGCACCTCATTCTGACGCTACGCTCAACCTTGATGTTTCTCTTTATACCAAGGATCCTTTTGAGGATTGCCCATACTTCTATTTCTGGGTTAAAGACAAAGATGGAAACGATATGGCATCGGCTGTAAAAGTGGCTATCGACAAAGATCCTAAGCCGTATTTGGTGCTTGTTGGTGTGGAGAATAACGCCACTCCAAACGAGTTTGAAAACGCTTATGTCGGTGATAGTTACTGCAGATTTCCTAAGGTGAACGACGACTTTGCCTTGGTGCGCTATGCTTTTAGAAATATCGGTAGTGCCGGTAAGTTGCATTTTACTATCTCGTGTGCCGATCCCGCTTCGTATAACGAAAGCTTTATCAGCAGAGATTATCCGTCGTTCGATGTGCCTGGCGATAAGAGTACTTTCTATCTTGAGGAGAAGTTCTATCCTGCCAATTTGGGATACAGGGCGATGCATATTAGTTTTGATGTGCAATATTTAGATTCGGAAGCGTCTCCTTGGGGATTTGTGACGATAAAAAACTATATGTACCATTTGGCTTTGGTAGAGGATGAGACTAAAGGTCTTACTGTTCCGGCTAATATACAATTCCTCTATGTAGCAGGTAAGTCTACAGGCTTGGACGCTTGCAAAGCAACCGATGGCTTCAATGTTTTTGGAGGCATTGGAGAACTTGTCGTTGGCTCCGACAAGTCAGAGCAGCTTGCTGTATTCGGCATTGACGGAAGAATGGTTAGTCGCGAGAGCGTAGAGGCAGGTGTAGTAAAGCATATTACCCTACCTGCTGGTGTCTACATAGTGAAAGGCATGAAGGTTGTGGTACGCTGATTAGGATATTATTCTTGATGTTAGTATATAAAAGAAATACGGCGCTACTCTCATCGAGCAGCGCCGTAATCCTATGTTTAACTAAAAATCCTTTTTCGTAATTAATGAAGAGTCTCACGATCCTTCATAGCTACCTGTTAAACAATTTACCTTAAACCTAATAACTAAAAACCTAAATCTATTACTACTAACCTAAACAAT
>ERZ791800.229-NODE-229-length-55699-cov-8.248598_pt1 | contig 55699 bp, 48 predicted proteins | sample MGYA00510310_ERZ791800 | MGnify/ENA primary metagenome ERZ791800 (study PRJEB30046, sample SAMN00791954) | human gut metagenome | study: EMG produced TPA metagenomics assembly of the A metagenome-wide association study of gut microbiota in type 2... | reverse complement strand
CGCGGCCAGCAGGATGCGAGCGACAGCGAAGCAGACGCTGGGAGCCGCAACCCGGGCAGTGTCACCGCAGGTGACTGAGAGGGCTACACCACCAAACACCACAGCGGCGTCGTGATGAGCCAATTTCAATACCTGCGCCCCGCCGGGCGGTATGATTTTTCTGAATGTCAGCGATGCAGTCGGAGACATAAAAGCAAAAGCCCCACGACACACGCCGCTTTTCAGCGGTATATCGTAGGACTTTTTGGAGCTGGTGACAGGAGTTGAACCTGCAACCCACTGATTACAAATCAGTTGCGCTGCCATTGCGCCACACCAGCGAGTATCGTTTGCACAGGGTACTCTAGTAGAATACCAGAAACCTCCCCGCTTGTCAATATCTTTGTCCGGCCCGCTGTCGGCCCATGCAGCGCTGTTTCAGGGCGTTTCGAGACATCCGCGAGGCGATTCACGCACAAAACACGACGATTCACGCAGATCCGGCCACATTATGGCCGGAATGTGATAGAATAAAACAAGCTCAACATTTATGCTTCTTTCATAAGTTCACGCTGCTTCGTTTGGAACTTCTGTGCAAAACTCACATTTTTTCAGAGGAGGTTTCTATGATCTCTTATCGCAAGCTTGCAATGCGCGTTCTGGGGCATCCGCTGCGGGTGCCGTCCCCCCGGCCCGCGTCCCACCGGGTGACGGCGCTGGCGCTGACAGCCGCAATGGTGGCCGGCATGGCCGCACCGGCGTATGCGGATACCTATTACATAGGCGATGGTGACATCACCATCACCAAAGACGAAACCGGCACCCAGGTCAAGCAAGGCAACAACACAAAAACAGACACGGACGGCAATATCATCATCAAGGGCGGCAAGCGCTCAGAGGATACCACCGCCTCCGGCGGCAGCTCTTCTGAAGGCGGCACCTCCGCAGCCTCTCCCGCCCAACCCAAGTTGGCCACGCCCCCATCAGAAGACAGCGACAGCGAAAACGAAGACATGGTCTACCTCGGCGCCCCCAAGGGCAACGTGTCTTCTGACGACGGCAACGAGGAAAACGAAAACCAGACCGGCGACACCACCGGCGGCGAGGAAAACAAGAACCAGCCTGACGACACTACCGGCGGCGAAGAAAGCAAGAACCAGCCTGACGACACTACCGGCGGCGAGGAAAACGAGACTGATCCCACGAAAAAGGACCAGACCGGCGGCAAGAACACCGGCGCGGGAAGCTCTGACCCTGAGAGCAAAGGCTCTGAGAGCGGCACCTCCGGCTCGGCGGGCGGCACTCCCACCACCGGCAGCGAGACCCCTGCCGAAGGCACGGAAGGCACGGAAAGCACGGAGAGCAGCCTCTCTACACCCAAAAGCCAGTTCACGTACACCGGTGCATCCCTCAAGGTCGCCGACGCCAATGACGACGAAGAGACCCGGAACGAATCGACTACGGTCTTGGAACGCGCGGCGGAAAACTTCAGGAGCACAGCCGAAAACGTCACCAACTATGTCATCCGCATCATCAACAAGGCCATAGGCAATGACAACACCCTCAACGTGACGCTGGAAAATGTCAACATTACGGCCAACAACAAAAACGCCGCCCTCAGCGTCGAGGGCGCGGGCGGCACGACGATCACGCTCAAGGGCGACAATACCCTCACCAGCGGTGGCTACCATGCCGGCCTCGAGCACAACGAAAAGAGCGAGGATGACAACGGTAATTCTGTTGACACCGGTAAACTGACCATCACATCCGGAAATGAAAATGGCAGCAACACCGGCAGCCTGACTGCCACAGGCGGCGGTGGCTCTGCTGGCATCGGCAGCGCCTGGAGCACCGGCGCAGTCGGCAGTGGTGCCGGCACCATTAAGATAACAGGCGGCTCCCATGGTGCCGGCATTGGCAGCGGTGAATGGGCTACCAGCAAAACCAATATCACCATCAGCGACACTGCCAAAATCAATGCGCGGACCGATCAGTATGGTGCCGGCATCGGCAGTGGGGCGGGCGCTACAGGCACGACCAACGTCAACATCGAGGGCGGAATCATCGAAAACGCGCAGGGTGGCAACTGTGGCGCCGGCATCGGCAGCGGTGACGGAAGCACCGGCCAGACCACAGTCACCATCAAGAGCGGCACCATCGTGGAGGCCGTGGGCGGCGACCTCGGCGACGGCATCGGCGGCGGCTGCGGCAGAAGCAATACTACCGTCACGATTCAGGGTGGCTACATTCAAAAAGCCCAGGGTGGCAAAGACTTTGGCCCCTACTACGACGCCGGCGACGGCATCCACAGCGACGGCAATCTCACCATTTCTTCCGGCGCCTCTATTGGCAGCGCCATCGGCGGCAGCTGCGGTACGGACTCCAGCAAGCGCAACGCCGGCCACGGCATCTACAGCAAAGACACCCTCACCATCTCCGACAACGCCACCATCACGAACGCTACCGGCGGCAGCTGCGATAAGAACTCCAGCAACCGTTACGCCGGCGACGGCATCCACAGCGACGGCAAGCTCACCATCTCCGGCGGCACCATCAACGCAACGGGCGGCTTCAATGCCGCGGGCATCGGCGGCAGCTACACCGATGTGACCATCAGCGGCGGCACCATCACAGCCACCGGCACCAGCGAAGCCCCTGCCATCGGCGGCGGCACCATATCCACCGGCCTGCGTGTCCTTGACCCGGCTCAGGCCGACATCCTCCAGAACGTCCAGCTGGTCCAGCTGAACCAGATCAGCGATGTTCTCTACATTGATGTCACCCATGAGACGGCGTCCCTGCAGGGCGTCCTTTCCGATTTGACCGGCCTCCGCTCTGAGCGCATCGAGACCGTTGTCTTCTCCACCGAACGCTGCACTTCCACCCTCTCCCTCTCCGATGTTGCAGCCCTCGGTGCGGGCGATACGCCTTTCACCCTCAGCCACAGCGGCTCCACCGCCAGCTTCATCGTGGGCGGCGCAGACCACACCGCACTGCTGAGGTAAGCACATTGCCATTCTCTATTCCTTCCACATAACGACCAAGGCCCCCGCAGTTCTGTTCCAAACTGCGGGGGCCTTGGCGTTTTATTATGATAAAATTTTACTTCAGCTCCCGCTGTACGGCAGCGAAGTCCTCGAGGGTCAGGGCCTCGGGGCGGATGCGGGCGTCGAAGCCCGCCGCCTCGATGGCCGCGATGACCTTATCTTTCGGCAGGCCGAGGCCGCTGGCGATGGCATTGGCGGCGGTCTTACGGCGCTGGCCGAAAGCGGCACGGATGAGGGCGAAGTAGCCGTCCTCGTCCTCCACCTGTACGGCGGGAGTGGGGCGGATGTCCATCCGCACAACGGCGCTGGTGACCTTCGGGGCCGGGTAGAAGCTGCCCGGCGCGGCGGTGAACATCAGCTTTGAGGTGGCATAGTAGCTCACGGCACAGCTGATGGCGCTGGACGCCCGGGTGCCGGGGGCAGCGGCCAGACGGTCGGCGGCCTCCTTCTGCACCATGACGGTGAGGTTCTGGATGGGCAGACGGTCGCCCAGCAGCTTCATGACGATGGGGCTGGTGATATAGTAGGGCAGGTTGGCGCAGACAGCCACCGGCATCTCGGGGAACTCCTCCTCGATGAGGGCGCGGAGGTCTACTTTCAGAACATCCTGCAATACCAGCTTGAAGTTATCCACGCCCGCCATGGTCTCGGCCAGCAGGGGCGGCAGGCGCTCGTCCACCTCGATGGACACCACCTTGGCAGCGCGCTGGGCCAGCTCTTTGGTCAGCACGCCGATGCCGGGGCCGATCTCCAGCACGCCCCAGCTCTTATCGACGCCGCTGGCGTCCACGATCTTGGGCGGCAGGCCGGGATTGATGATGAAGTTCTGTCCAAAGCCCTTGGAGAGCGCGAAATCGTATTTTTCGCACAGGGTGCGGATAACGGAGAGGTCGGTCAGCTCCGGCATAGTGGTTTTCCTTTCTGTTTCTTGCTAAAACAGCAAAACCTCTCCGTCACGCCTGCAGCGTGCCACCTTCCCTATCGAGGGGAGGCCTTGGCATTCCGCAAAGCTTACTCTCTTCGCCAGAGGCTCCCCTCGGTAGGGGAGCTGTCTGCGAAGCAGACTGAGAGGTTGAGCTATTTACACGACTAAAGTTATTTTCAAGAAGTGTTTACTGCGCACTTGCAGCGTCCTGCTCCCCTTCTGCACCGGCCTCGGAGGAAGCCTCTGCCTCCCCTGCGGCCTCGCTGGAAGCGGTGCTCTCGGCTGCGGCCTCTGAAGAGGCTGCGGCGGAGTCGGCGGCGATGTCAGCGTCGTTCACGCCGCCCACGGTGGTGACACCGGTGAGCTGCTGTGCGGTGCTGACGGCGCGCTGTATCTGCGGGTCCGTGTCGAGGGTGTAGTCATAGTAGCTGGCCTGCTCGTCGGCAGTCAGCGGGCGCTCCACGTCCACGGTCAGGCCGGTGCCGTCGAAGCAGGAGCCGTCGCCGCAGATGAGCTTTGCCACCGTGACCACGACAGCGCTGCCGTCCGAAAGGCGCTGGGGGCTGCTCTGGATGGTGCCTTTGCCCATCGTGGTGCTGCCCACGAGGCGGGTGCCGCACAGGGTGCGCAGGCTGGACGCAAAGAGTTCTGCCGCACTGGCGGTGTTCTCGTTCACGAGGCAGACGGTGGGCTGGCTGATGACCGAGTCGCCGGTGCTGCTGCCCAGCAGGGTGCGGTTGCCTGCCTTGTCCTCAGCGTAGGCCAGTACGCCTTCCGGCGCGACGAGTTCGATGCAGCTGATGGCGTCGTCAAGGATGCCGCCGCCGTTGTCGCGCAGGTCGAAGATGAAGCTCTGGGCGCCGCTGGCGGTCAGACTGCGGAGCGCAAAGTCCAGCTCACTGGGGGTGGAGTTGTCGAACTGCCAGATCTTGATATAGCCCACATTGCCCTGCACCAGCGCGGAATCGACGCTGTTGGCCGTAAAGCCGGAGTGGGTCAGATCGGCGGTGTGCTGGGCGTTCTCGCTGTCCAGCCAGCCTACATTGACGCTCGTGCCGCTCTCGCCCCGGAGTTTGTTCTGGACAGCCTCCACGCTGCCCAGACTTTTGATGTCTGCGCCGTCGATGGTGGTGATGTAATCGCCCCGCTGGAGGCCGGCCTCCTTGGCAGGAGACTCGTCATACACTTTGATGACCTTGGCGTAGCCGGACTGGTCGATGGCCAGCTCCACGCCGATGCCCATCAGCTTGCCGCTCTGGGCGTTGAGCAGGTCGGTGTAGGCCGAGGCGGTGTAGTAGCGGGCGTACTTGTCGCCGGTACCCAGCAGATAACCGGCAGTCAGACGGTCGTACAGCATGGTCTCGTCGATGTCGTAGTAGTCGTTGGCGCGCACATAGCGGTCTACCTCGGCCACCTTGTTGTACATGCTCTCCTTTTCCTTCACGCTGGTGACGGTGTGGTCAAACAGCCGCATCGCCATCAGCATCGTGATGGAAAAAGTGACCGTCATTGCCAGAATGACGATGGTCACGGTCATCCCTACGGAAATTTTGCGGTTCATTCAGTGTCCTCCCCCAGTTCAGACCAAAAACATCAGGATGACACTGCCCAGTACCGACAGCAGGAACACTCCTGCCAGAATCAGACAGCCCACCCGAAGGATACGCTTGCGTTTTTGCTCGTTCATTTCGCCTTGTGGCCTCCTTTGACCCCTCGACTTCAATTACAGTTGTATTATCTTATCGGAATATAACCGCGGGGATTGACCGCATTGGCCTTGGAGCCGCCCTTCCACACCTCGAGATGGAGGTGGTTGCCGGTAGAGTTGCCGGTGGAGCCCACATAGCCGATAAGGTCGCCCTGGTTGACATACTTGCCCGCCGACGTTGCCACCGAGCGCATATGGCCGTAGAGGGTGGAGTAGGCGTTGCCGTCTGTCATTTTGCCGTGATAGATGATGACATAGTTGCCGTAGCCGCCGCTGGACCAGCCGGCCACCTGCACATAGCCGCTGGCGGCTGCGTAGATGGGCGTGCCTGCGGGGGCGGCAAAGTCGATGCCGGCGTGGAGTTTGTTGACGCCGGAGACCGGGTTTTTGCGCCAGCCGTACTCGCTGGAGATGCGGGTATAGCTCTTGAGCGGGCAGATAAAGCCGCTGAAGCTCAGCTGGGGCTTGCTGGCCGCTGCCGCTGCGATGAGCTTCTGGATCTCCTTCTTGACGGCCTCGTAGTTCATCTCGTCCGACTCGATGGCCGCCTGGGCGTTCTTCTGGGCCTGCTGGGCCTCAGCGGCGCTCAGACGGGCCTCCTTGACGCTGTTGTTGAGCTCGTTCTGCTTGGACTGCATCTGCTTGTTCTGGGCGTCCAGCTCAGCCTTTTTGTTTTGCAGCTGGGTGCGCTCCTCCACGAGCTGGGTGCGGTCGGCCACGAGGGCTTCCTTCGCAGCCTTCATGTTGTCGAGTATCTCGGTGTCCTTCACCGAGATGTCCTGCATGACCTCATTGAAGGTCAGAAGCTCGTACAGATCGTTCACAGACCGGAGCATGGCGACGCTGCCGCCGTCCCGCAGCTCCTGCATCGCGGCCATATGGCTCTTGAAATCGTCCCACTGGTCGGCGATCTCCTGCTCTTTCCGGGCGATCTCATTCTGCTTGGCGGTGATCTCCTGCTCTTTGACGCCGATGCTGTTCTGCACCTCGGAGATCTGGCTCTTGAGGACGCTGATCTGGCTCTGGAGCACCGAGACTTTTTCCTTCAGCTCAGACTCGAGGGCCTTGGCAGCAGCTTCCTTCTTTTTGGCGTCGTTCAGCTCCGTCTTATGCTGCTTGATGGACGCAGAGATCTTGTCCAGCTTGTTTTGCAGCGAGCTCATGCTGGTGGCCGCACTGGCCGGGTAGACCGTCACGCTCAGCACGAGGCAGGCGGCGGCCACAAAAACGCAGGCGGCACGCATCATGGCCGAATGGCCCGACGGCTTTGCGTGGCGGGGCGGATGATGCAGGACAAAGCCTGCAGAATGCTTGTCGTGGTACACAGTAGGCCCCTCCTTACACGTTCAGGTGCTTGCGGATGGAGAACATACTGCCCAGACCGCCCACCAGAGCGCCGCCCGCGAGGCTGTAGGTCAGGATGGTGGGCCAGACATTTTCCAGCGGCACCAGAGCCGTACCCATAAGCATCTGCCACAGGCCGCCCAGCGTGGGCGACAGCTGAACAATGTAGGCATAGCCGCCGATGGTGGCAGCTGCCGTCAGGATGCCGGAGAGCAGGCCCATAGTCAGGCCCTCGATGACGAAAGGCAGGGTGACGAGGGCGTTGGTAGCGCCGACATACTTCATGATCTCGATTTCACGGCGGCGGGCAAAGACGCTCAGCCGGATGGTGGTACCCACCGTGATGATGCTGACAGCCATCAGCACCAGCACCAGACCGCGCCCGACCTTGGTGACAGCCTGCTGGACCTCCACAAAGGTCTTGGTCATCTCGATGGGAGCCGTGACGCTGTAGACGCCGCTGATGTTCTCGAACTGCTTGCTGATGTTCTCCATCTGGCTCAAATCAGACAGGGAGACGCGGTAATTGGCCTTGAAAGGGTTGTCGTTCTCGAACTCGTTCAGCAGGGCGGCATAGTCGGACATATACCCCTTGTACTGGTTGAGGACGTCTTCTTTGGACATATACTGCACCCGGCTCACACCTGCGGTGCCGCTGAGGGCATTGCCCACAGACTGGATGGTGGCGTCATCAGCCTCGGGGTCCACGTAGACCACCATCTCGTTCTGGCTGCCCAGATAACTCACCATGCTGTCCACATTGACTTCAATGAGGCTGGCGAAGATGTTCAGGGTCATGCAGACGCTGAGGGAAGCGATGCAGGCGATGGTCATGGCCCAGTGCTTGCCGAGGTTGCGCACGCCGCGCCGGGTGAGGAACCCAAACGTAGAGATTTTCATACGTGTACCTCCTCGCCGAAACTGGCCGGAACATCGGAGATGATGCGGCCATGCTTCAGGGTGATGGTGCGGCGGTTGAAGCGGCGCACCAGTTCATGCTCGTGGGTGACGACAAGCACCGTGATGCCCATCTCGCTGACGCGTTCCAGCAGTTCCATCATCTCAAGGCTCATCTCGGGGTCGATGTTGCCGGTGGGCTCGTCCGCAATGACGAGGCGGGGGCTGTGGGCCAGAGCGCGGGCCACGGCCACGCGCTGCTGCTCACCGCCGGAGAGGAACTCGGGGTAGACCTTTGCCTTATCTTCCAGATGCACCAGCTCCAGCATGTAGTTGACGCGCTCTTTGATGTCTTTTTTGCCGATGTTGGTGACATGCATGGCAAACGCCACATTCTCGTAGACCGTCATGGTGGGGATGAGGCGGAAATCCTGGAAGATGATGCCCATCTGGCGGCGAAGGAAAGGCACTTTGCCCCGGCGCAGCCGGGCGACGTCCTTGCCGTCCACCATGACGCGGCCCTCGGTGGGCAGCTCTTCGCGGAGGATGAGCTTGAGCAGAGTGGACTTGCCGGCGCCGGAGTGGCCCACCAGAAAGACGAACTCGCCGTCGTCTACGTGGAAGTCGATGTCCTCCAGAGCGGGAGTATCACTCCGTTTGTATATCTTGGTGACATGTTCAAAATCTATCATGAGTATCTTGCTCCTGAAAAATTTATTTGGCACAGAAGTTCCCGACCAAACCTCTCCGTCACGGCTGACGCCGTGACGCAACCCGGCCTTGTCGAGCGTATGCGAGACTGAGAGGTTATCCCTATTACAAAAGAAACCGGCCAGCATCGGGGTCGAGCGGCCGGTTTCGGCGTCCGCAGCCGGAGCGGCTGAGACGAAATATCAATATTTGGCCGGGTTGTTGGACAGGTACTTCTTGACCATGAGCGCTACCTTGAACACGATAGCGTCATCGAACTCACGCAGATCCAGACCGGTCAGCTTTTTGATCTTTTCCAGACGATACACCAGCGTGTTGCGGTGGACGAACAGGCCGCGGCTGGTCTCGGAGACGTTCAGGTTGTTCTCGAAGAAGCGCTGGATGGTGAACAGGGTCTCCTGGTCCAGGCTCTCGATGCTGCCCTGCTTGAACACTTCGCGCAGGAACATCTCGCAGACCGTGGTGGGCAGCTGGTAAATAAGACGTGCGATGCCCAGATTGTCGTAGCGGATGATCTGCTTCTCGGTGTCGAACACCTTGCTGACCTCCATGGCGATCTGTGCTTCCTTAAAGGAAGTAGCCAGGTCCTTCACGTTGGCGATGGGGGTGCCGATGCCCACGACAGCCTTGATGTAATGCTCGCCGGACAGGGTGTCCACGATGCTGGCGGCCAGCTTCTCCATATCGGTGCGGTCGATGCCCTTGCGGATCTCCTTGACCAGGACGGTGTCCGTCTCGCTGATGTTGAAGACGAAGTCCTTCTGCTTGTCGGGGAACAGGCTGCTCACCACGTCGTAAGCGGAAATGTCGCCGCCGCTGGTGACGCGGACGATGAACACCACGCGGGAGACGTCGGTGGCAAAGTGGAGCTCACGGGCCTTGGCGTAGATGTCGCCGGGCAGGATGTTGTCCAGCACCACGTTCTTGATAAAGTTGGCTTTGTCGAACTTCTCGTCGTGATACTGCTTGATGCTCTGCAGGCTGATGGACAGCACAGCGGCAAACTGGCCCGCAGTCTCGTCCGCACCTTCCACAAAAACGGCATAATCGTTATGCTTTGCGCTGGAGAACTGCTGGTAGGTGTAGCCATCCCGCACGAAGCGGTCACCAGCCGTCAGACGCTCTGCCATAAAGCCCTCGCGCACCTCGCCGATCAGATTCAGCTCCGAGCAGGAGATGACAGCGCCGGTCTCATCCACAACGCCGACCACGCGGTCGATCGCGTCCTTCATCTGGTAGATCACGCTCTGAAATACTCTATTGGCCATAAATGGATACCCCTTTTCCTCTCTTGTGCAAACCGCAGGTGGGCGGGATTGTGATTTTTAACAATTTCGCCGCATTACATTTTATATTTTACACAAAAGAATTTACTTTTGCAACATATTTCACCAAAAAAAATTCTTCTTTCTTGTTGAAATTATCTTTCGGGGTCATTTTCGGGCCAAAAAGAGCCTTTCTGCGTGGTTCTGAGGGCTATTTTACCGGTAAAATGTGATACTTTTTTGAAAATCGGGTGAAAAGCAGTCCTTTACCCCGTGGTAATTTTCGCCACCTCGTCAGCTGTCAGCTCCCGCCACTGGCCCGGGGCAAGGCTCTCGTCCAGCGCAAGCCCGCCGATGGCGTCCCGGTGCAGGGCGTTGACGCCCGCACCGTAGACGCCGAACATCCGCTTGATCTGATGATACACGCCCTGCCTGAGCAGGACGCGGACCGTCAGCCCGTCGGGGGTGAGGGAGGACACTTCCGCCGGCGAAAGGGCCGTGCCGTCGGCAAGGGTAACGCCTGCGGCAAAGCCGGCCTTCATCTCTTCTGTCAGCGGGGTGTCGATGACGACGGTGTAGGTCTTGGAGACATGGCGCCTGGGCGCGAGGATGTCGTGGGCAAAGCCGCCGTCGTCCGTCAGCAGGACGAAACCGGTGCTGGTCTTGTCCAGCCGCCCGGCCGGGAACAGCTCCCGCCGGGGATAGGCATCCCCCACCAGATCCACGACCGTCGTGTCCCGCTTGTCGGTGGAGGCGCTGACGACGCCCTCGGGCTTGTTGAGCATAAGGTAGACGAACTGCCGGTAGGCCAGCGCCTTGCCGTCCACCGCCACGGCGTCAGCCTCTTTCAGCTGGGTATCCCCTTTCTTGCAGACCGCGCCGTTGACCGTGACGCGGCCTTTCGCCAGCAGTGCCTTCGCCTCGCTCCGGGTGCATTGGGCCGTCTCGGCTAAATATTTATCGAGTCTCATAAAAACTCCTTCTGTGTGCAGAAAAGAGGCCGTTGCCTGCGGCAACAGCCTCTTTTCCTGTAAAATCACGTTTAGACGCTCAGGTTTGCGTGCTGTTCCACAGCATCCGGGTTGGCGTCAAAGATGGGCTTGAGGATGTGAGCGATGAACTCCTCCACCTGCTGGGGAGCGCGTCCCACAAAGTTCTCCGGCACAAGGCCCGCCGCGATCTCTTCCTTGGTCAGACCAAAGGCCGGGTCGGCGGCGATGCGGTCCACCATGTCGTTGGGCAGACCCTCTTCCTTGACCTGCTTGCCGGCGGCGATGGCGTGCTGGCGCAGACGCTCGTGGAGCTCCTGACGGTTGCCGCCCTTCTCCACGGCCTGCATCATGATGTTCTCGCTGGCCATGAAGGGCAGCTCGGCCATCAGGCGGCTGCGCACGACCTTCGGGTAGACCACGAGGCCGTCGGTGACGTTGAGCATGATGTTCAGGATGGCGTCGGTGGCGAGGAAGCCCTCAGCCATGGCAACGCGCTTGTTGGCGCTGTCGTCCAGTGTGCGCTCGAACCACTGCGTACCGGTAGTGAAGCTGGGGTTGAGCACATCCACCATCAGGTAGCGGCTCAAAGCGCAGATGCGCTCGCAGCGCATGGGGTTTCGCTTGTAGGGCATAGCGGAGGAACCGATCTGGTTCTTCTCAAACGGCTCTTCCATCTCCTTGAAGTTGGCCAGCAGGCGCAGGTCGGTGGCGAACTTCATGCAGCTCTGGCCGATGCCGGCCAGTGCGTTGAGGATGAAGGCGTCCACCTTGCGGCTGTAGGTCTGGCCGGACACCGGGATGACGGCCTCGCTGTCGAAGCCCATCTCCTCAGCGATGGAAGCATCCACGGCGCGGATCTTGTCGGCGTCGCCCTTGAACAGCTCCATAAAGGAAGCCTGGGTGCCGGTGGTACCCTTGACGCCGCGCAGCTGCAGGGTAGCCAGACGGTGGTCGATCTCGTTGAGGTCCATCACCAGCTCGTTGGCCCACAGGGTAGCGCGCTTGCCCACGGTGGTGGGCTGGGCGGGCTGGCAGTGGGTGTAGGCCATGCAGGGCATATCCTTGTATTCCTCGGCAAACTTTGCCAGCTTTGCCAGCACGCCGATGAGCTTCTTGCGCACCAGCTCGAGGCCCTGACGCATCACGATGATGTCGGTGTTGTCGCCGACATAGCAGCTGGTGGCACCCAGATGGATGATGCCTGCTGCCTTGGGACACTGCTGGCCGTAGGCGTAGACATGGCTCATGACGTCGTGGCGCACCAGCTTTTCCCGTTCGATGGCGACTTCATAGTTGATGTCGTCCACATGAGCTTCCAGCTCGGCCACCATCTCGGGGGTGATATTGGTCAGGCCCTGCTTCATCTCGGCCCGGGCCAGCGCCACCCACAGGCGGCGCCAGGTGCGGAACTTGTTGTCGTCCGAGAAGATGTACTGCATCTCATCGGAGGCATAACGGGTGGAAAAGGGGCTGATATAACGGTCATGCTGAGACATGAAGATGTCCTCCTTGGGTAAGTTTTACGAAACCTCAACCTCTCAGTCTCGCTCCGCTCGACAGCTACCCTACCGAGGGGAGCCTCTGGCGAAGAGATAAAGCTTTACGAAATGCCAAAGCCTCTCCTCGATAGGAGAGGTGGCATTGCGAAGCAATGACGGAGAGGTTGTCGATATGCCGCAGCCCTTGTTTTATTTGTTACGCTCCGATGGCGGCACACTTCTTAGCCAGCCAGTCGCGCTCGTCCTCGGTCAGGCGGGGAGCCAGCTTCTCGAAGACCTCGCGGTGGTAGGCGTTCAGCCAATCCAGCTCGTCGCGGCTCAGAACGCCCGGGACGATGGGGGAGGTGGCGATCGGCACGAACGTGATGGGGCGGAATGCCAGGAACTCGCCGTACTGGTTGGATGCTTTGTGGTAGCACTCCAGCTCATTCTCGATGCGGATGCCAACGACGCCGCCCTCATAGACGCCCGGCTCGTCGGTGACGATCATGCCCGGCTTGAAAACGGTGGTGTTGCGGCCGTTCAGGGCGTGGGGGCCTTCGTGGACGTTGCCCACGTGGCTGACGCTGTGGCCGGTGCCGCAGCGGTAGTTGATGAGGTGGCGCCACAGCGGCTCACGGGCGATGGTGTCCAGCATATGGCCGTCGCAGTAGTCCAGCCAGACAGCCCGGGCGATGTCGATGTGGCACTGTAAAGTCCAGGTGTAGAACAGGCGCTCGTCCTCCGTCAGTTCACCCAGCGGGTAGGTGCGGGTGATGTCGGTGGTGCCGTCCATATAGGTCGCGCCGCTGTCCACCAGCAAGAAGCCCTTCTTCTCGAGCTTTGCGTGGTCTTCCTCAGTGGCGTGATAGTGCATCATGGCGGCGTTGGGGCCGTAAGCTGCAATGGTGCCGAAGCTCTCCGTCAGGAACTTGTCCTGTGCGCTGCGGTACTTGTGGAGGATCTCGTCGATGGTCAGCTCGGTCAGCTCTCCGCCGGCAGCCAGACGGTTCTCCAGCTCGATCTGGAAGCGCACCATAGCCACGCCGTCGCGGATGTGAGCTTCGCGGGTGTGAGCCAGCTCGACTTCGTTCTTGACGCCCTTCATGGGCAGCAGGGGGTCGGCCTCGTCCTTGACGGTCAGAGCCGGGTTGGCCTGCAGGGTCTGGTAAACAGCGTAGTTGACGGAAGCGGGGTCGGCCAGAACGGTCTGCTCTTCGGTCTGGGCGGCGAGGAAGTTAAGCACATCGTCGTACTCAACCAGCTCCACGCCGTTCTCCTTCAGCTCCGCAGCAGCCTCGGCGCTGACGCGGGCGGTGTCGATGAAGAGCGTCGCCTTATCGGGGGTCACATAGCAATAAGCCATTGCATAAGGGGTGCATTGAATGTCCATCGCACGCAGATTGAGCAGCCATGCCAGATTGTCCAGCTTGCCTACCAGCTGTGCGGTGCAGCCCAGCTCAGAGAGCTTCGCACGCAGCTGGCCCAGCTTCTCGGCAGGGGAGAAGCCTGCGTACTCTTTCGGCAGGAGCCATGCCGGGGTAGCGGGCAGGGCGGGACGGCCCTCCGTCCACAGCTCGTCCTCGAGGTTCAGCAGCTTGATGGTGCCTTTCTTGGCGTCCAGTTCTTTCTGCAGGCTGCGCACCAGACCGCAGGAAGCAGTCAGGCCGCAGAGGCCCAGCTTGCCGCCCTCGGGCAGGACTTTGCCGCAGTACTGCTCGGCGGTCGGCACGCCCGGCTCGCCCATCCGCATCAGCTGGATCTCCGTGCCAGCGATTTCCTTCTCGGCCTGCACGAAGTAACGGCCATCGGCCCAGACAGCGCTCTCGGTCATGGTGACGACGAAGTTGGAGTTCTCGCCGTGGAAGCCGGAGAAGTAGGTCAGGGCAGTGTAGTGGTCGGGCATATACTCGCTGGCGTGCGGGTCTCCCACCGGGATAAGGTAGACGTCCACGCCGTTTGCCTTCATGGCCTCGCGCAGGGCGGCCAGACGCTCGGGAACGGTATTCATGCTCATGTCAAAAAGCCTTCTTTCTTTATTCTGCCGGAAAAACGTCCGGCGGCGATGGTTTGCTGTACCTTATTGTATCATTCCGGGGCGCAGAATGCAATTCGCAGGTATCATTTTGGTCCTGCCGCCCGAAAACGCAAGCAAATTGCAAAAAATGTTACAAATTTCTCATCAAAAAGGCCGGTTTGCCATTGACAGCCTTGTTATAATAGGAGTGTAGGAATTTTACGGGTCAGCACTCAGCGGCCCGGACTGCTTGTAAGGCCCGACGGGCCTGCTGGGCAGCGCCTTTGCGGCGTCTGCATAAAAGAAAGAGGCATTTCAGACTATGACCAAAATCGATATTTTCTCCGGCTTCCTTGGCGCCGGTAAGACCACCCTTATCAAGAAGCTCATCAAAGAGTCCTTTGCAGGCCAGAAGGTCGTGCTCATCGAGAACGAGTTCGGCGAGATCGGCATCGACGGCGGCTTTTTGAAGGAGTCCGGCATCCAGATCAATGAGCTGAACGCCGGCTGCATCTGCTGCTCTCTGGTGGGCGATTTCCGCGCCGCTCTGCAGCAGGTGGTGGAGCAGTACCACCCCGACCGCATCGTTATCGAGCCCTCCGGCGTCGGCAAGCTGTCCGACGTGACCCGCGCTGTCGAGGGCGTGGCCGAGCATCTGGATGTTCAGCTGAGCAGCTTCGTTACCGTGGCCGACGTCAACAAGGTCAAGATGTATATGAAGAACTTCGGTGAGTTCTACGACGACCAGATCAGCCACGCGAGCTGCATCATCCTGAGCCGCACCCAGAACGCCACCGAGGAAAAGATCGCCGCCGCTGTGGCCATGCTGCGTGAGAAGAATCCCACCGCTACCATCGTCACCACCGCCTGGGACGCCCTGACCGGCGAGCAGATCCTGAAGGCCATGTCCACCAAGGACGACTTCAAGGCTGAGCTTATCGCTATGGCTGCCAAGGCCAACGAGGAGCACGCCCACGAGGACGAGGAAGAGGAGCACGAACATCATCATCACCACGACCACGATGATGAGCATGATGAGCATTGCTGCTGCGGCCATCACCATGACCATGATGACGATGATGAAGACGAGCACGAACATCATCACCACCACGACCATGATGACCACGACGAGCATTGCTGCTGCGGCCATCATCACCATCATCATGACCACGACGCCGATGAGGTCTTCACCAGCTGGGGCGTCGAGACGGCCAAGAAGTTCTCCAAGGCTGACATTGAGCACGCCCTCACCGAGCTGGATACCGGCAATTACGGCATGATCCTCCGCTCCAAGGGCATCGTGGACGGCGGTGCAGACGGCTGGCTGGAGTTCGACTACGTTCCCGGCGAGTGGGAAGTCCGCGCACGCGGTGCAGACGTCGGCGGCAAGCTGGTGGTCATCGGCTCCAAGCTGGATGAGAAGGCCATCGCCGCACTGTTCGGCTGCTGATCGACCCTGAAAGGATAAAAGATTATGGCAAATGAGATCCCGGTTTACCTGTTTGTGGGCTTCCTCGAGAGCGGCAAGACCAAGTTCATTCAGGAGACTTTTGAAGACCCCAACTTCGACTCCGGCGACAAGACCCTTCTGCTGGTCTGCGAGGAGGGCGAAGAAGAGTACAATGAGAAGAAGTTCGCCTTCCCCGGCGTGACGCTCTACAACCTCGAGGACAAGGCCGAGCTGAACCCCCAGAACCTCGCAAAGCTGGCTAAGGAGGCCGACGCAGGCCGCGTGGTCATCGAGTATAACGGTATGTGGATGCTGCAGGACCTGGCAAACAATCTGCCTGAGAACTGGATCGTCTACCAGTGCATCGCCACCGCCGACGGCACCACCGCGCTGACCTACGCCCGCGACAACTCCATGCGTGCGCTGATGCTGGACAAGATCGCCCGCAGTGAGCTCATCGTCTTCAACCGCGCCGAGGCCGTCAACAACGACGCCGCCCGTCAGGAGCTGCACAAGCTGGTGCGTCAGGCATCCCGCAAGTGCGACATCGCCTACGAGTTCAAGGACGGCAGCGTGGCTTACGACGACATCCCCGACCCGCTGCCCTTCGACATCAACGCCCCGGTCATCGACATCCCGGACGACGATTACGGCATCTGGTATATGGACTGCCAGGACGAACCCCAGAAGTACGCGGGCAAGACCGTCAAGTTCCTCGCACAGGTCTGCCAGACCAACCGTGCCGGCAAGAACAGTTTCGTGCCGGGCCGGTTCGCCATGACCTGTTGCGTGCAGGACATCCAGTTCGTGGGCTTCCCCTGCAGCTACGACGGCTACAAGGCCCTCGAGCAGCGGGCATGGGTCAAAGTGACCGCAAAGGTCGGCTATAAGTTCCATAACATCTACCGCGGCAAAGGCCCGGTGCTCACCGCACTGTCGGTGGAGCCTGCCGAGAAGCCGCTGAACGATGTTGTCACCTTCTCCTAACTACAACACAACCAAGGAGGTCATGGCATGAAAGCAATCTTCCGCATTCTGGGTACTGCCGCCGCTGTGGCGGCCACCGGTGCCGCTATCGTCATCATGGACAAGCTCCTGAACGAAAAGGCCGCACCCATCATCGAATCCATCGAGTTCCCCGAGGAAGCCGAAAAGGACGACGCAAAGGCCGCCAAGACCGCCGAGGCATACGCCGAGGGTGAGGCCAGGGCAGAGGCCGAAGCCGCCGCACCGGCAGAAGAGACCGCTCCCGCTGAGGAGCCCGCCGCCTCTGAGTCGGAGGCAGCGCCCGCTGAGGCCGCAGAGCCTGTGACCCTGCCCGACCTGAGCGAGGAGCGCCCGGTCTGTGACCCCGAGGCTCCGAACCCGAACCCCGTGGAGGCCGGCCCCGCCGTCGCCCCCAAGGACGAAAACGGCAAGTTCGACCCGACTAAAATCGCCGACGTCTCCGACTTCGGCGACTGGGAAGAGCAGGGGTGCAAAGGGTAATTCCGCACGAAAAAAGGGACGCTGCGCATATGCGCAGCGTCCCTTTTCTGTTTTATTCTCCGTATGCTATCTTCGTCAGACGGTCTTTATCCGTCACGGTCACGCCGCCACGATAGAGCTTCACGATGCCCTCACCGGCGAAGTATTTCAGCAGGCGGCTCACCACCTCGCGGGCAGAACCCATGTACTTTGCCATCTGGTCCTGAGTCAGGCGGACATCGTCGCCGCCGGTCTTGGCAAGCTCGTCCGCAAGGAAGATGGCCAGCCGCCGGTCGGCGCTCATAAAGAGGATCTGCTGCATCGTCCACATGGTGTCGGAGAAGCGCTCAGCGGTCATCTGGTAGGCGAAACACCGCACCTCCACGTTCTGCTGCATGAGACTGCGGAAGACGCCTGCGCTGATGCAGTAGGCTTCGGTGTTCTCTTCGGCGTCGATGTAGAGGTCAAAGTTCACCGAGTCCATGACGCAGGAGGCGGAGAGGATGCAGATCTCACCGCCAAAGAGGCGGTAGAGGGTCACGTCCCGGCCATCGTCGGAGAGAAGATACGCCCGGAATTGGCCAGTGCGCAGCAGCAGGATGCCCACGCAGTTCTCCACCGGGCTGTGGACTCGCTCGCCCTTGCGATAGCGCACCGGGCGGGTAGTGCGGCAGAGCACATCCTGCTGCTCGGTGGTCAGCTTGTCCCAGAAGGGGAAGGCACAGGCGAGACATTGGCGGTGCTCGCCGCATTTAGGGATAGGCAGGATCTCCGGCATCTTAGATCACCCCTTCCGCAGCGCTTTGGCGGCTTCGGTACCTGCCAGAGCGCCCTCATAGACGGCCTTCGCCACCTGCAAAAGCCCACCGGTGCAGTCTCCGGCGGCGTAGAGGCCGGGGACGGTAGTCTGCATTTTTTCATCTGTCACGATACGGTCGTTCTCCACGGCGGCACCGATCTTCCGGGCCAGCGCCGTACTGCCCGCAACGCCCAGAGCCACAAACACACCCGCCAGCTCCACCACATCGCCGCCGGACAGCTGGACGCCGGTGACTTTCTGCTCGCCGAGGATCGCGTCGATTTTTTCAGGCCGGACAGTCACCTCCGGCGGAAACTCTGCCGCAAGCGGCGCACCATTCAGCAGGAGGGTGACACTGGCCGCCACCGGCAGGAGCGCCTGCACCTCATGCAGGGCGTATTCGCCGCTGCCTACCACAGCCACATCTTTGCCGCGATAGAAAAAGGCATCGCAGGTGGCGCAATAGCTGACGCCGTGGCCCTCGAGGCCCGCCAGCCCCGGGATGCGGGGCGTCGCCCGCGAAGCACCTGTGGCGAGGATAACAGCGTCCGCCGGGTAATTTCCATCGAGGGTTTCTACAGTGAGTTTATCGGTATAGGTCAGACCCACGGCCTCGGTGGTCACAAATTTAACGCCCACAGCCTTGGCCCCCTCGATGCCCTGACGCTCCAATTCCGCACCCGATATGGGGGCGGCGAAGCCGTAGTAGTTCTGGATAAGCTCTGCACGGTCAAGCGTACCCGGCCCCCGGGTGAGGACGGTGGTTTCCACCCCCGCACGGGCAGTGTACAGCGCGGCAGACACCCCCGCCGGGCCGGAGCCGATGATGACGATGTTGGACATAGTGGGCCTCCTTGTACTTCCTGTATTATCGTAAAATCAGTTACTTTCTTTGCGCGCCGGCGGCGCGGGGCAGAGCGCTTTTTCATTAAGGCTAATGTTCTCTTTTGATGTCAAAAGAGAACTTAACCCCGCGTAACAGCGCTCTATACCTCTATTATACACCAAATCTCCCTAATTTTTGTGACCAAATCCCAAAAGCCTCCATTTTCCGCCCGAGCGCCACTTTGCAAGGGCGGGCGAGTGTGTTATACTTTTTACGAATACGATCCAATCTTCCTGATGGAGGCTTTTTTTATGTCCACAAAGCAGCGTCTGCTTTTTATCACCACCGGCGGCACCATCGCCAGCGTCCGCACCCAGCAGGGCCTCAAGCCCGTGCTCACCAGCGAAGAGCTTCTGGCTCATCTGCCTGAGCTGAACGAGCTCTGCTGCCCCGACACACTGGCCCTGTGCAGCATCGACAGCACCGACCTCGGCCCGGAGCACTGGCTGATGATGGCGAAGGCCGTGCAGGAAAATTATGCCCTCTACGACGGCTTCATCATCTGCCACGGCACCGACACGCTGGCCTACTCGGCGGCGGCGCTGTCTTATCTCATCCAGAACGCCGACAAACCCGTCATCCTCACCGGCGCACAGCAGCCCATCTCCAACGAGATCACCGACGCCAAGAAAAACCTTCGCGACAGCGTCATCTGCGCCCTCGACCCCGGCAGCCGGGGAGTCATGGTGGTGTTCGGCGGCCATGTCATCGCAGGCACCCGCGCCAAGAAGAACAAGACCATCAGCTACGACGCCTTTGCCTCGGTGAATTTCCCGGCGCTGGCACTGGTACAGGGCGACCGTCTGGTGCGGTATGTGCCTTCGCCCTGGCCCACCGGCCCTGTGGAGTTTGGCCGCTCGCTCAGCCCCCGCGTCTTTCTGCTCAAGCTGACTCCCGGCCTCAGTCCCGATTTGATCCCCGACATTTTCCGCCTCTACGACTGCGTCATCGTGGAGAGCTTCGGCGTAGGCGGCATCCCCCAGCGGCTGATGGACGCCTTCGCCGAGGGCCTCGGCGACTACGACAAGACCCACAAGGTGCTCATCCTCACCACCCAGGTCACTTACGAGGGCAGCGACGTGGGCATCTATGAGGTGGGCAAGCGGGTCAAGAACCGCTTCCGCTTCCTCGAGGCCCACGACATGACCATTGAGGCCGTCGTGACCAAGATCATGTGGCTGCTGGCGCAGGACTGCGACAGCTTCGACCAGCTGCAGCAGCGGTTCTACCGGCAGGTCAATTTTGATACGTTCTACCATTGAGGAGCGTGCAATGAAAAACGAACGTGAAAAAGCTTTATTTTTAGCACAACTAAAAGACTTTGCAAATACTCTGTCCGATAAGATTGCAGTAAACGATGAATGGACCATCAAGGGCTTTATCGATATTTTCAAAAACATTTATACGATTTCTTCCGACACTAAAATCGTCTCCAAAATATTAGAGTTGCACTTATTCCCTCAGTTTCTAGCCTTTGCCGAACAGACTGGATATGACATCGAACTTGCAACTTATCAAAATTACTACCCGGATTTGACTTTTATCTCTAAAACCGACCCTTCCATCAAATTTGCTGTCGATTTGAAAACAACTTACCGAGAAGAGAATCATCCTGATTTCTGCAATGGATTTACACTAGGTTCTCACGGCGAATACTTTATCAATCGCACAAGTACCAAAAACATTCAATATCCCTATGATGATTACAGTGGGCACTTCTGTTTCGGAATCATTTACACCCGTGCAGTGCTGGACAAAAAGAATGAGACGCATACATATTCCATTGATGAGCTGAATGAGATTCCTTCTGTTATCCACGATTTTCTCTTTTTCGCAGAAGAAAAGTGGAAAATAGCAAGTGACAAGGGTGGCAGTGGAAACACGGCAAATATCGGCAGTATCCATAATATTCAAGATATTTTAAATGGTAATGGTGTGTTTGCCAAAGCTGGTGAAGAATTGTTTGATGATTATTGGGCAAACTTTGGCAAAATAGAAATTCTTTCTGCGAATAAGCGAAAAAAGCTTTCCTCTTTTTCGGAATATCTGCAATACAGAGGGCTGCCTTCCGAGTTGAATAATTGCAGAGCCTCTAAAAGGAGCACAAAATGAGCGAAAAAATATTCGTTCCTCCTCTTAAAATTCAAGGCATTAAAACAAAGCTTGTCCCCCTGATTCGAGAAAATGTGATTCTGGACAAAGAAACTATATGGTATGAGCCATTTATGGGGTCTGGTGTTGTTGGCTTTAATGTTGAGCCGGAACGTGCCGTATTTGCAGACGTCAACCCTCACATCATCAACTTTTATAACAGAATAAAAGATGGCTCTATCACCAGTGGAAGAGTCCGTGCATTTCTCGAAGCGGAAGGGAAGAAACTTGAGAATGGCGATGCCGATTATTACTATGAGGTTCGTGACCGATTCAACCAGCATCACGAACCTCTGGACTTTCTCTTTCTGAACCGTGCCTGCTTTAACGGGATGATGCGCTTCAATAAGGACTACAACTTCAATGTTCCATATGGACACAAACCTCAGCGGTTTGCAAAGGCTTATATCACAAAAATCGTAAACCAGGTCGCCCACATCGAAGAGCTTCTGAAAACCCATGAATGGGAGTTTTTGTGTCAATCCTTTGAGGATACGATAAGTTCAGCGACCCATTCCGATTTCATATACTGCGACCCTCCGTATATTGGCCGTCATGTCGATTACTATGACAGTTGGGATGAAGAACTCGAAGTTGCTCTGCACAGCGCACTCGTTAAATCACAGTCCAATTTTATGCTGTCAACATGGCATCACAATGATTACCGTTCAAACGAATATATTGAGCAGGTGTGGAATGACTGCCAAATCATCACACGGGAACATTTTTATCATGTAGGTGCAAAGGAAAAGAACCGCAATCCTGTCGTAGAGGCACTTCTTACAAACTATGTCATTACCGGCACTCAAAATCAGCTCCGGCTTGAAAATGAACAGTTGTCTCTATTTGGCACTTCCGATACGTTTCCAGAAAAAATAGCAAATTAAAAACGTCCTGTATTGCTGCAAACTCAATACAGGACGTTTTACATTTCTCAAAACACCATCTGCACATAGATGCCGTAGCCGAGACCCAGCACCAAATATCCGGCAAACACCGGCAGCGTCTGAGGCGCTGCGGCCCGGAACGCGCGCCATACCGGTGCGCGATTCAAATTTATTTTGTTTTGTTCCTGCATTTATTTCAACCCTCCAATACAGTAGTATAACAGGTTTATCTGCATTTGCAAGAACTATTTATAAAGCAAAGAGGGTTCTGTGCGGACGCACAGAACCCTCTTTGCTTTATATCTTTTATTTTTGGGTGAGGTCTTTCGTGTAGAGGGCGCGGGTCGCGTTCAGGACAGCGAGGACCATGACGCCGACGTCGGCGAAGATGGCCGCCCACATGTTGGCGATACCCAGAGCACCCAGCAGCAGGCAGGCCGCCTTGATGGCCAGAGCAAAGACGATGTTCTGGTAGACGATGCTCTTGGTGCGGCGGGCAATGCGCATGGCGAGGGCGATCTTGGCCGGGTCGTCATCCATCAGGACGACGTCGGCGGCCTCAATGGCGGCGTCAGAGCCCAGAGCACCCATGGCGATGCCCACATCCACACGGGAGAGGACAGGGGCGTCGTTGATGCCGTCACCCACGAAGGCCAGCATCTCTTTGGGTTTCTTTGCGGCCAGGAGCTTCTCGATCTGGTCCACCTTATCGCCGGGCAGCAGGCCGGCGTGGTACTCGTCGATGCCCAGCTCTGCCGAGACAGCCTTTGCCACCGGCTCTGCGTCGCCGGTAAGCATGACGGTCTTGCGGACGCCGGCCTGCTTGAGGCCCTTGATGGCCTGTGCGCTGTGGGGCTTCACCACGTCGGAGATGAGCAGATAGCCTGCATACTTGCCGTTGATGGCCACATGGACGATGGTGCCGGTCTGGGGGACATCGGGGACGGTGAGGCCCAGCTTTGCCATCAGGCGGGCATTGCCGGCAGCGACCGGCTTGCCGTCCACCCTGGCGGTGACGCCGTGGCCGCCCAGCTCCTCCACATCGGTGACGCGGGCAGCGTCGATGTCCTTGCCGTAAGCAGCCTTGATGCTCAGGGAGATGGGGTGCTTCGACCAGCTCTCGGCCAGCGCAGCGGCTTCCACGAGGCTGTCTTCGGTACCGCCCTCCACGGGGCAGACCTTGACGACCTTGAAGCTACCCTGGGTCAGGGTGCCGGTCTTATCGAAGACGACGACGCGGGTATCGGCCAGCTCTTCCAGATAGGTCGAGCCCTTGACGAGGATGCCGCAGGCGGAAGCGCCGCCGATGCCGCCGAAGAAGCTCAGCGGGATAGAGATGACCAGTGCGCAGGGGCAGCTGATGACGAGGAAGGTAAGGGCGCGGTAGACCCAATCGCCGAAGCGGGCGGGCTGGCCCATCAGCAGCAGAACGATAGGGGGAATGAAGGCCAGCGCCAGCGCGCCGTAGCAGACCGCCGGGGTGTAAACGCGGGCAAAGCGGGTGATAAAGTTCTCGGCGCGGGCCTTCTTCATGCTGGAATTTTCCACGAGGTCGAGAATTTTAGAAACGGTAGATTCGCCGAACTCCTTGGTGGTCCTGACCTTGAGCAGGCCGCTCATGTTGACACAGCCGCTGATGACCTCATCGCCGGACTTGACATCCCGGGGCAGGCTCTCGCCGGTGAGGGCGGCGGTGTTGAGGGTGGAAGCGCCCTCGACGATAACGCCGTCGATAGGCACACGCTCGCCGGGCTGGACCACGATGATGGTTCCGATCTCGACCTCATCGGGGTCTACCTGCTCCAGCTTGCCGTCCTCGCCCTCGATGTTGGCGTAGTCGGGCCGGATGTCCATCAGGGCCGAGATGCTGCGGCGGCTCTTGCCGACGGCAACGCCCTGGAACAGCTCGCCGATCTGGTAGAAGATGATAACGGCACAGCCCTCGACGTAATCGCCCAGCGCGAATGCACCCACGGTGGCGACGGCCATCAGGAAGCATTCATCAAAGGGCTGACGGTTCTTGATGCCCAGAAGGGCCTTGCGGAGCACATCCCAGCCCACCACGAGGTAGGGGATGCAGTAGAGCAGCAGCTCCACCGACGCGGGCAGAGGCGGCAGCAGCTTGAGCACCAGCACCAAAGCCAGAGCGGCGATGATGCGGTACAGCATTTTCTTTTGTTTTTTCGTCACAGGTACCAGCCTCCTTTTGGGGCAGTTTTCTCAGATTCAACAGGTTTTCCCCACAAGGGGCTTGTTTTCCACGCTTTCCCCCGGCTTTTCCACGAGGTTTTCCCGCAAAAAGCCGCAAATACGCGTTCATTTTTCTTTTTTTACACCCAGAATGTTGAAAACGCCGTGGAAATTGTTGAAAACCGATTTATTTTTCCACATTTTCCACGCGCATCCCGGCAGCAAAAGTCGAAACTCAGATGCCGAAGATCTCGCAGTCGTCCTCGACCTTCTTGCAGGCGGAGAGGACGTTCTGCATGGTAGCCTTGACGTCAGCACCCTCATCGAACTCGACGTTCATCTTCTGGGTCATGAAGCTGACGGTAGCCTTTGCGACGCCGGCGACCGTGTTGGCGGCATCCTCCATCTTCTGGGCGCAGTTTGCGCAGTCAACTTCGATCTTGTAGCTCTTTTTCATAATAAGTACCAGCCTTTCTTTCTATATCCCCGCTCCGCCGCCGGGTGCGGCAGAGCTTGCAGCGTTTTCGGGGCATCACTCTTCGATGTGGTCCATGCCCATGGAGAGGATGCTGCGCACATGGTCATCGTCCAGTGCATAGTAAATGGTCTTACCGTCGCGGCGGAAGCGGACGAGCTTTGAGTCCTTGAGCACCCGCAGCTGATGGCTCACCGCCGACTGGCTGAGCTGAACGGCATTTGCAATGTCCTGCACACACAGCTCATCGTCGTGGAGGGCGTAGAGTATCTTGATGCGGGTAGAATCGCCGAACACCCGGAACAAATCGGCCAGCTCGTAAAGCACCTCATCGTCCGGCAGCACCGGCGGGGCCTTGGGCAGCTTCTGTTCTGGGGCAAGAGCATTCTCAGCCATCGTTGTCATCCTTTCACTTCAATATATGAATACATGTTCATGTGTTCATGATAACACGCTGTATGGCTCCTGTCAAGGAGTTTTGCATAAAAAATCAGCATTCTCTTAAAATTGATAAAACAGACCTCAAAACGCAAGAAATTTGCAGTTTTATTTTGCAGGAAGGGTGCAATTTAGGGCAAAAGAAAAAGGCAGTCCTGACCGAACTGCCTTTTTCTAAAGCACTGCATTCATGCCCGCTTCTTCTTTTTATAGTCTGCCGCCCACGGCAGATACATGAGGAACAGCGCCAGCGCGGTGGCAGGCAGGAAGCCCAGGATATAATATTTTTCGCCCAGCAGGGCCGTGAAGGTGCTGGTGATGATGTTCCCGTAGGGATTATTGAGGAAATAGAAGTTGGTGTTAAGGGACTTATTCAGAAAGTAGATAGGCAGGGCAGAGCCGAACAGGAACGCCAGCACCTGCGGCACCCGCCGGGGACTGGGACGGTAGCCGCCCGCCACCAGCAGGACTGGATAGAGTACCAGCAGGGCATGGATACTGACGGAGTGCAGATTGATGAGCGTCCACCAAGAGGGGACATCCAGCCAGCTGGGGCAGAGCAGTGCCAGCATTGCACCCGGGATACAGAGGGCATACAGCTCCTCTTTGCACCAGTTTCTGTCCATGATCGTGTTGTACAGACAGACGAAGACGTTGATATTGCACAGGTGCAGGGGCAGATAGCTCCAATTCCACTGGCCGGTCAGGGCCATCCCCAGCAGAAGGGCAGCTTCGTCCAGCAGGAGCAAAGCGGTGACTCCGACTAAAATGCGCCGCCGGGTGCGGGCAGAACTGCGGCGATACCACAGGGCCGCCCCCACGATAAAGGCAAGCGAAATGGCCAGCTCCATGAGGTGAACAGTGCCATACAGCGGGTAGCATCGGTAATCGGCCCCGTATTCGGCGTGGGTGATGTCGTAGGATTTCCAGAAATCGTTCATCTTCTTTCCCTCCTTGTCCAGCTTATGATACCGCGTTTGGCCTCAGACGGAAAGAGTTTTGAAGGAAAATCCAGAAAACAGGTGCAATGGCGTGGATTTTGTGGTATCCTTACAAACGTGAAATTATCTGCCGCAAATCGCGGCAGCACAATGATCTGAGAAAGAAGGAATTTTTATATGTTAGAAGCTGGGATCCGTGGCAAGCAGAACGTCACCGTCACCCCCGAGAACACCGCCAAGACCATGGGCAGCGGCACGCTGAATGTCTTCGCCACCCCCGCACTGGTGGCGCTGGCCGAAAAGACCTGCTGGATGAGCGTCGCCGACACTTTGGATGAGGGCTGCGGCTCTGTGGGCACCAAGCTGGAGCTGGAGCACACCGCACCCACCCCCGTGGGCATGACCGTCACCTGCGAGAGCGAGCTGACCGCTGTGGAAGGCCGCAAGCTGGTGTTCAAAGTCTCCCTGTACGATGAGAAAGGCCCCGTGGGCGGCGGCGTCCACGAGCGCTTTGTGGTCAACGACGCAAAGTTTGCCGCCAAGGCTGAGAGCAAGAAGGGCTAAGACTCTTTTTTCTCGGCAAGCTCGATGGGCGGCGGGTCGGCAGCCAGCAGCTGCTGCTCGGCCCGGGCCTGAGCTTCCTGCAAAAGCCGTGCCGCCTGTTCGCTGGCACGGAACAGCTCTAAATACATCGCTTTATAGTCCGGCGCAGCCAACACCCCCTTCCGTGTCCCATCACGTTAGAAGCTGTTTTTGTAAGCAGAGTGCATCGAACGACGAGAATTTTTGCTCGCAGACAAGGCGATTTTCCGCAGCAATCCTGAGCGGATTGCAAGGGAAAGCAACGCAGTATGCGGGCAAAAAGGCCGTTCGGGCGGTGTGCAATGCTTATGAAAACGGCTTCTAAAGGGTTAGTCTGCCCGGCAGGCTGCAAAAAAATCACCTGAGGAGTTTATCATGAAAAAAACCAATCTCTCGTGGGTGGGTGCGTTGCTGGTGTTTGCCCTGCTGCTGTGGTGTACCGCCGCAACGCCCGGCAAAATCGACGACCCTTCCACCTACACCTGCGCCGTGTACAGCTCGGCGCTGTCCCTGCTGCCCCCTGTGGTAGCCATCGTGCTGGCCCTGAACACCAAAGAGGTCTACACCTCGCTGCTGGTGGGCATCGCCACCGGCGCACTGCTCTACGCCAACGGCAATCTTGAGCTGGCGCTGACCACCCTCTTCTTCAACGAAGACGGCGGCATGGTGTCCAAGCTGTCCGATTCCAGCAACGTCGGCATCCTCGTCTTTCTGGTGATGCTGGGCATTCTGGTGGCCCTGATGAACAAGGCCGGCGGCAGCGCCGCCTTTGGCCGCTGGGCCTCCACCCACATCCACACCCGGGCGGGCGCACAGTTCGCCACCCTGCTGCTGGGCATCCTCATCTTTGTGGACGACTACTTCAACTGCCTGACCGTCGGCTCCGTCATGCGCCCGGTCACTGACCGGCAGATGGTCTCCCGTGCAAAGCTGGCCTACCTCATCGACGCCACCGCAGCACCCATCTGCATCATCGCGCCGGTGTCCAGCTGGGCCGCCGCCGTCACGTCCTCTGTGCCGGAAGGCTCGGGCATCAACGGCTTTACCATGTTCCTGCGCACCATTCCTTATAACTACTACGCCATCCTCACCATGGTGATGAGCCTCTTCCTCATCTTCAGCGGCCTCGACTACGGCCCCATGAAAAAGCACGAGGATAACGCCCTTCTGGGCGACCTCTTCACCACCGACGACCGCCCCTACGGCGACGACGTGGACGACGGCAGCGACACCCGCGGCCATGTGGTGGACCTCATCGCGCCGGTGCTGGTGCTCATCGCGGCCTGCATCTTCGGCATGGTGTACACCGGCGGCTTCTTTGAGGGTGTGGACTTCATCACCGCCTTCGCAGATTGCAGCGCCTCTGTGGGCCTCGTGATGGGCAGCGCCATTGCGCTGATGTTCACCTTCGTGTTTTACCGGGTGCGGGGCGTCATGACCTTTCAGGACTTCGCCGCCTGCATCCCCGAGGGCTTCAAGGCCATGGTCAGCCCCATGCTCATTCTGACGCTGGCATGGACGCTTTCCGGCATGACCGGCCTGCTGGGCGCAAAATACTACGTCGCAAGCCTGCTCAGCGGCTCTGCGGCGGCTCTGCAGTACCTGCTGCCCATCATCATCTTTGTGGTGGCGGTCTTCCTGGCCTTTGCCACCGGCACGTCCTGGGGTACTTTCTCGATTCTGGTCCCCATCGTCTGCCATGCGTTCCCGGAGGGTGAGATGCTGGTGGTCTCCATCGCCGCCTGCCTGTCCGGCGCGGTCTGCGGCGACCACTGCTCGCCCATCTCCGACACCACCATCATGGCCTCTGCCGGCGCGCATTGCAGCCACGTGAACCATGTCTCCACCCAGCTGCCCTACGCCATGACCGCCGCCGCCATCTCGGCGGGCTGCTATCTGCTCTGCGGTGCAGCACAGGCTGTCCTCGGTGATGCCGCCAACACCCTGACCTCCTTCGTGCTGCTGGCCTGTGCCATCGTCATCGAACTCGTCGTGCTCAGCATCGTCAGGGCGCGGATGGGCCATACTGGGAAGGAAGAAGTCACAAAATCTTAACGGAATCGTAGATTTTTGTCTTCCCCTCCGGCGCAAATCATGGTATACTTATTAAAAGAGTAAATTTTTTGAGCTATTTGCTCACTGGAGGAGAACCCCATGCTGGAAGAAGTCTTTCAGGACGTCTATACAAAATTCAAGCTGCATTTTTATCAGAATGTATTTCAGCGCTTTGCCACCCGCGAAGCCACGCTGACCACGGTGGAGTCCTTCTGCATGGAGGGCATCATGGCGATGGGGGAGCCCACCATTGCAGAGTTTTCCCGCATGATGGGCATCTCCACCCCCAACGCGGCTTATAAAATCGGCAGCCTCGTCAAAAAGGGCTATGTGGAGAAGATCCAGTCCACCACCGACCGCCGCGAATACTTCCTGCGCCCCACCCAGAAATACATCGATTACTACAGCATCAGCTATTCTTACCTGCACACGGTCATCGAGCGTGTGCGCAAGCGCTTCCCGGCTGAGGACTGCGACAAGATGGAGCAGATGCTCTCGGTCATCAGCACCGAGCTGATGCCGGAGCTGGATATGCTGGCCAAGTGCCGCCACCCCGAAGCTCCTAAATCGGAAGAATAAAATACAGCACGATGAAAGCCCCCGGCATTGCCGGGGGCTTTCTCATTATCCTATAAAAGCGAAGCGCGGCCGCCCCGCCGGAACGGGACAGCCGCAGCTTCATGGGAATGTAAAAGACAGAGCTTGTCTGGATGTTGGGGTTATGCGTTCTCCTTCGCGGCGTTTGCAGCAGCACGCTTGTTGATCTTGCTCTGGTTGTAGACAGAGTAGACGATGACCAGAATAGCGACCGTTGCAAAGACCATTGCGATGGGAGAAGTGGTGATGGCGAAGAAGTTGCCGCGCTGGATGTTCATGTAGCGCACGAAGTTCTTCTCGCACATGGGTCCCAGAATGAGGGCCAGCAGGATGGGAGAAAGGGGGAACTCGTACTTGTTCATCAGCCAGCTGATGATGCCAAAGGCGACACAGACGCCCACGTCAAAGGCATTCTTGTTGATGGAGAAAGCACCCAGCAGGGAGATGACGAGGATGATGGGGTAGAGCATCTTCTTCTCGACGGAGACGATCTTTGCAAAGAAGCGGACGCCGAGGCAGCCGACGACCAGCATGCAGAGGTTTGCCAGCATCAGAGCTGCGAACACGCGGTAGACGGTAGGCAGCTCGGTGACGTACATCATGGGGCCCGGGGTGATGCCCTTCATGATAAAGGCACCCAGCAGGATGGCGGTGACGGAGTCACCGGGGACGCCCAGAGACAGCAGGGGGATCATCGCGCCGCCGGAGCAGCCGTTGTTGGCGGACTCGGTAGCAGCAACGCCGTTGGGGATGCCGGTGCCGTACAGCTCGGGGTGCTTGCTGGCGGACTTGCTGGCGCCGTAGGAAACGAAGACGGCGATGTCGCCGCCGGCACCGGGGATGGCGCCGATGAAGGTGCCGATGAGGCCGCCGGAGAGGATGTTGGGCCAGATCTTCTTGATGGTCTTCCAATCGGGCAGGACGTTGGTGATCTTCTCGTTGGACTTCTGCTCATGCTCTTCGCCGCGGATAATGCGCTCAACGCCGGCGATGACTTCAGAGACAGCGAACAGACCGATCAGAGTGGGGATGAACTGGAAGCCATCCAGCAGGCCGGTCTGCTTGGTGGTGATGAAGCGGGGGATGCCGTTGGTGGGGTCGAGGCCGACGGTGCAGAGCAGCATACCGAAGAAGGCGCTGATGAGGCCCTTGGCCACAGACTTACCGGAAATTGCGACGATGACAGACAGACCGAAGACGGCCAGCATGAACATCTCGCCGGGGCCGAAGTTCATGGCCATATCAGCGACCAGCGGAGACAGGAAGGTCATGACCAGTGCGCCGATGACGCCGCCGCAGAAGGACGAGAACATGGCAACGGACAGTGCCTTGCCGGCCTGACCCTTCTTGCACATGGGGTAGCCGTCCAGCAGGGTGGCGGCTGCGGCGGGCGTGCCGGGGGCGTGGATGAGGATAGCGGAAATGGAACCGCCGTACATACCGCCGCAGTAGATGCCCAGCAGCAGGCCGATGGACGGGATGAGGTCCATGCCGAAGGAGAAGGGGATGAGCAGCGCCACGCCCATGGTGGCGGTCATGCCCGGGATAGCGCCCAGCAGAACGCCGCCCAGTGCGCCGATGAAGGTCATCAGAAGGACCTCGGGGTTGGACCAGACAGTCGCATAGCTGGAAAGAAGCAGACTAAAATCCATAACTGTGCTTCCTCCTTATATCATGTCCACGAGGGTGCGCAGGAAGTTCAGCGGACCCAGCGGAATATTGACGGTAAGCACCTTGTAGAACACCAGCCACATCAGCAGCGGCACCAGAACGCTCACAAGGACCATCTGCACCCAGTTGCGCTTGCCGATGAGGAACATGATGATCATCGAGAGCACCACAGCGCACAGGATGTAGCCGCAGCTCTTGAACAGAGCAGCGAACAGCACACAGAGGAGCATAACGAGGTAAGCAGCGGCCACGCCCTTATCCTTGAGGGGATTCAGGGTGCCGACTTCGACAGCAACGGGGTCGGTGGGCTTCATGGTACCCATCAGCTTGAAGATGGACTGGATGAGCAGGACCACCGAGAAGATGAGCATACCCACGATCATGACGCGGGGGAAGGTGGAAGCCTGCACATAGGTGTTGGCCACCTCAGGGAAATTATCGGTCTGGAACCACGCCCAGATACCGATCGCGAGGAAAATGATGGAGCCTACCAGATTGGAGAAGGCCATCGTTTTCATTTTGTCTTTGTTCAAAAGGGGTTCCTCCTCTCTATATCTTCTCATAAAAAAGGGCAGGCATGAACTGCCTGCCCCAGCAAATACTCAGAGAGACAAATCAGAGGCCGACAGCGTCCATAGCAGCTGCGACATCGACAGCAGCCTGCTTCAGGTAGTCAGCATAGCCCTGTGCATCCAGATAGGAGATCGCCTGACCGTTGTTGTTCATGAAGGTCACGAAGTCAGGGTCCTCGATGGCAGCGGCGCAGGCCTCTTCCAGACGGGTCATGATGGCATCATCAACGCCCAGAGGAGCGGCCATACCGCGCTGGGTGTAGTAGGTGATGTCGTAGCCCTGCTCCTTGCAGGTAGGAACATCGGGGAAGACGGGGTTGCGCTCTTCGTCCATGACGCCCAGGCAGATCAGGTCGCCGGACTCGATGAAGCTGCGAGCTTCGGCCAGAGAGACGGTAACGCCCTGAATGAAGCCGCCGGCTGCGTTCTGGACAGCGGTAGCAGCGCCTTCCTGATAGGTGATCATCTGGATGTCGATGCCGGTAGCGCTCATCAGGTAGCCGCCAGCGATGTGCCAGACAGAAGCGTTGGAAGAACCGCCCATCTGCACCTCACCGGGGTGAGCCTTGCAGTAATCAATGAAACCGGGCAGGTCGGTGATGCCGTTGTCAGCAGCCCACTTTGCGCCGACAGTGATGGCAGCTGCGTCGGTGTTGACGCGGCACAGGGGAGCGTAATTCTCCCAGGTCAGTTCACTGGTGCCCAGCTTCTTATAGGTAGCCAGCTCGAAGGTGATCATACCGATGGTGTAGCCGTCGGTGTTGGCGTCTGCGATAGCCTGATGGCCCAGGATGCCGCCGCCGCCAGTCTGGTTATCGACAGTCAGGGTGACGCCCAGGTTCTTGCCCATAGCCTCGCAGAATGCGCGCAGGCAGGAGTCCGTGCCGCCGCCTGCAGACCAGGGGCAGATGACGGAAATACCCTTGGTGGGGTAGTCGGTAGACTTGCCGCCGGCAGCGGTGCTGGCAGCAGTGGAAGCTGCAGTAGAGGTGGCAGTGCTGCTGGAAGAACCGCCGCAGGCGGTCAGGACGCCAGCTGCACCCACAGCAGCAGAAGCTGCGAGGAAGTCACGACGAGAGATCTTTTTCATTTCTTGTTACCTCCGATTCACGTTGCGTTTATCCGTATTATGGCAGCGCCGTGCTTTGCTCACAGCGCCATTCCTTCCGCATACGGGTCGCCTTTGGATATTATGATAACGCATATTTTCTCATCCCGCAATTAGATTCAAGCACAAATTTTCCAGTCATTGTTTGTACAAAGTGACCCATCTGATTGGTTTTTGGAGCTTTCTGCAAGCCATCCTTTCGATTCCTAGCTCTTATATCCAAAATTCTTTGCTGATGTATTTTTGATGAATACAGTCATTCTGAAATTCCATCTGTTCATCGTCCGGATTTCATTGTATAATAATATTGTATAAAAATGTCGTAATATTATAAAGATACGCAGCCAGCCGCCCGCGCGGCCCGTTCGGAGGCGATGTTTTCATGCTTTACCGCATCTGGTCCCTTCTCAAGGAAGCATATCATTACGAAAAGCATTCTACGCTGGACTCAGACTACCTGCGCCAGGTGATGACGCTGGCTGTCGTCGTGCTTTTTGCGCTGAATCTCAGCTGCAACGGCCTCGGCAGGCCCGTCGTCTTCGTCCTCACCGGACTCATCTGCCTTGTGCTTCTGATGGTGGAGTGGCTGCTGCCCCGGGCGAAAAACGAAAAGCATCTGGTCATGTTCTCAAACACGGCCCTCATCGTCATGGGCCTGCTGCTTCTGGTCCTGAACGAGAACGACGGCTTCCAGAACCTGTGGTTCTTCCTGATGCCGGCTACTCTTTTCGTGCAGTCGGGGCTGCCCATCGGCCTGCCGTTCTGCACAGCCTACGGCCTCGCGGCCACCTGCTTTTTGTGGCTGGGTTCCCTTGCCGGCAGCACCCTCTACCGCCGGGACTATGCGCTTTTCTACCCCGCCGCCTACTGGTCGTTCTGCCTGCTGATGATAACGGCGGACATCTTTTACAAACACTACCGCATCCGGCAGGAGCAGAGCGAAAAAGAGATGGAACGTGAGGTCCGGGCCACCATCTGCGAGGCCCGGCAGCTGATGGTCAGCTCTGTGGCCGCCATCAGCCAGATGATAGACGAAAAGGACCGCTACACCAGCGAGCACTCCTACCGGGTGGCCGAATATGCCCGCCTCATCGGGGCGCATATGGGCTTTGCCGGCGAGGAGCTGGACAGCCTCTACCGGAGCGCCCTGCTCCACGACATCGGAAAGATCGCCGTGCCGGACGCCATCCTCAATAAGCCCTCCCGGCTGACGGACGAGGAGTTCGACATCATGAAACAGCACACCGTCTGGGGCCGAAAAATTCTTGAGGGGCTGGAATTTCTGCCTCAGGCCGACTGCGGTGCCAGCTACCACCACGAGCGGTTCGACGGCAAAGGCTACCCCGCCGGGCTGAAAGGCGGGCAGCTGCCGGAGATGGTCTGGATCATCAGCGTCGCCGATGCGCTGGACGCCATGGGCTCCGACCGGTGCTACCGCGGCCACTGCGACAGGGACTACATCATCGGAGAACTCCGGAAATTGAGCGGGACGCAGTTCGAGCCTGCGGCGGTCAAGGCCGTGGTGGAGCTGCTGGAAAGCGGAGAGATAGCGGTGCAGTGACGCGCCAAAAGGATGTTTTATGAACAAGGATACGCTTGAACGGCTGCGCGAGACGGTACTCGTCCCCCATGGCGACCCGCAGCTGGCCCTCTACGCCAAGCTCGTCGTGGGTCTGCTCTGGCTGGTACATCTGCCGCTGGGGTTTCTGTACGGTGCGCCGCTGCCGTTTTATCTTCTGCTGAGCGGCATGATGCTTCTGGACGGCGTCAACCTCTCTCTGTCCCGCCGCAGTGCCAGCCGGGCGCGGGAGCTGGGTGCAGCGCTGGCGTTTCTGGCCGGCAGCGCCCTGCTTTTCCAGAAGGCTTATGTGGGCTATTTCAGCTGGTTTTTCCTGCTGATATTTTCCTTTTCCTGCACCTTCGTGCTGGGTCTCGTGGACGGTACTTTTATCAATCTTCTGGGCGTTCTCTGGGTGATGGCCTGCCTGCACGGCGGGCTCATCCCCGACCCCGCCGCCCTCTACGGCGAAAACTTCGTGCTCCGTTTCCCGTTCCTCTACATCTGCATCCTCGGGGTGGCCTACATCATCATGTTCTCCATCCAGCGCTGCTGGGTGGACAAGGCCAAACGCCATCTTTTATTGCAGCAGCGCATCGACGCGGAGAAGGGCAAACTCTCGGAGATGTCGCTGAAGGTCATCACGGCCATGTACAGCGCCCTCAGCTCTAAGATCCCCGAGATCGACCTCCACTGCCAGCAGACTGCGGAGCTGACGCAGGAGATGGCCCGCCGGATGGGTCTGGATGAGGCCGCCTGCCGGGACGGCTACTATGCGGGCCTGCTGCACGAGGTCGGCACCGTGGGCCTGCCCGATGATGTGGTATTGCAGCGGAACATCACCGAGGAGCAGTACCAGCTCTACAAGACCTATGTAGAGCGGGGCTGCCGCATCATTCAGGAACTCCAAATCGTAGACCGGGTGGCCGAGACCGTGCGGTATCACCGCGAAAATTACGACGGCACCGGCTACCTTGAGGGGCTGCAGGGCGAGGCCATCCCGCTGCTGTCCCGCATCCTCGCTGTGGCCGACTTCACCGACCGCCACCGCCGCCGGGGCGAGACGGACGCCCAAATCGCCGCGGCCCTCCGCGAGTGTGCCGGACATGCGTTCGACCCACAGTGCGTGGAAGTCATGTGCGGAATGCTCACTGAAAGGACGTAAAAAGGAGGATGCTCCATGCCGGACGAAAAGATGAAATATCCACTGCTGGAATTCGAATATGATAAAAAGCTTTATGAGGAGCTTTTGACGCTGAATCCGCATCCGGGTTTTATGGATAGGGTCAGCATCGTGACGGAAGATTACGAGCATGACGACTTCGGACGACTTCCGGGTGATGATAAAAATGCTCTCGGCCACGCAGCAGGCGTCTTGCTGAAACTTCATAAACATTGGCTATCCCCTTCGGAAGAAAGGGATCGACCTGTACGAACCAAAAAAGGCTCACGCACAAAATGGTCCAGCCTCTTATCATTTTTAGCTGATTTGGAGAATGATTTCCAGAATTACTGCGCCTGTCTCAAACACGGAATGGGAAACAAAGCCGACTTATATGCACTGACGGAAACTTTGCTCTATTATGGCTGTGAAGATACCGTATGGGAAGAAGTCACCGAATGGAACGACGCTGTAAAAGAAGACAAAAACTCTTCCAAATCGACATTTTTTAACTTTGACAGACTTTATATCCGACAAGCCGACCGGTTTCTCTTTCTGGACAACAACACCGAAGAAGCGCTGAAATTTTACGCGCTTGCGGCGTTGCCGTGGAGGACCGGTCCATCCGAAGCCCCCGCAGAAAAGAACATTGATGATTATTCTGTTTCTTTCATACGCCAGTATGAACTTTACGACCACATTTCGCGGGGTGTAAGGTATCCTTACGGCACTTCCTCGCAGTCATCCGCATTTTATCAGCAGTATAACCGTATTATCCATACTGAAATTTCGTCGTCCTCCCTTTCTAGAAATCTGAGCAGTTTTGTTTCATCTATTCAAGAAGTGCTAGATGCCCCCACTCTTCGGAAACTCCATCGTGCCCGACTCGCCCTGCTGATGTTCTTTGTTATCACCAAAAGACATCTTATCCCTGAATTGGCCCGTCTTTACGATGACCCTGACAAAGAGCGCTGGGAAGTTGAAATAACAGAAAAATCCCTCCTGCTCAAGGGTACAAACTATTCCATTCTTTCCCGCTATGCAGCACATATGACATGGAAATCGGGGAAGCGGTATTTCGACTCTTATTTGGGTCTGGCCAAGGCCGCACACCTTTCGGAACTTCTTCTGGACGAACTTAATGCCGAAGATGATAATGAAGAAATCGCATACTACACATCAGCAGATGTCTTCTCTTACATGCTCCCCGAAAAGTGCAAGGAGGAGGATAAGAAAGACGACCGTCTGGGGAAACTGACCGTGATGCATCTCTCCTACATGAACGACCCCAACGAGGGAAAAACTCTGCAAAAAGCGATTTATGGTCCATCGTATGGAGCTCTTCAAAAAGGCCGCAAGCCGCTGGACGTCCCCTTTGTATTCGTAAAATGCTTTAGTCCCCGCATCGACTATCTGCCTATGTGGGAAATGTACGGCGACCATGCCCGAGGTTGCTGCCTTGTTATCGACTGGGAGATGTCAAAGTGGATGGAGGATGAATCAGAGCCTATTCTTTACCGTGTTTGCTATCTTCGAAAGCAAGGGAATTCCTATATTGTTCTAAAGGAAGATAACGAAAAACTTTCGAAATCCTGCCGCACTATAAATTCACAGCTTCAAGAGCTTCACAAGGTCGCCGAAGGAATTGCCGAAGAAGACCGCCATTATCTTGATGATGTTCTAGGTAAGGTCCTCCACCTCTTCAAAGACAGCAGCTACAGCTACGAGCAGGAACTGCGGGTCATTTATCAGACCAAGGAAAATCTCCTTCATACCGAACCGAAGAATCCCGAGGATAAGCCGTGGCTCTTTGTACAAACACCTTTCCCGCTCCAGCTGGATGAAGTCATCTTGGGGCCGAAATTCCCGGACGTCAGCACCCGGGTACCTTACCTTCAGGAGCAGATCGACCAGATGTGTGAAAAAACCGACACCGAAATGCCCCGCATCACCCTCTCCGAGATAGACTATCGTTAAACGCAGAAACAGCCCGCAGGCTGGGCATTCGTCCGCCTGCGGGCTGTTTCTATTTCCTGTGAAATTATACCTTCCCGGCGCCCTTGTCCAGTATCTTGTCGAAGCGGGAGAAGAAGGTGATGGCTGTAATGGTCGCTGCCAGAATATCACTGACCGGCTCGGCGAGAAAGACGCCGAAGCACTTATCTGCCGTGAAGCAGGGCAGGATAAAAATCAGCGGGATAAGCAGGATGATCTTCCGCAGACAGGCCAGCAGGAGGCTGACTTTGGCCTGACCCAGCGCCATAAAGCTCTGCTGGCAGGCGATCTGAACGCCCATGGCGAGGATGCCCGCCATGTAGATGCGCATAGCCCATGTGGTGTATTCGATGAGGGCGGCATCCGAGGTAAAGATGCCCGCCACCATGCCGGGGACCAGCATCATAAGCAGCCAGAACAGGGTGGTATAACCGAAGCAGAGGGTGAGCTGGAAGCGGAACGCCTCCTTGACGCGGGGCTTTTTGTCTGCGCCGAAGTTGAAGCTCATCACCGGCTGGCCGCCCTGACAGATGCCCTGAATCGGCATGGTACAGAGCTGGGACACGCTGGTGATGACGGTCATCGCGCCCACAGCCACATCGCCGCCGTAGCGGGCGAGGCTGGAGCTGAAACTGATGGAGAGCAAACTCTCCGTCGAGAGCATGACGAAGGACGAGATGCCCAGCCCCAGCACCGGCAGGATGATGTTTCGCTCCACTTTGAGATTTTCTTTCCGCAGTTTGAGGATGGTCTTGGGGCCGGTGAGGAACTTGAATATCCAGCAGGCACCCACGGCCTGACTGAGCACCGTCGCCACTGCCGCACCCCGGACGCCCCAGCCAAGACCAAAAATCAGGATGGGGTCGAGGATGATGTTGATGACTGCGCCGATGACTGTCGTGAGCATACTGATCTTCGCAAAGCCCTGGGTCGTGATGAAGGAGTTCATGCCCATGACCAGCAGCACGAACACCGAGCCAAGGATGTAGATGCGGCCATAGGCCACCGCATAGGGGAGAGTGGCGTCGCTGGCACCGAAGAGCCGCAGCAGGGCGGGCGCACCGGCATAGAAGCCTGCCGTCAGCACCACAGCGAAAAACAGCAGCACGGTAAAGCTGTTGCCGATGATTTTTTCGGCCTCGTCTTTATTGCCCTGTCCCAGCGCGATGGCCGTGCGGGGCGCACCGCCCGCGCCGATGAGCATGGCGAAGGCGTTCAGGAGCATAAGGATCGGCGCAAACAGGCCCACGCCCGTCAGCGCCGCCGCACCGATGCCCTCGATGTGGCCGATGTAAATGCGGTCTACGATGTTATAGAGCAGATTGACCACCTGCGCCACCACGGCGGGTATCATCAACTGCAAAAGCAGGGGCTTGACCGGCCCGCTGCCCATATCCTGTCGATTCTGTGCCATAGGTTCTCCTTTGAGTACATACTTCAAATTTGAAATAAATATAGCACACCCCGTTCTGCCTGTCAAGCACAAGGGGAAGGGCTTTTTGTATTTCCAGTTGACGGAAAGGCGGGATTTTGCTATAATAATTAAGCTGTATTGTGAATATGGAGCATTACTCAAGTGGTCGTAAGAGGTCGCACTCGAAATCCAAGTGGATGCTTCGCTGAATGTCTCCATATCACACGATGGAACGTCAATTTTGATGTCCTGACAGGCTTCAAAGCCTGTCTGAACGATGCGTTTTCTAACAATATTCTAACAGCAACTGTTCCAAGTTTCAAGGCCGATTTGCAATATACAAATCGTAAATTTGCCATGAAAATATACTTGGAGATGTATCGAAGCGGTCGTAACGAGAACGACTCGAAATCGTTTTGTCCTTAATCGGGCACGTGGGTTCGAATCCCACCATCTCCGCCAGAAGTCGCAGATTCAAACGAACCTGCGACTTTTTCTTTTGCATCAAGCAAAGAAAGACCGCTTTTGCCTCATCACAGTATGCTTTATACATGAACGATAAATCCATAATTATTTGGGGAGTTTGGATTCTCCCAGAAGGTTCGCAATGACCCCAGCAGACCCCTGTTTGCTTTTGTAATCGAGATGTGCGTAGATGTCAGCGGTGGTAGAAAAGGTGCTGTGCCCCAGCCATTCCTGAACCTGCTTCATAGATACGCCGTTCATCACCATCAGGCTGGCGCAGCTGTGGCGCAGGTCGTGGAACCGGATGTGCGGCAGACCATACTGCCGGAGCAGCCATTCAAAGTGTTCCGTCACGAAGTTGGGACGGAGCAGTTTGCCTTCCTGATCGGTGCAGACGAAGTCCAGATAATCGGTGCGGTAGTTCTTGCCGAACAGCCTGCGGTAAAGCTGCTGCTTTTCCTTCTGCTTGAGCAGTTCGGTCTCCACGGCTGGAATCAGCGGCAGAGTGCGGCAGCTGGTCTTGTTCTTCATCACATCGCTGACGACCGGAACGTACTTGCCGTTCACCAACTGTTCCGTTACCTTGTGGTTAATGGTGATGGACTTGCGCTCAAAGTCGATAGACGACCACTTCAACCCCAGTACCTCGCTGCGGCGCAGACCGTAGTAGGCCGTAATGAGGATGCACAGGTGCAGGGGGTCATCCTGCGATACTTCCAGCAGCTGCTGGACTTCATCCTTGGAGTAGAAGTTGGGCCGGAAGCTGTTCTTCTTCGGACGGTCAACTTTCAGCATCGGGTTGGTTTCCAGATAGTCCTTGCGGACGGCATCCTTGAATGCTTTACCGAAGATGGCGTGGTAGTGAATGACCGTGTTAGTGGTATAGCCCGCCAGCAAGATCTTCTCCTGAAACTCATCCAGCACCTGCGGCGTGACCTCGCACAGCTTCAAGCCCAGCGGCTCAAAATACTGCGTGATGCGCCCGGTGATCATCCGATTGTAGCTGATAAAGGTTGCAGGCTGGATGGATGCTTTATGGACTTGCACCCACTCGTTGAGATAGTCCAGAAACAACATCTCCGACTTGCTGGCCGTTCTGACCGGCGCAGGGATGGGCTTTGCCGTCCGGGTGTCTACTTTCTCGTAAGCACCGCCCCGGCCTGTGGGCAGTTCGCCCGTTTCGTCATAGCGGAGCAGGACTTCGTGGAGCATGGCCTCGGCCTTGCGCTTGTTGCCGCGCACGGTCAGACCGGTGGAAATCCACTTGATCTTCCGTTTGCCGTTGGCATCGTAAAGGTTGAGTACGAAATAGAAACGTCCATTTTTCTCTTGGACAGACCCTGTTGTTTTCATCATAAACCTCCTTGTGGTTTAACAGGCGTGCTGTCCGTTGCTGCAATCACAGCATACCACATCCAGCGGCGGATTTCCAGCCGGGAAGGTGCTCTGCCCGGTAAGCAGGAACTCGATCACACTCAGCTTCGGGATACGATAGGTGCGGCCGATTTTAAGCGCAAACAGGCGGCGGGAACGGATCAGTTCCCCAACTGTATGGCGGTTCAGACCAAGCATCTCCGCAGCCTGCTGAAGGCTGACGGCATCGGGGTAGCCGGGAAACATCTGGGAATAGGCATTGTTGAACTTCATAGGCACTCCTTCAGCATAAGTGGTCTAAGGTCAAAAAGTGTGTTACCTGCGGTTATATCCTTTGCAGCAAAGCTGCGGTCAGGTGGCAATGTAAAGAGAGCTGGCAGTAGTTCCAACTCCCCCATCGCAGATAAGTTCAAACCCGTCTGCGTTAATAAGTTAAGGTCTCCCATATTGGTCCTCGACTTCCCTAGGAGTGGGGAATCGTCCGGCGGCGGGCTTGCACCGCACCATTGGCATTTCAGCCACCCCGCCTTCGTCATGGCCGGGCTGCGAATTACAGAAGTACCTTTTGTGAAGTACCGGACGATTGAACTATTCTGTTTTCAAGGAGCAGATTTTTATAGAAAATCTTCGGAATTTAGGGCTTCCGAAAAATTGTCCCTCTACTTACGAGCCATCGAGAACGGTCAAAAAGTACCCCGAAAAAGAAATTTGTTAAAAAGTTCTTGGAAAATATAGTTGAAGTGGCCGCTCGGTTAAAATAACGTCGGTCTACGGGGTGACCGATGGAGGGCGGAACTTTGCAACAATGGCAGTGCCTGAAGTTGAAAGTGGTCTTGAAAGAAGATGCCCTCAATAGGTAGCCGATGAGAAAAGCCATTCTGCACCCACAACTTATAACCTGTAACCAAGATGTAATCATTCAAATCGATATTAGCCAGAAAAAGAAGCCTTCATATACGAACCCAGTTGAAAGGCCAAAATACAACCACATCTCCGAAAGTTAACAAAAAAGTCACAATTGGCGCTTATAAAAAAGAAGACTGGATTTCTCCAGCCTTCCAAAAGTATGTATCAATAATTTTTGCTCAGAATCTTCTCAAGCGTATCCGCAAACCTGACATCCTGCTCCTTCGTCCGCTTTGCGCTCCCCTTGGGGTGCTTTCCGGCACGGAGGAGCTTTTTGTTTTCATACCGCCGCAGCATAAGAGCGTCTATGTTGTTGGCGGTGTACTCCAGACCGTTCTGGTTCAGCACCCGGGCGCACTTGGCAAGGCACATACTCGCCAGACCGTAGTCCTGTGTCACGACAATATCTCCCAGCTTTACTCGGTTGACCAGCGCAAAGTCCACACTGTCAGCACCCTTGTCGAATACCAGCGTCTGCGCACCCTCACGCTCGATCTGGTGCGAGGTGTCGCACAGAATGATGACCGGGATACCGAACTGCTGTGCAATCTGCAAGGTCAGGTCAACCACAGGACAGCCATCTGCATCAATCAAAACATTCATCGAATATCCTCCATCACCCATCGAAACGCCCTTGCCGTGCGCAGGTCGGTATCCTTGAAATGCCCGCCGCTGTTCCATTCAAGGGCGCAGTCTGCGCCACGCTCTATAAGTCGGCTGTGCAGGGTGCGGATGTTATCACCTACCGCAGCCATGACAGCGTTTTTCGTATGCTCTTCCTTGTCGCCGAGGCTCAGATAAATGTGCTGTGCCTGCATCGGGTGCCGCTGTTCAAACTCCATCCAGCCCGGAAACCACACCGAGGGAGATGCAGCAGCGATGCCGCAGAATAGATTTGCCTGCGTAGATGCCCACAGTGCAAACAGCCCGGCCAGCGAATAGCCGCCCAGAATGATCCGGACGTTTCTCGGCAGTGCAAACTGCTGTTTCAGGGCGGGAATCACTTGCACTGTCAGAAAGCGCAGGGTATCCGCTGCATTGCCGCCGAAACTTTCTTTGCCCCACACCGCAGGAGCTTCCCACGGGGAAAGTTCATCGTTCCAGCTTTTCACAGGAACAGCGGCAAACAGAAAATTCCGGCCGCTTTGTGCAATGGCTGTCACTTCATGATCCATGCTTTGCAGCTCATGTTCGCCGGTCATTTGGAGAAGCAGGTATTCTGTATGGGCTTCGCCGTAAATGCGGCAGGGTCTGTTTCCGATTTGAACTTGCTTTGCGGTCACGGCAGCAGCCTCCTGAAAAATTTTTGATGAGTCCAGTATAGCAGTTGTGATCGGAATTGACAATTCGGATTGGCACAGTCGCTTCTGCAAGCAGTGCTTCGTGGTACCATTCTGGAACATCGAAGCTGTCTTGCAAGCAATGTCTTTGTATATACAAAGACCCTTGCCTTGCAAGAGCTTGTTGGGCGCAGCCCAAACCCGGCGTTCTGCATCGTGCGATGCAGGCTTCGCATTTTTGCAAAATGCTCTTTCAGCACTCCGCAGGAGTGCGCAGCCATCACGGAAGCGTGATGTTCACAGGGATTGGGATTGCATCCCAACAAGCAGAACACGCACGGCAAATTTGCAATGCCGTGCGTGTTCTGGCCTTTGTGCGCACAAAGGCACTGCTTGCAGATGCAAATTAGCTCAACAGATTTATTTCATCATCTCTCGGATTTTTTCCAGAATCCTCTGATCAGCCGGGAGCCACTGTACGGAATCCAGTTCGTCTTTTGTCAACCAGCGTGCGGCTTCGGCTTCTTTCAAAATAAGGTTGCCAGAGAGAACCACGCACCAGAAGCAGTCCATCGAAAGATGAAATGTCGGATAGTTGTATTCAATGGTTCCAATCTTATCATGTACCGCGATTTCAGTGTCCAGCTCTTCCTCAATTTCTCGTTTCAGCGCCTGCTGTGGAGTCTCGCCCGGTTCGATTTTGCCGCCCGGAAATTCCCACTGCCCTTTATAGTCGCCATAGCCGCGGGCGGTGGCATAAATTCTGTGTTTGGTCTGGATGGAGTCGCAGATGACAGCTGCGACAACGCGAATCATTTTCATGAAAATCTCCTGAATTATTTTTCATAATAGAGTGGACAACCCAGCTTTTTCAACTTGGATTCGATTGCGCCTGTAGAACGTTTTAGGATGATAGAAATTCGGTTGACACTATTTCCCTGCTGGTGGAGCCGCAACAATTCACGTTCTTCTTTTTGTGACCATGCTGTTCCAGCGCGAGAATAACGCTCTGCCTTTTTGTTTCGAGGAAGAGACTTCAGATATTCAGCGGTAGATTCAATAGAGCAATGTTCCAATACAATCTTTAATGCTTCTTGAATTTCTTCCTGAGCACAACTATCATTTTCAGACAGAATCCAACCGGTTAAAGGATCAATACCTTTTGCAAGAGTTTCAATTATGGTGCGAGCCAGCATATCGTCCATAGTATATTACCCCACGATCAGTTTGTTGGTCTTTTTGAGGAACCGTGCCGGAATGGGACGGTCGAGCTTCCATGTGATGTTCATGGGGCGGGAACCCTCATGCCGGACATACTTCACGGTGCCAAGATAGGTGTAAGCGGCGGCACCGCCGAAACGGGAATCCGCTTTGAACTCCCGGACAAACAGCAACACACGGCTTCCTTTCTCCCGGTGATGGATGTATCGCTGACCAGTGGCAGAATTTTCAGCTGTGGTGCTCTGGCTCTGCCAGTGGAACAGGTTCTCGTTGATGGAATAATCGTTGTACATGGTGGTGGGCGAATAATCCTTGTCGGCTTTGTTCAGGGTCACAAAGAACACATCCAACTGCTTTTCCGGCAGCCACTTCACACCTTCACGAACGGTAGATGGTTTCAGGAAATCCAGTGCTACCAACAGCTGGTCGCGGGTGTAGGTGCAGTGCAGGTCGAGCGGGCAGTCAAAGCCCACGTCCACCGGTTCATCAATAAAATCAATGCGGTCATACTGGTATTGTAGAAGGGTCTGCAATTCGCCCAACAAAATTGGGCTGTCCGAAAGTGCATACAGATCGTCAAGTACGTCCTCGCGGTTCCAATCTTCTGCCGCTTTGCCCCAGACAGTCACATAGAACATTTGCAGCATCCGCTGTTCAACAGGCGGCAGGTCTGCAAAATCCGTGTTGTCCAGCTTTGGCAGAAGGTCCAGCAAAAAACGAATCCACCGACGGGAATCCACAACCGCAAAGCGTGCAAAGGCTTTGGTCAGGGTCTCTTCGAGCGGCTCCGCAAAATCATCTACAACCCCCGCACGGACGCACAGCCGTGCAAAGCAGAGCTTTTTACTGTAGAGCGCCCGCGGGTCAAGATGATAGTAATCGAAAAAATTTCCAAGGGTCAGCGGTAGGCCAGTGTCCTCAGTGAAAGAGGCAGCGCGTGCCACAAGGCCGGAGGTGCGGTCGTAGGAGGCGCTGATGTTGTCCAGCACATATTTCGCCGCAATCTTTTCCAACTGGATATAGCAACCCTTGGGAGCGGAGACAAAGCCCTCTTTGATCTCCCGGCTGACGCTGTGGGTGGTGTTGGAGAGCAGGGCGGCAAACTTTTCCTCGAAATTATACTTCTTGTTCGCCTGCCCGATGAAGTCCAATACGGTCAAGCATTCCTTGTTTTCGGCCAGACGCAGGCCACGGCCCAGCTGCTGCAAGAACACAGTCAGAGATTCGGTGGGACGCAGGAACAGCACGGTATTGACTTCCGGGATGTCTACGCCTTCGTTATAGATGTCCACCACAAAGATGAAACGAATTTCCCCGGAAACGAGCCGCTGTTTGGCGGTGTTGCGTTCCTCGTCGGAGGAATCCCCGGTCAGCGCCATGGACGGGATGCCATGGGTATTGAAATAGTCCGCCATGAACCGGGCGTGCTCGATGGAAACGCAGAACCCAAGCCCCTTCACTTCATCGATGTCCGTAACATATTTCAGGATGGAGCTCACCACAAGGTCGGCACGGCGCTGTGCCACCATGCCGCTGAAGGTGTACAGGTTGGACAGTTCGGCCTTGTCATAACCGCCGGTGCACCATTTCAGGCTGCTCAAGTCGGCCGTGTCGGTCACGCCAAAATATTGGAATGGACACAGCAGCTTCCGGTCGATGGCTTCCGGCAGGCGAATCTCGGCGGCAATGCGCCCACCGAAATAATCCAGAATGCTCTTGCCGTCCATACGCTCCGGGGTAGCGGTCAGACCCAGTAAAATCTGCGGCCGGTAATACTCCAACAGCTTCTGGTAAGTGGGCGCGGCAGCATGGTGGAATTCATCCACCACGATGTAATCATAAAAATCGGCCCCGGTCTTGGCGGTGAAATCCTGCGAGTTGAAGGTCTGGATGGAGATAAACAGGTGGTCGATGCTGTCAGCCTTGTAATTGCCGACCAACAGCTCACCGAAATTGGCATCCTTCAGCACGGCACGGAAGGTGTACAGACTCTGTTTCAGGATCTCTTCCCGGTGTGCCACGAACAGCAGGCGGCAGGGCTGGCCGGGATGCTGTTTGCAGAACCGTTTGTAGTCCAGTGCGGAGATTACTGTTTTGCCGGTGCCGGTGGCGGCCACCACTAGATTGCGATTGTGCCCACGAACGGTGCGTTCGGCTTCCAGCTTGTCCAGAATTTCCTGCTGGTAGGAATACGGCAGAATATCCAGCGTGTAAATGCCGCTGTGGTCGGTCTCGCTGTACTTTTCGGCTTTTAGGGCACGGGCAAGGCGCTCCCGCTGGCCTTCGCCGTAGTATTCAAACTCGCTGGCGTTCCAGTAGCTTTCAAAGGTGGCGGCGATCTTGTCAATGGTCTCCGGCAGGTCTTTCTTCGTCACTTTCACATTCCATTCCAGCCCGCTGGAAATGGCCGCATTGGACAGGTTGGATGAGCCGACATAGGCCGTTGTAAAGCCGGTGTCCCGGTAGAACACATAGGTCTTGGCGTGGAGCCGGGTACGCTTAGTGTCGTAGCTGACCTTGATCTTTGTATTGGGCAGCTGGCGCAGTTCCTCGATGGCCTTTACATCGGTGGCACCCATGTAGGAAGTGGTGATGATGCGCAGTTCGCCGCCGTTCTGGGTGAACTGCCGCAGCTCGTCCATAAGCAGGCGCAGGCCGCTCCACTTGATGAAGGACACCAGCATGTCGATGCGGTCGGCGGACACGATTTCCTTCTTCAGTTCGGTGTACATCTGCGGTTCATGGATGGCACCGGTGAACAGGGAGCTTTGTGCCAGAGACGTTTCCGGTCGCTCAATGTCTTTGGCCGTTCTTCCGGCGGCAAGGCAGGGGGCGCTTTCCCGTAAAAGTGCAAGAAGCTGCTCTGCCCGCTGGTCAACGCCCAGCGCGGCAAAGTCAGCTTCTTTGGTGGTCGTCTGGATGGTGCTCACGATCTGGTTCGCCAGCTCAATTTGCGCTTCGATGCCGCCGCCGTTGTCCTGTACGTTATCAAGGCCCTTCTGCACCACCTCGGTCAGATACTGCGCCAGCACCTTGGACGCCTCTGCCGTGTCGATGGGCGCAGTGGATTTGCGGGCTTCCGGGATCTCCGAAAGCTCACTCTCCAGAGCGTTGTTGATGACCTGTTCGTACAGTCCGGGGTGAAGCATGATGACACTTCCTTGCAGTTTTCTTCTATTATAGCGCGGACAAAAGCCCTATTCAATGCTCACAATACGGATGAGACATTGCTTAACCACTCAAAAGCACAATAAACAGGCAGGCTGCTGACATATTTCTGTACTAATCTCCGGAAAGAAGTCAGAAAGGTGTAGCTGTGGTCTCTGCTGTGTAGATGGCGGTAAGGACTACTTGCGGCGTGTCATCAGGACCACCGAAGGCGGAAAATATGAGGACTACTGCGAAGAGCTTTCAGAGTGGATGGAAGTTCATGACCCGGACGATGATGACTGAACTCAAATGAACAAGACCCACAGATTGGGATGAGCATCCAATCTGTGGGTCTTGTTGTATCCATTTGCTGATATTTATTGATACCAGTTTGTATCAATATACTGACAACCAACAAAAAGTCAAGTAAATAGGACTGCTTTAGCCCTTACTTAATGCGAATTCCCTTAAAATTGGCCGTATTTTAAGGGAAAGATAGAGCAATTAAGGGATTACTTCAACCGCAGGTACACAGTTGATTTGCCTGCTCCCTCGCGTTTCAACTCGCCGTTTTCAACGAGTTTCCGCAGGGAACCCTCAATGGAACTAAGGCTCAGCGAAGGACAGAGTTCCCGGATATCCTGCTTGGTAAAGCGCCCGATCTTGTTCTTCGTAGCATTCCGAACAACTTCAATGGCTGGAAGTTTTGTTTCCACGAGGGCAAAGCGTTCTTCAAAATCGCGGTATGCAGAGAGAATGGTTCCCAAAATATATTTGATGAATGGAACAACATCCTCTGTGCCCTCGTACCATCCGCTTTGCGCCTGCGCAAGAGCTGAATAGTAGAGGTCTTTGTTCTTGGCAATCTTGGCTTCAAGTGAGATGTATTTCCCGACATAGAAACCGTTCTGATACAGCATCAGGGTCGTGAGAAGGCGGCTCATCCGGCCATTGCCATCGTTGAACGGATGAATACAGAGAAAATCATGGATGAACACAGGAATTGCGATTAATGGTTCTACTTCAAAGTTCCCGATCACACGGTTATATTCTTCGCAGATTCGATCAAGAGCCGCTGGCGTTTCGTAAGGAGCCAATGGGGTGAAAAGAACTTCGCTATGTCCATCGGGATAGGTTGCGCTGATATAATTCTGTACGTTCTTCGTCTGTCCTGCGACGGGGTTGTTCATGTGGCTGTACAAAACCTTATGCAGCTGCAAAATATAATTCTGCGTAATCGGAATCACATCAAAATTTTCATGAATGAGGTTCAGGACATCACGGTAGCCTGCAATCTCTTGTTCATCACGGTTGCGCGGCGTCGTTTTTTCCTCCACAAGCTGCTTGATTCGGGTGCTGGTGGTCACGATTCCCTCGATGGCATTGGATGCTTCGGTGCTTTGCACCTTTGCAATCTCCACCAGACGTTCCAGCTCTTCAGGACGCTGCTTCAAGTAAAGTTCCTGCTTACCCGCTTCTTTATAGATTGCAGCAATATAGCCGAGAATCTCGGAATCCCATTTTTGCTCTTTGATTTTGGAGTAATTGAATGCTCTCATGCCCTTACCACCCTCTCTTTCCCTTAAAATATACTACATTTTAAGGGAAAAGCAAGACGATTAAGGGATTCTGCTCTAAAAAAGCTGGACATCGAGAAGAACAAGTATATACGGCGACAAACGCTGACTTAAAGTGAAGGGGAGGTGAGCTCTGCCCTAACAATGATATAAATGATACTAATTGGTATTAGCAGGCTTCTGATATTCGGCCATGATCCTTCTTGCCCTACCGCGCGTGGTATCCTCAAAGGTCTCATCTTCGCTGAAGCGCAGCCAGAAAGGATCTTCCATCAGGCAGGCATTGGTGCGCTTGACGATCTCCCACGCGTTGTAGTCAGGCAGGCCCATCATCTCCAGAATCTCCTTGCAGTCCATCCGATTCCGGGGAAAGATGCGCTTCTTTGCCCAGACGACCACATCGACCAGTGGGACTTTGCGGCTGCTGCCGATAAAGAGGTTCAAGGGCAGGTCGTACTGTAGCACGCCCTCATTGGCGCAGAGATACTGCCCATCTTCGCTCAGATAAGCGATTTCCCGTTCATCTAACATCAGTTTCAGGTAAGCCATATTTATACGCTCTTTAATAATTCTTTCCTCATGTGTGGAATCGCCCCATACCGGCCTTGCAGATACCCTTTGGAGATATTCTCACCTTTCCGGGGAGAAAACTCGGTTAGGGCGTAAATATCGGTCTGCATGGTCTTTTCGTTCTTCTCTGCAAACCAGATCTGATCGCGCCGCAGCAACGTCAGGTCGAGAAGTCCGGTATCGTGTGTTGTAAAGATGAGTTGTGCATGGTTTGTATTGATAGTGGCATCCTGCACCATCTCGATCAGATGCCTTGTCAGCAGCGGGTGCATACTGGATTCTATCTCGTCTACTACCAAAACAGAGCCTGCTTCTAGTGCAGTGAGCCACATACCGATGCGGGAGAAGAACCGCTGTGTACCAACGGATTCCTGCCCCAATGGAAGCCAGAAGCCCCTTGATGCGCCATCTTCAGCATCGAGAGTGTGCAGTGCGGAAATGATAGGCTCTTCCTTGGAGCCTGTAATGCGGATGTCCTTGATACCGAGGTCTGCATACAGCATTTCATGCAGGATACGGCTCTTTTCAGAGCCGCCCTGCCGAATGGCAGACAATGTAGCATCCAGCCGCATTTCGGTTCCCATAAAGCCTGTCAGCTTTTCAAAGAACCACAGATACGCTTTTTCGGTCTGGGGGCAGTTCCACTCGTTCGAGCTGGACAGATAAAGGCGGTTTTCAGCAGTTCGTCCAGAAAGCGTAAGCTGTTCTTGGATGTTTTCACGAAATTGGTAGCCATTTCCCTCTCTGGAAAAAATCAAGGCTTCCCGGCCATTCGGCCAGTGGTAGAGATATTCGGTCAGGACTTTGGACTTGTCAAACGAGAACCCATAGGCATACTTGATGCCGCCATAAAAATAGATGGCTTCAAAGCTGGTCGGCTGTGTAGGCTGGTCGGTGAAAGCAAACGGTTCTTGCGGAAGGGACTCGCCTTTCAGCAACTTGGCATACCGCCCGCAGACCATCTCGCGCATGAGCAGGAGGGCATGGAGAACATTGCTCTTTCCAGCTGCATTTGCGCCGTACAGTGCAAGCACTGGCACAAGCTGTTTCTTCTCGTCCGGCGAAATCAGGCAGTCGGACAGACTTTTATCTGTGGATGCCTTCATGCTAATGACGGCGGTATCCCTGATGGAACGGTGGTTCGTGACAGAAAATTGAAGCAGCATCGCAAAACCTCCCAAGTGTTTTCTGGGTTCAGTATACTCCATTCTTGGCAGAAAATCAAATTTTAATATTGATATTTGCGGAAAATATTCAAAATCAAGACATAAAATCGTGTCTAGGCGTTTTTGATGCTGAAACAGAAACATGAAAAACAGTTGAAATCATTCTGCATACACGACTTCCCTCACCACCACCTCCTCCGCCTGCGCTTTCAGCCCATTCATGTGCGCCACCCAGAGAAGCTGTGCGCGCTCTTTGTCCGGCGCGGGGTACTTGTCTGCCAAGGCCGCAATCGTGCACTCCACCTGCTCTGAGGCGGCTCTCTGGACTTCCTGCAAATGCGGCCAGAGCGTACCGTTCAGCAGCATCTGGTTGTACAGCACGGGACGATGATTCTTGAGATAGGCTAGCCGCATCCGGCCATATTTGCCCAGCGGTTCGGTATCATCGGTCTGCGGCAGGGTGAGCAGGGGCAGTTGATAGTCCCCGGCCTGTGTGTAGTGGATTTCGGGGCGGACAGTCGTTTCGTTTTTCATAGTAAATCTCCTTTTCGCTTGGTTTTCAACGTCTTTTGCGGCTGTGGTGGAAAACGGCGGTCACATCTTCCGGTTCTGCGCTGTCAGCCAGTTTCCCTGCGCCTGATAGTAGTGCTCCATGGTGGTGGGGGCGTTCATGATGGTGGTACGCAGGTAGGCCATGATGTTCTTGATGGGCTGGGTGGTGTTGGCCATCACATCGAAGATGTACTCCACGTGCTGGCTGGTCAGCTTATCCAGCCGGAGCCGGATCGCCTTTGTGGTCTGTGCCTGTTTGCCGATATACTGGGTCCTGAGCGGACAGCAGTATATCTCCACAATGTTGTCCAGCAGTTCCTCCAGCTTGTCGGGGCCGTACCGCTGGGCAAGGGTGTCAATTTCCAGCCGTTCCCGAAACTTCTCCCGTACCTGTGCTTCCATCTGGTCAAAATCTGCGAATTCGCCCGTCGGCCCTGATAGATTAGTACTTTGTCTTTTAGTATTTTGTTTATTAGTATTTTGTTGCGTTGCCTTTTCCAAATTGGGTTCAGCCAAATTTGGAAAATCCAAAAATGGTGAAGAACAAGGTTTCATGCGGCTTTTCGGACTTTTGGATGCGGACGAGTCCGGCGGCTCGCCTTCCTTGCCGGGAACGGCAGGAGCGTCCTCGACAGGCGATTCGTAGACCTGATAATCGTAGTCGATGATCTGCCCTTTGGCATTGCGGACTTTCTGACGGCGGACGTAGCCGTGTTCTTCCAGTTCCAGCACAGCGGTGCGTACACTGTCCAGACCATCTTTGCAACCAATTGTCAGCCCTTTCAGGCTGTAATCCCAGTCGTCCGGCAGGGAGAGCATATAGGACAGCAGTCCCTTGGCTTTCAGGGACAGCCTCTTATCCTGCAGGTGGTGGTTGCTCATAACGGTGTAGTTGACGTTTTTATTGACGCGGAATGTGGACATGGCGGCTTCCCTTTCAGCCCAATGCGGGCAAGAGAAAACGCAGCATCTCCCGGCTTTCGGGAAACGCTGCGTTCAGACAGGGAAGCCTGCTGTGAGCTGGCACAGCAACGGCAGCACTGCATATTTCTAACGGACATCTAACACAACTACACCTGAAATGCAGCCGTTGACGCCCCGTGTGAAAAAGGCTTTTTCTAACGTCATTTCGCAAAAAGCGGCCGATTTTTGCCTACAAATTACGATGTGACGTGCCTTTTTTGGGGTTACAAAAATGCCCTCAGCTGCCAATGACGGCCGCGAGGAACCAGCTTCATCCAACAATTTCAAAGACTCGAAATGCGATAGGCCGGGAGACCGGTGCCAGGGTTCGACTCCCTGATGCTCCACCATACAGTTCGTACTCGAACCCGATTCTCTATGAGAAAGGGTTCGGGTACGTTTTTTGTTTATCGGAGGTTCTGCGGCGAGAGTACGCAGAGCGGTAAACGAACAAAGGCAGGGTATCACCGTGGCGGTGGTATCCTGCCTTTTGCTTTGAAATCAAGTTATCATCGTGCGAACTTGATTGCCCTTATGGAGAAAATCATTTTACTGGTCTGCGCTTTCGTACATCTGGGTCGTTGTGCCGACCTGCTCCGTACCAGCGTTCCCGTCAATAGTCACATCGGCAGTGCAGCTTTCAATGGTGCTGCCCTCGGCGCGGCCTGCAACGGTACCGGGTGTAACGGCACCGTCAATGCTGCCCTTTACCGAGCAGTTGGTGATTTTGAAAACCGTCTCCTCACCGTAGTAGTATAGGCCGGTACCCACAAGGCCGCCCACATGGGTGGCGCCGTTTGCCTTGATGTTCACGGTCACATTGCAGTTGTCAATGACAGAGGGATAGTTTTTAGTGGAGAAGCCTTCCGTTTCAAGGCAGACATCCGGGTTGGAATGGGTGCCTGCATAGCCGCACAAACCGCCAATGGCGTGACCACCGTTTTCGCTCTCGATAGTCACATCAGCGGTGCAGTTGGTGATGGTGTCCATCATTTCCAGACAGCCACCAATGCCGCCCAGACCCACCGGCTCGTTGCCGGTGGCTTTCACGGTGCCGGATGCTGTGCAGTTGTCGATGCTGCCGCCAAAGCCGCCGCCGACTACCAGACCGCCGCACTCGGCAACGTCTGCCTGAACGATCTTATCGGTAAAGTGGTTGTCACCGATGACGACCACGGTAGCCCCCTCCACCATGCAGTTGGTGATAGAGTTGTTGTTACCGCCCACAATACCGCCGACACAGTTATTTCCGGTAATGGTGGAATCGCCCTTCAGTGTGACGTTATCCACAGAACCCATGTTGTAGCCCACAACGCCGCCAATGGCCATGGAAGTGCCTTCCGTTACTGTGACCGTGGCATCTTCCAGAGTCAGGTTTTTCACCTCACCGCAGCTCACGCCGAACAGACCGGCACCGCAGTTATAGGTATCCGAAGTATAGCTCAGGTTGGAAATAGTGTGGCCGTCTCCGTCAAAGGAGCCGAGGAACAGGGTGGAGTGTGTCTCCATGTCGTTCATATTGCCGATGGGAGCCCACTCGACACCGGACAGGTCCAGATCACTGGTCAGTTTGAAGCAAATACCGGCGTAGCCGCCCTGCGAGCCATCGTTGACATTGGAAGCAAAGGTCAGCAGGGAATCCACGCTGTTGATCTGGTAGGGGTCTTCCTGCGTGCCGGAACCGCCGTCATAGTTGGCGGAAACAGCAGTGGTGCTGACGGAAGAAGCAGCCGCAGAACTTGCGGCAGTGCTGCTTGCGGTACTCTGGGCGGAAGAACCTGCACAGCCTGACAGGAAAGCTGCGGCGAGGCATACGGCGATTACGCCGGTTTGAATTCGTCTCATAATGGAATATCCTTTCTATGTTAGTTTTTTCTAACCAGAAAGTATAACCAAATAAGGCTGGTCTGCCACTCCGAACCGTCAGAAAACATCCGATTCGGACGGCGAGTTTCGGAATAGAGTGGGGCTGGTGCCGTATTCTTTTTTGAATGCTTCCGAAAATTTGCTGGGGTTATCATAGCCGAGTGCGGCTGCGATCTCGGTTACACTGTGACTTGTATCCTGCAAAAGGACGCGGGCAGTCTGCATCCGGTAGGATTTCATGTATTGATAAATGGAGCTGCCATAAACGGCTTTGAAGCAGAGCTTCATGGAAGTTTGCGCAATGCCGAACTGCCGGGAAATCTCAGCCAATGTGTAATGGTGACTGAGATCCTGTATCATTGCATCGTGCATCGCCCGAACAGTTATGACTTGACTGCGGGAGAAAAACTGTCGCTTTACGGAGAAGGACTCCTGCGGCAGGTCGTTTAGGAGCATGAGCAACTCCAGCACCTTGGCTTTCAGGTAGTGGGCCATCCTTTCCGGTGGGGCAGCGTACAGCTCCGAAAAAATGTGCGCGACTTCCCGGTTGCTGCGCAGCACATAGCAGCTCTCTTCTCGGCAGAAACGCTCGGCGATGGTTTCCAAATGGATGTCAAGATCGCCCATGATGGCTTCCAGAGAAGAAAGCGTCTGCTGCGCCTGCGGCAAGTCGATGGTGATGGAAATGCCGTGATAGTGTGCCAATGGAAAACAGGTCTGCCGGGTGGTGTGGCTCAGCCGGTGAATGGACAGGTCGCCCGCACCGATATACTGATAATCGCCGTTCTGAAACTCGCACTCAAACCGCCCTTCCCAGCAGTGATTGATTTCGATGGTATCCGGCATGGGGCGTTTGTTCTGATTCTGCCCGTCCTTCATGTGAAAGTCGTTGTAGAAAAGATCAATCCCCGGCAGGATCGGATATTCAGAGATGAGCCCTTCGCCGGTGTCGTTCTGCATCCGGTAAAGTCTGCACCCGGCGGATGCGGCTAAATGCTGCACCTCCGGGTCAAAGAAATCAATGGGACACTGCTTCATTCCAGCACCTCCTCACAGCCCTATTATAATAAATTCATGGGTTTGGAACAAGCCACACCTTTATCGATTGAATCTATAAATTCCAGCTTATAGCACGTGTTCCTAGCAGGGTTTGGGGCAGGCACGCCCCAACAAGAAGCAGTCCCGAAATGGCGAGAATTTTCAAGAATTGAAAATTTGTGGCCACGGGACGATTCTTGCTCTCAGCTAATTCGCTCAAAACAGCTTTTGCGCAATTGTTTCCAAATTGTTAAGACGCATAAAGCAAGCAAAGAACCTTTTTCTTCTGAAGTGGTGGTGTTCACGGTGAGCACCACCACTTTTCTGTTTTGTTTTTCTTGCAAACGGGTGCGAAATATGGTATATAGGTTATACGAAACATTGCTTCGATTGAATAACCTGACATTCAATGATGTGTAAAGAGAGGTGCAGCCATGACCGCCGTAATCTACGCCCGCTATTCATCCGATAGCCAGCGCGAAGCGTCCATTGAGGGACAGCTGCGCGACTGCAAGGACTACGCCGAGAAAAACGGCATCACCGTGGTCGGCACCTACATTGACCGTGCCTACTCTGCCAAGACGGATGACCGCCCGGAGTTCCAGCACATGATAAAGGACAGCGCGAAGAAAATCTTCGATGTGGTTCTGGTCTGGAAGCTCGACCGCTTTGCCCGGAACCGCTACGATGCTGTGAACTACAAGCACCAGCTGGAAAAGAACGGTGTTCATCTGGTGTCTGCCATGGAACCCATTTCGCAGGGGCCTGAAGGCATTATGGTGGAGAGTATGCTGATTGGCATGGCGGAAT